>LNFM01008086.1_pt1 | contig 16067 bp, 10 predicted proteins | sample 596031 | NCBI WGS metagenome assembly LNFM01 (sample SAMN04254537, study PRJNA301005) | activated carbon metagenome | isolation source: dual media filters at the Ann Arbor, Michigan drinking water treatment plant | place: USA: Ann Arbor | reverse complement strand
CAAGCTACGCAGGCGGTGCCGATGTCGAGTGCGATTTGCTCGTGCTCGGCGCTGGCCCTGGGGGCTATTCGGCTGCCTTCCGTGGCGCCGACCTGGGCTTGAAGGTTGTGCTGGTGGAGCGCTTTCCTGCTTTGGGCGGCGTCTGCCTGAACGTCGGTTGCATCCCGAGCAAGGCACTGCTGCACGTCGCGTCTGTGATGGACGAGGTGACGCACTTCGCCGACCTGGGCATCACCTTCCAGAAGCCCGAAGTCGACTTGGGCAAGCTGCTGGCGCACAAGAACAAGGTCGTTGGCAAGCTCACCGGTGGTCTGGCCGCGATGGCCAAGATGCGCAAAGTGACGGTGGTGAACGGGGTGGGCGAGTTCGCGGATCCTTTCCACCTCAAGGTCACGGGCGCCGACGGCAAGGTGCAAACGATCAAGTTCAAGAACGCCATCATTGCAGCGGGTTCCGAGGCGGTGAAGCTGCCTTTCCTTCCCAAGGACGACCCGCGCATCGTCACCAGCACCGGCGCACTGGAGTTGCGCCAGAGGCCCGAGCGCATGCTCGTGATCGGTGGCGGCATCATCGGCCTGGAAATGGGCACGGTTTACAGCACGCTCGGCGCCCGGCTGGATGTCGTTGAGATGCTCGACGGCCTGATGCAGGGCGCTGACCGCGATCTGGTGAAGGTCTGGCAGAAGATGAACGCGCATCGCTTCGACAAGCTGATGCTCAAGACCAAGACCGTGGGTGCCGAGGCCACGGCCGACGGCATCAAGGTTCAGTTCGAAGGCCTCGACGGCACCAAGAGCGAGGGCGTCTATGACCTCGTGCTGCAGGCCGTGGGGCGGACACCGAACGGCAAGAAGATCGGCGCTGACAAGGCGGGCGTGGTCGTCGGCGACCGCGGCTTCATCCCTGTCGACGTGCAGATGCGCACCAATGTTCCGCATATCTTCGCCATCGGCGACATCGTCGGCCAACCGATGTTGGCGCACAAGGCTGTGCATGAGGCTCATGTGGCCGCCGAAGTGGCCGCCGGGGACAGCAAGGCACAGTTCGATGCGCGCGTGATTCCGAGCGTCGCCTACACCGACCCCGAAGTGGCCTGGGTCGGCTTGACAGAAGACGAGGCCAAGGCCAAGGGCATCCCGGTGAAGAAGGGCCTGTTCCCGTGGACGGCCTCCGGCCGCGCTATTGCCAACGGCCGCGACGAGGGCTTCACCAAGCTGCTGTTCGATGACAGCCCTGAGGCGCATGGCCACGGCCGCATCCTGGGCGGCGGCATCGTTGGTACGCACGCGGGAGACATGATCGGCGAGGTGGCGCTGGCCATCGAGATGGGTGCCGATGCCGTTGATATCGGCAAGACCATCCATCCGCATCCCACGCTGGGAGAAAGCATCGGCATGGCCGCCGAGGTGGCACACGGCAGTTGTACCGATCTGCCGCCAGCGCGGCGCTGAGAGTCGTGTTTACGCGTGGCGCAGGGCATCCACGATGTTCATGTGCGCCGCGCGTGAAGCGGGCAGGATCGCAGACAGCGCGGCCACGATCACAAGGCCGACTGCGCTGACCAGCATCAGGCCGTGTTCGCCATACAGGCTCACGGCCAGTGGCGAGGGCTCGATGCGGCCCGGCGCGATCCATGTCAGTCCGAGCTGATTGATCAGCCACGCGGCGCCGAGCGCTGCGCCGATCCCGAGCACGGCGCCGAAGCAGCCCAGGACGATGCCCTCGGTCAGGAACATCGCCTTGATCCCCTTCTGACGAAGGCCGATCGCGCGCAAGGTGCCGATTTCGACCGTGCGCTCGATCACCGCCATGCTCATCGTGTTGCTGACCGTGAACAGCACGATGGCCCCGATCAGCATCGCGATAAAGCCAAAGATCGACGCAAACATCGCCAGCGCCTGACCGTAGTACGGGTTCAACGTCTCGTAGTCGAAGACGGCCAGCGGCTCGTCCTTCAGCGTTGTCTTCAAGATCTGGTCCAGCCGTTCTCTGGCCGCAGGAATCTGGGAGGTGTGCTGCAACTGCAGCACGATGGCGGTTACCTGCGCGGGCCCGGCACCGTAGATCAGCCTCTGGGCCTGGGACAGGTGCAGTCCCACATAGACGTCGTCCAGTTCCTTCAAGCCCTGGAACTCGGCGCGCACGACATTGACGGACGCCACATTGGGGGCGCCGCGCGCGTTGCCGGCCAAAAGTTCTATGCGTTGTGCACCGTCTGCCGATCGAACGGCTTGTTGCGTCGATGCAGCTCCTGTTAGGTCCGCAAGGTCGCTAGGCAGATCGGCGCCCTGCGGCTCGACTTTGGGGGCCGCAGCAGCGCAATCAGGCACTTTCAATGCCGTACAGAGTTCCAGCACGCGGGCAACGCCGGTCCCGATCACTGCCGAATCGCGGTCGGTGCCGGTCAGCGACAAGTGGCGAGACAGGATGCGCATCTCGTAGTCGTTCCACGCGCGCATCCGATTCTGGTCTTCGACCACCACGCCGTTGACGAGGACCGTGCGTGAAACGCCAGCCGCGAAGTTGCCAGCGACGCCGCCGAACTGCAAGGTTGGCGTCACCACCACCAACAGCGGCGCGAGCACGGGGTCTTGCTTGATGGCCGAGACGATCCGCTCGTACGACGCGATGCCATAAGCCGTCGGGTTGCCGCTGCCCAGCCGGAAATAGTCCTGGTGCTGGACCTGAAGATGCCCCGTGCGCCTGACGAACTCCGACTGGAGGCCATGCCGGATGTCGGTGACGTAGCCGCCAAACAGCAGCACAGCCACCAGGCCCAGCACCATCGCAATCAGCGTCATCAGCGATCGCCGCCGATTGCGCAGCAGATTTCGCCAAGCTAACGTCAGTGTTCTCAAGATCGCGCCTTTTGAATGTCCAAGCTCAGCACCCCAGCGCGCATTCAATCATGCCAGCGGCTCTCCAGGGGCCAGAAACAGGATGGCTGTCGCCGGGCATTTCCATGCTGCGCGGTATGGAATCACTTGTACTATCCAAACAGCCTTGGCTCAGTCGCTCCGCACTGTAGCGACAGCCACCCGGCCCATCGGTCATGACAGATTCCTCGGAAGCTCGCCAAACACGACGCATGCCACGACTCGCCCGCGCGGCGTTGAGTGGGCTGCCACGCGAGACGCGCTTTGCGCTTTATCGGCGAATGGTCGATTGCAATCCCAACCCGGACCCTCGGTTGACGCTCGGCATTGCTGCGACGCAACAGGAACTGGAGGGCTGCTTTTCATTGCTGCACGAGGCGTACGTGGCCAGTGGCTTCATGAAGCCCGATCCCTCCGGATTGCGGGTGACGCCCTACCACGCATTGCCGACCACCACCACGCTGTTCGCCAAGTTCGACGAACAGATCGTCGGCACGCTCTCCATCATTCGCGAAGGCGTGTTCGGTTTCCCCATGCAGTCGGCGTTCGACTTGACGGCCGTGCGAGCGCAGCCTGGTCGCATCGCCGAAATCTCGGCACTTGCGGTTCATGCGGAGTTCCGCGACGCGAGTGGAACGATCCTGTTCCCGCTGATGAAGTTCATGTACCAGTACTGCACCGAGTACTTCGACACTCGCCATCTCGTCATCGCGGTCAATCCGAAGCACATCGAGATGTATGAATCACTGCTGTTCTTCCAGCGGCTGGAGGCCGAGGTCGTGAACAGCTACGACTTCGCCAATGGCGCGCCGGCCGTCGGTGCCACGCTGGACTTGCAGGCTGCGCCACAGCATTTTTACGAGGCCTATGAAGGGCGTAGGACCAACAAGAATCTGCATCACTATTTCACCAAGGTCTCGCTGCCCAACATCAAGTTTCCAGAGCGCACCTATTACACGACCAATGACCCGGTCATGTCGCCCGCTTTGCTTGATCACTTCTTCAATCAGAAAACCCAGGCATTCGAGCAACTCGACCAAAGGCGTCGCCGTTTGCTCAAGGCGATCTATCACGAAGACAGCTACCGCCAGGTTCTGCCCGGGGTTGAAGACGAATCGGCCATCCAGGAATCCTTGCGGCGACATCGACGCTATTCGCTCAAATGTCCTGCAACGCTCACACTCGATCATGAGAGCGGCAATCAAGCGGTGGCGCTGGAGGTCATTGACGCGTCGCTCAATGGATTTCTCGCCCGTGCCGCGGTTTCACTCCCCGATCGGGCGCGAGGTCAGGTCAGCATTCAGCTGGGTGCAGGGCTGAATGCCACTGCCGAGGCGGTAGCCGTCCGAAGCATCATCGCCAAGGGCGGCCCCTTCTTCGGGTTTCGTATCGAGAATCCCGACGTGGATTGGCGCCGCAAGATCGAGAGCATGGACGAGCACCACACAGAGCCGGGCAGCCTGTCCCGCACGAGCGAGGTGGCTGATGCGTCCGAGGAGTGGTCAGTTCACGACGCAGATCCAGGCAATTGAGTCCTGGTTCCCGGCGTCGAACTCAGGCGTCGCCCTTGAGCTTGGATCGCACCAGCATCAACAGCAGCCTCTGCAGCGGGTTGTCATTGCCAAAGGGCCGCCACGTGAAACGCAACGTTTGCTCGTAGGCGTCAAACTGCATCGCCCACGGAGCGGCCTTCAACGACCCTCGACCGAGCAGCACCTTCAGCGCAGCAGTGCCCATCACGCCTGCACACAGATCACAGGCCATCATCGTCGAGGGGCCGCGCATCTCAGTGAAGTTGACGGCGTCTGCAGCGACGAGATAGCGGCGCTGCAGCATGCCCGGTGACAACCCGGCGATGAATCGTGCGTACTGCTCCTGCACGGGTTGCCCTTCCAGCCGAAAGTAATCCTCGAAGCTCATGCCCTTCGGGTCGAAGTAGAGCAGCGAGACCCCCATGCCCAGTGGCGCCGCCGTCAGTGCCGGGATGCCGCGCTCGCGGCAAGCGGCGAACACCATGCGCCGGGCCTCAATGGCGAAGAAGTCGATGCCGTCGACGTAGAGGTCGACATCACGCAGGAACTCATCCACGTTAGCAGGCGTGACCCCCTGATCAAACTTGCGCAGATCGGCTTCGGGGTTCACGTCCAGGGCCAACTGCGCCAGAACTTCAACCTTGGGCTGGCCGAGAAACGGCATCGATGCACCAGCCTGCCGGTTGAAGTTGTGCACCTCGAAATGGTCGAAATCGGCAATGTTGAACTTGGCGATACCGAGTCGACACAAGGTCAGCAGATGGGCGCCGCCGACACCGCCGAGCCCGGCGATGGCGATCCGTGCGACGCGCAAGACGGCCTGCTCAGGCTCGGTGACCCAACCGATGTTGCGCGAGAACGCGGCCGAGTAATCGAAGGAGTGCGTAGCGATATTCAACCCGCAGATTGGAGTGGCGGTGCGGATTATTGCGCTGCGGGTTTGCGTGCCAGCACGTTGTAACAGTTGCCAGAAACTGCCTCGGTCACGATCTCGAACCCGGCGGCAATGATGCGCTGGCGAATGTCGTCGCGTTCATAAGGCGTGAACAGGATCCCCTTGCGCATGCCCCAGCGATTGATGCGCTCGGCCAGTGGGCGTAGCGGCCAGCGCCCTCGGGGGAAGAGCAACACATTCGCGGCCATGGTGCCGCCGGGCTTGAGTACCCGCAGCACGCCGCGCATGCCGCCATCGACATCAGGAAAACAATGCACGGCGTTGGCGACGTTGGCTGTGTCGAATGAATCCGCTGCGAAAGGCATCTCCGCGACATCGGCATGCAGGAATTCGAGGTCGGGCTTGCCAGCAAAACGGTGTCGCGCGCCGGCCAGCATCGGTTCGGCGTAATCGACCCCGACAACCTGAACCGTTGGCAACTTCTTCCAGCGGCGCCAGTAGAAAATCAGCTCAAGCAGGGTTCCTGTCCCGCAGGCCACTTCGAGATGTTGCTTGCCGAAATTCGGACCGAAAAACCGCAGTTGCTCGGTCAATGTGCTGTTGTAGGCGAAGGTCAGTATGAAAAAGCCACGGACGTCGTACCACCAAGGCTCGGACTTGTACGCACGAGCAATTTCGTCCTTAGTCTTCTTTGACATAGCAGCGTTCATTCATACCTCATTGGACTCTAGCGCTTCTGGACACGCAACCACCGGGCAACAGCGACCGGGATTCGAGCTTGCCCGTGCCTTCCCCTTCCGCGACGACTGGGCTCACGCTGACCTTCAACTTTCTGCACATCGCTCAAGCGTGAGCACCTTCAGGTTGTCGATGACGGCAAAGGCGACAGCTTTCTCGGCGTCGAAATTCTTTACACTGCAATACGCGGTGAGGTTGAAAAATGAACTAAGTCATTGATAATAAACAACTTTATTGATATGGCATGAGAGGTGCTTTAAGAGTTCGCTGCCACGATTGGGTGGTTCAACTAGGAGTCAATTGATGAAAACTACTCTTTCTAACGGAATCAGGACCGCTGTTAGCGCGGCTGCCTTGAGCCTTGCTTCTGTCGGAGCTTTCGCGGTCGGGTCACCGGTCACCATCCAAGAAGGCGCCATCACAGGAGCCGCCAACAACGTCATTGTGACCAACCAGCTAGGTGGTTTCTACGATGAGATTTTCACTGTAACCGGTCCAGGTACGTTCACTACGGAAGCTATCTTCCGTGCAAGCGGCTGGGACGTGGGCTCACAAGTTGGTTTGGCTGAGAATCTTTTCGGTGGTGCAGGCTACGGTCTTTATGCCAAGTTCGTTGCCAGTGGCACTTTTGCTCCTTCTGGTGCCGGCTTCGCGTTCAGCGGTGCGACAGGTTCTATCGAATTGTGGGCCGACCCGAAGCAGAATACGAAGTACAACGTCGCGAATTCGGCAATCGGCTCGATTGGTAACTTGATTTTGTCGAGCGGGGCTGGATCGATTACCGACGACCTCTTGCTGGGAAGCACGTCATCCTTGGTTTCTGGTGATGGCAATGGGACGCCGGGCGGACTCGGTACTGCTAATGGTAACTTTGAACTCATTTTCGATAACTGGTCGTTGGGTATCCCAAATGGTGAAAATTATTTCATCGCACCTCGTCCCTTCTACATGCTGGTCGATCTGAACGGAAATTTCCAAGGGTTTGATCCAACCACCCTCACTGACATTCAGCTGTTGAACAATGTGGCCAACGCTTTCTTCTTCGACGTGCCAGAACCTGGTAGCTTGGCTCTGGTCGGTCTGGCCTTGTGCGGTGCTGGTCTGGTGACCCGCCGAAAGGCCAATAAGGCATAAAGTCGTTAGTTCTTTTCAAAAAGCCTCGTCAGTACGAGGCTTTTTTTTGCAACGATTTGATCCCTTTGAGTTATGTCAGCCATGTTGGGGGCTACACACGCCTGCGCATTTTTTGAAGCATGAAGTACTCAATTTTAATGGCTGGGGAGAAATTCCCCCAAATCGAAGCAAGGTAGTTGTCCAGGGTGACAGATCCCTGGCTTCTGGCGGCCGTTTTCAGAAAGAAAAAGAACTCGACGAAGCTGCTCAATTGCGCAACAAACGGTCTGCGTAATTGCTCCCGAGCAATGCGCAACACATCGTGGATGGGGAATGCCGCCTGCAGTGACAACTCATAGTCTTTGGCAGTGATCGGGGGGGCCAGTTTCGCAACCTCTTCGACCATCAACTTCCGGGTGTGCTGCGAGCGCAGCAGGCCGAAATCGAAGATGTAGAAACCTCCGTCAATGGTCAACAGGCGCTCCATGCGTTGGAATGTTTGCTGCAGGCTGTGCACGTCGGGGAGGTGATGCAGCGCCGATGTGGTGATTACCAAGTTGACCTGCCGATTCTCCAGGCTCGGTAGCGTACGGATGTCCTCGTACAGGATTTCCACATTTCGCAGACCTCGGGCGTCTGCGTGTTCGCGCAGCACCGCAAGCATCGGACGCGACAGATCGGCGCCTATGAACTTGCAATCGGGATACACCGCCGCAAGCTCCAGAAGCAACGGCCCGGGGCCGCACGCCAAGTCCAGCACTGTATCGCCCGGGCGGATCATCGTGGAGAGCTCGCGCAGATGATGCATTTGCAACGCTGAAGTCGGCCCACCCCACTCGTAGGCTTTCACGTACGACCGGATTTGCTCCGTGTCCTCCATCGCCTCGGATGGCTCTGGAACACGCACAGGGTCGTTCTTCTCTCGCCATTCATGCCAGATGATCTTGTGCAAGGGCAGCATGGATTGATCGTGCGTAAGTTGCTTTGTGGTTGTCTGTGCAGACCGCGGTCGGCCATAGGCGTTACAGCGTATTCATCAGCGCCATGACTTCAGCGTGCGATGGGTCCTTGTCTCCCAGTCTGGCCAGCACATCGAGTTCAGTTTTGGCCTGAGCCTTTTTCCCTGCGGCCAGATAGATCTTTGCCAGGTTAAGCCTGAACAGGGCGTTGCTCGGTTCTGCGTTCAGGGCCTTTGTTTGCAATTCGATGGCTTTGACATGATCACCCTTGTCGGACAACAGCACGGCCCAAGTGTCCATGAAGGTCGGCTGATTTGGCGCCATTTGGTTAGCCTTCTCAGCATAAGCGATGGCGTCATCGCGTTTCAGCTGCTGGCTCACCCAGGCCAGATTGTTGAGTGCCACTGCGTTTTCGGGTACCACCTCCAAGATGGCTCGGTATTGGGCCTCCGCAGCAGGGTAGTCTTTGCGCACCATCGCCGACGCGCCTAGGTAAGAGCGGAAGCGGACGTCTTTCGGATGCGATTTAAGCCATTTGGTAGCAAACCGGTCAGCGTCTTCCGCTTTGCCAGACTGTGCCGTCATGGCATGCAGCTTAACCGCTAACTCAGGCGACTCGGCAATCTTCAGGCCCGTGCGGTAGGCTGTTATCGCAGAGTCCCAGTCTTTCTGCGCAGCCTGAATGTCGCCCTCGAATGCAAAGCCGACATTCGCGTCCGGCCGCTGGTTCTGCACCGTTTGTGCGATCACAGAGGCTTCTCTGTACTTCTTTGCTTCGAGATTGATAAGAATCAAACTGCGCTGCGCCTCCAGAAAATCGGGCTTGATTTCAAGTGCCTTTCGCAGGCTCTGCTCGGCTGCACTGCTATTCTTGTCTGCGTACTGAACGGCCGCCAAGCGCAGGTGCGGTTGCGGCGCCAGTGGTTGCTCGTTCACGAGTTTGACGAACGTGGCCGAGGCCTGTTTGAGATCGCCAGCCGCCTGCTGTGCGCGACCTAGCGCATCCAGCAGCTCCATGCTGTTAGGTAATGTGCTGACGCCACTTTGTGCTGCTGCGATGGCCTGCTTCGACTCATTGGTTCGAAGATGCAACTCGATCAACACCAGGCGGGGGGCTGCGTCGGTGGGGTTGGCCTCGACGGCTTTGCCGAGCAGCGCGGCCACTTCTTCTTTTGCGGCACCCTGCAGTGCTGAGAGTTCAGCCAGCGCGAGCAGCGCTGGCCCGCTCTTTGGGTTCTTTGACAGCAAGCCTTCGAAGCGTTTTTTCGCATCGGCGGGCTTCTTGTCGACCATGTCCAGCGCAGCAAGGCTGGCAGCGGCAGCAAAGTATGTCGGGTCGATTTTCAATGCGCGTCCGAAGCTCTGTCGCGCTGCAGTGATGTCCTTTTGTGCCAGTTGAATCTGGCCGCGCAGATTGGCCGCAGTGGCCTTGTTGGGTTGCTTGGCTTCCAACTTTTCTACGGCGACCAAGGCCTGGTCAAAGTCCTTGCGCATCAGATGAGCGCTGATCAAGGCCAGGTCAGCATTAGTACTTGCAGTCGACTCCGCGATGTCTTCCAGTTCGTTGAGCGCGCTTTCTCCTTGACCGGTTGCCAAATGGGTGACAGCAAGCGACGTGCGGGCGTCCACACTGCCGGGATCTGCCTTCAGCGCCTTAGTGAAGTAGGTCTCGGCAGTTTTGGCGTCGCCATTCTGCAAATGAACCTGGCCGGCCAGGGAGTAAAAATATGGATCGAGCCCTTGCTTCCCGGTAATGGCATTCAATGCGGTCAGCGCCTTGTTGGCTTGCCCTGACTTCAGATAAGTAGTGATCAGCAGCCTTTGCGACATGGCATTCTTCGGCTCCGCTTGAGTCGCGCTGCTTAGGTAGATTTCAGCCTGCGGCAGATTATTCGTTTGCAAACTGATGGCGCCTGCCAATTGAAGAATGCGTGGATTCTTAGAGGCCTGTCTAAGTAGTTCCTGGGTTATCTCTTTGGCTAGGTTGTAATCCTTTCTCTGATACGCCAATTGGGCTTCTGCGTACCTAACCTCTGGATTCGTCCCAGCAATTTTCTTCAGCTCAAGCATCTGTTTTGATGCTTCGTCGAGCTTGCTCTGCTTCATCAGGATCGCTAGAACGGCTAGATGGCTGGATACAGCCTTCGGGTTGACCTCGACGGCTTTCCGGTAGGCCACCAGCGCGTCGTCAGGACGGCCCTTCGTGTATTGCAACAGCTCACCCTTCAGCCTCCAAGCCTCGGAGTTGGTAGGCGCTTTGGTCAAGACGTCGTCCATCATCGCCAGCGCACCGTCGAAATCGCGGTCAGCTGCTTTCTGCCGTGCCCTCAATATCAGCGCAGGCACGTACTTCGGGTCTGCCATTAGCGCGGCGTTCAAAGCGGTCTCAGACGGTTCGGCATTGCCTAGGCCGGCGTGGGCTCCTGCCAACGTGGTTTGCAGGCTAGCTTCAGCAGCGGGTTGATCGAGGCGCGTGGTCCCGAATTGCTCCACCAGCCTCTTGGCCTGACCTAGCAGCAGCATGGCGCGAGCCAGCTCCGGCACGACGATGCTCTCCGGATGTTTTGCTGCCAAAGCCTTGCGAAACTCAATTTCTGCGCCCGTGGCATTGCCTTCTTCCAGCAGCAACTTTCCGAGCAGGAATCGGGCTTCTCCGAGGTCGGGATTCTTTTGCAGCGCGTTCTTCAATTGAATCTGCGCCGATTTGTTGTCGCTTTTCTGAATGAACTCCTTCGCCGACTGAAGCTGTTGTTCGGGGGATTGGTTGCTGCAGGCCGTGAGCAGAACCGAAGCAACGAGCGCAGTCAGCAGCGATTTTTTGTGGAGTGGTTTCATTTTCGATCCGTTGGGGCCGTGTGGCGTGTGCAGATGGCGCGGAGATTCCTGCTTCGCGGCTGCATGCCGGCAAATGATCGCTCGAAATTCGCGCGTCACTGGTGCGCACAGGGCGGTGGGCGCCAGAGAACACGGAATTTCTCACGATGTGACCAAGCGTCTTCTAGTATTGAACCGCATCGGGTTCGTGGAGTCTGATGTGATGAAGTCAGGCCACCCCGCACCGCGCTGGTGTATTCGGGTGAGTGAACCGAACCGGCTGCGCCGGGCGCTGACAATCGCGGCATGACATCGCCACCGCCACTGCGTCCCTTTTCGTCCTCGTCCTGTGTTCGGGCAGCCTTCGGTCTGGGTTTGAGTCTGGCCCTGTCCACCGCACTGATCACTGGCACCGCACAGGCGCAGAGCGCCACGCCGGCCCCGCTGGCCACCGTGTCCAGCGTGGACCTGGATCGCTACATGGGCCGCTGGTACGAGATCGCGCGTTTCCCCAACCGCTTCCAGAAGGACTGCAGCGGCCCGGCCACGGCTGACTACGCGATGCAGCCGGGTGGCCGTGTGCAGGTGACCAACCGCTGCCCGCAGGCAGACGGCAAGACCGACGAGGCCCTGGGCGAGGCGCGACGCGTCGGTGACCCGGGCTCGCCGAAGCTGGAAGTGCGATTCGCGCCCGCCTGGCTGTCGTGGCTGCCCATGGTCTGGGGCAACTACTGGGTGATCGATCTCGATCCCGCCTACACCCTGGCCGTGGTGAGCGAGCCGAAACGCGAGTACCTGTGGGTGCTGGCACGCCAGCCGCAGGTGGATGCGGCGACCTACGACGCACTGATGGCGCGCCTGCGCGCGCAGGGCTTCGACCTCTCGAAGCTGCAGAAAGCGGGTGGCGGCAGCCCGCCGTGAACCTGTTTCAGCCATTGGGCCGCCGCAGGTTTCACCGCTGCGCCCCTTTGCAAGTGGAAGGGCGCTTCAAAGCCCAGGCCGTTCAGGCCGGGGCTTCGATGCGCCACCAAGCCGGTAACAGCCGCAGCACCTCCGGCCGGCCGAAGCGGTCGTCGATCAGGTGCAGCACACCACGATCGGACGGTGTGCGGATCACCCGACCGGCAGCCTGCACCACCTTGCGGATGCCGGGGAACAGGTAGGTGTAGTCGTAGCCCGCGCCGAACGCGCCGTCGAGCCGTCGCCGCAGCTCTTCATTCACAGGGTTCAGCTGCGGCAGGCCCAAGGTGGCGATGAACGCACCGATCAAGCGTGTACCGGCCAGATCGATGCCCTCCGCGAAGGAACCCCCCAGCACCGCGAAACCCACCCCGCACCCATCAACGGCAAACCGCGCCAGAAATGCCTCGCGCTCGACCTCGTCCATCCGCCGGCCTTGCTGCCAGGTGGGGATGCCTGGGTGCCTTTCGCAAAACTCAGCCATCGCTTGTTCGAGGTAATCGAAACTACTGAAGAACGCGATGTAGTTGCCGGGCGCTGCGCTGTATTGGTCCGCGATGAGCCGCGCGATGGGAGCCAGTGAACTGCTGCGATGCTGGAATCGGGTCGAGACATCACGGGCGATGTGCACCGATAACTGATCGGCCTGGAAGGGCGCCGCCACGTCGAGCGACGCGGTGTCCGCGGGCAAGCCCAAGGTGTCGGTGTAGAAGTGCCACGGAGCCAACGTGGCCGAGAAAAGAACCACCGACCGGGCCGCCGCAAACCGCGGTTTCAGAAACGGCGCTGGCAACACATTGCGGATGCACAGCGTCGATTCGTCATGGCGAACCCGTGATCCTGTTCCCGTATCGCGGGTGACATCGAACAGCGAATGCGTGTCGAAGGTGTCGAGCAAGTGAGTGAACTGCAGCGCGTCGAAATAGAACTGGAGCAAGGCACCGTCAGCGGCTGTCTGGCTGTCGGCCAGATGCTCCGAGATCGCCGCGGTGACGTCTTGCAATGCCGAGGCGAATGCCTGGGGTGGCTCACCGAGGACGGTGTATGGCTCCGTCCCTTCCTTGACCAGGCGGGTCCAGCTGCGTTGCAGCCGATCGAGCGGCTTCTTGAGCGTGGGCGGCGCTGCTGTTCTTAACGAGCGCAACTGCGTCGAAGTCAGACTGGCGCTGTACATCGCCCGTGCCCGATCGACCAGGTTGTGCGCCTCATCGACGAGCACGCCCACCCGCCACGCGTTCGCCAGCGTCAGCCCGTGGAGCATCGCGGTGCTGTCGAAGTAGTGGTTGTAGTCACCGACGACCACGTCGCACCACCGCGCGACTTCCTGCCCGAGGTAATACGGGCACACCGCGTGGGCGAGCGCGATCTCGCGCAGCGACTCGCGTGTCAGTGTTCCTGCCGACACAGCCGCCATGCGAGCGGCGGGCAGCCGGTCGTAGAAGCCTTGTGCAAGCGGACACGAATCTCCGTGACACGCCTTGTCGGGATGCTCGCAGGACTTGTCGCGGGCCACCAGTTCGATCACCCGCAGCGGCATCGCTGGATCGCTTTGACGAAGAGTCTCCAGCGCCTTCAGGGCCAGCGACCGGCCCGATCCTTTGGCGGTCAGGAAGAAGACCTTGTCGAGTTCCTGCTCGGGGCAGGCTTTGAGCATCGGGAACAGTGTGGCGATGGTCTTGCCGATGCCGGTGGGTGCCTGCGCCAGTAGACAGCGGCCGAGTCGAGCGGCGTTGAACACCGTCTTCGCGAGGTCGCGCTGTCCGGCCCGGAAATCCTCGTGCGGAAACCTCAGCCCCATCAGAGCCATGTCGCGCTGCTCCCGGTGCGCGAGTTCAGCATCGGCCCAGGCGATGAACCGTTCACACAGGGCCTCGAAGAAGTCCTGCAGTTCGACGGCGGTGCACTGCTGCAACAGCGGTGGCGCCTCCTGTTGTCGGCCGATGTCGAAGTACACCAGCGACACGGTCAGCGCACTCAGGTCGAGCTGCCGGCACAGCAGTGCGCCATAGACCTTGGCCTGCGCCCAGTGCAGATGACGATGGTTCGCGGGCATCCGGTCGAGGTCGCCCCTGTAGGTCTTGACCTCCTCCAGCAGTTGCCGATCGGGGTCGTGGCCGTCGGCGCGTCCGCGCACGACGAGGTGCCGGTATTCGCCGCTCAAGGTGACTTCGCGGCGGTAGGAAGCAGACCGACTGGAGGCCACGGTCTGGTGGCCGGCGATACCTTGCTGCGAGGTGGGCGACGGCGTGAAGCGCAGGTCCAGATCACCCTGCTTGGCCGCGAATTCGCACAGCGCGCGTACGGTGACGGAGTAGGTCTTCATGCGGCGGTCGCTCGCGGCGATCGGGCGCCGATCGCCACGTGGGAGCGCACCATCCACATCACAAACGGCAGTCCTTTCGAGTTCTCTCCGGATGGACTCGATCTCGCACTGTCACCGGCCGCAGCCACACCGCCGCAACAGCGCGCGCGGGCAGTGAACACGGCCCCCATCACGGCGCTGTGAGCGATCCCGCTGCCTGCTGGAGCACCTGCGCCGAATGCCGCAGTGCGGCAGTCTCATCCTCGGCCATCTGCGGCAGCAGCACCTGCGTGCCGCCCTGCGCCGACACCATGGTTGGCAACGACAGCGCCACGCCATGCAAGCCCAGCGCCTGCGCTGCAGCGTCGATCTGCACGCGCGACACCGTCAGCACGCGCCGCTCGCCGCGCAGCAGGCAGCGCAACAGGTTGGCCGTCACCAGACCAATGGCGTGGTTGGTGGCGCCCTTGCGCCGGATGACTTCATAGGCAGCATCGCGCACCTCGCGCGCGAGCCTTGCTTCGGTCGCTTGCGACCAGCCTGGCCACTGCCGCACCGGCAAGCCGCCCACCTGGGCGCCCGACCACAGCACCACCTCGCTGTCGCCGTGTTCACCCACCACCTGAGCGTGAATCGAGTTGGTCGCCGGGCCCAGTTCGCGCCCCAACATCTGTCGCAAGCGTGCAGTGTCGAGCATGGTGCCGGTGCCCAGCACGCGCTCCGGTGGCAGGCCGCTGCTCTGCTGCATCAGCAGCGTCAGCACGTCCACCGGGTTGGTCACCATCACCACCGTGCCAGTGAAGCCGGTCAGGCTGCGGCCGATGTCGGTCACCACGCGGGCGTTGTCTCGCAGCAGGTCCAGGCGCGTCTCGCCGGGGCGGCTGTTGCGGCCGGCGGCGATCACCACCACATCGCACTGGCGCATCTCTTCCAGCGTGGCCGTACGGAGCGCGCAGTCGGGGTAGTAAGCCGCGCCGTGCGCGAGGTCCATGGCCTCGCCCTCGGCGCGCGCCTTGTCCAGGTCGTGCAGCCACACGGCACTGGCCGCACCAGACATCAGGGTCGAGACTGCAACGCTGGTGCCCACCGAACCGGTGCCGATGATGCCGACGTGTCTGTTCATGGGGCCCCGCTGCAAGAGTCAATGGACCACGATAAGGCAAGTCTGATACCCGGCCACGCCGTGGCGGCTGTGGTGAACCGCCCCGGAACGGTTCAATATGGCCCGTCGCTGCACTTCTACGTGCGTTCAGATTCGATGCGGAGCTCCGAACGCATGCGGATCGCGCGCGCAAAGTTGTGAAAGTTTGGCGACGTGCGCTGGACATGCCGGTGAAGCGCCTCGATGTCAGCCGGCGGGGCGTCCGAAACAATGTCGACCTGGTAGCTGACCTCGTCGTAGCCGGGGTTGACCTCGGCATCCAGGCCGAGAAAGCCGCGCAGGTCCAGGGTGCCCGTGGTGCGAATGCTCAAGCCCTTCAGAGGCACGCCCAGAGCCGCTGCGTTAGCGACGTAACCGACAGTCATGCAAGCGTTCAGCGCAGCGAGCAGCAGTTCCTGCGGGTTGGGAGCCGAGTCCTCGCCCAGCAGTTCCCGAGGCTCGTCGGCATTGATCGTGAAGGATCGAGTCAACGACTCGCTGCCCAGCGTGATCGGTCCCGTGCGGGCGGTCGACGCGGTTCCGCCTTGCCAGGTTGTCATGACGCGGAAGGTCAGTGCGCCGGCCGAGGGATCCTTCCGGACCTTGCCGACAAACGCTTCAAGTGCGCCGACATCCACAGCAGGGCCGGTGACGTGACGCACTGCCTTCAGCGCGCCGGTCGGACATTGCGAGACCGCGTCCAGCACCTGTTCCACTGATGCCTGGTCAGGTTCGAT
>LNFM01008084.1_pt1 | contig 16067 bp, 14 predicted proteins | sample 596031 | NCBI WGS metagenome assembly LNFM01 (sample SAMN04254537, study PRJNA301005) | activated carbon metagenome | isolation source: dual media filters at the Ann Arbor, Michigan drinking water treatment plant | place: USA: Ann Arbor | reverse complement strand
AGAAGAATGGCGGCAAGGGCATCGTGACCTGCGTCGACAAGGCAAATGTCTTCGCCAGTTTCGCGTTCTTTCGCAAGATCTTCGACGAGCGCGCAGCGCTGCATCCGGACATCGCGGCCAACCACGCCTACATCGATGCGACGGCGCTCTTCATGGTCCGCAAACCCTGGGAATTCGACGTCCTGGTGACCGAAAACATGTTCGGCGACATCCTGTCCGACCTCGGCGCCGGGCTGATCGGCGGCATGGGCTTTGCGCCATCGGCCGACATCGGCGACGAGCACGCGGTGTTCCAGCCCTGCCATGGCACGGCCCCCGATATCGCCGGCCAGGACAAGGCCAATCCGACAGCAATGTTGCTGTCGGCCGCCATGATGCTGGAATGGCTGGGCACGAAGCACGACCGGCCGCAGGCGGTGACCGCCGGCCAGCTCATTCGCAGCGCCGTGGACAGCGCCTTCAAGGGCGGCATCAGGCCATTCGAGATCGACGGGCGCGACGGCACGACCGAAATCGCCCGTCGGGTTCTCGAAGCGCTGAAGACCGCCGACCCCGCCACCCCCTGAGACTTGTCTCATCATGTCCGCAGTCCTTGCGCGCCGACGGACCGACAGCGGTCCGAACCGTTTGTCCAGCGCCGAGCGCGCCTATCGCGCACTCAAGAAGCTCATCCTCGGCAACGAATTGCCCGCCGGCAGCCAGTTGCTCGAACAGGAAGCCGCCCAGCGTCTCGGCATGAGCCGCACGCCGGTGCGCGAAGCGATGATCCGGCTCGAGAAGGACGGCATGGTCGAAGTCAGGCCGCGCCACGGAATGCGTGTCCTGCCTGTGTCGCCCGACGATATGCGCGAGATCTACCAGGTTCTGACCGCGCTGGAGTCGGCGGCCGCCGAGATAGTGGCCCGGCGCGGCGCCACGCCGGCAGAGATCGCAGGACTGCGTGCCGCAGTGGCCGACATGGAGGCGGCGCTCGTCGGCGACGACCTGGAGGGCTGGGCGGATGCGGACAAGCGCTTTCACCGGCTGCTGGTCGCGTTGACCGGCAACGAGCGCCTGCAACAGATGGTGTCGCAGCTCGACGAACAGGCGCATCGCGCCCGCGTGGTGACGCTTCGGCTGCGGCCAAAGCCCGTCAACTCAGTTCGCGACCATGCCCGTCTCGTGGCCGCCATCGCGCGACGCGACGCCGAGAGCGCGCGCCGGATACATCACGACCATCGCACCAGGGCAGGCGAGATGCTGGTCGGGCTGCTGGATCGGCTCGGACTGAAGCAGGTCTGAAATGCACGCTCGGCATCGAAAGTTCTGGATGCAACCGACCATCATCGCCTAACGTCCTCCCATGGCCATACTCGGAGTGATTGCCGACGATTTTACCGGCGCGACCGACATCGCGGGCATGCTGGTCAAGGGCGGGATGCGCACGATCCAGACGATCGGCGTGCCGCCCCAGGGGACAATTCCCGACGATGTCGATGCCGTTGTCGTGGCGCTCAAGACGCGCTCGATCCAGGCCAAGGACGCTATCGGCCAGTCGCTCGATGCGCTGAAAGCACTCCAGGCCGCCGGCTGCGTCCGCTTCTTCTTCAAATACTGCTCGACGTTCGACTCGACCGACGCCGGCAACATCGGCCCGGTGGGCGATGCCCTGCTCGATGCGCTGAAGGCGAAGCAGGCGATCTACTGTCCGGCTTTCCCGGTGAACGGCCGCACCATCTTCTTCGGCCATCTGTTCGTGGGCGACCTGCTGCTGTCGGACACGCACATGCGCCATCATCCGCTGACGCCGATGACCGACTCCAGCCTGGTGCGCGTGCTCGCACGCCAGACCAAACACAAGGTCGGGCTCGCGCCGCTGAAGCAGGTCCAATCCGGATCGGCTGCGTTGCGCGCGGCGCTCGACAAGCTTGCCGCCGATAACGTGCGCCATGTCGTCGTCGATGCCGTGGCCGACACCGATCTCGGCATCATCGGCGAGGCCGTGGGCGATGATACGCTCGTAACCGGCGGCTCGGGCGTGGCACTCGGCTTGCCTGCTGCCTATCGCCGCCGTGGACTGCTGACGCACAAGCCCAATGCCGACACGCTGCCGAAAGTCATCGGCGCGGCCGCGGTGCTCGCCGGCTCCTGCTCGGCGGCGACGCTCGGCCAGATCGCGGTCTTCAAGGGCCCGCATCTGGCCCTCGACACGGATGCCATCTGCCGCGGCGAACCGGTTGGCGACAAGGCCCTCGCCTGGGCCAAGGACAAGCTCGGTAACGGGCCCATTCTGCTCTCGGCCAGCGACAAGCCTGAAGCGGTGAAAGCCTTGCAGGCAAAGTACGGCGTCGAGAAGTCGAGCCAGGCGATCGAGACGACGATGGCGGCCCTCGCGCGCGGCTTGGTCGCGTCGGGCGTCAGCCGACTGGTCGTGGCCGGCGGCGAGACCTCGGGCGCGGTCGTGGGCGCCCTTGACGTGACGGCACTGCGCATCGGCCCCGAGATCGATCCCGGCGTGCCGTGGACGGCTTCGGTTGGAAAGAAGCCGCTGCTGCTGGCGCTGAAGTCGGGCAACTTCGGTGCAACCGACTTCTTCACAAAGGCATTCGAACGGCTATGAGCACCAAGGAAACGAAGGCCCGCGACGACATCTGTGCGCTGGGCGCCAAGCTTGCCGCCCGTGGGCTCTGCCCTGGCACCTCGGGCAACATCAGCATGCGCATCGACGACGGCTGGCTGATGAGCCCGACCAATTCTTCGCTGGGCGAGCTCAACCCCGGCCAGCTCTCGAAGCTCGATCTTTCCGGCAAGCACGTGGCCGGCGATCCGCCGACCAAGGAGGCGCTCCTGCATCGCTCGGTCTACGACGTGCGGCCCAAGGATCGCGCCATCGTACATCTTCATTGCACGCATGCGGTGGCAATCTCCTGCCTCGATCCGTCGTGCCACCACAATGCCGAAAGCACCTTGCCGCCGATCACGCCCTACTTCGTGATGCGCGTCGGCAAGCTGCCGCTGGTGCCCTACTTCAAGCCCGGAGATCCCAAGCTTGCGGATGCGATTCGCGAGTACGCCACAGGCCATCGCGCCGTCCTGCTGGCGAATCACGGGCCGGTCGTTGCCGGCACGTCGCTGTCGGCTGCCTCCGCCTCGATCGAGGAGCTGGAGGAAACCGCAAAGCTCCATCTTCTTCTCCAGGGCCTGAAAGTCCGCACGCTTTCCGGTGCCCAGGTGCGCGATGTCGAAGAAGCCTTCCCCTCCTGATCGGATTCAGCAATGCCCAAGCTCGCCGCCAATCTGTCGTGGATCTACCAGGAAGTGCCGTTCCTAAAGCGCTTCGCCGCCGCGGCCGCACACGGCTTCAAGGCGGTCGAAATCCTGCTCCCCTACGAAGCGCCAGCGGCCGACATCGCGGCCGAACTCAAGAAGCACAAGCTCACGCAGGCGCTTTTCAATATGCCACCGGGCGACTGGAGCAAGGGCGAGCGCGGGATCGCCGCCCTGCCCGGCCGCGAGGCCGAATTCGACGCCGCGCTGGAGAAAGCGCTCGACTATGCCCAGGTGCTGGAGTGCCGAACCCTGCATGTCATGTCGGGCCTGATCGGTCCCGGTGCCGATACGCAGGCCATGCATCGCACTTTCGTCTCCAACCTGAAGAAAGTTTGCGACCGCACCGCCAAGAGCGGCCTCACGATCGTGATGGAGCCGATCAACCGCCGCGACATTCCCGGCTACTTCACCAATACCACCGACCAGGTGAAGCAGATCATCGACGAGGTTGGCGCACCGCATCTGAAACTGCAGCTCGACCTCTATCATATGCAGGTGACCGAAGGTGACCTGCAGAAGCGCATGGAGCGTCTGTTCCCGATCACGGCTCATGTGCAGATCGCCGGCAATCCGGACCGCAACGAGCCCGACATCGGCGAGGTCAATCACCTCTACCTGCTCGATGTGCTCGATCGCCTTGGCTACCAGGGTTACGTCGGCCTCGAATACAAACCCAAGACAACGACTGCCGCCGGCCTCGGCTGGGCTGCCAAGTACGGCATCAAGGCCTGATCCGTGACAGACAAAAATACACCGGTCGTCGCCTTCATCGGATTGGGCTCGATGGGCCTCGGCATGGCAAAGAACCTGCTCAGGCACGGCCACCAGGTGATCGGTGTCGATCCGACTGCCGCAGCACGCGATGCTTTCAGGGCAGCAGGCGGCACGACCGCAGCCACGCCGGCTGCCGCGGCGGCTAGCGCCGATGTCGTCGTCGTGGCCGTCGTGAACGCGCAGCAGGTCGAGACTGTGCTGTTCGGCCAAGGTGGTGCAGCAGCCGCGCTGCGCAAGGGCGGCCTGGTCATGCAATGCGCCACCGTCCCGCCTGCCTTTGCGAAGGCGCTGGGCGAGCGACTGGCCGGCAGCGGGCATCAGTTGCTCGACGCGCCGATGTCGGGCGGACGCGCGCGGGCCGAGAGCGGCGAACTCACCTTCATGGCCTCCGGCGCGCCGCAGGCTTTCGCAACCGCCGAGTCCATCCTGTCGGCGACCTCGGCCAAGGTCTTCCGCCTGGGCGACGCCGCCGGCATCGGCTCTCTTGTAAAGACGGTGAACCAGCTCCTTGCCGGCGTGCACATTGCAACCGCCGCCGAGGCCATGGCACTAGCGGCCAAGGCTGGCGCCGACACGCGCGCGGTCTACGAGGTCATCTCGGCCAGCGCCGGCAACTCCTGGATGTTCGGCAATCGCGTGCCGCACATGCTCGACGACGATTTCTCGCCACTCTCGGCGGTCGAGATCTTCGTCAAGGATCTCGGCCTGGTGCTGAGCACCGGCCATGAGCACCGACTGCCGCTACCGATGGCGGCGGCAGCCCACCAGCTTTTCCTGGCGGCATCAGGCGCCGGCTGGGGCCGGCTGGATGACGCCGCCGTGGTAAAGGTCTACGAGCAGGCGGGTGACTTCAAAGTGTCGTCGCCGAAGAAGTAGACTGGGCCCATGCGTCGTCAGCGTTTCACCAAGATCGTCGCCACCCTGGGGCCCGCCACTTCCACGCCCGAGCGCTTGCGGGCACTGTTCGAAGCCGGTGCCGATGTCTTCCGCCTCAACTTCAGCCACGGCGTGCCAGACGATCATCGCAAGCGGGTCGACCAACTCCGCGCGCTCGAGAAAAAATACAATCACCCCATCGCCATCCTGATGGACCTGCAGGGGCCCAAGCTGCGGCTGGGCGTGGTCGGCAAGCAGCCGATGGAACTGAAGACGGGCCAGAAGCTGCGCTTCGACATGGACCCCAAGCCGGCCACCGCCAAGCGCGTCCCGCTGCTCCACCCCGAGATATTCAAGGCGGCCAGGCCCGATGGGCTGCTGCTGATCGACGACGGCAAGGTCCGGCTCCGCATCGTCGCTCATGACGAGGACACGATCGATGCCGTGGTCGAGGTGCCGGGCCTGATCAGCGACCGCAAGGGCGTGAACCTGCCCAATCTCGTGCTGCCGATGTCGCCGATGACACCGAAGGACCACAAGGACCTCGCTTTTGGCCTGTCACTTGGTGTCGACTGGGTGGCGCTCTCCTTCGTGCAGCACGCCCACGACATCGCCGAGCTGAAGAAGCTGGTCGCGGGCCGCGCCGCGGTGATGGCCAAGCTCGAGAAGCCGGCGGCCATCGATCACCTCGATGAGATCATCGAACAGAGCGACGGCATCATGGTGGCGCGCGGCGATCTCGGCGTGGAAATGCCGCCTGAGGCGGTACCGCCGCTGCAGAAGCGCATTCTCGCCGCCTGCCGCGTGGCCGGAAAGCCCGCCATCGTGGCGACCCAGATGCTGGACTCGATGGTCCATTCGCCGACGCCGACGCGCGCCGAAGCCTCCGACGTCGCCACCGCCGTCTACGACGGCACCGATGCAGTGATGCTCTCGGCAGAATCGGCATCGGGCGGCTATCCGATCGAGGCGGTCACCATCATGGACCGCATCATCCGGGCGGCCGAGGGCGACCCGCTCTACCGCCGCCTGATGGACGCGAGCCGGCACGAGCCCGAGGCGACCACCGCCGACGCCATCAGTGCCGCGGCACGGCAATGCGCCCATACGCTGTCGGCCGCCGCCATCGTCACCTATACCAACACCGGCTCGACCACGCTCCGCGCCGCCCGTGAGCGGCCAGACGTCCGCATCCTCTGCCTGACGCCCAACGTCGACACAGCGCGCCGCATGACACTGACTTGGGGCGTCCACCCTGTTCACGGAGAAGACGCGCACAATTTCGCCGACATGGTGAAGCGGGCGGTCAGCGTGGCTCGCAAGGAGGGACTGGCCAAGGAAGGCGAGCGCCTCGTGATCACCGCCGGCGTGCCGTTCGGCACGCCCGGGGCGACCAACATCCTGCGGATCGCCTACGTCTGACCAGACTGGGGGATGGCCGGGGCCCTGCCGCCGTATCCTCTCGTGAAGTCCCCCACGAGAGGTGCCATGCCCCGCCGCGCTTTTGCCTCAATCGACGCCTTGCTCGCCATCGCCTGCACCGTGATCTTTGCCGGCGGCGTGCTCGCCCAGTCCGGCGGCGCAGATCAAGGCGGGCCACCGCGCCGCGAACCACCCTACGAAAAGATCGCGACCGATCTCGGCATTCCCGCCGACCGTGTGCGCGACGCCTTCCGCAAGGTCGGACCGCCGCCGCGCAGCGAACAGCCGCCCACCGAGCAGCAGCGTGCAAGCCATGCCCATGCGCTGGCCACGGCCATGAACGTGCCCGTCGACAAACTGAAGCCGGTGCTCGAGAAATATCGCCCCGAGAAGCGGTCATGAGAACACGCCGCCGGCTCTCGCTCACCTGGATCGATTTCCTGGTGATTGCCGCGACGGTCCTGACCTTCGCTGCGGTCGTCAGCGCTACCGTGGGGCGCGGTTAGCCCTTCGGTCGATTGTCGATCACGCGCCGCGCCTTGCCCATCGAGCGCTCGATCGTGCCAGGAGAGGCAATGTCGATGGTGGCCGACAAGCCGCACATGCCTTTCAGTCGCCGCCCGAGCTCCGACGACGAACGGTCCACCGCCGTGCCATCCAGCACGACCCGCGCCTCGACCCGCACCAGCAGGTCGTCGAGCGCGCCGGTGCGCGTGAGTTCGATCACATAGTGGCCGCTTAGTGCAGGGTCGCGCAGGATCTGCTCCTCGACTTGGCTCGGGAACAGGTTGACGCCGCGCACGATCAGCATGTCGTCGCTGCGGCCGGTGATCTTGGCCATCCGCCGCATGACGCTGGCCGATCCCGGCATCAGCCGCGTGAGATCGCGCGTGCGATAGCGGATGACCGGCATCGCCTCCTTGGTGAGCGTCGTAAACACGAGCTCGCCCGGTTGGCCATCGGGCACTGGCGTGCCCGAGTCCGGATCCACGATCTCGGGATAGAAATGGTCCTCCCAGATCGTCGGCCCGTCCTTGGTCTCGATGAACTCGCAGGCGACGCCGGGGCCCATGACTTCGCTCAGGCCATAGAGATCGACGGCATCGACACCCAGCCGCCGCTCGATTTCGGCCCGCATGCCCTCGGTCCAGGGCTCGGCACCGAACAGGCCAACGCGCATCGCCGTACCGCGCGGATCGATGCCCTGGCGCTCGAACTCGTCGGCGATCGCCAGCATGTAGGACGGCGTCATCAGCACGACGCGCGCACCGAATTCGCGGATGAGCTGGACCTGGCGCTCGCCAAAACCGCCCGACATCGGCACCACCGTGCAGCCCAGCCGCTCCGCGCCGTAGTGCGCGCCGAGCCCGCCGGTGAACAGGCCGTAGCCGAAGGCGTTGTGGATGATGTCGCCCGGCCGCGCGCCGCCGGCATGCAGCGAGCGCGCCATCAGGTCCGACCAGGTGTCTATGTCGCGTGCCGAGTAGCCGACCACCGTCGGCCGTCCCGTCGTGCCGCTGGAAGCATGCAGGCGCACGCACTGCTCGCGCGGGATCGCCAACATGCCGAAGGGATAGGCGTCGCGCAGGTCGGCCTTCGACGTGAAGGGAAAGCGCGCGAGATCTTTTAGCTCCCGGAAATCGTCGGGATGAACGCCGGCCGCCTGGCACTTCGCACGGTACGGCGCCTGGCCTTCGTAAGCCTGGCGCAGCGTGTCGCGCAGCCGCCGGACCTGCAGTGCCCGCAACTCATCGAGCGGCATCTCTACTTCAGGAAAAATCATTTTTGTCGAATCCGAAACGTCGATAAGCGTAGCCAAGGCCGATCAGAGCCGCGCCCAGGCCGAGGAAGGAGAAAACACGCAACAGGCCTTGCAGTCCGGCCATGTCGATCAGGAACACTTTTGCCACCACGATGCAGACCAGCACCATGCCGGCATGCCGGAACGCTGCGGTATTGCGCAGGAAGCCCAGCGCCAGCAGGGCCACGCCGAACAGCAGCCACACGATCGAGTAGGCATAGAGTTCCAGCCCGTCGGCCGCGAAGCCGCTGCGCTCGAAACCGGGATCGAACAGGTGCCGGACTTCCAGCGAGACATAGACGAAGGCCAGGATCGAGGCCGCGATCTCGATCAACAGGTCGAGGCGCCGGTCGGATTCGACGTCGATCCAGCGCCGCGCCAATGCCGCCATCGCCGCCGGCACCGCGTAGGCCAGGAACAGTCCATTGAAGAGTGGCAGGCGTCCGACATCGGCCGTCTCGAACACCGGATTGGCGATCAGCACCTGCACAATGAGCACCGCCGCCACGGCGAGCCCGCCGCTCAGCCGCCACGCCCAGAGCGCCACCGGATCCGGCCGGCGGCGCGCCATCCAGAGCGCCGCCAGGGCGAAGGCGCCCCAGATCGCGACATAGAACGAGCGTTCCATGAAGCCCGCGTCGGGCGTCGCCATCGAGCCGGGCTGGAAGAGGCTGCGGACCTCAAGCGTTGCCAGCACGAAGGCGAGTAGCGCCACGGTCGCCTCGACCGCGCGCACCAGCCGCTCATCGCCCGTGGGCTGCAGGAACCGGAGGCCCACGACCAGCGCCGCGATCGACATGCCGTAACCCCACAGGATCCAGTTGAAGACCGGCGTGACGCCCAGCGGATACTTCAGCACCTCGGGATTGAGCACGAAGCGCACGACGACGACCCCCAGCAGCGGCCAGCACAGCAGACGCATGGCGCGCAGGTCGAGCCGCGCCGCGATCGCCGCCACCACCGCGAGTTCGATGGCATAGGCGACCGTGATCCACTCGCGGCTGAACTCCATCGGGATGGCGGCGGCGATGAAGAAGGTGACGCCCGCCGCGAGATAGCCCAACGCCTCGGTGGCGCCCGTCATGCTCTCCCGCCAGCGCGCGAGCCGTTCGGCGCCCACCAGGAACGGCACGGCAAGGCCGACGCTGATCAGCCCCCAAGGCACGCCCGTCGCGGTGCCTCGCAGCACGTACCAGCACAGCAGGAAATGCGTGAAGGCTGCGGCCACCGACAAGGCCGCCCAGAAGCCCGGCCGTCCCGCGTTCCACAGCAGCGCGAAGGCCGCGGCGGCATAGAAGCCGCCGAACAGAATCGTGAGCCAGGCGAAGCGATCGGCATCCCAGTCCACCCCGGTGCCGCGCGTGGCGCCCCACCACAGCGCCAGGGCGAGAAGCGAGAGGCCCGGTCCCAGCCCTGCCGCGTACTGGAAGCGCGGCGTCCAGCGGCCGAGTGCGAAAGCGCCTGCGCCGTGAAGCGCCAACGCCAGCCAGCCCGCTTTCTGCTGGCCGCTGTCGTCGACCACCAGGCACACCAGCAGCACGCCGGTGCCCGCGAGTGCCGCCCAGACCAATGCCACGACGTCGTTGGGCGGATTTTCGCTCTCGCTCATCCGCCGCCACGTTGCCCAGACGAAGAGGCAAACGACGGCCACGAGGAACAGCCCCACCCAATGCAGCTCGCCACCATCGCGCGTCGCCAGCATCCACACGACGGTCCAGAGCGCCGAGCCTGCGAGCACGCCCCAGCCGAGGGGCCACCAGCCCCTGATGCGGATGACCCAGAGCGTGCCGGCAGCGATCGCCAGCAGATAGCCGAACAGGACCGGCGTGTTGGGCGTCTCGCTGCCGATGATCGCGGGGCTCGCGAAGCCGCCGACGAAGGCGAGACCGGCGACGAAAATGCCGTGCCGCAGCGACACGCCGATGGCGAAGGCCGTGAGCGCCATCGCGCCGCCGCCGGCCGCCACTTTGGAGATCATGCCGTAGAGCGCCACCGCCGAGAACAAGGCGCCGTAGAGCGCGGCTATGCCGGCGGCCGCCAGTGCCTGGGCCACGCGATCGTCGCGGGCGCGCATCTTTTCGGCACCAGCGACCAGCGCGAAGCCGAACAGCGCCGCCAGGATCACCCGCACCTCGGGCGAGAGATAGCCCTCCTCGATCGAGTAGCGGACTAGAAAGATCGCGGCCAACGCCAGCGTGACCGCGCCCACCCACAGGAAGGCCCGCGCGCCGAGGCGCTGCTCCCAACCGCCTTGGACCGGTTCGATCGCCATCGGTGGCGGCAGGACGGGTTCGGGCGGCGGCAGTTGCTCGACGATAGGCTCTGGAACGGGCTCGACGACCGGCGGAGTCACGAAGGGCGGCGGCAGGGTCTCGCCAGCAAGACTTTGCCGCTTGAGCAGCGTCACTTCCGCCACGAGCCGTTCGTTGGCCTCGCGCAGCCGCGAGGTGCGGGCCAGCGCCACGATGGCGACGATCGGCGTGCCCAGCGCCCAGGCGACGGCCAGCAGACCGAGGAGGATCTCTTCCACGAAAGCCGCGCTGCCCCTGGCCCTCTTGTCCCTACTCCGCCGCGACGCGGGTCGGCTGACGGACGAAGGCGGCGCGGTTGTCGCGGGCGACGACGCCGCGCTTCACCACCAGGCGGTGGTTCTCCTTGCGGGCGGCACGCTTGATGTCGCTGAGCGCATCGCCGTCGCAAACCACGAGGTCGGCGCTGTTGCCTTCCTTGATGCGGCCTTGGTCGCCCAGGCGCATCAGGTCGGCGGCGCTTGCCGTGGCGAAGAAAAGAGAATCGCGGCTAGAAATGCCGATGTCGCACATATATTCGAGCTCGCGCGCATTCTCGCCGTGGCGATTGTGCGGCGTGCCGGCATCGGTGCCCATCGCAATGCGGCCACCGGCCCTGTAATACATCTTGGTCGCTTCGATGTGGCGGTCGTAGACGCGGCGGCTCTTCTCGATCACGTAGTCGGGGATCGAGCGGTCTCCGTCGTCGTAGCCCTTCAGGATGTTCTTCACGGCAGCCAGCGTCGGCACCAGCCAGACGTCGCGCTCCTTCATCTCGCGACAGCATTCCTCGTCCATGAAAATGCCGTGCTCGATCGAATCGATGCCGCCGCGCACGGCGTTCAGGATGCCGAGCGCGCCTTGGGCGTGGCTCGCACAGCATTTGTGGAAGCGGTGCGCCTCGCTGATACCGGCCTTCATCTCCTCGGCCGAGTAGTGCGCGTCCTCGGGATTGACGCCCTGGGTCATCACGCCGCCGGTCGCCATGATCTTCACCAGGTCGGAGCCGGCATGGACCTGCTCGCGCACCGCCTTCACGACCTCGTCGATCCCGTCGGCGACGCGGCCGGTGCGGTTGCCGTGGCCGCCGGTCATGCAGATCATGCGGCCGGCGCAGCGCATGGTCGGGCCCAGGAACTTGCCGGCGTTGAAGGCGTCACGGAGCGCGAACTCGATATAGTCCTTGCCGCCGCAGTCGCGCACGGCGGTGATGCCGCCTTCCAGCGTGCTGCGCATATATTCCATGCCGCGCACCGCGATCTGGGCGGCGCTGAGGCGATCCTGCGCCGCACCCGGATTGCCCTCGGCGCCGGACAGCGAATGGACGTGACAGTCGATGATGCCGGGGATCAGCGTGCCACCCGAGGTATCGACCCGCTCGCCCGCAAAGCCTGCGAACTCGCCCTGGGGCGCGACGCGCCGGATCTTGCCACCCTCCTCCAGGACCGCCTGCCCGTCGTGAACTTTCTCACCGTCGAACAGACGCCCGCCGACATACAAGGTAGCCATACGAAACTCCCGATTGAAACGTGGCACGACTTTGCCCCTGCTCCTCCGGATCGGCAAGGACCACGACGCGCCACGTACCATTAGACAGACTTGTGCGTTCATAGGTTCATTCGAGGAGCGAACTCCCCTTGTCGAATTTCAGCTCCAGATCCGCCTGGAAGGTTGAATTTGTGCATGTCTGCCGCATGAATTGTGGGCACCTGAATGTAACGCGTGGTGTCCACAAACCTGTCCCCGGCTCGCTACCGTGGAGACAGGTTTTCTCATTCGATCGACCGTCGATTAAGCGAGCGTAGGCCCTGATAGCACCTCCCCACGGACGATCGGTTCGGGAAGGTGCGGGCTCATCTGTGCTGATCCACGGGTCAGGACCCGCGGCGGCGACCTGGCGCTCGATGCGCATGCCCGTGGGCGGCCACGGGAGGTCATTGCCGGAACGAAAAAGGCCGACGCGAGAAGCGCCAGCCTACAGGAAAACCATGCCAGAACCTGCTGAACTTGTCGAATCAAGAACGACTCTCAATCGACCAGCGGCATCACCTCGGCCGCGAAGCGTTGCAGGCGTTCGATGCTCTCGGCGATCGACTGGCCGCGGAAGTCGAAGATCAGCTCGTGCACACCAGTCGCAGCAAACGAGCGGATGTCGCCCGCGATCTCCTGGGCGCTGCCCGAAAAGCTGCGGCGGGTACCGTCGCGGTCGGGAATGCCGGTGTCGTAGAGCGGCGCCTTGTAGGAGACGGTGAGCGCCGCGAAATCCCGCCCCTCCGCCTCCGTCATCTGCTTCAGCGTCGCCAGATGCGCGCGCATTTCCTCGGGCGGCAGCGGCGAGGCGGCGACAGCGCCGACCGGGTGCCACCCGTTGCCATGCCGCGCGGTACGACGCAGCGCGGCGCGCGAGTGGCCACCGACCCAGATCGGCGGATGCGGCCTCTGCAGCGGTAGCGGCTCGCAGCGAATGTCGCTGTAGCTATAAAATGTCCCGGCGAAGCTGGCGGGCGAGGTCGTCCAGAGCTGCTTGAAGATCGTGAGCCACTCGTCGCTCACGGCACCGCGCCGCTCGAACTCCGGGCTGTCCAGCGCCTCGAATTCCTCCTTCAGCCAGCCGACGCCTACTCCTAGCGTGACCCGGCCACCCGACAAGACGTCGAGCGACGCCACCATCTTCGCCGTCAGCACCGGGTTGCGATACGGCAGCACCAGCACCGACGTGACGAGACGCACTTTCTCCGTGGCCCCGGCCACGACGCCCAGGATGGAGAAGGTTTCGAGCGCGTCGCCGCCGCTCGGGTGCTTGCGGTCCAGCGTGTAGGGATAGGCCGAGTCGCTCTCGACCGGAAAAACGATGTGATCCGCGATCATGGCCGAGTGCAGCCCCAGCCGTTCGCCCTCGCGCGCCAGAGCAAGCACGCCCTCGCGCGTGGCAGTGGGACCGCGGGTGGGGAGGTAGAAGCCGTAACGCATCAGGAAATCCGCTGCCCACACCCCAGCGGGTCGGCTGGCACGTCGCCGCCCAGCGCCTTCAGCCGCTCGATCTCGCTATCGATGCCGACGATGTGCGGATTCCATTTGCGGGCCAGCTCGAAGGCCGCGACCGCCCGCGCGTTCTCGCCCATCTCGGCACGGATCATGCCGAGGCCGGAATAGGCCCCGAAGTGGCGCGGCTCGCGTTTCACCGTCTCGCAGATGTCGGCCAGCGACGCCGTGAAATTGCCCATCAGCCAATAGGCTGTCGCGCGCTTGTTCCACGCCTCCGACAGATCGGGCGCGGTCTCGATCAGCGTCGTGAACGTCTCGATCGAATTCTTGAGCTGTTGCTGCTGCATCTCGGCGATGCCGCGCATCATCACCGCGCGCTGCTGCTGGTTGGGCACCATGGTCCACTGCTCCCAGATCGCCGCCTCGAGCGACTGGATGGCGACTGGATCGGTGGCGTCCTGCAGTTTGGCAAAGAGTGTGTCGAGCACGGTGCCGCTCCCGGCGTTCTGCGCCATGACGTTGAAGCCCAGCATCAGGCCCAGCAGGGCCGCAAGGCAAGAGCGAAGAACGGTCATTGCGCCTCCGTTCTAGTTCAAAGCCGCCGGCTTCGGTCCCCCGGTCGCCCAGTCCAGCAGCTCGACCGTATGGGCAATCGGTATGCCGGTGCCCGACGCGATGTTGCCGACACAGCCGAAGTTGCCGGAAGCGATCACGTCGGGCCGGAGGCTCTCGATGTTGGCCACCTTGCGGTCGCGCAGACGCCTCGACAGCTCGGGCTGCAGCACCTGATAGGTGCCGGCCCAGCCGCAGCAGAGATGGCCCTCGGGAACGTCCTTCACGACGAAGCCCGCGTCGCGCAGCAGCTTCTTCGGCAGTTCGGTGAGCTTCTGGCCGTGCTGCATCGAGCAGGCCGAATGATAGGCGACAGTGAGCGGCTGTGGCGTCACGTTGCCGAGGCCGACCTCGGCCACGATCTCGGTCACGTCCTTGGCGAGCGCCGCCACCTGCTTGGCCTTCTCGTGCCAGACCGGATCGTCGATCAGCATGTTGCCGTAGTCCTTCACCGTCGTGCCGCAGCCCGAGGCGTTGATCACGATCGCATCGAGGCCGGCGCCGTCGATCTCGCGCAGCCAGGCTTCGATGTTGCGCTTGGCGAGCGCGACCGCCTGCTCGTTTCTGCCGACATGCAGCACCGAGGAACCGCAGCAGCCCGAACCCGCGACGTTCACCACCTCGATGTCGAGCCGGGTCAGCAGCCGCACCGTGGCCTCGTTGACCTCGGGCGCCAGCACCTGCTGGCCGCAGCCCGGCATCAGCGCCACGCGCTTGCGTCGCAAGCCCCGCGCCGGAAAGACCTGCGGCCGGTCGACCGGCGACGGCGTCGGCACCTTGTCCGGCACGGCGTCGAGCATGGCGCGCAGTCGGCGCAGGAAGGTGGCGCCGCCGGGATCGGCGCTGGTCGCCGGCAGCAACGGCGCCAGCGGCTTGGCCAGCCGGCCCAGCACCATGGCCCAGCGGAAGGCCGCGGGCCGCGGCATGAGCCAGGCCAGCAGCCCGCGCATGAAGCGATCGGCCGGCGCGCGCGTAAAAGTCGTCTCGATGTGATGCCGGCCGTGATCGACCAGGTGCATGTAGTTCACGCCCGATGGGCAGGTCGTCATGCAGGAGAGGCACGACAGGCAACGGTCGATGTGGCGGACTTCCTTCGCGCTGGGTGCGCGGTCGTCCTCGATCATCGACTTGATGAGATAGATACGCCCGCGCGGCGAATCGCGCTCGTCGCCCAGCAGCACGAAGGTCGGGCAGGTCGCCGTGCAGAAACCGCAATGCACGCACTTGCGCAGGACATCGTTGCTGCGCGCGGTCTCGGGATCGGCGAGCTGGGCCAGAGTGAAGTGCGTTTGCATCGGGTTCCCGAACGCCGCTCGTCTACCTCACCCTGAGGAGGCGCGTAGCGCCGTCTCGAAGGGTGAGACCAACGGTGCTGTCGCCCATGCTTCGAGACGGCCGCTGCGCGGCCTCCTCAGCATGAGGTTTTTGATTGCGCATCTAACCCATCCGGCCCGGGTTGAAGAGGCGCTTGGGGTCGAAGCTTTCCTTCACACGCGACGCCAGCGCGGCGAGGGCTGCCGGCTGCGGCTGGAACACCTGTACCGCCGCGCGCACCGCCTCAGGTGCACGAATGAGCGTGGCGTGGCCGCCTTTGGCGCCGATGGCGCCGCGCACGATGGCCTGATCGGCGTCGGCGCTGGCCGGAAGCGCCAGCCAGATGAGGCCGCCCGACCAGTCATAGAAGGCTTCGGCCGCCGGGCGCTGCGCCTTGATGCGCGCAACAATGGCCGGCCCTTCAGTCGGCGGGCTGGAAATCTTCCAGACGACGGCGTCGGGTGCCGCCTTGAGCGGTGTCACGTCGCGCACCTCGCGCCAGAAGACGCGGCTTTCGAGCGTGCCCAGCTCTTCCATCCGGGCGCCCGTCTCAGCCAGCAGCTCGCGCAGCGCCTTCAGGCGCGCCTCGACCGAGGGCGCCACGCCTTCGATGCGAAGCGCCGTCCTGCCCGGCAGGTGGGCGGCGCCGGAGACTTCGTGCGGGCTGCCCAGCGCGGCGCACATGG
>LNFM01009413.1_pt1 | contig 16068 bp, 17 predicted proteins | sample 596031 | NCBI WGS metagenome assembly LNFM01 (sample SAMN04254537, study PRJNA301005) | activated carbon metagenome | isolation source: dual media filters at the Ann Arbor, Michigan drinking water treatment plant | place: USA: Ann Arbor | reverse complement strand
CCGAGTACATGCTGTTGCGGCCGACGAACTTGCCCGGCTGGTCGGCCAGGAGTTGCAGGCGCGTCTGCATGCCGGCCATGGCGTAGATCTGGCCGGCGAGCTGCGGCACGTAGAACGAGTTCATCACCGTGTCCGAGGTGATGCGCAGGCTGACCGGGTGGCCGTTGGGGAAGGCGAGCTGGTTGACGACGGCGATCCCCTGCTCGGGATAGATGAACAGCCACTTCCAGTCCTGCGCCACGACCTGCACGTCGAGCGGCGGCAGGGCGGAATCGATCGGCCGGTAGGGATCGAGCTTGTGGGTGCTGCGCCAGACCAGGACGGCGACCGCGACGACGATCAGCGCCGGCACCAGCCAGACGAAGGCGTCGAGCCGCACAGACTCCGCCCATTTGGGCGCATAGGCCGCCTTGGTGTTCGAGGCGCGATACCGCCACGCGAAGAACAGGGTCAGGACGATGATCGGGACGATCACCACCATCATCACGTAGAAAGCGTCGAACAGCAGGTCGCGCTCGGCCAGCGCGATCGGCCCCTTGGGATCGAGGACGGCGGAATGCCGGAGATCGCAGGCGCCGGCCAGAAGCGCAGCGGCGCCGGCCATCACCGGCCGAGTCAGTTTATCGGCAGCCTGCGTCACGCTCCCCCGCTGATACTCTTCCTCGAGCACTCAGGGCAGAGTGGAGCTACGCCTTGCGTTGGGCAACGATTCTTTTGCCGCGCGACTAGAGCTTCTGGCCGGCCGGCGCGGGCGCCTTGCCGAGTGGATCCTTCGCCGTGCAGACATCGGCGCGTAACCGATCCTTCAAGGCCGCGATCTGGTCTTCGATCTGCTTGTTGGCAGCCTTCTGCTTCTCGATCTGGTCTTCCAGCGCCTTGACTTGCGCGGCATCGGGGCCCGGCGGCGCGGGCGGCGCCGGCGGCGCGGGAAGCTGCACCGCCACGTTCACGATCGGGCGGTAGAAGAGGTACCAGCCGAGACCGAGGCCGACGGCCACCAGCAGGAAGCCGCCCACCAGGCTGCCGAGAATCAAAGGCCAGCGCGGGCTCGACTGTTCGGACTTGGGGTCGTTGGCGGGTTCGTTGTCGGCCATGGCTGAAATTGGCTCCGGCAGGAGGTCGCAGTCAACGCCCGTCAGGCGGCGGAATTAGGGCGGCTCGGATGAGCAAATCTCCTGCGACGGGGCTTGCCGGAGAGGGGTGCTCCTATAAGTGTATATGCACTTAACTTTTTCCGGAGATCGCCATGAGCCATGCCTTGCTTTCGCTCTCATCGCTGCAGACCGAGCGGCGCGTCGCCACGGCCTTGCTGGTGTGGCTGGCAGCAGTCGTCGCCGCGGCAGGCCTCGGCCTTCTGGCCGAAATTCCGGTGCCGCTGTTCGGGGGGCTGGTGGCGGTCAGCATCGCCCTGCCGACAGCCGCCTACTTCGCCCTGCCCGCGTTACGGACGTGGGCCGAACGCGTGGGGGTCCGCGCGCTTACTCTTCTTCATGTCTGGCGCATCCCCGCGGCGCTGGTCTTCTTCGAATATGGCGCCGCGGACCTCCTGCCGGCCGAGTTCGTGCGCAACGCCGCCTGGGGCGATCTCGCTGCCGGCATACTTGCGGCGCTCGCCTTCACTCTGCCGGAATGGCGGGCGAAATACTGGGTAGTTCATCTGTTCGGTTTTGCCGATTTCGTGGTCGCCGTAGGGACCGGCCTCCTGTTGTCGCTGATGGCGGTACCACTGATGGAGAACATCGCCACTTTCCCGATCGTGCTGATCCCGCTGTTCGGTGTCAGCCTCTCCGGCGCGTCGCACATCATCACTCTCGACCTGCTGCGCCGCGGCGTCTACGTTTCCTCTCGATAGATCGAGGAGAAGTCAAATGACGGCCTGCATCGTCGGATGGTCCCACGGCAAGTTCGGCAAACTGGACGGCGAGACCAGCGAATCGCTGGTGGTGAAGGCCGCCACAGAGGCGATCGCCCACGCCGGCATCGAACCAAAGGATGTCGACGTGATCTACGTCGGCAACATGAACGGCGGCTTCGTGCGCCAGGAGTTCCACTCCTCGCTGGCGCTGCAGGCCCATCCCGACCTGCGCTTCAAGCCCAGCACACGCGTCGAGAACGCCTGTGCCACCGGCTCGGCCGCCATCCACATGGGGCTGAACACGCTGGCCGCCGGCAAGGCGCGCTTCGTGCTGGTGGTCGGCGTCGAGAAGATGACCGAGCTCAACTCCACCCAGGCCGGCGAAGTGCTGATCAAGGCCTCGTACGTCGCCGAGGAAGCCAACATCGAGGCGGGTTTCGCCGGCATCTTCGGGAAGATCACCTCGGCCTATTTCCAGCGCTACGGCGACAAGTCCGACGCCCTCGCCCGGATTGCCGTGAAAGCCCACAAGAACGGTTCGAAGAATCCCTATGCGCACTTCCAGAAGGAGTTCGCCTACGAGTTCTGCCGCACGCCGTCGGACAAGAATCCGTTTGTGGCCGGACCTCTCAAGCGCACCGACTGCTCGCCCGTCACCGACGGCGCCGCCGCTGTCGTGCTGGCCGACGTGCAGACCGCGCTCGGCCTGAAGCATGCCATTGCGTTTCGTGCCACCGAGCATGTCAACGACTTCCTGCCGATGAGCAAGCGCGACATCATCAAGTTCGAGGGACCGCAGCTCGCCTGGAAGCGGGCGCTGGCCTCGGCCAAGCTCGACCTCCTCGATCTCTCGTTTGTGGAAAGCCACGACTGCTTCACCTCGGCCGAGCTGATCGAGTACGAGGCCATGGGCCTCACCGCCCCGGGCGAAGGCGAGCGGGCGATCCTCGAGGGCTGGGTCGAGCGCGACGGCAAGCTGCCGGTCAATGTCTCGGGCGGCCTGAAGGCCAAGGGCCATCCGGTCGGCGCCACGGGCGTCTCCATGCATGTGATGTCGGCCATGCAGCTCTCGGGCAGTGCGCCCGCGGGGATGCAGCTGCCACAGGCGAAGATCGGCGGCGTGTTCAACATGGGCGGCGCCGCCGTCGCCAACTATGTGAGCATCCTCGAACCGTTGCGCTAAAGCGGATGCGGGCCGTCAGTCATCGCGAGAGCGACGCCATCCTGGGGGCCATGCGCCAGGTGGCGCTGGGCGGCGGACGCGCCATCAGCCATGCCGACACCGCAAGCATCCTGGCCGCCGGGCATTATCTGCTGCGCCGGCCCGACCTAACCGACATCAGCACCTTGCCGCCCTCCGAGCCCGCCGACCTCGTCGCGATCCTGAAGGATCGCGCGGTCGCAGAGGAAGCGATGAAATACCTCGCCATCATGGCGATGGTCGACGGTGCGCTGGACCACGACAAGTTGAGGCGCGTTCTGGAATATGCCCGCGCGCTCGACATCGAGGCCGACTACCTCACCGATCTGGTGGAGGCGGCCTCCGGGCATCTCGCCTGGGCCACCGCCGATATGTGGCGCAAGAATTTCGACAGCGTGCTCAGCCGCTCGTCAGAAGGCCTCGATCCCGGTGCGTGGATCCGGCCCTATGAAGGGGCCAATGCCGATCCGGCGCTCGTCGCTCGTTACGAAGCGCTGGGCAAGCTGCCGCAAAATACCTTCGGCAGGGCGCTTTGGGACTTCGACAAGAGGAACGGCTATCCGTTCCCCGGAGACCCGATGGCGCTCAATGCCGCGTTCGGCACGCCGCACGATTCCACGCACGTGATCTCGGGCTACGACACCAGCGCGCGCGGTGAGCTTCTCGTCTCCACCTTCACCGCCGGCATGCACCCGATCAATCCGATGAGCGGGCACATCCTGCCGGTGATCTTCTTCTTCCACTTCGGCGAGCAGCTGAACGACGTCGGCCATGCCGGCAAGGGTGGCCTCGATCCCGACGAGTTCTGGCATGCCTGGGCGCGCGGCGAGGCGATGACGATCGACATCTTCGATCCCAAGTGGAGCGTCTGGGATTGGATCGAACGCGACCTGGAAGAGCTGCGGCGCGACTGGAACGTCACGCCGTCGGGCCGGGGACGCTGACGGTCTCTGTTCCGGTCGGCACGCCCGCGCTATACTGGCGTCGAGGTAGCGTCATGACCCAAGACGAATTCTTCACCCGGATTGCAGCACATCGTGCGGAACTCTCACGTGCTGGCGTGCGGCGGCTTGGCGTCTACGGGTCGGTGGCCCGCGGCGAAGCAGGCCCGGAGAGCGACGTGGACGTCCTCGTCGAGTTCGAACAGGCGCCAGATCTCTACGAGTTTGCCGCCCTCCGAGACCGCCTTGCCGAAATTCTGGGCCGGCCAGTCGATCTTACCACTCCTCAGGCTCTGAAGCCTCGCCTGCGGTCGCGCGTGCTTCACGAAGTGCGCTATGCGGCGTGACCGTTCGGCCGATCTGCTTCAAGATATTCTCGATTTCATCGACCGGATCGAAGCGTGGATCCCCGCAGCATCGCACTCGTCCAGTATGGACGACAAGACGCTATATGCTGTACTCCATGCCCTTCAATACACTGGCGAATCCGTCTCACGCCTGCCGGCCGACGTCACGATGATGGCCCCTGACGTGCCGTGGGCAAAGATTCGCGCAATGCGCAATCTGATCGCCCACGACTATGCCGGGATCGACACCTCGATCGTGTGGAAGACGGTCCGCGAACGGTTGCCGGAGCTGCGCGCCGCGGTGACGTCGATGCTGGAACGTCTTCCTGATACTTGAACTCTAAACTACCGGGCTGGCGCCACCATCGACGTTGATGGCCACGCCGGTGACGAACGAGCTCGCGTCCGAGCACAGGAAGCAGGCCATGCGCGCGAACTCCTCGGCCTTGCCCATGCGGCCGAGCGGAATGCGGCCCTTGGCCATGCCGGCCAGGAACTCCTCGTAGGTCTTGCCCTCGCCCGCCGCAGTCTTGTGGCGGCGCTGCCACTGGTCGCTCTCGATGAGGCCCACGAGCATGGCGTTCACCAGCACACCGTGCTGGGCATTCTCCTGGCTCATCGCCTTGGTGAGCGCGAGGCCGGCGGCGCGGCTGACGCTGGTCGGCGTCGAATTGGCACCGGGCGCCTTGGCACCGATGTTGAGCACGTTGACGATGCGCCCCCACTTGCGTTCACGCATGCCGGGCAGCACCAGGCGCGCCAAGCGGATGGCGGCGAACAGTTTCAGGTCGAGGTCGCCCTGCCAGTCTTCGTCGGTCACTGTGTCGAACGCCTTGGCGTGGCTGATGCCGGCATTGTTCACCAGGATGTCGATCTTGCCGAAGTCGGCCACGACCTTCTTGATCGTGTCGGCGATCGGCGCCGCCTTGGAGACATCGCAGGAATAGGCCTCGATCTTGATGTTGGCCTTGCCGGCCGCCTTCTGCACCGCGGCTTTGGCCGACGCGAGGGCGTCCGCCTTGCGGGCCAGGATCGCCACCGAACCGCCCGAGGCGGCGAACTCCTTGGCCATGGCGAGGCCAAGGCCGGTGCTCGCGCCCGTGATAACGGCCACGCGGCCGTCCATGCGTACGTCCATCTCGTCCTCCCGAAATCCAGAATTTCGGGCGACACCATATCTTTCGATCACCGTGGCAGCGAGTCCGGCGCGTACTGCGTGGCGAACTCCGCGCTGGGCGGAATCGGCTTGATGACGTCGATGGCGATGCCGTTGGGATCCTCGGTGATGAAGTGGCGCTGGCCGAACGGCTCGTCCCGCAGCGCGAGATGGATTTTCAGCCCGGCCGCCTGTGCGCGTTCATACTCAGCATCGACGTCGTCGACCTCGAAATTGACGATAGTCCCGGTCGTGGGCTTGCGGAACGGCGCCGGCACGGTCTCGTGTCGATAGTCGAGTATGGCGAGGTTCGCCGACGGCGCCTGCGGCATGGTGAGGTGGACGTACCAGTCCGACTCGAAGGCTGGTTGGAAGCCGAAATGTCGCTGCCAGAAGGCGGCGGTGCCGGCGACGTCGCCCGTGCAGAGTACGGTATAAAAGCTCCTGAGTTGCATTGCTCGCTCCTTCACGTCGTTTTACATACAATCTGTATGTCGACAATCATTTAGATACAGGTTGTATGTATGTCAAGACCCCGGACCACGTCCCGCACCCAGGCCGAAAGGCTGGCCGCCACCCGTGCGGCCCTGCTGCGGGAAGCGCGCACGATCTTCGCCGCCTCGGGCTACGACGCCGCCGCGACCGAGGAGATCGTCAAGCGAGCCAAGGTCACGCGAGGCGCGCTCTACCATCACTTCAAGGACAAGCGCGCACTGTTCGAGGCCGTGGTCGAACAAGTGGCGCGCGCGATCGCCGAGGAGATCGACCAGAAGGCAGCGCCCGCCGCCGACCCGGTAGCGGCGCTGGTCGACGGCACGCGCGCCTTTCTCGACGCCTGCCTGGATCCGGCGGTCCGCCGCATCTATCTGATCGACGCACCCGCCGTGCTGGGCTGGCATCGCTGGCGCGAGATCGACGCGCCGCATGGCGTGCGCAGCTTGCGCGAGGGCGTGGCCGCCGTGCTCGCGACCCGCGCCGCTCCGGGTCTTGCGGTCGAACCGCTCACCTTCCTGCTGTCAGGCGCCTTCAACGAGGCTGCCCTCTGGATCGCCGAAGCGAAAGACGAGAAAGCGGCCCGCCGCGAGATGGACCGCATGCTGGCCGAATTCATCGCGCGGCTGTTCGCGTCGCCTCCACAGCCGCGAGCACGCGCTCGGGCGTAGCCGGCGCATCGAGGCGCACGGCAGTTCGGCCGTCCCCCACTGCTCCGATCGCATCCTTGAGCGCCGTCCACACCGCCGTCGCCAGCAACAGTGGCGGCTCGCCCACCGCCTTGGAGCGGAAGATCGTGGCTTCGCGCGAGGGCGCGTTCTCGAGCATCTTCACGTTGAACGCAGCCGGGACGTCGCGACTGCCTGGAATCTTGTAGGTTGAAGGGCCGACGGTGCGCAGTTTCCCCTGCTTGTCCCACCACAGTTCTTCGCAGGTGAACCAGCCCTGCCCTTGCACGAAGGCACCCTCGATCTGACCGAGGTCGATGGCGGGGTTCAGCGACTCGCCGCAATCCTGCACGAGGTCGGCGCGAAGCACGCGGCTCTCGCCCGTCAGCGTATCGATGACGACCTCCGCCATCGCTGCACCGAACGAGAAATAGAAGAACGGCCGGCCATGCATCGCCGCGGCGTCCCAATGAATCTTGGGCGTCTTGTAGAAGCCGGTAGCCGACAGCGAGACTCGCCCGAGCCAACAGAGCCTCGCCAACTCGCCGAAGCTCACGACCTGGTTGCTGCCCGGCGTGGCAATACGGATGTTGCCGTCGGTGAACTCGATATCGCTGTTCGCGACACCGAAATGCTCCGACGCGAAGGCGATCATGCGCGTCTTGATGGTGTTGGCCGCCTCCCATGCCGCCCAGCCGTTCAAATCGGAGCCGGTGGAGGCCGCCGTCGGCGAGGTGTTGGGCACCTCGGCGGTCGAGGTCGCGGAGGGCCGGATGCGGTCGACATCGACCCTAAAAACCTCGGCCACGACCTGTGCCACCTTGATGAACAGCCCTTGACCCATCTCGGTGCCGCCGTGGTTCAGGCGGATCGAGCCGTCGGTATAGACGTGCACCAGCGCACCGGCCTGGTTCATGTGCGGCAGGTTGAAGGAGATGCCGAACTTCAGCGGAAAGAGCCCCAGGCCGCGCTTCAGGATCGGGCTCGCGCCGTTGAAGGCATCGACCTCGGCCCGCCGACGCTCCCAGTCGCCGCTCTGGAGCACTTCGGCCCAGCAGCGCGCCAGATGGTTCTCGTCGAGCATCTGGCCGTACGGCGTCTCGGCCCTCCCCGCGTCGTAGAAATTGAGCGTACGTATCTCATTGGCGTCACGGTCGAGATGACGCGCGATGCGATCGAGCGCGTCTTCCATGACGACGACGCCCTGCGGTCCGCCGAATCCGCGGAAGGCGGTGTTGGACTGTTTATTGGTCCTGCAAGCGTAGCCGATGGCCCGGAAGTGCGGGATCCAGTAGGCATTGTCGGTGTGGGTGAGCGCCCGCGCCATCACGCCCGGCGTGAGATCGAGACTGAAACCGGCGTCGGCCGCCAACATCGCATCGAGCGCCAGCACCCGGCCGTCACCGTCGAAACCCACCGTATAACGATAAAGGAAGGGATGGCGTTTGCCGGTCGCGATCATGTCGATCTCTCGCGGCAGGCGGAGTTTCACCGGCCGGCCGGTCTTGTGCGCGGCCAGTGCCGCAGCGCCCGCGACCCACGAGGCGTTGCTCTCCTTGCCGCCGAAGCCGCCGCCCAACCGGCGCACGACGGCGGTTATGCGATTGAAGTCGCAGCCCAGCAGGCGCGCGCAGATGTGCTGGACCTCGGTCGGATGCTGGGTCGAGGAATGGACGACGATGTCGCCATCCTCTCCAGGCAGCGCAAAGGCGATCTGCCCTTCGAGATAAAAGTGCTCCTGCCCACCGACGCTGAATTCGGCACTCAGCCTGTGCGACGCGCTTTTGAGGGCGGCATCGGGATCGCCGCGCTGTAGCGTCATCGGCGCCTGGACATAGGCCTGTCGGGCAAGTGCCGTCTCGATGTCGAGGATCGGCTCGTCCGCTTCGATGTCGATTGCCACGCGCTCGGCCGCATGGCGCGCCGCATCAAGCGATGTCGCCACGACCATCGCCAGGGGCTGGCCGGCGAATTCCACGCGTTCGTTCGCAAACAATGGCTCGCCGCCCTTGCCACTTGCCGACACGTCGTTCGTGCCGGGCACGTCGTGCGCCCCCAACACGGCCACGACGCCGGGCAGCGCGGCCACAGCGGCAAGATCGACCTTGCGGAGGCGGCCGCTCGCTCCAGGGCTCAGCACCAGGGCGGCATGCAGCGTGCCCGGCGGTTCGGGCATGTCGTCGACATAGAGCGCCTGGCCCGTCACATGTTTCAGGGCACTGTCGTGGCGCGGGGCGCTATGGACCGCACCCTTCATAGCGCCTCGACCTCGACGGCACGTCCAGGCTCGGCGATACGCAGTTCGAGGCGGCGCAGCAGGTTGGCGGCGACCCGCAGACGGTAGGCGGCGGAGCCGCGCCAGTCGTCGATCGGTTCAAAATCCTTCGGCACCGCCGCCACCGCGGCGCTGAAACCTTCCTTCAGCAGCGCCGCTTCGACGTGTCGGGCGCGTTTCGGTGTTGCCGCCAAGCCGCCGAAGCCGATGCGCACGTCCTCGATTTTTCCGTTCTTGATCCTGAGGTGGTAGGCGCCGGCGACCGTGGAGATGTCCTGGTCGCGCCGCTTGCTCACCTTGTCGCAGAAGAAGACTTCTTCCGGCCAGAGCTTTGGCATGGAAATGCTCTGGATCACCTCGTCCGCCGCCAGTGCGGTCTTGCGATAGTCCAGGAAGAACTCGTCCAGCGGCAAGTCGCGACTGCCGCGGCTCGACACCAACCGGAGGCTCGCCTCCAGCGCCAGCAGCACCGGCGGCATGTCGCCGATCGGCGAGGCCGTGCCGACATTGCCGCCGATCGTGCCCAGCGACCGGATCTGCCTGGAACCCAGCCGCGCGAGATAGGTTTTCAGCGCCGGGTAGGCCGCGATCAGGGTCGACATGGCGGCGGCGTAGGTAGCCGCCGCGCCAATGGTGATCCGCTCCTTGTCTTGCGTGATCGCCGCAAGCTCGGGCACATGGGCGAGATGGATCAGTTCGGCCGGCGGCTTGCGCGACCGGCTGGCCAGCAGGCCGAGGTCCGTGGCGCCGGCAAGCAGCAGCGCGTCAGGATGATTCTTGCGCAGCCTCAGCAGTTCGGCCAGGGTGCGCGGCGCGAAGAAGCGATCCTCGAACACCGCCGACTGCTTGCGCATTGGCGCGGCAGGCACCGGCCCGGCCGGAAGCCCCGCCACTCTGGTCATGGCCTCGACGATCGGCCGATAGCCGGTGCAGCGGCAGAGGTTGCCGGCCAGCGCGTCATGAATGGTCTCTGGATCGGCCGCCTCGCCGCCGGCGGCAAAAGCATAGGCCGACATGACGAAGCCCGGGGTGCAGAAGCCGCATTGCGTGGCATCCGACTCGGCCATCGCCACCTGAACGGGATGCGGCGCGCCGCCCGGACCAACGAGCCCCTCGACGGTGCGCACCGCCTGGCCATCGAGCTGGCCCAGCAGCGCGATGCAGGAATTGATCGCCTCCCGACGTCCAACTCCATTGGCATCGGCACGCTCCAGCACCACGGTGCAGGCGCCGCAGTCGCCCTCGGCGCAGCCTTCCTTGGTGCCCTTGAGCCCACGCTGGTCACGAAGCCAATCGAGCAAAGTCGTCATCGGCGAGATGCCGACGAGCTCGACCGGGCCGTCGTTGAGCGTGAAGCGAATGTTATCCGCCATGCGAACAGGATGCGGGGCGTTGAAGTGCGGCGCAACCCGTGATGCACTCGGCAGGCCAAACAAAGAAAGAGATCGCATGGATCCTTACCGCTACAGCTACTCGCCCGTCGTGGAGCGCCCCAAGCTCTCCTGGCCCAACGGCGCACGCGTCGCGGTCTGGGCCTGCCCCAATATCGAGCACTATGAATACCTCCCCGCCGAGGTTCGCGTGCGCAACCCGTGGCCGCGCTCGCCGCATCCCGACGTGCTGGGCTACGGCGGCCGCGACTACGGCAACCGCGTCGGCCTGTGGCGGATGTTCGAGGTGCTCGACAAGCACAGCATCCGCTGCACCGTGTCGCTCTCCATGTCGGTGATCGAGATGTACCCCGAGATCCTCGAAGCCATGGAGGCGCGGCGCTGGGAGTACATGAGCCACGGCTATCTCAACACGCGCTACCACTGGGGTTACAGCGAGCAGGAGGAGCGCGAGGTCATCGAACACAGCAAGGCCACGCACCTGCGCCTGACCGGCCGCAAGCTGCGCGGCTGGTTCTCGCCCGCCATCTCCAACACCTTCAACACGCCCGACCTCGTGAAGGAGGCGGGCCTGGAATACATGTGCGACTTCTATCACGACGACCAGCCGACGCCGCTCGCCACCAAGCATGGCCCGCTGATCCACGTGCCCTACACGATGGATCTCAACGATGCGCTGATCTATCGCCAGCCGGTCGAGGCCGAGGAATTCGCGCAGATGATCATCGACCATTTCGACACGGTCTATCGCGAGGGCACCGAGAATGGCCGCGTCATGTGCATCGCGCTGCACCCCTACATGATGGGGGCGCCCCATCGCGTAAAACATCTCGACCGTGCGCTCTCCTACATCCGCAAGCACAAGGACGCCTGGGTCTGCACCGCCGAGGAGATACTCGATCACTACGTGGCCAACGGCCTGAAACCCTACCAGCAGCATCTCGGGAAGGAGGCGTGAGATGAGCGCTCCTGTTTCCAAGAACCCGCCGCCGCTGCCCGCCGGGATGGACAATCCCTGGTACGATTATTCGCCCTATCCGAAGCGACCGTTGCTTGCCTGGCCGCGCAACGCGCGGGTCGGCTGGTTCGTGCTGCTGCATCTCGAATACTGGGAACTGATCCCCGACGAAACGAGCGTCAAGGACCCGCGCCATGTCGGCGAGTTGGGCAGCTTTACGCCGGACTACCGCACCTGGACCCAGCGTGATTTCGGCAACCGCGTCGGCATCTTCCGCGTGCTCGACGTGCTCGACCGCTACCAGATCCGCGCCGGCGTCGCGGTGAACGCGCTGGCGGCCGAGCGCTACCCCTATCTCATCGAGCAGTTCAAGAAGCGGAAGTACGAATTCATCGCTCACGGTCACTCGGCCAACCGCATGATCACCTCGAAGATGAGCGAGGCCGAGGAGAAGGCCGAGATCGCCTCATCGATCGCCGCGATCGAAAAGGCGGCAGGCATCAGGCCGACCGGCTGGCTGGGGCAGGACTATGGCGAGAGCCAGCGCACGCCCCAGCTTCTGGCCGATGCCGGCCTCGACTATGTGCTCGACTGGCCCAACGACGACCAGCCCTACCCGATGAAGGTCGGCAAGAAGTTCGTCTCGATGCCCAACCAGCCGGAGTGGGACGACGTCCAGCAGCTCATGATGCGGCGGATCAGCACCACGCGCTATCCCGACCTCGTGGCCGACGCCTTCGAACAGCTGCACCACGAGGGCGGGCAGGTTTTCAACCTGTCGATCCACCCCTGGCTGATGGGCATGGCGCATCGCATAAAATACCTCGACGAGGCGCTGCGCCGGATCGAGCGCTTCGGCAACACTTGGCAGGCAACGCCCGGCGAAATCGCGCGGCACTACATCGACACGATGATCGCCTGAAATTTCGCCTTCCCGCACGCCGGGAAGCCAATGATTTCGAGCTTTTCACCCGCTCATGTGGCCCACCTGAATGAGCCGAATGTTGTGCCCAGAGTTGGGCCAGACTTCGGGATAAGCCTTATTCCCATAGGCTTTTAAGCGAGTCCCGAGTTTTCTTGTTAACGCCTGCCGCGGCGCGCCTGTGCCCAGGCGTCGGTTAAGTGTCTGTTCGCACGTCATTATTCGGCGTGTCGTTGAGACGGGGTCGTTCTTGGGACTGTCCACGACTCAGGAGCCGCGGCGGCTGCACCCGGGGCTCAGGGCCTGTCCCGCGGGCGTGCCGCGAGGGGTCGTGCCGAAATAGAAAAGGCCGGCGCAGTCCAAGCGTCAGCCTACAGGAAATATAGCCAAAAACCTGCTGGACTTGCAAGTCACACTTTGGTGAACCCCCGATCCTGGCGTGCCCGGAAAAGCCGCACCGCCTCGGCATGCGCGGCCCGGGCCTCGTCCGACATCGGCGTCACGAGCCGGCTTTCCGGCAGGAAATGGCCGTGGCGGTCCACGCCACGCACCAGCAACGCGCTGGGCTTCACCGGCCCGAGCGGACGCACATGGGTGGGCACGAAGCTGATCCCCAACCCCATCCGCCGGTCATCGGCCTCGTTGCCCGGCGAGCAATGGACCAGGGACGTGTGATGCAGGGAGAGTTCGCCGGCACGGAGCGGCATCGACGTGCCGCGCTCGCCCTCGAAGCGCCCACTGATGCCCTGGCCGCGCTTGATCATGTTGTGGGCGTCGGGTTTGTCGTCGTGTTCGATCATGGGTAGCCGGTGCGTGCCCGGGATCACCCGCATGCAACCGGCCTGCTCCGACGCCTCGGAGAGCGCCACCCAGGCCGTGACATGCTCCAGCGGATCGAGGAAGAAATAGGCGCCGTCCTGGTGCCAGCGCACATAGGCCGGCGTGCGCGCCTCCTTGATCCACATCGTCGAGTGATAGACCAGGATATCGGGCCCGATCACGTCCTCGACCGCGTCGAGAACCTTGGGATGATTCACGAGCGTGTCGGCCCATTTGTAGAGCAGGTAGGACTTGCTCTTCTCGGGGAAGTCGAGCGGATGACCCTGCTGCCTCTCCCAGTGCTCGAGGTCGGCCCGCAGCTCCCGTACCTCATGGTTCGTCAGCACCTGTACCGGAAAGGCAAAGCCCTCGCCCCGATACTGGTCGACCTGCGCCTGGCTCAGGATCCTTGGCATCGTCGTTGCTCCGTGGCGGGCACTATCGTAGCGTCTCTCGACAGGGACCAAGAAGGGGCTTCACGATGAAAAAGAACGTCGGTGTTCGTATTTCGCGTCGCGACTTCGTTGCCGGTACCACGGCACTGGCGACAGGCAGCCTGGGCTTCCCCATGATTTCGGGCGCGCAGGCCGCCGCGGTGAAGGTCGGCATGATCCATCCGGTGACCGGCTTCGTGGCCTACAACGGCCAGCAGAGCCGGCTGGGCGGCACGATGGCCATCGAGGACGTGAACAAGGCCGGCGGCATCAAGTCGATGGGCGGCGCCAGGCTCGAGGCACTGCTGGGCGACAGCCAGTCCAAGGTCGAGGTCGGCGTCAGCGAAGTCGAGAAGATGAACGAGCAGGGCGTCGCGGCCTACATAGGCTGCTTCCAGAGCCCGGTCGGCATCGCCGCCAGCCAGGCTGCCGCCAAGTACAACACGCCGTTCCTGATCGACGTGGGCGCCTCCGACCTGATCGTGAATCGCGGCCTCAAGAACGTGTTCCGCCTCAAGCCCGGCTTCGGCGTCTGCGTCGATGACGGCATCGCCTCGCTGGGCGCGATCAACAAGGCCGCCAACGGCGTCGCCAAGACCGCCGTGATCGTCCACGAATCGGGCGAGTTCGGCACCGGCACGGCCAAGCTGGTTGCATCGAGGCCAAGGAGCTGATCGCGCACGACAACCCGACGCGCAACTTCGACAATATCGCGCTGCGCATCCGCTCGCTGGCGCCCGACATCGTGATGATGTCGAACTACGGCAACGAATACATGCTGCTGGCGCGCACGCTCCATCAGCAGAAGGTGAACGTCGCGGGCTTTTATTCGATCCTGGGCGGCGGCTTCAACTACAAGTTCGTCAAGGAGATGCCCGACGTCTCGCAGTACATGATGGACGTGAACCACTGGTTCAACCCGAGGAGTGCGAAGGCGCAGGAACTGAAGAAGCGTGTCGAGGCGGGCGGTGCCTTGTTCACCTTCGAGGTCTACCTCACCTACTCCAACGTCATGCTGCTGGCCGACGCGCTCGAGAAGGCGGGCTCTGCCGACAAGGAGAAGCTCACCGCCGCACTCGCGGCCTCGACCTTCAAGGCCGAGCTGCTGCCCTATGGTCCGACCAAGTTCGTGAACGGGCAGAACCAGGGCGGCAAGCCCGCGGTCATGCAGGCGCTCAAGGGCGACATCGAGGTGATCGCGCCCGAAGAGTTCGCCTCGGCCAAGGCGGTGTTCCCCAAGCCGAAGTTCAACTGAGGCCCGGCGCATTGCCAAGCAAACCTCACCCTGAGGAGCGGTCCGCAGGACCGCGTCTCGAAGGGTGGGAACGAGCCACCTGTCTGTTGCCCATCCTTCGAGACGCGCTGCTTCGCAGCGCTCCTCAGGATGAGGACATGCGTTGATGGATCCCGCCTTTCTCTTCGCCGGCGTCCTGAACGGGCTGCTGGCCGGCGGCATCTACGTCTTGGTGGCGGTCGGGCTGACGCTGATCTACGGCGTCCTGCACATCATCAACTTCGCGCATGGCAGCCTGCTGATGCTCGCCATGTATGCCGTCTTCTATCTCTGGCGGCTGGTCGGCATCGATCCTTATGCCGCGCTGCCGCTGGTCATCGCAGCCTCCTTCGCCTTCGGCTTCGTGCTCTATCGCCTGCTGATCGGCCGCTACAATCACGGCCGCGACGAGAACATTCTTTTGATCACGCTCGGCCTTTCGATCGTGTTCGACAATGCCGCGCTGCTCTTCTTCGGCGGCGACACCCAGACGATCGACGTGCCTTATGCCGGCACCTTCGTGGAGGTGGGCGCCGCCTTCCTGCCGCTGCCCAAGATCGTCTCCTTCGCGGCCTCGTTGCTGCTCTGCGCGGCGCTCGGCCTCTACATGGCCAAGAGCGACACCGGCAAGGCGATCCGCGCGGTGGCGAAGGAACGCCAGGGCGCGCGGCTGGTCGGTATCGACGTCGAGAACGTCTTTGCCGTGAGCTACGGCATCGGCATCGCGTGCCTGGGCGCCGCGGCCTGCCTGCTGATGCCGACCTTCTACGTCACCCCGACCTCCGGGCATGCGTTTGTCCTGGTCGCCTTCACCATCGTCGTGCTGGGCGGCATGGGCAGCTTCGTGGGTGCGGCGGTCGGCGGCTTCATCATCGGCATCACCGAGTCGCTGGGCGGCCTCTTCCTCGGCGAGCAGCTCGGCCAGATCGGCATCTCGCTGATCTTCATCCTGATCCTGCTGTTCAGGCCCACCGGCCTGTTCGGGAGCAAGGCGTGAGCCGGCCCCTCATGAGCCGCGCCTCATGAGCCGAATGGGCCTCCTCTGCCTGTTGGGCCTCGCGGCGGCGATCATCTATCCGCTGCTGGTGCCGAACTACCTCGTCACGGTCGGTATGCTGGTGTTCTTCACCGCCTTCATCGGCCAGTCCTGGAACATCGCCGGCGGCTTCGCCGGCCAGACTTCGTTCGGTCATGTCGTGTTCTTCGGCACCGGCGCCTACACCTCGACGATCCTGCAGGTGACCTACGGCTGGAACCCGTGGCTCGCCTGGCCCGTCGCCACCGCCATGGGCGGCGTGGTCGGCTGGATGATCGCGGTGCTGTCTTTCCGCGCGGG
>LNFM01016085.1_pt1 | contig 16076 bp, 16 predicted proteins | sample 596031 | NCBI WGS metagenome assembly LNFM01 (sample SAMN04254537, study PRJNA301005) | activated carbon metagenome | isolation source: dual media filters at the Ann Arbor, Michigan drinking water treatment plant | place: USA: Ann Arbor | reverse complement strand
TAACCTCCGCCCTTGAGTGGCGCGCCCCCAGCGAGAGGTACCCATGTTCAAGTACCAATTCCGCTGGGACACGGTCTGGGGCAGCTTCGACTTCCTGATGTCGGGGCTGCAGATGACGCTCATCGTCTCGGCCATCACCCTCGTGCTGGCGATGGTCGGGGGACTGATCATTGCGCTGCTGGACATGTCGCGGTTCCGGGTGCTGCGCTGGATCGGCGTCTCGATCGGCGAGGTGGTGCGCAACACGCCGATCCTCGTCCAGCTGTTGTGGGTCTACTACGTGCTGCCGATCGTCTTCGGCATCCGTATCGAGGCGCTGGTCGCGCTGATCATCGGCCTCGCCCTCTACCAGGCGGCCTTCATCTCGGAGGTCTATCGCTCCGGCATCCAGAGCGTGCCCAAGGGTCACGTCGAGGCGGCCCAGGTGCTGGGGCTCTCGCCGCTGCAGTCGTTCCGCCGCATCGTGCTGCCGCAGGCGATCAAGATGACACTGCCGCCGCTTGCCTCCAACTTCGTCCAGCTGATCAAGTTCTCCTCGCTGGGCGCCGTCATCTCGGTGAGCGAGATCACGCGCCGCGGCATGGAGCTTTCGGCCACCAACTTCCGGCCGTTGGAGACTTTTACCTTCATCGCCGTCGTCTACTTCCTAATCTGCTGGCCGCTCGCCATGGGCATCCGCTTCTGGGAACGAAGGCTGCAGAACCGCTGATGTTCGATCCGCACAGAGTGGAACTGGCCCGCGCCGTCGATGCCGCGCGCGAACGCCTGGTCGAGGTCACCCGGCGCCTGGTGGCGGTGGCCTCCCCCAACCCGCCGAGCGACACGTTCGACGTTGCCCGGGTGGCCGAGGCGCTGTTGCGCGAGATCCCCGGCATCGAGGTCGAGCGCGTGGAGCCCGCGCCACGGGTGGTGAGTCTGGTCGGCCGCATCCGCGGCGGCCGGCCGGGCCGACGGCTGATCTTCAACGGCCATCTCGACACCTTTCCGATCCTGGAGACCCTGCCGTGGACGGTGCCGCCGCTCGGCGGTGTCTTGAAAGACGGCAAGCTCTACGGCCGCGGCGTCTGCGACATGAAGGGCGGCATCGCGGCCTCTCTGCTGGCGGCGACCTTGCTCGCCGAGCATCGCGATGCGTGGGCCGGCGAGATCGTGCTCACGCTGGCGGGTGACGAGGAGAACATGGGATCGCTGGGCTCGGGCTGGCTGCTCGAACACATCCCGCACGCGCGGGGCGACGCCAACATCTGCGGCGATGTGGGTTCCCCCAGGGTCGTGCGCTTCGGCGAGAAGGGCCTGATGTGGGTCGAGATCGAGGCCACCGGTTCGCCGGCGCATGGCGCGCATGTGCACAAGGGCACCAACGCCATTGACCGCCTGCGTTTCGCCCTCGATCGCCTCAAGGAGCTGGAAGACCTGCCGTTCCAGGCACCGCCGGTCGTCACCGCCGCCATCGCCAAGGCCAAACCCATATCCGAGCCGCTGTCAGGAGCCGGCGAAGCCGACACGCTGGGCCGCGTCACCGTCAACATCGGCATCATCGAGGGCGGCACCTCGCCCAACCTGGTACCGACCCACGCGATCGCGCGTGCCGACATCCGGCTGCCGGCCGGGATCACGACCGACGTGCTGATGAAGCAGCTCGACGAATGGCTTGATCCGCTGGAGGGCGTGAGCTGGAAGGCGATCCGCCGCTTCGAGCCCTCCTTCACCGACCCCGGCCACGAACTCGTGACCCGCACCGCCCAAGTCGCGGCTGAAGTGCTGCGTGAGGCGCCGGCCGTCAACATGCGGGTTGGCGGCTCCGACTCGCGCTGGTATCGCATGCACAAGGTGCCAACCGTTGTCCTCGGGTTGACGCCGTTCAATATGGGCGGGCCCGACGAACATGTGCTGGTTGATGAACTCGTGGCGGTGGCCAAGATCCACACGCTGACGGCCTACGACTTTCTCTCCGCGGAGCAATGAGATGGATCGCCTGACGGACGACGAACTCTTCACCCTGCCCATGACCTTCATGGGCGCACCTCATGGACGGCCGGGTCCCAACAACAAGGCCGCCATCCTGGGCATCCCCTTCGACTGCGGGACCAACATGCGGATCGGCGCGCGCGGCGGCCCGGATTCGGTGCGCCAGCAGTCGGCGCTGATGCGGCGCTTCAATCCGACGAATGCCGATTTCGATCCGGTCGCGGCACTGGGGCTGGTCGATTGCGGCAACGTGAAGCTGACGCCCAGCAAGATCGTCGATGCCTTCGAGCGCACCGAGCAGGCCGTCGACCGCATCGTCCAGGCCGGCGCCATTCCGGTCACCATCGGCGGCGACGGCTCGGTCACGGTTCCGGTCGCCCGCGCCGTGGGCAAGAAGTACCCCAAGATGGCGGCGCTTCACATCGACTCGCACACCGATTCCTACCCCTACGGCGAGGACGAGAAGTACAACTCCGCCACCCAGTTCACGCACGTCGCCGAAGAGGGCCTGGTCGATCCAGCCTTCTCCTGGCACGTCGGTATCCGCAGCACGACCTACGCCCAGAACGTGGTGCCACGCGCCATGAGCCTCGGCTACAAGATCGTATCGATGGACGAACTGATCCGCGGCGGCTTCGCCCAGCGCATGGCCGAGTTTCGCGACCATGTCGGCAAGCGGCCGGTCTACCTCTGCTTCGATATGGATGTGTTCGACCCGTCCTGTGCGCCGGGAGTCTGCACGCCGTCGTGGGGCGGCCTCAGCGCCCGCGAGGGCATCGACCTGCTGCGCTGCCTGACCGACCTCAACATCGTAGCCGTCGACGTCAACACCGTAAGCCCGCCGCAGGACGTGAACGGCATGGCCGCCCACCTCTGTGCCCATGTGATCTACGAGACGCTGGTGCTGCTCGCCCGGCAGATGGGATTGGCCGCACGCTAGCTAGCGCAGAATCTTCGCAAAGAACGCCTTGGTCCGCGCCTCAGCGTCGGGCGCCGCGGCGGAGTCGTAGGCCAGCTGGTGCATCTTGCCGCCGGCGCCGGGCACGGCGCGGTCGCGCGCCACCGAATCGAAGCTGTGATAGGCGTTGGGATAGTAGACCACCTCGACCAGGTCGGACCGCGCGAGGCCCGCGACCATCCGCCGGCAACGGTCGGCCGGCGTCCAGTCGTCCTTGTCGCCGGCCAGCAGCAGGACCGGCAGGTCGATGCCGGTGTCGAACTGCGGATTGCAGCCGGGATAGTAGGCGACGCCGCCCGCAAGGCCGCGCCGGGCGAGATCGAAACTCTTCTGCGCCGCGCGGATCACCGTCGAGCCGCCGTGGCTGTGGCCGATGATGCCGACTTTGCCCCTGATCACGTCGGGCCGGGTGGAGAGATAGTCGAGCGCGCCGGCAACGTCGGATATGCGCATGTTGGGCGTCACGATGCCGGGCGTGGTGCAGACGGCCTTGGTGCCGCGCGGGCCGAACGAGTCGGGCGCCAGCACGAGATAGCCCCAGCTCACCAGCAGCTTGCCCCAGACGTCAGTGTGCGGGCTGGTCCCTGCGCAGGAGTGTGCCAGGATGATGGCGCGGAACGGCCCCGGGCCGGCCGGCTTGTAGATCCAGCCTTTGATCTCCGGGCCGGCAGCCGAGCTGCCGACGGCGATGCTGGAAAAGCTGACGGTCTGCGCCGCGGCGCCACCTGAAAACAGCACAAGAAAGGCAATCGCCAGCGTGCGGATCATGAGCGATCCTAGTCCAGCGGGCAGTGGAGTCCCACCGTCCGCCGTTCACTCCGGCTGAACGCCCGCTTCCTTGGCGATCTCGCGCCACGTCACAAGCTCCGTCTTGACGCGTTGCGCGAAGACGTCCGGCGCCTCGCCACCCGGCTCGCTCGCCAACTCGCCGATCCGCGTCTTTACTTCGGGTTCGGCCAGCACCGCCACGATGTCGTCGCGCAGGCGCCGCGTCAGCGCCGGTGGCAAGCCACCGGGGCCGAACAGCGAGAACCACGCCCACACGTCCATGCCGGGCACGCCCGACTCGGCCATGGTCGGCACGTCGGGCAGAGCCGCCAGCCGCTTGCCGCTGCTCACGGCCAGCATGCGCAAGGTGCCGGCCCGGTGCTGGCCCATTGCCGTCAGCGGGCTGGTGAAGCCCACCGGAATGTGACCGCCGGCCAGCTCCTGCATCATCGGCGCCGCGCCCTTGTAGGCCACATTCTCGATCTTCAGCCCACTTCTCAGGCGGAAAAGCTCGCCTGTCATGCGCGTGGTGTTCTCGGTGCTGCCCCACTGGTACTTGCCCGGGTTGGCCCGCGCCGCCGCCATGAACTTGGCCATCGTGTCCATGCCCGCCTTGGGCGAACCGACCAGTACCAGTGTGCCTTCGACCAGCGGCGTGATCGGCGTGAAATCGCGCTCGGTGTCGTAGGGCAGCGTCTTGGTCGTGAAGGGATTGATGGTGTGGGCGCTGGTCATGATCAGCAGCGTGTAGCCGTCGGGCGGCGCTTTCGCCACGATGTCGCTGCCGACGATGCCGCTGGCGCCGGCCTTGTTGTCGATCAGCGCGGTCTGTTTCCAGCGATCGGCGAGCCGGGGCACGATCAGGCGCGCCACGATGTCGGTGCCGCCGCCCGCTGGATAGGGTACCACGACGCGCACCGGCTTGGTCGGAAAGTCCTGTGCGCGGGCAATCGCCGGAACCAGGCCCGCAGCCAGACCGATCCCTGCCGCACCCGCGACGAAGCCGCGGCGTTTCATGCCTGTCATGCAAACCTTTCGTTCCATTTTCTTGGCGACAGACTAGGGTCGTCCGAGGAGGAAACCAAGATGTTCGATCTGGTGATCAAGGACGCGGAAATCTTCGACGGTGCCGGCTCGGCCCCGGTGCGCGGCGACCTCGGCGTCAAGGCGGGTAAGATTACCGCGGTCGGCGGCAAGCTTGGCGCCGCGAAGGAAACCCTGAACGCGCACGGCCTCGCACTGGCGCCGGGCATCATCGATGGCCACACCCATTACGACGCACAGATCACCTGGGATCCGTTCGTCGATCCCTCGCCGGCGCTGGGCGTCACCACCGCCATCCTGGGCAATTGCGGCTTCACCATCGCGCCCTGCAAGCCGGCCGACCGCGACCTCACCATGCGCCACCTCACGCACGTCGAAGGCATGTCGCTCGACGCCTTGCGTGCGGGCATCCGCTGGGAGTTCGAGAGTTTTCCGCAATATCTCGACATGCTGCAGCGGCTGGGCGTCGGCCCCAACGTCGCCTGCTTCTCCGGTCATTCCTCCGTCCGCACCTGGGTGATGGGCGAGGAAGCCACTGAACGCACCGCCACCGACGACGAGATCGCCAGGATGGTGGCTCTCGTGCGCGAAGGCATGGCGGCAGGTGCCGTGGGCTTCGCCTCCTCGACCGCCGAGGCGCACAATGGCGAGGGCGGCACGCCCATGCCGTCGCGTCTGGCCGACGACCGCGAACTGCGCGCCCTGGTGCGCGCCATGGGCGACAGCGGTCGCGGCGTCTACATGCTGACCAAGGGCAGCAAGACTTCCATTCCCTACCTCGAGGAGCTCGCGATCGAAGCAAGGCGGCCGGTGGTGATCGCGGCCCTCTTCCATTCCAACACCAATCCGACGGCGGCCTTCACCACTCTCGACCAGGTGAACGCGGCGCGCGGGCGCGGGCGCCAGCTGGTGGCGCAGACCTCATGCTGCCCGCTCAGCATGGATTTCACGTTCAGGAGCCCCTACCTGTTCGAGAGCATGACCTCGTGGAAGCCGGCCATGGCGGCGCACGACGGGGAGGCGCTGAAGAAGGTCTATCGCGATCCGTCGTGGCGCGCGGCCGTCAAGCAGGAGATCGAGGCGTCGCGCGGCCGGCTGGTGTTCAACGGCGAATGGGACAAGCTCTTTATCGTCGAGACTGCACGCCCCGAGAACCGCAGGTTGGAAGGCGCCACCCTCGCAGCCCTCGCCCAGTCCGCCGGCCAGGAGCCGCTCGACTTCATCCTCGATTTCGCGCTCTCGGAGAACCTCGACACCCAGTTCGTGGCCCAGCTCCTGCACAACGACGAGAAGGCCGTCGGAAGGATTCTCGCCGATCCCAACACCCACATCTCGCTCAGCGACGCCGGCGCCCATCTCACCTTCTTCTGCGACGCCGGTTTCGGCCTGCACCTGATGGGCCACTGGAGCCGCGATCTCCGCGTGCTCGACCTGCCGCAGGCCGTGCATCGCCTCACCGGCCAGCCCGCCAAGCTCTTCGGCCTCACCGGGCGCGGCCTGCTGCGCGAGGGCTATGCCGCCGACCTGATGCTGTTCGATCCCGCGACGGTGGCGCGCGGCCCCAAGCGCCGCGCCCACGATCTGCCTTCGGGCGCCGCACGCCTCACCACCTCAGCCGTCGGCCTGCACGGCGTCTGGATCAACGGCACCAAGACCGCCGACGAAAAGGGCTTCTGCATCGACCGGACCGCGCGGCCGGGCGAAGTGCTGCGGAGCTTTGCCGCCTAGGCAAACATGCGACAACGGCCGCTCAGGCGGATTTCAACTGCAAGTTGTTGGCCTCTGAGAATCTGCGCTTTATAGTCGGGCAAAAGATTTACAGGACGGCCATGTCACATCCTCTTCTGCTTCTCCTCGCCGCGGCGACGCTCGCCGGCTGCTCGGCCACCGCGAACGTCTACGGCATCGTCGGCGACGCCGACGATCTCTACACAGGCACGGCGACCGGCTACGCCGATCGCACCGGCACGATCGAACTCAAGAACACGAGGGGCAACCGCTGCTCTGGCGACTTCGCCTACTACCCCGGCGTTCTCGAAGGTCGCGGCATCATCGGCTGCGACGACGGCCAGCGCGCCATCATCCGGTTCACCGGCATGTCGCCGCTGAGCGGCTACGGCGTTGGAACGACCAGCAACGGCAGCCCCGTGTCCTTCACCTACGGGATGGACCGCCAGCAAAGCGCGCGCTACCTCGGCCTCAATGCCTCGGCCATCGCTGCCGCAACGCCGGGAGCAGGACAGGCGCCGGCGCCAGCGGGTGCCCAAGGCACGACGACGCCCGCCGCGACGCGGCGCGTGGCCACGGGGACCGGCTTCTACATCAACCGACAGGGTCATGTGCTCACCAATGCCCATGTCGTCGACAAATGCCGGGAACTCACGGTTTCCCGCCAGGGCGCGGCGGCAATCCCGGCCAGCGTCGTGAAGTCGGATGCCTCGAACGATCTTGCCGTCCTGATCGCTGCCCCCTCGCCCGCGGTTGCGGCATTTCGCGGCGGACGGCCGGTGCGCGCTGGCGAGCCCGTGGTCGCCTACGGCTATCCGATGACGGGAACGCTGTCCTCCGGCGGCGTGGTGACGAACGGCAGCATCAGCGCCCTGTCCGGCCTCCGCGACGACTCGCGCTATCTGCAGGTTTCCGCGCCGATCCAGGGCGGCAACAGCGGCGGCCCGCTGCTCGACGCCAGCGGCAACGTCGTGGGCGTCATCACGGCGTCGCTCGGCTCGCGCAGCCGCGATGTGCCGCAGAACGTCAACTTCGCGCTCAAGGCGGATGTCGCCCGGACCTTCCTCGAGTCCGCCGGCGTGCCCCTCGAGACCTCCGGCGGCGGCCGCGACCTCAGCGTCGCCGACATCGGCGAAAGGGCGCGCGGCTTCTCCGTCCTCATCGACTGCAAGCGCTGACCGAAAGACGCGCTACGGCCAGCGCGTCACCTTGCGCGCGGCGGCGCCCAGGGCGTTGTCGAGTTCGTTGCGCGCACTGCCGCCCTCGGGCGGAACACTGTCCATGTAGACGGCGATATTGACGTCGAGCGCGCTCCAGCGCGCCGCGAAGGTGGCGTATCCGATGTGGAGTGGCCCGTCGAAGGCGCCGGTCAGGTTGAAGCCCCAGCTTCCCCAGTGCCAGAAGTTGCCGCCCTCAGGTGTCGGCCGCACCAGCGTGCCGAGGCCGTAATGGGCGCCGCCGCCGATCTGCTTGTTCTCCGGCGACATCATCCAGCGCCGCGCCGCCGGCCCGATCGCCTGGTTGCCCGTCGGACTACTCTGGGCGAAGGCCTGGTAGAAGCGGCCATAATCGGCAAGCGGCATGCGCCAGCCGCCGTAGCTCGACAGGATGCGCCAGCGCGGGTCGAGCGCCGCGCCCTGGACTCCCAACGGCGCCAGCGTCGTGGTGCGGCAATAGCTTTCGTAGTCCTGCCCGCTCGCCTCCTCGACCACGGCGCCCAGCACCAGATATGTCGCGTTGGTGTAGGCATAGCGTTCGCCCGGCGCCAGCGGCAGGCGACGGCGCAGCACCCACTTCAGCTGCTCATCGATCGAAGGCCGGGTCGCGGTCGCGGTCCGCAGATAGGTGCCGAGCGGCGCGGTCACCGGATCGCCGCCCTCGGAGCGATCGAAGCCGGCGCGATGGACCAGCAGCTGGCCGATCGTGATGCCGGGGAATCGTGGATCGGCCGGTGCGCCGAGGCGGGCAAAGGTCCGGGGCAGCGCCTGCGATAGGGGCGTGTCGAAGGAGAGCCGGCCGCGGTCGATCAGGCCGGCGACGCAGACGCCGGTCACCGCCTTGGACAGGCTGGCGAGCGGCACGGCGTTGCTTGTCGCCTCGCCGCCCATCACGGCCTGGTGCGCGAGCCGCCCCTGGTGCATCACCGCGAGGCCGCCCGCGCCGCGGCCATTCATGGTCATCCAGCCGCGCCAGGCCGCCTCGATGTCGGCCACGGTCTGGGCGTGCGCCGGCAGGGCCGCGGCGGCCAACAACAGGGGCAAAATCAGGCGCGGGTAAAAGCGGCTCCAACAGCAAGGATACACCGGCATGGCCGTCCAGTACTTCGCCAAGGTCTCCGCGACCGACCACGAAAAGCTCCAGAAACTGGTCAAGCATTATCCCGCCTCCTCCTATGCCGACTGGCACCTGAAGGAGGCGGCGCGGATGGCGGAGTGGCGGGCCCGGCGGCACTCCATTCAGATGGTACCGGTCACGCCGGAAGAGTTCGTCGCTTTTTGCGAGCGCACTGGCGCGCCGTGCGACATCATCACCTTCAAGGCCTTCATCTGCCGCTGACCCAGCGCGCGATTGGCACGGGGCTTGCGGAACAGGCGCCATGACCAGCTCCCCCCTCGCCCCCTTCGACCTGATCCTGCGCGGCGGACACGTCATCGACCCGGCCGCCGGTCTCGACGGCATCGCCGATGTCGCGATCACGGACGGCCGCATCGCCGGTGTTTTCGCAAAGGGGCAGAGGGACCTCCCCGGCATGGCGCGCGAAACGGTCGACGTGCGCGGCCGAATCGTGCTGCCGGGCATGATCGACACCCACGCCCACATCTACACCTACGTCTCCGGCCGCTTCGGCCTGCCGGCCGACATGGTGGGCGTCGAGAGCGGCGTCACGACGATCGTCGACCAGGGCGGCGCCTCGTGCATGACCTTCCCCGGGTTCCGGAAGTTCATCGCCGAGCCGGCGAAAAGCCGCGTGCTCTCCTTCCTCTCGGCCTATGTCGTGGGCGGCCTCGAAGGCCATTTCTATCCCGGCCTCTACGGACCCGACGGCGTCGATGTCGCCGCCACCGTGAAAACCGCCCTCGCCAACCGCGATTTGATTCGCGGAATCAAAGTCCACGCCGAGGTGGGCGGCGTCACGCGCTGGGGCTACGAAGTCTTGCGCAAGGCCGCAGAAATCGGCCGCGAGGCCGACCTGCCCGTCTACATGCACTTCGGCCAGATGTGGGCGCTCCCCGATGGCAGCAACGGCGTCGATCCCGACGAGATCCTGCCCGCCGTGGTCGAGCTGATGCGGCCAGGCGACATCCTCGCCCATCCTTTCACGCGCCATCCCGGTGGCTTCGTCGACAAGCAGGGCAAGCTGCACCCCATCGTGCAGGTGGCATTGGACCGCGGCCTCAAGGTCGATGTCGGCCATGGCAGCCACTTCTCCTTCCGCATGGCCCGCCTCGCGCTCGATGCCGGCGTGCTGCCCGACACGCTGGGCGCCGACATGCACGGCTACAACACGCGCATGACGCCGCCGCCGGGCACGCCCGCCACCCATCCCGACGACGAGGAGGCGCATCCCTTCGCCGGCGCCGCCCGCTTCAGCCTCTGCTACGCCATCACCGAGCTGCTGACGCTCGGTCTCACACTCCCGCAGATCGTGCCCATGGTGACGACCAACGCCGCCGCCATGCTCGGCCTGAGCGACGAGATCGGCACCTTGAAGCCCGGCGCCGTCGCCGACGTCTCCGTGCTGGTCGACGACCGCGGCCGCTTCAAGCTGGGCGACAACGAAGGCACCGAAGTGATCGCCGACCGCATGCTGACGCCGCTGTTCTGCCTGCGCGCCGGCATCCGCCACGACGCATCGGCGCCGATCCTGCCCGAGGTGCTGGCGGCTTAGGAGGAACACTCCTCCCCCGTAATCGGGGGAGGTGCCCCGCAGGGGCGGAGGGGGTCATGAACCCCATCGCCCTCGTAAGACGAGGGCACTTCCCCTGCGCGGACTCCGCGCAGGGGAAGAGGATTGAGTCCGCAGCCGCCCTTGGACGAACGCCTGGCTTGGTCCTACTCTTCCCGCCATGACAGCCTACGAACACATCACCGTCTCGCCGATCGCGGGCGCCCTGGGCGCCGAGATCGGCGGGGTCGACATCGGCGCCGGGATCGACGACGCCACCGTCGCCGAGATCCGCCGCGCACTCCTGGAAAACCTCGTGATCTTCTTCCGCGACCAGCGGCTCGACGATCAGAGCCACAAGGAGCGAGGGCGATCCCGAGATCGTGCGCGTGATCCGCAAGCCCGGCGACGAGCGCATCATCGGCGAGGAGTGGCACTCCGACACCACGATGATGCAGGAGCCACCGATGGGCGCCATCCTCTACGCGCTCGAAGTGCCGCCCTATGGCGGCGACACGCTGTTCGCCAACCAATACCTCGCCTATGAAAGCCTCTCCGACGGCATGAAAGCGATGCTGGCCAACCTCAAGGCGGTGCACAGCGACATCCGCGTCGCGGGCCCGCAGGCAGGCCTCAACGCGCGGCGCTCCAGCCGGGTGCGCGAGGATTCGAACTGGCGGCCGACCGAGAGCGTGCACCCCGTCGTGCGCACGCATCCCGAGACCGGCCGCAAGTGCCTGTTCGTCAATCACTCCTACGCCTGCCGCTTCGACGGCATGACCGAGCGCGAGAGCAAGCCGCTGCTCGATTTCCTGATGGACCATGGCCACCGCCCGGAATTCACCTGCCGCTTTCGCTGGGAGACCGGTTCGATCGCCTTCTGGGACAACCGCTGTACCAAGCATCTCGCCATCCACGACGCCGGCCCCTTCCACCGCCGCATGCAGCGCACCCAGATCGCGGGCGACGCGGTGGTGTGACCGTCCAATTCCCCGCGCTATAGTGCGGCAGGGGATTGGGGAATTTATGCAGCTTACGAGCAAGATCGCGATCGGGGCGGGTGTCGTCGTTTGCGCGATGGCCGCCATCTATGGCTACGCCTACTACAAGTATCCGCCCCGGCGCGCCGAGCCAGCGCCCGTTGTCGCCGCGCCGCCGGCGCCCCCTGCCCCCCTTGCTCCTGCAGCTCCTGCAGCTCCCGCTGCTCCAGCGGCTCCAGCGGCTCCGGCCGCAACCGTGACACCGGCCCCGGCCGCGCGGGCTCCCACCGCACAGCCCCCGGCGCCCGGCGCGGAAGCCGTCCGGATGTCCTACCAACGCTGCGTCCAGGGCGCCTTCCCGACGCCGGAGGATGCCGAGTGGCGCAACGCCGACTGCTCGCGCGCGATCATCAGCCGCGAGCTCACGCCCGACGAGCTGGCGCTGGCGCGCCTGATCCGCGGCAGCGCCCGCGCGGCGCTGGGCGACAAGGTAATGGCCAGTGACGACTACATCGAGGCGCTGAAGCGCTACGACGGACTGATCGCTTCGCAGAGTCCCGACGCGCTCAACCTGTTCCGCCGCGCCGTCGCGGCAGATGCCACAGGCAACACCGACAAGGCGCTGGCCGACTTCAACCAGGCCGTCCGCCTCGATCCCCAGGCGACCATGGCCTTCCTCGGGCGCGGCGTCCTGCTGGCAACCCGCAAGCGCTCCTACAAACGCGCCATCGCCGATTTCGACAAGGTGCTGACGCTCGAGCCCGACAACGTGCTGGCCCTGATCCGCCGTGGCGAGGCTTTTGGCCAGCTCGGCGAGACCGGCCGCGGCCTGGTCGACCTCGATCGCGCCGTCGCCCTCGCGCCGCGCAGCTCGGAGGCCTATTTCCAGCGCGGCCTGATTCATTCCAGGCGCAACGAGACCGCGGCCGCGCTCGCCGACTACAACGCAGCCCTGGAGCGCAACTCGCGCAATGTCGAGGCGCTGACCAGCCGCGCGGCAATCTATTCCCTCGACCGCAAGCTCGACCTCGCCATCCGCGATCTCGACGCAGCGATCGCCATCGACAAGGCCAACTCCGTCGCCTTCTTCAACCGCGGCTACGCCCGCTTCGCGCAATCCGAGTACCCGAAGGCGATCGCCGACTACACCTCGGCCATCGAACTCGAACCGAACTTCGGCCTCGCCTACAACAACCGCTGCCTCGCGCGCGCCATCGCCGGTCAGGATCTCCTGCAGGCGCTGGCCGACTGCGACATCGCGCTCAAGCTCACACCGGTCAATCTCGACGTCCGCGACACGCGCGGCTTCATCTACCTGAAGCTGGGCGACGCCGCGCTAGCCCTCAACGAATACGAAAACGCACTGCAGATCGACCCCAACCGCGCCGTCGCCCTGTTCGGCCGCGGCTTGGCCAGGATCCGGACCGGCGACGTGAAGGGCGGCGAAGGCGACCAGGCCGCCGCCCGCACGATCAATCCCGAAGTCGACGAGCAGTTCGCGTTCTACGGGCTGAAGTAAGGGCTCCCAGCCTGCCCCCTCCGGCCTGCCCTCAGCGGGCTGGCGGCTCCGGGCCAAAGCCCTGCAGCGTCCAGACCAGGGGCGTGGTGCCGACCCGGATGCCGCCGCTGCGCGGACGGTCGATGTCGACGATCAGCGCGATGGCGATTGTCCAGATGAACAGGAACAGGACCGACATCACGACCTGGCGGCCGCCCGCGATCCCGAACCCGTAGCCGATGGCGCCCATCGTCACCATCGACACCAGGATCAGCAGGCGGATGACGTAGGCCGGCACGCTGCTCGAGAAATTGCGCCGGTTGGTGAGCGACAGATCGATCGTCTCGTTGAGCGAGCCGACCATCAGGGCGGTGATCGGCGTCGGCGCCCGCTCCGCCGCCCGTTGCGCGGCCTGCCACATGTCGTTCTGGAGCGCGGATGCCCTGGCGTACATCCGGTCGACTTCGGCCGCCGTCTCGCCGCCGTTTATGGTGTCGATGCGCAGTCTGGTGTACTCGCGCAACGTCCGCTGGATCGCCTGGCCTTCCACGCCGCCAACCAGGCCGGCGCGCAGCCACGTGGTGCCGATCGAATTGGCCTCGGCGAGCACCGAATCGCGCCGCGCTTCGTAGCGGCCGGAGGCCATGGACAGCGAGATTCCCAGCAGGAAGGCCAGCAGGCCGACCATGCCGGCCGTGGCGAAATTCAGGGAGGATTTCTCGGCTTCCAGCGGCTCGCGCCGCTGTCGCACGAAGCGGCCGAGGCGGTAGCCAATTTCCTGCGCCACCAGAAGGAGGGCCAGCAGCACCCACATGCCGAGGGTGAGGTTCCCGCCGATGAGGTCGCGCAGGAAGTCGAAGAGCTTGTCGAGGGGGCCGAGATTCATGACGTGCGGACCGATGTAGCAGAGATCGCCACCCTGCCAAAGTCGCGCGCGGCGGTCGCCTGCCCCTCAGTCCGGCGTCCGGACGAGGATTTCATCGACGTCCACGCCGAGGCCCAGCCAGTCGTTCGCCTGGACGAGATTGCGAAAAACGCGGGTCTCCACCTGATGCTCGCTCGTGAGCGCCATGAAGATGCGGCTGAGACCGTAGGTCAGGTCGGCCGACGCGAGGAACGACCACTTCGTCGTGCCCCATCTGGCATCGGCACGTCGGGCGTATTCGGCGAGCTGTCGTACCTCGGCGCCGTTGAGGGGAGTCTCGCTTCCCCTGAAATCGACGACCAGCCTCAAGCCCTCGCGGAAGCCGGGCAGCTGCAGAATTTCAGTGAGCGCCGCCTCGATTTCGAAGAGGTCCATGCTCCGTTGGGCGCGAAGGACGACCACGCCGAGTTCGTCGTTGAGCCTGATCGTATGCGACATCGAGTCACCGCGCCCGACGGTGCATAGGCGGGCTTCGTCTTGTTTGCGCCCTTTCGTCGGCGGTAGCAAGCGGCGCGAGACTTCTCGTGGAGGTTGCCGCTTAGGCTTGTGCCGGCCTCTGGGCCACTGAGATACGGCCGCGGATGAACGCCTGAAGGTCGCCCACCGTCGCGATCCGCTCGGCGGCGCTGTCGGATATTTCGATCCCGAAAGCGTCCTCGATGGCCATGATGAGTTCCACGAGATCGAGGCTGCTGGCGCCGAGGTCGGTGACGAAGTCTGCGGCCTCCACAACCCTGTCCGGGATGATACCAAGGACCCTTGCGGTGATGTCGCGCACCCGGGTCGCGACGCTCGCATTGTAGGCGCCAGTGTCGGCAACGATCGCTGCGGTTTCCGGGACCGTCGGCTGCATTGGGGTCATGTCACGCTCCTTCGTGAACCGATCCAAGTTAACGCCCGTCCCGAGAAAGGTTCTGTTTCATTTTGAACATCTTGACGGAGGATAGGATAGTCCTATATGTAAATCCTGTTCCTCTCGTGGAGTTCCCATGAAACCCGAAGAAGCCCTTTATCACCTCGTCAATTTCGGTCCGGCCTTCGTTCCGGCCTTCTACCGCAACATGGAGCGCGCCCAGCTCGAGGCGCTGGTACGGGAGTGCGACAAGCCCAGCGCCGAGCAGCGGAGCGAGGCGGCGCTGACCCGCTGGGCACAACAGCGCCTGAAAATGCCGGCCTGGGTCGGCATGAACGAGACGCCCAAGGAGAAGCCGGAAGCCGAGGCCGCTCCCCTGCCGGCCGCCGATCCGGTGCCGGAAGAACCGAGAACCCTAGCCGAGCGCGCCATCCTGAAGCCGGAGCGGCTCCGGACGCCAGGCCGTCTCCGCGCGGCCTTCCGCAGCCATTTCGCGCGCTGCGGCAGCACCACCGAGGCGGCAGCCCGCACCGGCATCAGCGACGCACGGTGCAGCGCTGGCGCAAGAAATACCCCGGCTTCGACAAGGATTGCCGCGACATCGTCGAGGCACGCCGCCAGCAGGCGGTCGAGAACATCGTGCTGGCGGCCGATCACGTCGAGACCAAGCCGGTGTTCTATCGCGGCAAAAAGGTTGGCGAATACACCAGGCGCGACCGGGCGCTCGACCTCTACCTGGTGAAGCAGGCCGATGCCCAGGCGTTGCGCGAGGAGAAACGCCGCGAAGCCGATGGCGATTTCGAGGCGCGCGTCGCCGCAGAGGTCGAACGCCGCATTTCCGAGCTGACGCGTTCTCCGCGACAGCAGGCGACTCCGCCGGACGACGAATTCACCAACGTCGCCAACGACTTCGATGCCTCCGGCCGCGACATCGCCTTCGCGCCCTAGCGTACGGGAAAATGTCGCGGGGCCATGCTAGAAAGCGACAAAGAGCGGAGGAAATAGATGGCGGCCAGGATCGGACACTACGTCGGCAACAAGCGCGTCGCGGGGACCAGCGGCCGGCAGGGCGACGTCACCAACCCGGCGACCGGCGAAGTGACGGCGATGGTGGCCTTCGCCTCCGAGGCGGAGATCGACGATGCCGTCCAACTCGCGAAGAAGGCGCAGGTGGCCTGGGCCGCGACGCCTCCGCTCCGCCGCCAGCGCGTGATGTTCAACCTGAAAGGCCTGGTCGAGAAGCGCATCGACGATCTCGCCCGCCTGATGTCGCTCGAGCACGGCAAGACCTTCGAGGACGCCAAGGGCGAGGTCGGGCGCGGCCTCGAGGTCGTCGAATTCTCCTGCGGCATTGCCCATCACATGAAGGGCGATTTCACCGAGCAGGTCGCCTCCGACATGGATTCGTGGTCGATCCGCCAGCCGCTGGGCGTGGTGGCGGGCATCACGCCGTTCAACTTCCCGATCA
>LNFM01004041.1_pt1 | contig 16080 bp, 14 predicted proteins | sample 596031 | NCBI WGS metagenome assembly LNFM01 (sample SAMN04254537, study PRJNA301005) | activated carbon metagenome | isolation source: dual media filters at the Ann Arbor, Michigan drinking water treatment plant | place: USA: Ann Arbor | reverse complement strand
TGTCCCTGGCGCGGTGGATGTCCGCGACCGCGCGGCCCTACCGCGAGGTGCTCAACATGTTCTTCCACGCGGGCCGCGGGCTCGCGGCCGCGCATGGCGTCGGCCTCATCCACCGCGACTTCAAGCCGGCGAACGTGCTCGTCGGCGCCGATCACCGGCCGCGGGTCGTGGACTTCGGGCTGGCGCACTTCGGTTCGGTGCCGGCGGTGCCGCTGCGCGGCGGGCCCGACGACCTGCTGTCGACGTCGGTGGGCCACGCGGAGCCCAGCGGTGAGTCGCTGACGACGCTGGGCGAGGGCCCGGCCTGGGACGCCGCGGCGTCCGGCGTCTTCGATCCCGGCCTCTCGGGCGCGTGGGATCTGGCGCGCTCGCGTCGCGACCTCACCACGACCAGCACCTCGAACCCCGCCGACTCGCTCGCGCGCGGGGAGATCCGCGAGCGCCTCGACGTCACGACGACCTCGTCGTCGCTGTCATCGGTGTCGTCGTCGCTGTCGTCGTCGGTGTCGATGGTCGAAGGGTCCGCGGGCGAAGGGCGCTCCGTCACCAACGCGCCGGGCGTCACGACCACGGGCCTGTTCGTCGGCACGCCGGCGTACATGGCCCCGGAGCTGTTCACGGGCGCGGGCGCCGATGCGCGCACCGATCAGTTCGCCTTCAGCGTCGCGCTGTACGAGGGGCTGTACGGCGAGCGGCCGTTCGCCGGGACGACGGCGCGCGAGGTCGCCGACAACGTGCTCGCGGGGAACATCCGCCCCGCTCCGCCGCGCGCGCGCGTCCCCGGCTGGTTGCGGGCGATCGTGATCCGCGGGCTGGCCGTGCGGCCGGACGATCGCCATGCGTCGCTGAACTCGCAGCTGGCCGCCATCGCGTTCACGTCGCGCATCATGTGGGAATAGGGCGGCTGGGGTCGCGCGTCCGGGCCGCGGCCTCAAGCCCGCTCGATTCCGGACGAAGGGCACGACCCGAGGGTCTGCTCGACGTTGTCTCCCGCCCGTCCCATCCCGCCCGCAGGGTCTTCGGCGACCGCCGATTGGCTCGTCGAACTGCTCGCGGAGTTCACCGCGTTCCCGGGCGCGCTGCTCGCTGCGGTGTGTGAGCGTCACGGCCACGACGTCACGAAGCTCGACGTCACCGACGTGCCCGCGCTGATCCATCCGATCGCCCTGCAGGTCGCGCTCTTCAACCACGTCGACGCGGGGTTCGTCGTGAAGCGGCGCCTGCTGCTCGCGCTCTCGCAGCGCTGAGCCGCGCCCGGGGCCGGAATGCGCGCCCGAGCGCGCGCGGAGGTTGCACTATCCTCCGCCCTTGCACCGCGCTGGGATCGTGTGCGAAGCCATGGCCCACATGCGAGCTGCGCACCTCGGTTGGTTGGCGGGCCTCGCGGCGTTGTGGTTCGCCCCCGACGCCGTCGCGAAGCCCAAGGCGTCCTGCGAGTACACCGTCGTCTCCGGCGACACGACCAGCGGCATCGCGGCCAAGCACGGGCTCGCGCTGCGCCGCCTCGTCGAGCTCAACCGCGCGCTGCATGCCGACAAGGACAAGCTCAAGCTCGGCCAGGTGCTCACCGTCTGCGACGATGTCGACGACGCCGACATCGACGCGGACGCCGACGCTGCGGCCGCGTCGAAGAAATCCCGCGACGCGTCCGACGACGACGACGGCAAGACGAAGGCCGACGTCACCGGCCCGATCGTCAAGTGCGGCGCGGGCGGGCGGATCGTCAAGCACATCGTCAGCAGCGGCGACACGCTGGCCCAGATCGCCCTCGAGTACGATGTCAGCGAGCGGGACATCCGCAACCGCAACGCGGCGCTGGCGGCCGACCCGAACAAGCTGAAGCTCGGGCAGCGGTTGTCGATCTGCGTCGTGCCCGAGAAGATCGACGTCGGCAAGTCCAAGCCCGGCAAGGCACCCAAGGTCGTCAAGGCCAAGGAGTGCGGGATGGAGACGCCGTTGTTCCTGCACGAGGTGGTGCCCGGCGAGCACCTCGGGCAGATCGCCGGCCGCTACGGCGTGCGCAAGACCGACCTGCTGCGGCTCAACCCGAGCATCCGCAGCAACCCCGACATGCTGAGCGTCGGCAAGAAGGTCCGGGTGTGCCCCGAGATCGCGCCGCGCGAGCGCACCCGATCGGCGCACACCGTCGTCAAGGGCGAGACGCTGGGCAGCATCGCGTTGCGGTACGGCCTCAGCCCCAAGGAGCTCGAGCGCTTCCAGCGGGGCAAGCTCGAGGATGCCAACGCGCTGCGCGAGGGGCAGAGCCTCGTGGTGTGGGTCGATGGTCGCATCGTCGACGGCTTCGGCCCGCGCGACGTCGACACCGGCGTGCTGAAGGGCGGCATGCAGCTGGCGCCGGGCAAGAACTACGTCGTCAAATGGGAGGCGGGCGCCTGGGGCACCAGCAAGACCATCACCGCGATCCAGCAGGCGGCCGCCGAGTACCGCCGCCGCAGCCCGAGCGGGCCCAAGGTCCACGTCGGCGACATCAGCAAGCGCGGCGGCGGCAAGTTCCCGCCGCACCTGTCGCACCAGCACGGCCGCGACGTCGACGTCGGCTACGTGCTGACCGGCAAGGACGCCCACGAGACCAAGTTCCGCCACGCGAACGCGAAGAACCTCGACGTCCCCCGCACCTGGGCCCTGGTGAAGGCCTTCATCGACACCGACGAGGTCACGTACATCTTCATGGATCACCGCATCCAGAAGCTCCTGTACGAGTATGCCCAGGGCAAGGGTGTCGACGACGACACCCTCGACGAGCTCTTCCAGTACCCGCGCGGGCGCGGGCGATCCCACGGGATCATCCGGCACTGGAAGGGCCACGCGAACCACTTCCACGTCCGCTTCCGGCCGTGATCGTCCGCGCGGCGCGGGCGATCACCACCAGATGACGGCCGGCTTCTTCACCTTCGGCGTGCACGTCACCGTGATCACGCCGCCGCCCGCCGACGTGCACGTCTTGCACGTGTAGTTCGGGTCGCTGTTGTCGGTCGAGCAGGTGCCCGGCGCTGGGTTGGCCGGTGGGACCTGGGTCTCTGCCCCCTCGCTCGGCTTGGTCGGCGTGGTCGTCGGTGCGGTCGCGTCGGGCGAGCTCCCGAGCGCGATGCTCGGAGCGGCCGCGAGCGGAACGAGGAGAGCAGTGAGGAGCGAGAGGGTGCGGAGCTTCATCGATGGGGTAGACCGGGATCGGACGTTTTCGATCACTCGCGCGTCGGGTCGTGCGCGGTCGCACGATCTTTCTCGCCGACCCACGAAGAAACCACGCGACCTGCCGACTCGGCCGGCGTGTGGGGGTCGATGAAGCTCTCCACCCTGTTCCTGCATGCATGCTTGACCACCGCCGCCCTCGCCGTCGCCTGCGAGAAGGACGATGACGACGGAGGCGGCGACGACGGAGGCGATGACGACGGAGGCGATGACGACGGCGGCGACGACGACGGAGGCGACGGCGGGGACGGAGGCGGAGGCGACGACGGCGGAGGCGATGGCGGCGGAGGCGATGGCGGAGGCGGAGGCGACGACGGTGGTGGAGGTGGTGGCGGCCAGATGTGCCAGTCGAGCGGGGATTGCCCGATCGTGCACTGCAACTGCCCCGACGGGGTCGTCAACTACAGCGCCTGCAACTACGGCCAGTGCGGGACCGAGTCCGACTGCCCCGGAGTGTGTGGCGACGGAGGCGACGGAGGCGACGGAGGCGATGGTGACGGAGGCGACGGCGGCGACGGAGGCGATGGCGGTGACGGAGGCGATGGTGGCGACACGGACTGGTGATCGGCGGTCGCGGGAGCTCGCGGCCTACTCGACCACGGCGATCCGCGTGCGGCCGATCAACCGCGACAGCGCGCCTGCGCCCGACGACATCCCTGGCTCGTCGTATCCGAGCAGCATGTAGTGCGCCGAGACCTCCGTGTTGCCGAGCGCTGGATCCATCGCGACCCAGTCGCCGAGCCAGACTTCGACCCAGGCGTGGTAGCCAGCGTCGCTGGTGAAGAGGCCGGGGACCAGCACCAAGCCGCCGGCGTTGCGGGCGGGTAGGCCGACGGCGCGCAGCAACGCGACGGTCAACGCGGCGTGCTCGGTGCAGTCGCCGAAGCCGGCGGCCATCGTCTCGACGGCCGTCGCGGCGCCACGGGTGCCGTCGCGCTTGCCGAGGTGCTCGTGGACCCACGCCGTGATCGCGATCGCGGCGGCGCGAGCGTCGGTCTGCGCGCCGACGATGGCCCGGGCGCGGGCCACGAGATCGGGATCGTCGGACTGGCTGGTGGTCGTCGGGGCGAGGAACGGCCGGACCTCGACGGGGACGTCGGCGAGCGGCAGGGGGCGCGCGGCCAGGCCGTCGCCGCGCACCGCGTGCAGCGTGAGCTCGTAGCGGCCACCGTCGCGGGCGACGCCCTGGTAGGCGGTGTCGCGGAACACGGCGGCGTCGGTCCCGTCGTCGCCGTCGACGCTCACCGCCACCTTCAAGTGGTCGGTGCGGGTCGGCACGCGGCCGCTCACGTCGAGGTACGAGCTGAGCTTCGGCGGCTCACCGGCGGGGGCGGGCGCGGCCGCGCCGACCTGCGCGACGAAGACGCCGACCTCGATCCGCAGCGGCAGACCGTCGGCGTCGAGGACCGCGACGGTGCGCTCGTCTTCGCCGTCGCGGCTCTCGACCTTCCATGCGTCGACGGGCGTGCCCGCGAGCTCGAAGCGGACGCGCTCGAGCAGCGTCAGCGTGTTGCGCTCGAACGCCTGCGACTCGTCATCGAAGCTGCTGAACGCGCTGCCATGGGGCAGGGTGGCGCCGGCGTCGACCTCGGCGCGCAGGCGCTCGAACACCAGCAGGTCGCTGGTGAAGTCCGCGGGGATCGGCAGGCGGTGCTCGCTGTGATGGGACGGGCCGCGCACGTCGACCACCAGCACCTCGCCGTCGACGCGCGTGGTCAGTGACTCGACCACGCCGTCCTCCGTGGTCGTCTCCTCGGACGAGCGGAAGACGTGACCCGGGCCGTAGTCGCTGACGTCGACGATCTCGGTGGTCTTCGACGACTCGCCGGGATCGTCGAGGGCGAGCGTCAGCGTGGTGGTCGTCGTCCACCGCTCGCCGCCCCCGGCCAGGGGCTCGCGCACGATCGCGACGGTACCGAGCGGGCGGCCGAGCACCGTGGCGAACAGCTCGCGACGCAGCGGCGCGGCGTCGGTGGGGCGCAGGGCCGTGCCGTCGACGCCGGGCGCGGTGACGGCGGGGGCCGGCGTGTCGACGCGGTTGCACGCCAGCAGGAGCAACAGGGACCAGGCCGCTGGGGTGCGCATGGAAAGGCGAGTGTAGCCGGCGAAATTCGGCGACGCCCGCGAGGGCCTGCCCGCGGGCTCGGCACGACCCGCGCGCGGTGATGTGGCCGGATCAGTTCCCAGTCTCGACGTCCAGGTAGGCGATCGCCCGGACCAGCTCCAGGAGGCGCTGGTGCATCGGGAGGTCGACGTCGAGGAAGCGGACGCCCATGCCGATGTGGCCGGTCTCGTCGCTCACCCACACCACCTCGCCCTCGAGCTCGAACGGCTTGCCGGCGGCGGTGCCGAGCTCGACCGGAGGCGTGAAGCGCAGGTGCAGGCGAGTGCCCTGCGGGTGCGGTGCATCGGTGCACACGAAGATGCCAAGCGCGGAGAAGTCGATGATCGACGCGAAGAGGTAGGTTCCCTCGATGCGGTAGTCGACGTCGAAGTCGACGGGCCAGCGCATCTCGGCGCGGCGATCGGAGGCGGAGTCGGCCAAGCAACTCACGCTAGCAGGGGCGGCGCGCAGGGGAAGGGGTTTCGCGCAGAGGGGGACGGGGGCGGGCTGGGGGCGTGGGGCGGGTCCCGGCACGGGCACGGGCACGGGCACGGGCACGGGCACGGAGCGGGTGAGAAGGCGGCTGCGCCGCCCTCTCGCCCGCTAGAACTTGATCCCCACCTGCGCCTGCAGCGTCTGCACCGCCCGCGCGTCCTCGCGGGCGCCCGTGTTCACCACGCGGTTGAAACCGCCGAGCGGGAACATCACGCCGTACTGGAGCTGCAGGAAGATCGGCTCGCGCGCGTCGTGGTAGCGCACCGAGCCGTCGAGCTCGACGCCGTAGCTGTAGCGGTTGCCCAGCGTGCCCTGCTTGCGCATCGCGAGGGCGTACTCGACGTCGACGCGCGCCGAGAAGTGGTTGAAGAAGTAGAACGCGGCCCACGGCTTGAAGTACGCCGCGTTCGACACCGTGCCGAGGATCTCGCGGAACAGCAGCAGGTCGACGTTGTAGGCCGGGTTGAACCGGAAGTTCCCGACCGACCCGTTGTTGCCCTCCAAGAACGGGCTCTGCGGGTTGTAGCCCAGCGGGGGCGAGTCGTCGCCGGTCGCGAAGCCGTGGTCGAAGCCGATGTGGAATCGGTCGCGGAGGAACCCGTACTTGAACTCGAGCGCGTAGCCGAAGTTCGCCACGATCTTCTTCTGGAGGTTCGACGAGTCCAGCGCGCGGTACTCCTCGGTCTCGAGGAGATCCTCGTCGATGTCGCGGATGTTGTAGCGCCCGATCGAGCCGGCGGCCTCGAACTCGATCCGCAGCGCGCGCCAGTTGACCCGCAGCCACAGATCCGGGGTGAACAACAGCGCGCGGCGGTGCACCAGCATGCTGGCGTAGTTGTTGAGGCCCGTGCGCCCGAGGTCGTCGGTGTCGCCGTTGCCGAGGTTGATGCTGCCGCCGTCACTGGGCTGCGGAGCGGCCGCATCGTTGTAGTACGAGGGGTTGGTGCCGAGGCCGTCGCCGAGGCCGGGCGAGCCGTACTCGTTGTCGACGTCCTGCTGCCGCAGCCAGCCGATGATCCCGTAGTTCACGACGGGCGTGCCCAGCGAGATCTTCCGCTTGAGCATGTCCGGGTCGTCGCGACGCTCGAGCGAGACGCTCCACTGATAGACGTTGTCGAACTTCTCGGCCGAGAAGTCCTGGCCGACGAGGCCGCCCGAGCTCCACGCGGGGCCGAGCAGCTGCGACGCCGTCGGGCCGCTCGAGGCCCAGTCCCACGAGACCGCGACGGTGTGGGCTTTGCGGCGGTCCTTGCCGAAGTCGAAGCCGAGGCGGATCGAGTCGACGGAGTCGCCGTAGTCCTGATCGACCTGGCGGATGATGTCGGCCTGGTCGCCGCGCGGCACGCCGTTGCCGTGGTTCGCGACCATGCCCATGCCCCAGTGCCACGGCATGCGGCCGAACTTGAGGTCGAGGCCCCAGCCGAAGCGGATGTGGCCCCACGCGCGCTTGGCCAGGATGCTGTCCTGGAACGAGTTGATCCCGGCCGACGGTGGCACCTGGGTCCGCGAGTACAGATCGATCGGCGCGTACGGGTTGTCGTAGGCGTACGAGTCGGGCGTGCTGCCGAGCACCACGTTGTCGAGTACGTCGATCTGCGCGTGCACGCGCACCGTGTCGGTGATGTGCAGCGTCGGCTCGAGGCGCAGGCGCATGTTGGCGCTGGCGAAGCCGTTGCGCCGCTGACATCGCGTCCCCGCGCGCGTCGCCGAGACGCCGTTGTCCGTCAGCCGCGTGAAGCAATCCGCGGTGTTCGAGGAGGTCGCCCCGCCATCGAGGATGTCCTGGGTCTCGGCGGGCGGAGCGAAGAACTTGTTGGGCGAGTCGTCGAGGTCTGGGTTGTAGGCCCGCAACCCGAGGTGCGGGCGCTGGAAGAAGTCGCTGCGCACGCGCATGTAGCCGCCGAGATCGAACAGCTGGATGCGACGGAACCGCTGCGGCTGCGCCGGCACCGGCTCGATCGGGCGCAGCGCCTCCTTGTCCTTCGGCGCGGCCTCGGCGGGGCCGTCCTTCTTCTCCTTGCGACCGCCGGGTCCGCCGCCGGGGCCGAGGCCACCGCCGCCGGGGCCGAGGCCACCGCCGCCTCCGCCTCCGAGTCCGCCGCCGGGCCCACCGAGTCCGGGTTGTGCGTGCGCGAGGCCGTCGTGGAGCGACACCGTCGCGCCGATCGTGATCGCCAGCGCACCGATGACCGCGTGTCGCAGTGGCGTGCGGGAGCGCCGATTCGAGGATTTGGTCATCTAAGGGCGCCGCACGGTAACCGCCGCCGCCGAGCGACGTCAACCGCCCGGGGGCGGGCGACGACGCCGCGGCCGGCGGGGCGCCCGGGCCCGCCCGGGGGGCCTGGGAATCGCGGGAGCGTAGGCCGATACCGGCCGATTTGGCCGCGGTCCCGCGGTGAATTGGGGCCGGCGCCGAAAATCCGGTGCGCCCGACGTACCTTCGCCGCATGGACGCGACGTGGCAGCCGGGGCAGTTGCTCTTCGTGGGCTTCGAAGGCACGCAGTGCCCGCGGCCGCTCGCGGAGCTCGTCGCCGCGGGGCGGATCGGCGGCGTGATCCTCTTCGGCCGCAACGTCGACGATCCCGCCGGCGTCCGCAAGCGCGTGGCGGAGCTGCGCGCGCGGGCCCCCGAGCAGACGCCGTTGTGCGTCGCGATCGATCAGGAGGGCGGGCGCGTCCAGCGGCTGCGCGCGCCGTGGACCGAGTGGCCGTCGATGCGTCGCTTCGGCGAGCTCGGCGAGGCCGAGTGGACCGCCGGGCTCGCGCGCGCACTCGCGACCGAGCTCTCCGAGTGCGGCATCGGCCTCGACTTCGCCCCGGTCGTCGACGTCGACAGCAACCCCGACAACCCAGTCATCGGTGATCGCAGCTTCGGCCGCGCGCCGGCCCGCGTCGCGACGCAGGCGCGGATCTTCATCGAGGCGATGCAGGCCGCGGGCGTCGCGTGCTGTGCCAAGCACTTCCCCGGCCACGGTGACACCAGCCTCGACAGCCACCTCGCGCTGCCGCGCCTGCCCCACGATCTCGATCGGCTGTTCGAGGTCGAGCTGCCGCCGTTCGAGGCGGCGATCGCTGCGGGCGTCGCCAGCATCATGACCGCGCACGTGGTGTTCGAGGCGGTCGACCGCGTGCGGCCAGCGACGTTCTCGCCCGACGTGATCGCGCTGCTGCGCGAGCGCCTCGGCTTCGATGGCCTGCTGTTCTCCGACGATCTCGAGATGAAGGCCGTCGCCGATCACTGGGAGCCGCGGCACATGGTCGAAGCGGCGCTCGGCGCCGGCATCGACGCGCTGCTCGTGTGCAGGAACTTCGACTTCGTCACCGAGGTCCTCACGCGGCTCGAGCGCTGCCGTGACGCGCAGCTCGAGGGCGCGCTCGGGCGCATGGCCGCGTTCAAGCGGCGCTTCCCGGGGCCGTCGGTGCCGGAGACACCGAGCGGCCCGCCGTACCCCGAGCACGCCGCGCTCGCCGACCGCGTGCTGCGTGGCGGGTGACCTGCTAGGGTGGCCCCGTGGACGCGTACCTCGACCTGCTGCGCGACGTGCTCGCCAACGGCACCGCGAAAACCGATCGCACGGGCACCGGCACGCTCAGCGTCTTCGGGCGGCAGCTCCGGTTCGATCTGCGGCACGACTTCCCCTTGGTCACGACCAAGAAGGTCCACACCCGCTCGATCTTCGTCGAGCTGCTGTGGTTCCTGCGCGGGGACACCAACGTCGGGTACCTCCACGATCACGACGTCAGCATCTGGGACGAGTGGGCGGACGAGCGCGGGGATCTCGGCCCGATCTACGGCAAGCAGTGGCGCTCGTGGGCCGGCCCCGACGGCAAGGTCCACGATCAGCTGGCCGAGGTCGTGGCCACGCTCCGGCGCGATCCCGACTCGCGTCGCATGGTCGTCAGCGCATGGAACGTGGCCGAGCTCGGCGCGATGGCCCTGGCGCCGTGCCACTGCCTGTTCCAGTTCTACGTCGCCGACGGGCGGCTGTCGTGTCAGCTCTATCAGCGCAGCGCCGATCTCTTCCTCGGCGTGCCGTTCAACATCGCCTCGTACGCGCTGCTGACGTGCATGGTCGCGCAGCAGTGCGACCTCGAGCCGGGCGAGTTCATCCACACGTTCGGTGACGCGCACGTGTACCTCAACCACCTCGAGCAGGCGCGACTGCAGCTGACGCGGGCGCCCCGGCCGCGGCCGCGGCTGCGGCTGCGCCGCCGTCCTGCCTCGCTGTTCGAGTACACGCTCGAAGACCTCGAGCTCGAGGGCTACGACCCGCACCCGGCGATTCGGGCGCCGGTGGCGGTCTGATCGGGGCGTTCGGATCACGCCGCGGAGCGTCCATGGAGATCGCGCTCATCGTCGCCGTCGCCGACAACGGGGTCATCGGTCGCGCCGGGACCCTGCCGTGGCACCTGCCCGCCGACCTCAAGCGCTTCCGGTCCCGGACGCTGGGCCATCACATCGTGATGGGGCGGCGGACCTGGGAGTCGATCGGACGACCGCTGCCGGGCCGCACGAACGTCGTCGTCTCGCGCGATCCGACGCTGACCCTGCCGGGATGCACGGTCGTGGCGTCGCTGCAGGCGGCGATCGACCTCGCCGCCGCCGCCGGCGAGCGCGAGCTCTTCGTCATCGGCGGCGGTGAACTGTACCGCGAAGCCCTACCTCGGGCGGACCGCATCTACTTGACCCGCGTTCGCGCCGCACCGGACGGCGATGCGTTCTTCCCGGCGCTCGAACCGGGCGCGTGGGTCGAGGTCGTCAAGGAGCTCGCCGAGCCGGCGGTGTCCGGCGACGCCCCTGCCTTCGAGATCGTGGTGATGGAGCGTCCCCGCGCGGTGGACCCCACGACGACAGCGTCGTGAGGGCACGCGATGACCGTCCCTGCGCCGCCGTGACACGGCGCCGGGGCCGAGCGCGATGGCTCGTCGGTTCGTGCCAACCGCGGACGTGCTGCAGATCAACAGCAGTGCGGCCGTAGCGGCAAAATCGATCACAACTGGCTTGTAGACGGGGCGTTCACGCTCTAGGCTGATCCCATGATGCGTGCATCTCGTCTGGTGTTCGTCCTCGGCTTGGTCGCGCCGTTCACCTTCGGCCTCGCGGGCTGCTTCATCACCGCCGATGGGGAACGCTACGACGACTCGCTCGGCACCACGGGGAACGATTGCGGGGTCGGCAGTGAGGGCTGCGCGTGCACGAGCGGTGGCTCGTGCAACCCAGGCTTCTTCTGCAACACCAACCTCAACATCTGCATCAGCGACTCGTGCCCCGCCGGCACCGAGACCTGCCACTGCACCCCCGGCGGTTCGTGTGACCCGGGCTTGAACTGCCTCTCCGAGTTCTGCGTCGACCCCGGGCCGCAGTGCCCGACCGGCACCGAGGCGTGCCCGTGCACCCCCGGCGGTGGCTGCGACAACGGCCTGACCTGCCTCTCGAACACCTGTGTCGACGCCGCCGAGCTGACCAGCTCGGGCGACTCGGCGGACGCGGAGTCGAGCGCGGGCCCGGCCGACACCAGCTCGGGCGAGGCCGACTCGTCGTCGAGCGGCGCGCCGGATCCCGACACGTCGACCGGTTGATCCCGACGCGCCCAGCGCGTCCCCACGTGACGACCTCCGAGAACCGGCCCCGCGCCGGTTTTCGGCGTTTCTAGGGGTGCGGGCGGCGACGCGCGCCGAAGCCCAGGCGCAGCAGCGACTCCGCCGCGAGCAGCAGCGCGATCAACAGGACGAGCACGCGCCAGCGGGGCAGCGCGATCGCGGCGCGCGTGCCGTCGGTGTCGTCGGTCGCCGTGATGCTCTGCCAGTGCGTGTCGCTCTCGCGCGGGTCGACCGCGACGACGAACGTGATCGGGGTCTCCGCGTCGCCGCGGTAGTGGCCCGGCGTGAAGGTCTCGGCGAAGGTCGCGACCCCCGCGTCGCCGACCGCGACCGCGAGCTCGCGGCCGTCGGGCGTGGTGATCGTCAGGCCGGCGTCTCCGCGCAGCGCCCGGGGTTCGCCCACGAACACCGAGGCCGAGCGGGCGTTCGCGCCGCTGTCGCCGAGGTAGTCGAGCACCGCGGTCGCCAGCGGGACGAACCCGGGGCGCAGCGGAAGGTCGGCCCAGTCGCGATCGACGGTCGTGGTCAGCAGCGCGACGCGCCCCGAGCCGGCCGCGCGGGTGACCAGGGCCGGGGCGCCGCTGGTGTACGAGAGGGCGATCGTCGCGCGCCGGGCGGGATCGGGCTCGCACAGCACGATCTTGCGGACCTGCGCGCCCGTCAGCCCGAGCTCGCCGCCCCAGCCGCGGAACACGGGGTGCGAGAGATCCGGCGGGGCGAAGCCCTCGATGCGGGCCTGCGCGAGCCCTGGCGCGGTGCCGACCTGCACGGCCTCGCGCAGCAGCAGCGGCAGCACGGGTCCGAGTCGGGCGTTGTACGCGTCGGGCTCGACGCGATCGCCCATCGTGATCCACAGGCCCATGCCGCGCTGCACGGCGGCGAGGATCGCCGGGGAGACGTCCTCGGTCGGTGCCCGCGTGTTCGCGAGCACCAGCACGTCGGTGCCGGCGAGCGCACGATCCCCGCGCTCGCGGATGCGGGACTCGAGCTGGTCCGGCGCGAGGCTCACCAGCCGCAGCCGCTGCTGTCGATCGGTCACGCCGACGGCGGTGGCGAGGAAGAACACCTCGTCGTGGGCCCGCAGCTCGCTCGGATCGCCGTTGACGATCGTGACCTCGACGGCGTCGTCGGCGGACAGCCACGCGTGGCGGGTGTCGTCGATTGGTAGGGGATCCTCCGGCAGGTCGAGGGAGAGCGTCGCCGCGGCGAACGTCTCCTCGCCGAGCAGGACGTGGGTGAACTCGACCGACTCCGTCGCGTCGGCCGCGAGATCGACGGTCGCGCGCGTGACCTCCTGGTCGCCGATCGCCAGCGCGAGCAGGACGGTGAGCACGTCGTCACCCCCGCCGCTCCGATGCACGCGCGCCGTGATCCGCACCGCCCGCGGATCGATCTCGGGGACGGACGCCCACGTGACCTCGGCGATGCCGACGTGCGTCGGCGGCGTCGCGTCGGGGGCGACGACCGACAGCGGCACGACGAGCACGCCGGCGTCGGTGGTCGACGTCAGCCCCGCGAGTCCGCCTTGGGTCGGATCGGAGACGGCATAGATGACGCGCTTGCGATCGGCCTGCGCATCGCCGAGCAGCGCCGTGGCCCGCGGGATCGCCTCCGCCATCGTCCAGGCCCCGGGCCGCGGCGCGCCCGCGGCGATCCACTCCTGCAGCGTGTCGCGCACGCGATCGAGATCGGCGGTCGGCTCGAGCGTGGGCCCGTCGGGGTCGGAGGTCAGCAGGCCGACGCGGGTGTCGGGCGGCAGCGCGCCGAGGACCTCTTCGGCGCGCTCGGCTGCGCGCTGCATCAGCGTCTGCTCGCCGACGCGCAGGGTCATGCCCGCCGATCCGTCGACGAGGATCACCGCGTCGTGGGGCTCGGCCACGATCGCGACGCCGCTCGGATCGAGCGCGGCGGGCCGCGCGAGGACCAGCACCGCGAGAGCGAGCAGCAGCAGGCGGATCGCCAGCAGCAGGGGGTTCTGCAGCGCGCGTCGACGGGTGACCGTGGGATCGTCGGGCAGCAGGAATCGCAGCGCGGCGAAGGGGATCGTGCGCGGCGGCTCGCGCCCGAGCAGGTGTGCCGCGATCGGGATCGCCAGGCCGAGCAGGCCGAGCAGCAGCGCGGGTGCGAGGAGCGTCATGGCGCCACCGCGGCGCCCGGGTCGCCCGCGAGGCGCCCGAGCAGGGTGGCGAACGTCTGGCCGAGCGAGGCGTCGGTGCGCACGCGCGCGAGCATGAGCCCGTTCGTCTCGCACGCCGCCTCGAGCTCGCGCAGGTGGGCGCCGAGGCGCTCGAGGTAGCGCGCGCGCAGGCTCGACGCGGCGCCTTCGACGTCCACCCGCAGCCCGCGGGGGTCGACGAAGCGGACCAGGCGCGCGCCGTCCCACGGGAACTCGAGCTCGTCGGCGTGCAGTGTCTGCAGCACGACGAGATCATGGCCGCGCGCGCGGAGCTGGGCGAGCCCCCCGAGCAGCTCGCCCTCGATCGCGCTGGCGTCGTCGACCTGCGTGGCGAGGTCGAGGAGGTCGGACACGAACACGATCAGCGTGCGCGCGGGCAGTCGCGGCGCGACGCGGGCGAGCAGACCGCGGACCGGCGCGCGGCCCCGCGGCGCGAGGCCGGCGAGACGGCGGCTGATCGCGTCGAGTCGGTCGCGGCCCGCGGCTGGCCGCGCGAGGGCGGCGTCGACCTCGTCGCCCTGGGAGATGACGAGCCCGACGCGATCCCCCTGGCGGATCGCCGTCCATGCGAACGCAGCGACGAGCGCCCGCGCCACCGCGAGCTTGGACTGTGCGCCCTCGCCGTAGGCCATGTTGGCGCCGGCGTCGAGCACGAGCAGGAGCGAGAGCTCGTCCTCGGCCTCGGTCTGGCGCAGCACGAGGCGATCGCGGCGGGCGACCGCGCGCCAGTCGAGCTGCCGTGGATCGTCGCCGGGCACGTAGCCGCGGTGGTCGCGGAAATCGAGGCCGAGCCCGACGCGACGCGACGCGTGGCGGCCGTGGCCGCGGCCCCACACCGGTCGGCGTACGCGGAGCACCCGCGTTCGCAGCAGCTCGCCGAGGTCCGCGGGGACCAGCGCGCCCATCGTCGAGCTGCCGTCGTCCCCTGGCACGTGGGTCACGCCCGAATCACGGCGAGGATCTCGTGCATGATCTCGTCGGCGCCGACGCCCCGCGCCTCGGCGGCGAAGCTGCGGACCAGGCGGTGCTCGAGGACGGGCCCCGCGAGGGCGCGGACGTCGGCGATGCTCGCGGCGGCGCGGCCATCGAGCGCCGCGCGGGCCTGGCAGGCGGCGAGGAGCTGCTGACCGGCGCGCGGCCCCGCGCCCCACCGCACGAGCTCGCGCACGGCCTTGGGGGCGGCCGGATCGTCCGGCCGCGACGCCCGGAGCAATCCGACCACGTGATCGACCACCGAGCCCGGCACCGGGATGCGGCGCACCAGCTCCTGGTGGGCGATGAGCTGCTGCGGCGTGAGCACGGGCGTCAGCGGCTCGCCCTCGGTCGGGTCGAACGCGACGATGCGGCGCTCGGCCTCGATGTCGGGGTAGCCGACGATGATCTGCAGCATGAAGCGATCGAGCTGGGCTTCGGGCAGCGGATACGTGCCCTCCTGCTCGATGGGGTTCTGCGTCGCGAACACGTGGAACGGCGGCGGCAGCCGGTGGGTCTTGCCGCCCGCGGTGACGCGACCCTCCTGCATCGATTGCAGCAGCGCGGCCTGGGTCTTGGGCGGGGTGCGGTTGATCTCGTCGGCGAGCAGCAGGTTGCAGAACACCGGTCCGGCGACGAAGCGAAAGTGGCGGCGGCCGGTCTGCGCGTCGTCCTCGATGACCTCGCTGCCGGTGATGTCCGCGGGCATCAGGTCGGGCGTGAACTGGATCCGCGAGAACTCGAGCTCGAGCGCCTGGGCGAGCGAGCTGACGAGCAGCGTCTTGGCGAGGCCGGGCACGCCGACGAACAGGCCGTGCCCCCGCGCGAAGAGGCAGACCAGCAGCAGGTCGATGACGTGCGACTGGCCGATGATGCGGTGGTGGATCTCTTCGACCAGTCGCGCGCGCGCCTCCGCGAGGGAGCGCAGGGCGGCGGAATCGTCGGCCGGGAGAGGATCGATGGGGGCGCTGTCGGGCACGCGGCGTCGAGCTTTCGGGCAGGTTGGATATACCCGCCCCGTCCACCCGGATATACCTGCCCAACCCGGTCGGGGCCATGGACCGGGGTCCGGCGCCCGGCCCGCTGGGGACCCCAGGGTCCGATTGTCGCCCGATGAGCCGGGTAACTCCCCCGTCGAGGCGCGGCGTTTGACCCGAGAGCGGCGATCAGACAAGTTTCCCGGGTCTCGGCCCGGGTTGTCGCCCAATCGAGATCATCGGTACGTCATCGGAGAATCCCATGCCGAGCTTCCAGGACCTGCTCCACGCCGTCAAAACCCGCATCCGCGAGATCTCCGTCGAGGACACGCGCGCCCGCATGCAAGCGGGCGCGGGCGCCCCCGCGCTGATCGACGTGCGCGAGCGCGACGAGTACGAGCAGGGCTTCCTCCCCCACGCGCAGTGGATCCCCCGCGGCTTCCTCGAGCTCAAGGTCGAGGACGCCGTGCCGGAGCGCGACCGCGAGATCATCCTCTACTGCGCGGGCGGGACCCGCTCGGCGCTCGCCGCCAGCGCGCTGCACG
>LNFM01015657.1_pt1 | contig 16083 bp, 16 predicted proteins | sample 596031 | NCBI WGS metagenome assembly LNFM01 (sample SAMN04254537, study PRJNA301005) | activated carbon metagenome | isolation source: dual media filters at the Ann Arbor, Michigan drinking water treatment plant | place: USA: Ann Arbor | reverse complement strand
CCACGCCGCGCGGTGTGGGCCGGGTCAACGTGAAGTCGGCGCTGAACATGCAGAAGTCGCTGGACCACCTGGCCCAGGCCGCCACCGTGTTCGTATCGGCCGCGGCCGTGGCCGACTGGCGCCCGGCGCAGATGCTGGACCAGAAGATCAAGAAAGACGGCTCGGGGGAGGTGCCCACGCTGTCGTTCATGGAGAACCCCGACATCCTGGCCGGCATTGCGGCCAGTCCGCGCGCGCAGAGCGGTGCGCTGTATTGCGTGGGCTTTGCCGCCGAGAGCCACGACCTGCTGGCCCATGCCCAGGCCAAGCGCGCGCGCAAGGGCGTGCCGCTGCTGGTGGGCAACATCGGTCCCGACACCTTCGGGCAGGACGACAACGCGCTGCTGCTGGTGGACGCACACGGCACGCTGGAGTTGCCACGCGCTTCGAAGCTGGTGCTGGCGCGTCAGCTGATGGCGGAGATTGCGCGGCGGCTGCACAGCTGAGTTGATCCTGTTGGCGCTGCGCCGATTTCCGTTCGCCCTGAGCTTGTCGAAGGGCTCACCAAGGTGTTGGCAAGGCTTCGACAGGCTCAGCCCGAACGGGTTTGGCTCAACCGGAACGGTGATGTTTGTTCAGTCCCACCAGGGGAGCAGGCGCTTCATGGCCGCCACCTCACCGCAGTGGTCCGGCACATAGCCCGGCAGACTCGACAGTTGGTCTTGCCAGGCACGGCTGCGCAGGCGCTGCAGCAGGCGTTGCACGGCGGGTTGCTCCAGGGCGGTCTTCAGACACACCAGCAAGTAGCGCTCTTCGGTGAGCGGCACAAAGCCCAGGCCCTGGGTGCGCGCGGCGTACTCGGTGCCCAGGCCCACGTCGGCTGTGCCGCTGGCCACGGCTTGGGCCACCGCGGCGTGTGACGTTTCCGCGTGGTCGAAGCCGTTGATGTCTTCGGGCATCAACAGCGCTTGAGTGAGCAACTCGTCCAGCAGCAGGCGCGTGCCGGTGCCCAGAGCTCGGTTGACAAAGCGGGCCTGCAGGCGCGCCACGTCCTTCATGTCGTTCAGACGCAGTGGGTTGCCGGGGGCCACCATCAGGCCCTGGGCCCGGCGCGCAAAACCAATGATCTTGTGCAGCCCGGGCTTGAGCAGCGGGCGGTAGGTGCGCGCGCTCTGGCTGCCCGAGGCGCGGCCTTCGTTGAGCGCGCGGATCGCGTCCACGCTGCCGCAGAAGCGGATGTCCAGGTGCAGGCGCCCTGCGTCCTTGCGGGAAGACGCGTCGGAGGCGGCGAAGTCCTGCAGGGCGCTCAGCGCGTGGTCGTGGCTCGCGTAGAGCGTCAGCACCTCGCTCTCGCCTTCGTCGCCGGCATCGTCAAAGGCGCGGGCAAACGCGCGTTCGAGTTCGGCGCGCAGGCCTTCAATCTGCGGCCCCAGGCGCGCTTGCGCCAGCCGCTCGGCCATCAGCAGGCGCTCGCCAAACGGCGTCAGGCGCGCGGCCTGGCCGCGTTCCCAGAACAACAGCGCCTGACCCAGATCGGCCTCCCAGTCCTTGAGTTGCCCCCAGACGTGTCGGTACGACAAGTCGAGTTGACGCGCAGCGGCCGAGATGGAGCCGCTGGTGTGCACCGCCTGCAGCACGTCCATCATCGGATTGCGCAGCAGCGCATGACCGCTGGAGCGGCCCGGTGCGCGGGCGGCGAACGCGTACGACAACTCGATCTGTTTCATGGAGCGCGAGTGTGCCCCAAGCGCGTGGGGAGCAGCCGTCGATCGGCTTCAACCTATGAATCGGCGAGCCTATGCACAACGGTTCATACCGCGTCATTACGTAGCTGAGAAAGGGGGTGTTCCCCCTATGCTTTGCTCCCACATGAACACCTTTACCGATAGCGTCACCACCGCATTGCAGCTGGTGCTTTCCGGCGATCCAGGTCTGTGGGCTGTGGTCAGCCGATCGCTCGCGGTGAGCGCGCTGGCCTGCCTGCTGGCCTGCGGCCTGGGTCTCGTGCTGGGTGCCTGGCTGGCGGTCTCCAGGTTTGCGGGGCGCGGTGTGGTGCTCACCTTGCTCAACACCTTTCTGGCCGTGCCCTCGGTGGTGGTCGGCTTGGTCATCTATCTCTTGCTGTCACGCTCGGGTCCGTTGGGGTTTCTCGGCTGGTTGTTCAGTTTTCAGGCCATGGTGCTGGCGCAGGCCTGCCTGGTGCTGCCGCTGGTCACGGCGCTCACACGCCAGGTGGTGGAAGACGCCGACCGTGACCATGGCGAGCAACTCTCGTCCCTGGGCGCGGGGCCGGTGCTGCGCAGCCTGCTGCTGGCCTGGGACGATCGTTACGCGCTGATCACCGTGTTGCTCACGGCGTTCGGCCGCGCGGTGTCCGAGGTGGGCGCGGTGATGATCGTGGGCGGCAACATCGAAGGCTTCACCCGCGTCATGACGACCGCCATTGCGCTGGAAACCAGCAAGGGCGATTTGCCGCTGGCACTCGGCCTGGGCCTGGTGCTGCTCGGCGTGGTGCTGGTGCTCAACGCCCTGGTGTCGCTGATCAGCCGCTGGCGCGAACGCGCCGACAGCACCGATGCCACGCGCCTGACGCTGGTGACGCCATGACCGGTCTGCCTGTGAGCGCGGTGGTGCCCGCGGTGTGTTTTGACCTGCGCAATGTGCAGGTGCACCTGGGCCCGGCCGGCAGGCTGCACGCCTTGACCGATATTTACCTGCGCATCCAGGCCGGCGAGCGGGTGGCGCTGGTGGGCGCCAACGGCAGCGGCAAGAGCACGCTGCTGCGCACGTTGCATGGGTTGCAGCGCGTCAGCGGGGGCGAGCGGCATGCATCGAGCCAGCAACGCGTGGCCATGCTGTTCCAGCGGCCGCACATGTTGCGCCTGAGCGTGCGGCTGAACATCCAGCTCGGGCTCTGGCTCAAGGGCGTGGCCTGGATTGAGACCCGTGCGCTCGCGCTGGCCGCACTCGACCGCGTGGAGCTGTTGCACTTAGCCGAGCGCAACGCGCGTGCGCTCTCCGGCGGGCAGCAGCAGCGCGTGGCCCTGGCCCGCGCCTGGGCCTTGCGTCCCGATGTGTGGCTGCTCGATGAGCCCACGGCCAGCCTGGACCCACACGCCAAGCGCGAGGTGGAAGCGCAGATCGCGCCCACGCTGGTGTTCAGCAGCCACAACCTCGGCCAGGTCAAGCGCCTGGCCAGCCGCGTGATCTACCTGGAGCAAGGGCGGCTGCTGGCCGATCTGCCCGTGGTCGATTTTTTCAACCACGACCTGCTGCGGTCTTTGTGTCCGCAGGCCCATTTGTTTGTTCAAGGAGAAAGTCTGTGAGCGCCTTCCGCCGTTTGACCCTCGTTGCTGTCCTCGGCACCGCCTTGCTTGCCAGTGCCGGGTCCATGGCGCAAAGCATCGTGGTGGCCTCCACCACATCCACCGAGCAGTCGGGCCTCTTCTCTTTCCTGCTGCCCGAGTTCAAAAAGGCCAGCGGCATCGACGTGAAGGTGGTGGCCCTGGGCACCGGCCAGGCGATCGACATGGCGCGCCGGGGCGATGCCGACGTGCTCTTCGTGCACGACAAGGTGGCCGAAGAGAAGTTCGTGGCCGATGGCTTCTCGGCCAGGCGCCTGGAGGTCATGTACAACGACTTCGTGCTGATCGGCCCCAAGGCCGACCCCGCCGGCACCAGGGGCAGCGACATCGTGGCCGCCATGAAGAAGGTGGCCACCGCCAACGCGCCCTTCATCTCGCGCGGCGACAAGAGCGGCACACACGCCGCAGAGCTGCGCTTCTGGAAGATGAGCGATGCCGACACGAACAAGGGTACCGGTTACAAGGAATGCGGCTGCGGCATGGGCCCGGCGCTCAACATCGCGTCCAGCGCCGGCGGCTACGTGCTCGCCGACCGCGGCACCTGGCTCAACTTCAAGAACCGCGGTGATCTCGTGGTGCTGGTCGAAGGCGACAAACGCCTGTTCAACCAGTACGGCGTGATGCTGGTGAGCGCGGCCAAGCACCCGCAGGTGAAGACGGCCGATGGCCAGAAGTTTGTGGACTGGGTCACTGGTCCTGCAGGTCAGGCAGCGATTGCGGGCTACAAGATCGGTGGCGAGCAGCTGTTCTTCCCCAATGCCTTGAAGTGAGGCGCGCTGTGCTACCTTGCAGCGCATGCACCCGCTCAAGCGCCACCTGCTTCCCCTCCTGCTCGTCTTGCTGGTCGGCCTCACGTGGCTGCAGCCGCTGGACCAATTGGCCCAGGCGCATTCCGATGCGGGGTTGAAACGCTCGCTCGCCGCGTTTGCCGCGGCGCGCGGTCTCAATGCAGTGATCTCCGTGATCCAGGGTACCGAAGTCACCGGCGGTGCGTTCGTCAACGTGACGCTCGCACTTGGTCAGGTGCTCGATCCGGTGAACGATCTGATCGAGCAGTTCGCCCGGCTCATGCTGTTGGTGAGTGTGGTGTTCGGTGCACAGTTGTTGCTCATGAAGATGGGTGCCACCTGGGGGGTGTCGCTGGTGCTCACCGTGCTGGCGGCTGGGTGGATCTGGCAGCGCTTTCGATCAGCAGCTCCGGCTCCTTGGCTGAGCCGTTTGCTGGTGGCCTTGCTGATGGTGCGTTTTGTGGTGCCGGTGGCCGCCATCACCAGCGAACTCAGTTACCAGGCTTTCATGAGCGAGCAATTCGCGGTCAGCCAGCAAGCCATTGCATCGTCCACAGCAGCGCTGGGCGGAGGGGGCGGCGGTGCGGACTCCACCACGCGCTGGTGGGAATTGCGTGAAAAACTGGCCGAGAAGATCGAAGAACTCCAGGCCGACGCGGACCGTGTGGTCGCCCACGTCATCGACCTCATCGTGCTGTTCGTCATGCAGACCGTGGTGTTGCCGCTGCTGGTGCTGATGGCCGCGTGGTGGCTCTGGCGCGCCTCGTTCGACAGTTTGAGGCGCAGACGGCCAATGTGAGCCAACCGCTTGCCCCGTCGAGCGGAATGAGGCAATACTGGCCTCGAACATTCTTTTCGTTCATCACCACAAGGAACACACCATGGGTCTCTTCAGCAACATCCTCGAAAAACTCGGCATGGGCTCCCCCAAGGTGGTACCGCAGCCACCGGTCGCTTCACCCGCACCGTCCGCCGCGCCCACGCCGGCGCCCGCCGCAGCACCGGCCCCCGCGTCCGTGGCGTCCATCACCATGGTCGACGTGGTCGCGCTCATGGAGCAGAAGGCCGCCGCGAACCCGCAAAAGCTCAACTGGAAAACCTCCATCGTCGACCTGCTCAAGTTGCTTGATCTGGACAGCAGCCTGGCCGCGCGCAAGGAACTGGCCAAGGAGCTCTACTGCCCCGACGAGCTGATGGAAGACTCGGCCAAGATGAACATGTGGCTGCACAAGAACGTGTTGGCCCACATCGCGGCCAACGGCGGCAACATCCCCAAAGAACTCATCGATTGATACTTTCGATGCTGGGATGAACCCGAGGCGGGCCTTCAAACCCGCATCGGTGCATTGACAGTGTCATCGCGCTGTCCTTCAATGAATTTTTTCATTGATGGAGATTTGAATGCGCGCAATCTGCTTGAGATCAATCGTTCTGGCCGTGTTGATGCCCCTGTCCGCCATGGCCGCCGACGGCGCGAGCTGCACGACGTCTGCCACCGACAAGAAACTCGCGGGGGCCGCCAAGAACTCCTTCATGAAAAAGTGCGAGAAAGACGCCACCGCCACCTGCGACGCCGCTGCGGTGGAGAAAAAGATCTTCGGCGCCGCCAAGAACAGCTTCACCAAGAAGTGCGTCAAGGACGCTGTGGGCGCGGTGGGCTAAGGCCTCAGCGCACCATCGCCACGCCCTTGATCTGCGCAAACACCGCCTGACCGGGCGCGATGCCCAGGCGGAGGGCCGAGAGCTGGCTGATGCGTGAGAGCAGGCGCACGGGCTGCGGCCCGGTGCCCAGCTGCAGACCCACCAGCACCTGGCCGGGTGTGTCGTCCACCACATCGACCACCGTGGCACCGAGCACGTTGAGCACGCTGCTGTGTTCGGGCGCTTGCAGCGACAGGCTCACGTCGCGCGCCTGGATGCGCACGCGCACCGCGGTGCCTTGGGGCAGCGCAGCGTTGCTTGCCTGGGGCAGCAGCAAGAGGCCACCCTCGAACGCGAGCTCGCTCAATCGGTCGGCTGCTGAATGGCCGACGGCACGCGCTTCAATCAGCGCAGCCGCAGCATCGCCGCGAGCCAGCGGTAGATCCAGCCGCGTCATGAGATCCATCACGGGTCCGCTGCAGAGCGCGCGGCCGTCGCTGAGCAGCACCACGTGGTCGGCCAGACGCGCCAGCTCGTCGTTGGAGTGGGTGACGTAGACCACGGGAATGTCCAGCTGCGCGTGCAGCTGTTCGAGCCACGGCAAGATTTCGTTCTTGCGCGCCGCGTCGATGGACGCCAGCGGCTCGTCCATGAGCAGCACGCGCGGGCTGGTGGCCAGGGCGCGCGCAATCGCCACGCGCTGGCGTTCACCGCCCGAGAGCTCGAGCGGGCTGCGCTCCAGCAGGTGGGCAATGCCGAGCAGCGCCAGGCCATGGTCCCAGGCGTGGCGGCGCTGGGTGGGCGGCGTGCGCTTGAAGCCGAACATGAGGTTGTCGCGCACGCTCAGGTGTTCAAACAAGCTGGCTTCCTGGAACACATAACCCAGCGCGCGCTGGTGGACCGGGCGCATCACGCCACGAGCGCTGTCTTGCCACAGCTCGCCGCCCACACGCACCACACCCTGGGCCGTGGGCTCCAGCCCTGCGAGCACGCGCAGGCACGACGTTTTTCCCGAGCCCGAGGGGCCGAACAACACCGACACCCCGCGCGCGGGCAGCGTGAGGTCCACGTCGAGCAGGAAGCCCGGGCGTTGCAGCCGTGCGGTGAGCTGCAGTCCGTTGGTCATGCACGGCCCCTGCGCTCGCGGTGGTTGTAGAACTGCAGCGCAAGCAGCACCACAAACGAAAAACCCAGCATCACCGCGGCCAGGCGGTGCGCGTCGGCGTACTCCAGTGCCTCCACGTGGTCGTAGATCTGCACCGACACCACCCGCGTGACGCCCGGGATGTTGCCGCCCACCATGAGCACCACGCCGAACTCGCCCACCGTGTGCGCAAAACTCATGATGACCCCGGTGACCAGGCCCGGCCGGCACAGCGGCAGCACCACCGAAAAGAACGTGTCCAGCTTCGAGGCACGCAAGCTGGCCGCGGCCTCCAGCGGGCGCTCACCCAGCGCCTGCATCGAATTGAGCACGGGCTGCACCATGAAGGGCAGCGAATAGAACACCGAGGCGATCACCAGCCCGGCAAAGCTGAAGGTGAGCACACCCAGCCCCAACGCTTGCGTGAGCCCGCCCAGCGGGCCGTTGGGCCCCATGAGCACCAGCAGATAAAAGCCCAGCACCGACGGCGGCAGCACCAGCGGAACCGACACCAGCGCACCCACCGGCCGGCTCCACACCGAGCGGCTGCGCGCCAGCCACCACGCCAGCGGCACACCCAGCACCAGCAGGATGGCGGTGGTGAGCAGGGCCACCTGCAGCGTGAGGCCGATGGCCTGGAGATCGGAGGGTGTCAGCAGCACGGGTCAGATGTCGTAACCGAACGAGCGGATGAGGTCCTGGATGTTCGGACTCTTGATCAGCTTCATCAAGGCCACGGCGGCTTCGTTGTTGGCACCGCGCTTGAGCAGCACCGCGTCCTGCTGGATCGGCGCATACAGGTTCTGCGGCACGACCCACATCGAACCGCCCTTGAGCCGGCCGCCTTCGAGCACCTGCGACATGGCCACAAACGCGATGTCGGCGTTGCCGGTGAAGGCGAAGTTGTAGGTCTGGCCGATGCTCTCGCCCTGCACCAGCTTCGGGCTCAGCGCGGCGTTGAGGCCCAGTTTTTCGATCACTTCGATGGAAGCCGCGCCATACGGCGCCGTCTTCGGGTTGGCAATGGCCAGCTTGCGAAAGCCACCGGTCTTGAGCACGGCGCCCTGCGCATCCACCATGGTCGCGTCCGCCGACCACAGCACCAGCTTGCCCGTGGCGTAGGTGAAGCGGCTGCCCGGTTGGACCAGGCCATCGGCGTCGAGCTGGGCGGGCGCCTTTGTGTCGGCCGCGAGCATCACGTCGAAGGGCGCGCCGTTCCTGATCTGCGCATACAGCCGGCCGGTGGAGCCCACCGTGATCTTGAGCGTGTGGCCGGTGGTCTTCTGCAGCACGGCGGCAACCGCCTTGGCGGGCTCGGCGAAGTTGGCCGCCACCGCCACCTGGGTCTCGGCGGCGTGCAGGGCGCCAGCCACGAACAACAGGCATGCGGGCAGCAACGAACGTGCGAACATCGGAGCGTTCCTCTCAAAAAAACCGCTATTCCAATTCAGAATAGCGGTGAGTATAGACGGCACCTCAAGACCCCATGGCCACCAGAAAAAACACGCTCCACACGCCCACCGATCTGCCCCAGGCCCTGGCCGATGCGAGCGCCGACAAGCGCCTGGACGTGCTGCGCCATGTGGCCGCCGGCTGTTCCATCTCGCAGGCCGCGCGCCAGGTCGGCATCAGCTACAAGGCTGCGTGGCAGGCCATCGACACGCTGAGCAACCTCAGCGGTGTGCCGCTGGTGGAGCGCACCGTGGGGGGCGTGGGCGGCGGCGGCGCGCGCATCACGGCGGATGGCTTGCAACTGCTCGCGCTCGCCGCCGAACTGGCGCGCGCGCGGCAACAGGTGTTGGCCCGCTTTGCCGGTGGCGCCATCGGAGACGCCGGCCTGGGCTTGCGCACCAGCATGCGCAACCAGCTGCGCTGTCGCGTGCTGCGCTGCGCGCCGCTGGCGCCGGGCGACCCGATGGTGGTGGTGACGCTGGCCACGCCGGGCGGCGCACAACTGGTGGCCAGCGTCACTCAGGAGAGCGCGGATTTGCTGGGACTGGCGCCCGGCCTGGCGGTGCTGGCCTTGTGCAAGGCCACTGCGGTGGAGGTGTCGTTGACCGCTTCACACGCAGCGTCGGGCGCACTCACCGGCCGCATCGAACGCTGCTCCCCGGGCGCCCGGCAAGACGAGGTGGTGCTCGCCCTCGATGGTGGCGGTCACTGGGTGGGCTTTGCGCGGCACCCGTTCACGGGGCGGGTGGGCGATGCGGCGGTGGCGGCCTTGATGCCGGCGGCGCTGGTGATTGGTCTGGCGGGTTGAGGGCGTTACTTGAGGCCCAGAATCCAGCGCGCGAGCGTCAGCGATTCGTCTTCCGACACCTGCGTTTGCGGCGGCATGGGCACCGAACCCCAGACGCCGGCGCCCCCTTCGCGGATCTTCTTCGCCAGCACCACGTCGGCACCGGGGTCGTTGGCGTATTTGATCGCGATGCTCTTGAAAGACGGCCCCAGGGTGTTCCGGTCGATCCGGTGGCAGGCGAAACAGTTCTTGGTCTTGTAGAACTCGTCGTCGGCCAGCGCCTGGCCACCGGTGAGCACGATGGCCAGCGCTGAAGTGAGCACGATCGGGTTCATTTCAACCGGGTGTCAGTCGGGCGATGCTCCCTTCGTCGTTCGCCACGTACAGGTTGCCGTCCGGCCCCTGCACCAGCGAACGAAAACGCACCGCGGGCATGGGCAGGTTCACGGTGGTGCGGGTGGCGGACTGGCCATCGCGCGAGATGTCCAGCACATCCAGGCGGTTGCCCACGGGGGTCCCGTGGATGCCGATGCCGCCAAAGCCGACGATCATCCGGCCGTTCCATGCTTTCCATTGCGGCCCGCTGAGGAAGGTGGCGCCGAACATGCCCTGCGACAGGCCGTCGTTCGTCCAGGCCGGCTTCATGGCGTTGGGGTAGGACTTTGTGTCGGTCATCGGCATGAAAGCCGATCGCTGTTTCGGATCCACAGCGCCCATCTGGTTGGGGCTGTAGCCGCAATAGTTGTCCGGGCAGGCGCCGCGGCCAGCCCGGTTGGGGCGGGGGTCCCAGCCGGCATTGCCGCCGGGCACCAGGGCGGTCACCTCGTCGGTGTGCCAGGGCCCGTTTTCCGAAGTGAATGGTTGGTTGGTGCCCGGGCGGAAGGTGATGCCCTGGGGATTGCGGTGGCCGTAGGTGTAGACGCGGGGATCGAAGCCCGCCGGTGCGCCATTGCCCGGAGCCGCTTTGCCATCGCGGTCGATGCGCAGCACCTTGCCGCCGATGCGGGTCGGGTGTTGGGGCACTTCGCCGTTGTGGGTGTCACCGGTGGTCACGTACAGAAAACCATCGCCCGGGCTGAAACGGATGCGCCCGCCGTTGTGCGCACCGGGGCCCCCGAAAGGATGGTCGCTGGCGCGGGGCTTGTACTGGATGTCGGCCACGATATCGGTGCGGTCCGACACGGCGGTGATGCCGTCGTTGACCTTGAGCCTCAGCACACGGTTGGTTCCCGGCGCGGTCAGGCTCGACGTTGAATAGACATAGATGAAGCGGTTGCTTGCAAAGTTGGGGTCGACCGCCACCCCGGCCATGCCGGCCTGTCCTTCACAAAACAGATCGCTCGCAGTGGACGCGTAGCCCGTGGCGTCCTTCATGCCGAGCAGCTTCACCACCGTGCCATTGGTCTGCCTGACCGACAGGCCCAGGCACTTCTCGGTGAAGAACATGGTGCCGTCGGGCAGGAACGCCATGTCCCACGGGCTGTCGAGCTTGGTCAGGACGACTGTGTGGGACAGCGTGGGTGCTGTGCTTGTGGTTCCGGTGGTCGGGGCACCGGTCGGAGTGGCGCAAGCGGCGAGTGCGCAGGGAAGTGCCGCGATCCATAGCCGATTCATCTGATGTCTCCTTGGTGGTTGTTCGTAGACTCTTCAACCGCCTTCAGAAGAAGAGCAATGACATGCTAAATGTATGAATCCTGGCGTGTCAATGTGCAGTGCAGTACATACTTTAAAGCTACTTTTCCCGGTGAGGCGGCCATCGGCAGTGCTGTGCATGAGGCCGCTGTTGGAAGGCTGCGGGTGACGGTGTGCGCTTGCACACGGCCACTTGACGTCCGGTGGCTGAAAACCACCATTGGCGACCAACATCGCCAGGGCCGATCTCGCCAAACAAGGCATCACCAACCCCACCAACGCCCAACTGGGCCTGGCCACCAGCAACGTGCAGGGCCTGCGCGACAACGGTATGGGTTGGGGTGCCATCGCCAATTCGCTCGGCTTGCGCCTGGGTGATGTGGTGAGTTCCGCCAACCAGGCGAAGAAGGCCGACGAGGCCCGTGCTGTCTCCGCGGAAAAGTCGCAGAAGTCTGCCAAGACCACCGACAAGAGCCGCTCCACCGTCGCCTCGGCTGCGGTGGGCCTGGGTGTCTCTCAGGGTGGCCTGGGCAGCGATGGCGGTCGAGGCGGTGGCAAGGGGGGCGGCGGCAGGCGCTGATCCGCTTGCGCCCCCCATTCCCCAATGACATCAGCCGCCCTCGGGCGGCTGATTCGTTTCAGAGCGTTGTGGGTTCGCTCAGAAGGATTCCCAGTCGCCAGCCGCGTCAGCGGTGGCCTGTGTGGGTTCGCGCCTTGCAACCGTTTGCGCAGCCGGCGGCTTGACCGCTGGCAAGGCCGGGCGGCTCGCGGGTTTCTTCAAGACCGGTGCCGGCGATGGCGATTTTTTGGGCGCCATCACCGGCGTGTGCGTGCGCACCACCGGCGTCACGGCGCTGAAGCCCACGGCGTTGCTGGAGAGGCGGAACACCGCCACCGATTGCACCAGGTCGGTGGCCTGCGTGCGCAGGCTGCTGGCGGCGGCGGCCATCTCTTCCACCAGCGCGGCGTTCTGCTGCGTGGCCTGGTCCATCTGGGTCACGGCTTCGCCGATCTGGCCCACACCGTCGCTCTGCTCTTTGCTGGCCGAGCTGATCTCGCCCATGATGTCGGTGACCCGCTTCACGCTGTCCACCACCTCGTTCATGGTGGCGCCGGCCTTGTCCACCAGCACGGTGCCGCTCTCCACGCGCTCCACGCTGTCGTTGATGAGTTGTTTGATTTCCTTGGCGGCCGCCGCGCTGCGCTGAGCCAGGTTGCGCACCTCGCCCGCCACCACCGCAAAGCCGCGGCCCTGTTCTGGTCTGGAAGGCGATGCCGTCGATCACGCTGATGATGTCGCTGATCTTGCGGCTGCTCTCGTTGATGCCCTTCATGGTGTCCACCACCTGGCTCACCACCTGACCACCTTCCACCGCGACCTTGGACGCGCTCTGCGCCAGCTGGTTGGCCTGAAGGGCGTTGTCGGCGTTCTGGCGCACGGTGGACGACAGTTCTTCCATTGATGCCGCGGTTTCTTCCAGCGCGCTGGCCTGGCTCTCGGTGCGTGAGCTCAGGTCCTGGTTGCCCTGGGCGATTTGTTCGCTGGCACTGGACACCGATTCGGAGCCACTGCGCACGCGGCCCACCACCTGCACCAGGCCGGTCTGCATGTCGGCCAGGGCCTGCATCAACACACCGGTTTCGTCTTTGGACTTCACCTCGACCACATGGGTTAGGTCGCCAGCGGCCACCGCGCGGGCGAGTTGCACGGCGCTGTTGATGGGGCCGGTGATGGAACGGATGATCCAGGTGGCCACCACGGCGGCAATGACCGCTGCGAGCAGCACGGCGACCACGATGGTGACGATGAGGTTCTTCACCGTGTCCTGGGCGGACTGGCTGGCGGCTTGTGCACCCTCGGTCTGAAAGTCCACGGCCTCGTCGATGGTCTTGAGGTAGCTCAGCTGCACCGGACGAACAACATCGAACAGCAGAGCGACGGCCGCCTCGCGCTCACCGGCAGCGATGAGGGTCATGAACTTGTCGACGCCCTCGCGGAAGGGCTTGCGGCTTTCCAGCAGCTTGGCCTGCAGTTCGCGGCCTTTGGCGGAGGTGACCAGGACCTCGACCTTGGTCGTGATGTCGTTGACCCGGGCGCGCGATTCGTCGATGGCCTGTTTCTCCTGGGCAACCTTGGCCGAGTCGTTGAGCAGCGCGATGTTGCGGATCGCACGGGCCTGGAAGTTGGCCTCGTCGCGGATGAGCTCCAGGTTCGAAATCACGGTCATGCGGCGCTCGGTGATATCGACCAGATCGTTCTCCACCGTCACCGTGCGCGCAACGCTGAGCGCACCGATCGCCAGCAACATGGCCACCAGCAGCGTGAAGGCGCCCACCAGGCGCGTTGAAATATTGAGGTTCTTGAACATGGGAATTCCGACCGGTTGTGTGGAGCGCCCTGCCCGAAGTGGGCGGGGCTTGTCCGGTATATCGGTCAAACCGGCGGCTTGTTGAGCCACCCCAAGGGCACAAATGCACCGCCTTTTCACGGCTTTTCTGTGGCCTTCGCTAAGGAAGGGCTCGGGCGGGTCAGCTCCGCTCGCGCTGGGCGCCGAGCTTGCGGTAGACCGTGGCGCGGCTGATGCCCAGCACGCGCGCGGCCTCCATCACGTTGCCGCGCGCATCGTCCACCGCCTTGCGGATGAGGGCGGTCTCCACGTCTTTCAGCGGCACCGCCGCGCCCGGGTTGTGCATGGGTGCGCGTTGTTCGCCGCCCGCATTGAGCCGCGCATGCACGTTGAGCCGCAGGCCCGACCACAGCGGCACTTCCATGGCGTTGCGCTGAGCGCGCGCGGCATCGAACAGGGTTTCCAGCGGCGCGGCAAACACGTCGGTGCAGTGGCCCGCGTGGCTCAGCGGGGCGATGCCCAGCATGTCGGCAGCAGGCCGGTTCAAACCGGTGATGTGGCCGTCGGCATCGACACACACCAGACCGTCACTGTCACCGCCCAGGGTTTGCCCTGGCCAGTTCAGGCTCAGCAGCAGGCGGTGGGGCCGGGCCAGTGCGAGCGCGTTTTCAATGCTGCGCGCCGACTGCGTGACCAGGTGCTTGAGCGCGGGTTGCTCCACCACGTTCACACCCGTGAGGTCGAGCATGCCCACGCACTGGCCGTCGGGCCCCCAGATGGGCGCGCCCGCGCAACTGTAGACGCTGGTGGCGTCGAAGAAGTGTTCACCGCGGTGCAGCCACACCGGCTGCAGCTCGGCCAGCGTGGCGCCGATGGCGGTGGTGCCCACGGCGCGTTCGGACAAATCCACGCCCACGCGCGCGATGCTGGCCGCCTGCGGGTTGTGGCGGTCCACCGGGCCGTTGACATCGATCACCAGGCCGCGGGCGTCGGTGAGGATGGCGAAGTAGCGGGTGTTGGCCATGGCCCGCGTGAGCGACTGGATCACCGGGGCCGCCGCGCGCAGCAGTGGCTGGCTGGCGTCGATGGCGTTGCGCACCGCGCTGTTCGTCACCGCATCAAAGGCGATCGGCTGGTGCGGGTTGAAGCCCATGCCCAGGCAGCGTCGCCACGAGCGGTCGATCCACGGTGAGAGGTCCACCGGGGAGTTCGGGTCCCGCGTGTCCAGCACCGACTTGCGCGCCTGCTCGATCAAGGCCAGCCGGTGGGGATGGGTCAGGGGAGACGGCGTGTGGGAATTCACGTGGGGATTAGAGCAGCGTTTGAACGCCCACGCACGCGGATCAACCGCTCGCGGGATCGGTGTTAACCCCCGTCGCGGACTCGGGCCAGCGGCAGACCCAGCCGGTGTCGCGGGCCAGGGTGTGCACGTCATCGGGCGTGTCGAGGTCGCGTGTGTGGTGCGGGTTGTCCACCGCCCAGGGCAGGGTGGCCTCTGGGTGCGCCGCGCGCCACTGCCGCAGGCCGGTGCCGGGCGTGGCCAGCAGATCGGAGCGAACCAACGCGTCGAACATCACCGGGTGGCCTGGTGCTCCGTTCACCATGGGCACCAGCACCTGGCAAGCGAGCGGGCGGCGCTGGAACGCGTGCAGCACCGCGCCGATGTCGGCGGCGTTGATCAGGGGTTGGTCGGCCAGCAGCACCATCACGGCCTGCACGTCGTCGCCCAGTGCTTGCAAGCCCATGTGCAGCGACGAAGCGGGATCGTCCTCGGGTGCGGGGTTGACCACCTTGCGCGGTGTGAGGAGCTCGGGCCATTGCGCCAAGTGCGCCTGGATCTCGGCGGCGTGGTGGCCGAGCACCAGCACCGGCGTGGGAAGCCCGACGCCGCGCACCGCGCGCACCAACCGCTCCAGCAGGCTCTGGCCTTGCACCTCCAGCAAACACTTGGCCCGCCCGCCCATGCGCCGCCCGGCCCCCGCGGCCAGGATGAGCACCCCGGTGCGCAGCGGCTGTGGCGCTGTGGGGGCGTTCACTGTGCGTCGGTGCTTGAAAAGCAGGCCGGGCCGGAGGGCTCGGCGGTGCCATCGGTCACCGTTTTTCACCGCCAGCACCTCGGCCATGATGCTCACCGCGATCTCGGGCGGCGTCTTGCTGCCGATGTAGATGCCGATCGGCCCGCGCAGCCGCACCAGGCTCTCGGGCGTTTGATCGAAGTGTTCGATCATCCGGGCGTGGCGCGCTTCGTTGTTGCGCCTTGAGCCGATGGCACCCACGTAAAAGGCCTCGGTGTCCAGCGCTTCGAGCAGGGCGAGGTCGTCGAGCTTGGGGTCGTGTGTGAGCGCAATCACGCAACTGCGGCGGTCGACCTTGAAGTCGCGCACCACGTCGTCGGGCATCTCGGTCAGCAGCGCCACACCGGGCACCGACCAGGCCGCGCGGTACTCCTCGCGCGGGTCGCACACGGTGACAGCGAAGCCGCTGAACAGCGCCATGGTGGCGAGGTACTCGGTGAGGTGGCCGGCGCCAATCAGCAGCATGCGGTACTCGGGGCCGAAGGTGTTGGCCAGCACCTCGCCGTCGTCGATCAGGGGCGAGGGCGCGGTGACGGCGCGCAGCTCCACGCGGCCGCTGGCCATCTCGGTGCGGCGCTGCACCATCTGGCCATCGGCCAGGGTCTGCACGAGTGCCAGCAGCGAAGCCGCTTCGGGGTTGAATTCAAGCACCAGCTCCAGCGTGCCGCCGCAGGGCAGGCCAAAGCGGTGCGCTTCGTCGGCGCTCACGCCGTACTTCACGCGCTGTGGCGCGCTGTCGGGAATGTCGTGCGTGATGCCGGCCACGCTCGCGCTGGCTTCGGTCTGGTGGGCGCGGCTGTAGCGGTAGATCAGGTCGTCTTCGATGCAGCCGCCCGAGACCGAACCGACCACCGCGCCGCTCTCGCACAGCG
>LNFM01008082.1_pt1 | contig 16083 bp, 12 predicted proteins | sample 596031 | NCBI WGS metagenome assembly LNFM01 (sample SAMN04254537, study PRJNA301005) | activated carbon metagenome | isolation source: dual media filters at the Ann Arbor, Michigan drinking water treatment plant | place: USA: Ann Arbor | reverse complement strand
CGACACGCAGCGGCAGCATCCCGGCATGGTCGCCATCGGCCTGCGCCGGCACCCCACCCTCCGCCCGCAACGAGACCGATTGCGCCCGCAGCAGCATCGCACCGGGCAGCCGGTGCATCAGGTTCAACGGCAGGCTGAGCCCCGCCAGCATGGCATCGAAGCCACCGCCGCGGGTGAAGCGCAGCACCGAGAAGCCGGGCCGCAAGGGATCGGCGCCGGGCAGGCAGCGATAGCGCCCGGCATAGAAGCGGCCCTTGCTGATGATCACGCTCGCCGCCGGCAGGAAGGGGCCGTCATCCAGCGCCATTTCGATGGCCGGGAAATCATAGGCGCGGAGTTGCCGCAGGCTTTCCAGCAGATAGGCGCCGCGGCCCAGGCGGCGTTTTTCGGCCGGGTCCAGCGCCCGCACCACGGCCGCGTCGAAGCCGGCGCCGAGCATCTGCACGAAGAGACGCTCCCGCCCATCGGGCCAGCGCGCCAGGCCGGGGTGCAGCGCCACCTCGCGGCCGCCCAGCAGCACGGCCGCCGCGGCCTCGGCGCGCAGCGGCAGCCCCAGCTCATGCGCCAGCACATTGGCGGTGCCCAGCGGCAGCAGGCCCAGCACCGCGCCACCGCCGTTCAGCCCCGCCGCCACCTCCGCCACCGTGCCATCGCCGCCGGCGGCGACCACCAGCGCCACGCCGCGCGCCACCGCCTCGGCGGCGATGATGCGGGCATGGCCGGCATGTTCGGTTTCCGCCAGTTCGACCTGCGCCCCTGCCGCGCGCAGGGCACGCAGTGCTCGGGCGAGGCGGTTGCGACGCGACCCGCCCGCGACAGGATTGAAAATGATCAACACAAATTGGCGTTAACGCCGCTAGATTGCGATTCGGTGTCGATAGGAAGACATGGCCGTGACGAGCCCCGCGCCCCGCTCATGCCTGCCTTTGAAGCGGCGCTTGCTTCACGCAAGCTTCACGCGACACCCCGCGCGTGACGTTTATTCGGACTGCGAAAGTTTCAGCGAATCCAGCGACGAACAGATAGGGTAGTTGTCGATGCAACACACCGGATCCAAGACCCGCTACCGCAGCGTCTTCATCTCCGACCTTCATCTGGGGACGAGGGGTTGCCGGAGCGACTTCCTGATCGATTTTCTCCGCCGGACGGAATGCGAGCATCTCTATCTCGTGGGTGATGTGGTCGATGGCTGGCGGCTGAAGAAGAGCTGGTACTGGCACGAGGAATTCGACACCGTCGTGCGCATGATCCTCGACAAGGCCGAGGCCGGCACCCGGGTGACCTATATCCCGGGCAATCATGACGAGGTCTTCCGGCAGTGGCTGGGCCTGGAAGTCGCCGGCGTGAAGCTGCTGCGCGAGGCGGTGCATGAGGCCGCCGATGGCCGCAAATACCTCATCATTCACGGCGATGAATTCGATGGCGTGATCCGCTACGCGAAGTTCCTGGCCCTGCTGGGCGATTGGGCCTATGATTGGGCGCTGGTGCTCAACCGGGTCTTCAACGATGTGCGGCGGCGCTTCGGTTATCCCTATTGGTCGCTGTCGCAATGGCTGAAGCGCCAGGTGAAGGAAGCGGTGAAGGCGATCGACAAGTTCGAGGGCGCGCTGGCCAATGAGGCCCGCCGCCGCGGCCTGGATGGCGTGGTCTGCGGCCATATCCATCACGCCGAAATGCGCGAGGTGAATGGCGTGATGTACATGAATGACGGCGACTGGGTGGAAAGCTGCACCGCGCTGGTGGAAGATTTCGACGGCCAGTTCCGCCTGATAGACTGGGCCGCCGAGAACCGGCTGAGCATGTGGCGCGACCCCGTCCCAAGCCCCGAGCCTGTCCCCGCTTGAGCGACCCGCTGACGCTCGAACATCCCAAGAGCAGCCTCTCCCCCATCCGCCTGCTGATCGTGAGCGACGCCTGGACGCCGCAGGTCAATGGCGTCGTGCGCACCCTGGCCACGGTGGCCGATGAGCTGCGCGCGCTCGGCGACACTGTCGAGGTGATCGGGCCCGACCGCTTCCCCACCCTGCCGATGCCCAGCTACCCGGAAATCCGCCTGGCCCTGCTGCCGCGCTTCCGGCTGAAGCGCCTGGTGGATGAGTTCGGGCCGAGCGCCGTGCATATCGCCACCGAAGGCCCGCTGGGCTGGGCGATGCGACGGCTCTGCCTGCGCCGCGGCTGGCCCTTCACCACCAGCTTCCACACCCGCTTTCCGGAATATTTGCACGCCCGCACAAGGGTGCCGCTGCGGATCTCCTGGGCGCTGATGCGCCGGTTCCACAATGCGGGTGCCGGCACCTTCGCCGCCACGCCCAGCCTGCAGAACGAACTGCTGGAGCGCGGCTTCAAGCGCGTGCTGCCCTGGACGCGCGGCGTCGACCTCTCGCTGTTCTCGCCCGGCCCCTCGCCCGATTTCGCCGAGCTGCCCCGGCCGATCTTCCTCAACATCGGCCGCGTGGCGGTGGAGAAGAACATCGAGGCCTTCCTCTCCCTCGACCTGCCCGGCACCAAGGTGGTGGTGGGCGACGGGCCGCAGCGTGCCGAGCTCGCCGCCCGCTTCCCAAAAGTGCATTTCGCCGGCTGGCGGATGGGCGAGGGGCTGGCCTCGGCCTATCGCGCGGCTGATGTCTTCGTCTTCCCGTCCCGCACCGACACCTTCGGCCTGGTGCTGCTGGAGGCCATGGCCTGCGGCACGCCGGTTGCAGCCTTCCCAGTGATGGGGCCGCTCGATGTCGTGGCCGATAGCCCGGGCGGTGTGCTGAGCGAGGATCTGCGCGCCGCCTGCCTGGCCGCGCTGGATTGCCCGCGCGAACTGGCCCGCGCCCATGCCGAGCGCTTTTCCTGGCCGGCCTGCGCCAGCGCCTTCCGCCGCCAGCTCGCCCTGCTGCCGGAGATTTACCCGCGCCGCTGAGCAGTGGCCGCCACTTGAAGCCCGCGGCTGGTTGCGTCACCGTTTCGAGATCGCTACCAGACCCCGGATGTACCATGGACCGTCATGTTCAAACGCCTGATGCGAAAGCCTTTCGTGCAGGCCATGGGGGCCTGGCTGCTGGGGCTTTATCTTTCCGTCGTCTACGCCACGACGCGCTGGCGGATGGTCGGGCATGAGCAATTGCCGGCGCTGCTCGCGCTTCATCCCACCGTCATCGCCGGTTTCTGGCATGAGAGGCTGCCGCTCATGCCCGTGGTCTGGCGCCGCGCCCGCCGCGGCAATCCGGCGCTGGAGCGCGGTCCCTGCCATGTCCTGGTCTCCCGCCATCGCGATGGGCATTTCATCGGCCGCGTGGTGCGGCGCTTCGAGATCGAGATGGTGAACGCATCCAGCTCGAAAGGCGGTGCGATGGGGATGCGCATGCTGCTGCGGCGGTTGCGCCAGGGCGCGATGGTGGTGATCACCCCCGATGGCCCGCGCGGGCCGCGCCGGCGGGCCGCACCCGGCATCGCCCAGCTCGCCGCCGCCTCCGGCCTGCCGGTGCTGCCCACCGCGGCCGCGACCACCAGCCATATCCGCCTGAAAAGCTGGGACAGGATGATGCTGCCCCTGCCCTTCGGCCGCGGCGTGATCTGCATCGGCGCACCGATCATGGTGGCGCGGGATGGCGCGGATGCCGCCCTGCCCGGCATCGAGGCGGCGCTCACCGACATCGTCGATGCGGCCGACCGGGCGCTGGGGATCGCCACGTCATGAGCCTGTTGTGGCATTTCGCCAGCGCCGCCGCGGCACCCTTCCTGCCGCTCTGGCTCAAGCGCCGGGCGCGGCGCGGCAAGGAGGAGCTGGCACGGCTGGACGAGCGCTATGGCCGCGGCGCCAACCGGCCGCCCGGCCAGCTGGTCTGGCTGCATGGCGCGAGCGTGGGTGAGGCGCTTTCGCTCATCCCGCTGATCGAGGCGCTGGCCGAGCGCCTGCCGGAGGCGCATTTCCTGCTCACGACCGGCACCGTCACCTCCGCCAGCCTGGCGATGGAGCGCATGCCGGAGCACCTGCGCGCGCGCGTCCAGCATCGCTATGCGCCGCTCGATGTGCTGGCCTGGGTGGCGCGCTTCCTGGCGGGCTGGAACCCCTCGGTCGCGATTTTCGCCGAATCCGAACTCTGGCCCAATCGGTTGCTGGCGACGAAGCATGTGCGGGTGCCGATGGCGCTGGTGAATGCCCGCATCTCCTTCGGATCGGCCGAGAAATGGCGCCGCTGGGCACCCGGCCCGGCCCGGCGGATGCTGCGCGCCTTCACCCTGGTGCAGCCACAGAGCGTGGCCGACGAGGCGCGGCTGCGGGGGCTCGGCGCGCTGAACATGCTGCCCTCGGGCGACCTCAAAGCCGCCGCACCCGCGCTGCCGCATGACCCCGCGGCGCTGGCGGCGCTGCGCCATGACGGGCCGACCTTTGTCGCCGCCAGCACCCATCCCGGCGAGGAGGCGGTGATCGCCGCCGCCCATGCCCTGCTTCTGCCGCTGCACCCCGATCTGCGCACCATCATCATCCCCCGCCACCCCGAGCGCGGCGCCGAGGTGGCGGCGCTGGTGGGCGGCACGCGGCGTTCCCTGGCGGAGGCGCCGGGCGCGCTCCACATCGCCGATACCCTGGGCGAACTGGGCCTGTTCTACCGCCTGGCCGATGTCGCGCTGGTCGGCGGCAGCCTGGTGCCGCATGGCGGGCACAACCCGATGGAACCGGCCCGCCTAGGCTGCCCCATCCTGCTGGGACCCCATACCCATAACTTCCAGGAGCGCGTGCTGGACCTGAGCGAGGCCGGCGCCATGCGCCTGGTCTCCCCCCCCGATGCGGCCACGCTGGCGGCGGCCGTCCACGATGTGCTAACCAATCCCGACGAGGCCGGACGGATGGTCGAGGCCGCAGGCCAGGTCGCCCAACAGGCCACCGGCACGGCGGACCGTCTGGCCGATGAGATCGCGAAGTGGTTGCGCCCCGCTGAGCCCGCCATTGAGGCGGGCGAGGTGCGGACGCCGGATTTGGAACGGGAACACCAAACGCCTTGATGCGCGCCCCAGGTTTCTGGTCGGGCGGAGGGGGAATATTTCCCTTGCTGCTCTCCCCCATCGCGGCGGTCTATGCCGGCGCCACGGCGCGGCGCATGGCGGCGCCGGGCTGGAAGGCGCCGATTCCCGTGGTGTGCTGCGGCAATGCCACCGCCGGCGGCGCGGGCAAGACGACCTTGTCCATGGATATCGGCCGCCGCCTGGCCCGGCGCGGCGTGGGCGTGCATTTCCTGCTGCGCGGCTATGGCGGCGCGATGAAGGGGCCGGTGCGGGTGGTGGAAACCCTGCACACCGTGCGCGATGTGGGCGACGAGGCGCTGCTGCTGGCGCATGAGCGGCCGACCTGGGTCTCGGGCGACAGGGCCGCGGGCGCGCAGGCGGCGGTGGCGGCCCGGGCGCAGGCCATCGTGATGGATGACGGGCTGCAGAATCCGACGCTCCAGAAGGACCTCTCGCTGCTGACGATCGATGGCGGCTTTGGCTTCGGCAATGGCCGGGTGATCCCCTCGGGTCCGCTGCGCGAGCCGGTGGCGGCGGCGGCGGCGCGCTGCCATGCCGCGGTGCTGATCGGACCCGACGAGACCGGCGCGCTGGCGGCTCTGCCGCCGGGCCTGCGCGTGCTGCGCGCCCGCCTGGTGCCGGGACCCGAGGCGGCGGCGCTGGCCGGCCGCGCGGTGATGGCCTTCTGCGGCATCGCCAACCCGCAAAAATTCTTCGCGACCCTCGCCGAGGCCGGCGCCACCCTGGCCGGACGCGCCGCCTTCGCCGACCACTACCCCTTCGATGACGGCGACATGGAGGCGCTGCTGAAGGACGCCGCCAGCCTGCGCGCCACGCCGGTGACCACGCGCAAGGATTTCGTTCGTATCCCGGAGAAATTCCGCGCCGCGGTGACCGTGGTGACGGTGGCGCTGGAATGGGATGAAAGCAGCCAGATCGAGGAACTGCTCGAGCCCCTGGCGCATGGCATGCCGCTCGCGCTGTGACGACCGACGTGCTGCTGGCCGATATCGGCGGCACCCATGCCCGTTTCGCCTGGGCGGATGGGGCGGGCGGTCATTCCACGCCGCTCGTGCTCAAGGTGGCGGCATTTCCCACCCTTGATGAAGCGCTGGCCGTGGCCCTGGCGGGACGGCGGGTGCGGCGGGCGTTTCTGGCGCTGGCGGGGCCGGTTCAGGGCAATCGCTGCCTGCTGACCAACAGCCATTGGGGCGAGATCCATGCCGAGCGGCTGGGCATCGACGAGGTCACGCTGCTGAACGACCTGGAGGCCCAGGCCTGGCTGCTGCCCCGGCTGACGGCGGCGCAATGCTTGCACCTCGGCGGCGGCCCGGGTGACCCATCGGCGCCGATGCTGCTGGTGAGCCCCGGAACCGGGCTGGGCGTGGCGCTGCACGTGCCCGGCGCGGGGCCGGTGGCGACGGAGGGTGGCCATGCCACGCTGGCCGGGGCGGATGCGCGTGAGGATGCGGTGCTGGCCCGCCTGCGGGCGAGGTTCGGCCATGCCTCGGCGGAGCGGGCGCTGTGCGGCGCCGGCTTCGCCCATCTCGCCACCGCCCTGGGGGAGGACGACCCGGAAGCGGTTGAGGCGATGTACCTGGCGCTGCTGGCCGGGTTTTGCGGCAGCGCGGCGCTGGCAACAGGCGCGCGGGGCGGGGTTTGCCTGAGCGGCAATATCCTGAACGCGCGCAAGCCGGCTTTGCTGGCCCCGGCCTTTCACCAGCGTTTTGTGGCGAAGGGGCGGTTCGCGGGATGGCTGGGCGGGTTGCCGCTGCGGCTGGTCCTGACGGCAGAGCCGGGCCTGGCGGGGCTGGCATGGCGGGCGGTGGCTTGAGGCCTCGTCATTCCAAGGACATCGCGCCCTCATCCTGACAGGGCCGGCGCCCTGCGGCGATGAGTGAGGGGTGGGTTGCTGCATCGGCGGCCAAATGCCCATCGACTGGGGAAGCCGGCGTCGCAGAGGCGCAGCCCGCGCCCGGCGTCGTCGCCCGAGGGACGGTCCTGAATTTCGCGCGGCAGGCCGCCGAACCGCCGCAGGACATTATGTTCCGTTCACGCCTGTCCTTTTTCCAATCTCGCGAGTTGATCTGACGCAAGGACTTAGGTCGCGTTTTCGACCAGCAACGGGCTGGAGAAGTTGCGGGACCCGCCCGGCGGCCAAAAGGCAGGCAGGCGATGGTGTTGATTCGTGACGTGCAGAACTGCGTCGCCTGCCACCGCAGCGCCCTTGGCGTGTCCGAAGGCCGGAAGCTGCGATCGCAGGGAAAGGGAATGATGCCATGCCCGTGATCGAAGGAAAGCCGATGCCAGACCAGCCCGCCACCGCGCCCCAACCGGGCGACAGCAATAGACTGCCGCGCTACTCCTTCCTCGTTCGGTCGCTCCACTGGGCGATCGCGCTGCTCATCCTCCTCAGCTACGGGCTGGGCCTGATCATGGAGGATTTTCCCCGCGGGGCGCCGCGCACACTGGTGACCATGCTGCATGTCTCGCTCGGGCTGCTGGGGGTGACGCTGACGATCGTGCTGGCATTGTGCCGCCTCACGATGCCGGGGCCGGCGCCGCTGCCGGGCAGCGCCGTGATGCAGCGCCTGGCATGGCTCGGCCATCTCGCTCTCTACGCTGCCATGCTCGCGGTGCCGTTGATGGGCCTGGCCATGATGTGGGCCAAGGGGCGCGGAGTGGATGTCTTCGGGTTGCTCACCCTGCCCTCGCCGATCGCAACCGACCGCCCATTGGGCTCGCAACTCGAGGAATTGCATGAACTCGGCGCGCATGCCCTGTTGGCGCTGGCCGGGCTGCACGCCGTGGCTGCGCTTTTGCACCAGTTCGTGCTGCGCGATCACGGCCTGGAGCGCATCCTGCCGCGCCACGGGCCGTTGCGTTTCCCCCGTGCGTAACGCCGCGCTGGCCCTTGGACTGATGCTGCAGGCCGCCCAGGCCGTCACCCTGTCCGAGGCGGTGGAGGCGGCCATTGCCCGCGCGCCGGACGCCGCCCCCATCCTGGCCGACCGCGCGACCCAGCAGGCCCGGCGTGAGGCATCAGCGCGGCTCTTTCCTGGCGCGCCCTATCTCCAGGCCGATGCGGCGACGGACAGGCTGACCAGCCGCCGCGGCTTCAACTCCTTCGCCGCCGAGATCGGCACGCCGCTCTGGCTGCCCGGTGAGGGCAGCGCCGCCGGGCGGCAGGCCGGTGCCGGCATTGTCGAGGCCGAGGCTCGCCTGGCCGAGCTGCGCCTGGCCGCCGCCGGCCTGGTGCGCGATGCCGTGGCGATGCTCGATGACGCCGCCCTGGCGCTGCCGCCGCAGCAACGCCGCAGCGCCGCCGCACGGCAATTGGCGGGGTTGACCGAGCAGCGTGCGGCACGCGGCGAAAGCCCACAATCCGACGCGCTGCTGGCGCGCTCAGAAGCCCTGCTGGCCGAGGCCGCGGTGCTCGACCAGCAAAGCCAGCGCGCCCAGGCCATGGCGCGCTACACCGGCATCACTGGCCTGGCCGCGGCACCCAGCCTGGCCGGTGATCGCACCCCGCCGGCAGGCCCGGTGGCCAACCACCCCCGCCTGCTCGCCGCCCAGCGCGGCGTGGAGGCGGCCCGCGCCAATCTCGATTTTACCCGTTCCAGCCTGCGCGACAGCCCGACCATCGCCTTCCAGGGGCGGCAGGAGCAATCGCTGTCGCGGGAGGGCTATGACAGCCAGCTCGGCGTGATCTTCCGCCTGCCGCTGGCCACGCAAAGCCGCAACGCGCCTCGAATCGCCGCCACCCAGGCCGAGCTGAGCCGGGCCGAGGCCCGCCTCACCCTGCTGGCGCGCGAGCTGGATATTGAGGCGCGGCAGGCCCGCCTCGCGCTGGATGGCGCGGCCACCCAGCGCCGGCTGGCCGATGCCGCCTTCCGCGCGCTGGACACGCGGCGGGGACAGATCGAGCGCGCCTATGCCGCCGGCGAGATTCCGCTGGCCGAGCTGGTGCGGGCCAGGGTCAGCGCCTTCGACGCCGATCTGTTCCGCGCACGCGCGCTGGCGGCGCAATACCGGGCGGCGGCGCGGCTGAATCAGGCCCTGGGGGCGATGCCGTGAAGTACTCCTTTCTGGTTCTCGTGGCCCTGCTGGCCGGCGCCGCCGGGTGGTTTTTGCGTGGTGGCCCGGCGCCACCGCCCGTGGCCGTGGCGCCGCCCGCCATCCCCACCGAAGTCGCGCTCTCGCCCGAGGCAGCGCGCAATTTCGGCCTCGCCACGGCGCCAGCCGAGCGCCGCGCGCTCACCACGCTCGTGCGCGCCACCGGCATGATCGGCTTCAACGAATTGCGCCTGGCCCATATCACGCCGCTGGCGCGCGGCCGGGTGCAATCCGTCGAGGTCGCGGTGGGCGAACAGGTGGCGAATGGCGAGCGCATGGTGGTGCTGGACGCGCTGGAGCTGGCCGAGGCGCGGCACAACCTCACCACGGCGGAGGCCGGCCAGCGCCAGGCCCTGGCCGAGACCCAGACCGCCCGCGCCTCGCTCTCCCGTGCGCAGGACCTGGTGCGCAGCGGCGCCCTGGCGCAGAGCGAACTGGACCGCCGCCGCGCCGACCTCGCCCGCGCCGATGCCGCGGTGCAGACCCGCGCCACCGAGGTCGAGCATTGGCGCGAGATGCTGGCCCGCTACAGCCCGACCGGCGCCACCCGCCCGGGGCCGGACACGGTGAGCATCACCGGCGCCTCGCCGGCCGATGCGCTGGGCGCCATCCTCGCCCCCTTCAACGGCACGGTGATGGCCATCGGCGCGACGCCGGGCGAGCTGGTGGAGCCGGGGCGCGATATCCTGACCCTGGCCGATCTTTCCGTCCTTTGGATGCAGGCCGATGTGCCGGAGCGTGACCTGGGCGCGCTGCGGATCGGGGCGCCCGCCCAGGTCACCGTCGCGGCTTTCCCGGGGCGGCGTTTCGAGGGGCGGGTGGCCCGCATCGCCGACCAGCTCGATGCGCGCACTGGGACGGCGCGGGTGCGGGTGGAGCTGCCCAATCCCGATGGGTTGCTGCGGGTGAACATGTTCGGCTCGGTGGCCATCGAGACGCCTTTGGGCCGCGAAGGGCTGGTGGTGCCCGATGCCGCGGTCCAGATGGTGGATGACCGGCCCATGCTCTTCGTCGCGCTGGGCGAGCGTCGTTTCGCGCCGCGTGAGGTCACGCTCGGCCACCGCCAGCCCGGCCTGGCCGAGGTGACAAGCGGCCTTGAGCCCGGCGAGATGGTCGCCACCGCCGGCAGCTTCCGCCTGAAATCGCTCTGGCTGCGGGCCCGTTCGGGCGGCGAGGAATGATCCGCGCGCTGATCGATGCTTGCCTGAACAACCGTCCGGTCGTGCTGCTGCTGACCGGGTTGCTGGTGATCGTCGGCATCTACGACCTGCAGCGCCTGCCGATCGACGCGCAGCCCGATATCTCGCCGCGCCAGGTGCTGATCATCACCCAGGCGCCGGGGCTGGGGCCGCTGGAGGTCGAGCGCTTCATCACCTTCCCCGTCGAGCTGGCGCTTCAGGGCCTGCCGCAGATGCAGGGCATGCGGTCGGTCTCGCGCTACGGGCTCTCGGTCGTCTATGTGAAATTCGCCGATTCGATGGACATCTATGCGGCGCGCAACCTGGTCTTCTCACGCCTGCCCTCGGTGCAGATCCCGCCCGAATTCGGCACGCCGCAGATGGGGCCGGTCTCCACCGGCCTCGGCGAAATCTTCCAGTTCGAAATGCGCGGGGCCAACCACACGTCGATGGAATTGCGCACCACGCTGAACTGGCTGGTGGCACCCCGCCTGCGTCAGGTGCCGGGCATCGTCGACGTCAACGCCAATGGCGGCGAGATCCGCAGCTGGGAGGTGCAGGTCTCGGCCGATGCGCTGACCCGACACGGCGTCTCGATGGGCGAGGTGTTTGACGCGGTGGCCCGCAACAACGGCGCGCGCGGCGGCGCCACGCTGGAACGCAATGGCGAACAGGCGGTGATCCGTGGCGAGGGGCTGCTGGGCAATGCGCGCGACATTGGCCTTGTGGTGCTGAGAACGGGCGAGGGCGGCGTGCCGCTCTATGTCCGCGACGTGGCCCGCGTCGCCGAGGCTGCGCAGCCCCGCCTGGGCGCCGTGACGCGCGACGCGGCGGGCGAGGCGGTGGTGGGCGTGGCCCTCATGCTGCTCGGCGAAAACACCCGGGAGGTGGCGGCGCGGGTCCGGCGCGAGGTGGAGGCGATCGGCCCCTCCCTGCCGCCCGGCATGACGATCGAGCCCTATTACGACCGCTCCGACCTCATCGGCCGCACCATCGCCACCGTGGTGAAGAACCTGACCGAGGGGGCGGTGCTGGTCGTGGTCGTGCTGTTGCTGCTGCTGGGAAACATCCGCGCCGGGCTGATCGTGGCGCTGGCCATTCCGCTGTCGATGCTGGCCGCGATGACGGCGATGTTCCACACCGGCCTCTCCGGCAATCTCATGAGCCTGGGCGCGATCGATTTCGGCCTGATCGTCGATGGCGCGGTGGTGATGGTGGAGAACATCATCCGCCGCCGCGCCGAAACGCCGGACCGCCCGGCCGCGGAAGTGATCCGCGAGGCGGCGCATGAGGTGGCGCGGCCGGTGGTCTTCGCGGTGGCTATCATCACCGTGGTCTATCTGCCCTTGCTGAGTTTGCAGGGGGTGGAGGGGCGGATGTTCCAGCCCATGGCGCTGACGGTGATCTATGCGCTGCTCGCCTCGCTGCTGCTGACGCTGACCTTGATGCCGGTGCTGGCCGGCATGTTTTTGTCCGGCCGCATCGCCGAGAAGGAAAGCTGGCTGATCCATCAGGTCAGACGCGGCTATGCGCCGGTGCTGGATTCTGTGGAGCGGCGGCCCTGGCCGGCCCTGGCCATCGCCGTGGCCCTGTTGCTGGGCAGCGGCGTGCTGGCGACCCGGCTGGGGGCGGAGTTCATCCCGCGCCTCGATGAAGGCGCGCTGGCCGTCACCATCACCAAGCTGCCGAGCATCAGCCTCGGCAATGCCGTCGAGACCACAACGCTGGTCGAACGCACCCTTCGCGCCTTCCCCGAGGTGCGCAGCGTGGTCAGCCTCTCCGGCAGTTCGGAAATCCCGACGGACCCGATGGGCGTGGAGCAGAGCGACAGTTTCATCACGCTCCGCGACCGCGATGAATGGACCACGGCGACGGACCGCGAGGGGCTGATCGCGGCATTTTCCGTGGCGCTGGAACGCGAAGTTCCCGGCCTGCAACTCTCCTGGTCACAGCCCATCGAGATGCGAATGCAAGACATGTTGCAAGGCGTGCGCTCGGACGTGGCGCTGGTGATCTACGGCGATGACCCCACCACGCTGCGCAGCCAGGCCGAGGCCGCGCTGGCGGTGGTGGCCGCCGTGCCGGGGGCCGCCGATGCGCGGGTCGAGCAGACCGCGGGCCAGCCCTATCTGCGGGTGATCCTGGATCGCGAGGCGGTGGCGCGCTACGGCCTCAACGCCTCGCAGGTGCTGGATCTGGTGGAGGCGATGGGCGGCCGCACCGTGGGCACGCTGGTGGAGGGCAATGCGCGCTTCGACATCCGCGTGCGGCTGGCGGCCGAGGATCGCACCGACATGGAGCGGATCGGCCAACTCCGGGTCGTGCGCGGTGATGGAATGGCGGTGCCGCTCTCGCAGCTCGCCGAAATCCGCATGGAGGATGGCCCGGCACAGATCAGCCGCGAGCGGGGACGGCGCAAGATCACCGTCGAGGCGAATGTTCGCGGCCGCGACGTGGCCAGCTTCGTGGCGGAGGCACAGGCCGCCGTCACGGCACGGGTGCCGCTGCCGCCGGGCTACAGCGTGGTCTGGGCCGGGCAGTTCCAGAATTTGCAGGAGGCGACGGCCAGGCTGGTCATCGTGGTACCGGCGGCGCTGGGGCTGATCTACGGCCTGCTCTTCATCATGTTCCGCAGCTTTTCCCTGGCCGCGCTGATCTTCGTCAACGTGCCCTTCGCGGCCACCGGCGGCGTGCTGGCGCTCTGGGCGCGGGGGCTGCCATTTAGCATTTCGGCGGCGGTGGGGTTCATCGCCTTGTTCGGCATCGCGGTGCTGAACGGGGTGGTGCTGGTCAGCACCATCGTCGAGCGCCGGGCGGAGGGCATGGCGCCCGCCGAAGCCGCCCGCGCCGGCGCCATGCAACGCCTGCGGCCGGTGCTGATGACGGCCATGGTGGCCAGCCTGGGCTTCCTGCCGATGGCGATCTCGGCCAGCGCCGGGGCAGAGGTGCAAAGGCCATTGGCTACGGTGGTGATCGGCGGGCTGATCACGGCGACATTGCTGACCCTGCTGGTGCTGCCGGCGCTCTACCCGTGGTTCGCGCCGCGGCGGGACTGATCGGGCCGCGGCGGCGGTTTGTGGTCATCGCCCATCATGACAAGCCTGGTGCATTCGACATGCCTGTGCTGCGGTGATCCAGGCGGGATGGGCGGAACAATCAGGCCGCAGCATCAAGCGGTGCGGAGCCCAATCACCGGCTTTGCGACCAAGGGGATGTAGGCCGTGCGAGGAAAGCTGGCGGATGATCCAGGTTGTTTCCCAAAACCCAGGGGACGCAGTTAAATCGGCTGGTAGATTGGACAGGGCCGCCATCACCGACAAGGGATAGGACGCCAAAACCAACCGCGAGGCTGCCCGTCGCCGAGCGAGCGCAACATCACCGTGAACGGCCCGAATCACACGGACGATCTGCCGGCGCGGACGGCAAGGGTGGATTGGTTTGTCGTGCCCTCGACTTGGTGGAAGATTTTTGGTATCATAATTGAGAGAGTGGCGTTTTGTGGCAGTTCGGTGACCGCCCCTGATGTCGGTGGGCCGAAAGAGCGGCTTCGGCATGATGTGGATGGGTTGCTGTTACTTATGGTGACGCCTGAGCCTTGGCAGCAATGATTCAGCAAGCGGCGATAAAGGTTAGACTGTGGGATAGGCTAAGCACAAATATTTGTGCGCCTCCTAATTGAAACCCAACAGCAGAATATTTTATGGAAATCTATAGTGAAAATGGAAAAATAAGATAAAAATAGGACATAAAAAATCAAGATTTGGGCAGCCCATCTGCATTAAGAAGGAGAAGGCAGCCTCAATATACAATTTATTCGAACAAATTCTTTGATTTTCTTATCGCTACAATTCTATTTAGGGTGAGAAATTAACAAATAATGTATCAAGTAGACGAAATTTCGAAGGCAATAGACTATTGATGAAGTTGCACCAAACAATAAAACCGGGACGCAAGCAATAGGAGCCAAATTTTTATTTGATGTATTCATTTGGTGAAGTTTTAATTTATCCCCGGAAAAATTCGACCTGAAGTGCGCAGCGCTGCAGATTTTGCGTTGGTTTAGAAATAATTGATCTAAGTTAAAATCGAATTTTTTCAGTGAGGCAATATGATCCCAGTTTACATTATCAACTTGGACGAAGACGTTGGCCCATTGCAGCGGTTAGAGGCCGCCTTGCGGCCGTATCAGAGTATACGTTGTGAAAGGGTGCCCGCGATGCCAGGCAACCGCTTGCCAGACGTCGTGGCCAGGCTGCTAACTCGAAACGAGTGGTCAACTCACAACAAAGGAACTCTAGGTGTATTTTGCAGTCATGTCAGTTGCTGGCAAAGGATAGTTGATTCTGACGAGGATTTTGGCATTGTTTTAGAGGACGATGTGGAGTTATTAAATGTAGATCTTTTTTCTCAAATTCAAATACCGAATAATGCTGAAATCATTTTTTGTAATGATCGCTCGAATTATCTTGCAGATAGCGAGGGCAACAACACGCCAAAGTTATTTGATTTTGTGCCTATTGATCCCGTGCTGAATTATGTGGCGAAACACAGAAGGGCTATCGGCGGCGACGGCTATATTCTCACCAAGATTGGAGCAAGAAAACTAATTTCCTTTATCGAATTAGATGGGATGTTTACCCATGTTGATTTGCGAATACTGGCGTATTGCCTAGAATCAGAAGGGGTTGATGACTTAATTATCGACGATCAGAGCAATATTGTCATCGGATTACGAAAAAAATACCCGCCAGCCCATAGATTGAAGGGCTTTATTGCGAATCCGAGCCTTACATTTCACCCAATCCCAAAATATAGCCGGCGCATTGAGTATGATATATTAGGTAAATCAGGAAAAGATTAATTCATAAAGGGATTGATAAGGCGGATTGATATATCGCCATAACCAGCCGCTAGTTTTATTGGAGTATGACTGGAGAACACCTAGTTCAAGTCCTTCGAAATATAGTGATTTACCACGCCGCAAAAGAGTTATTGTGGGCGGCGGCCTAATGGCCTGTTGAGAATCAGGGATTACTGTGACTATGGTGATCGCTGCTCAAGCGCTCAAAGGAATTTACTATGGAATGCTTTAATCTAAGGCCTGCGCATTGGTAAAAGATGCAGGCATTTGGCCCGGGCAAGCCGACCGACCCCGGGACGGACCGGGAATGATGCCCGGCTGTTCGTGTAGCCAGTGCTTTGGATCGCGCGTACCGGCAGTCCCTGGCGTGACCCGCAGGCATCATTCGGGAACTGGAATACGGTCTTCATACGCTTCAGGGACTGGGTAAATCTGCCCTGTTAGCGGGGTAATCGGCGTCCCATCGGCCCCCCCTCTGGCGATAGGGTTCACGTTCGCCCCCGCGATGATCGAGGGCCGGGTTGGGATGTTCGTTGTGGAGACGATTGCGCGGCTCCGTCCTGCCCATTTTGTCCAGGGCATGTCGATCAAGGCGCTCTGCTGGGAGCTGCTTGCCTCGCGCAAAGCCGTGCGCAGGGTGATCGATTCCGAGGCGGCGGAGTTTCAGTACGCACACGAGCAGCAGCCCATGCCGCGACTTGGTGCCTGGCGCGAGCAGATGGACGCGTTGCTGGCATCGAACGAGGCCAAGCCCAACCGCGAGCGTTTGGCGACGCGAAGATGACGACGGCGCAGCTCGACCGGCTGACACATCACTGCGACATCGTCGAGACCGGCAACGAGAGCTGGCTGTTCGAAAACAGGGTGTATCAGAGGGCTGCCCGACGGTGTTGCCCGCCGCTGCGCCTGCGGCTCCGCGCCGGGCGACACCGTCGG
>LNFM01027052.1_pt1 | contig 16084 bp, 14 predicted proteins | sample 596031 | NCBI WGS metagenome assembly LNFM01 (sample SAMN04254537, study PRJNA301005) | activated carbon metagenome | isolation source: dual media filters at the Ann Arbor, Michigan drinking water treatment plant | place: USA: Ann Arbor | reverse complement strand
ATACGTTACGGATCTATGCGGACATGCTCACCGGTGTTCGTGTTAACCAAGAAGCCATGCGCCACTCAGCATTACGTGGTTATGCCACAGCCACTGATCTGGCCGATTATTTGACTAAAAAAGGCATGCCTTTCCGCGATGCACACGAGATTGTGGCAAAAGCAGTGCAATATGCGGAACAAAAAGGTTGCGATCTCGCTGATCTTGATCTGAATACGCTACAAAAATTTTCGCCACAGATTGAGTCAGACATTTTTGCTGTCTTGACGCTGGAAGGTTCAATGCAAAGCCGCAAGCACACCGGCGGAACAGCACCCGATCAAGTACAAAGAGCAATTAACCAAGCCAGGCAGTGGTTATCCTGAATATACGTTCCAGCTGCTTTTAAAGAGACAAACACATGGATGCCTGGGATCAAATCAGCACACAAATTTCCACAACCAGCGGCCACCCCTTCAAGATAAAAGACACCCGCCCAATTAGCGGGGGTTGTATTAATCAAACCTATTGTATTGGTGATGGCGCACAACATTATTTTGTTAAATTGAACTCGCCCGGCAATCTTTCTATGTTTGAAGCGGAAGTTGCCGGATTAATGGAAATCCATCAGTCACACACCGTACGTGTACCACTACCCGTCTGCTTTGGCCAAAATGATCACGCTGCCTGGCTGGTTCTGGAATACCTGGATTTGAACGCTGGCAACCGTGGCAAAGCATCCGACTTGGGCATACAGCTTGCAGCCATGCACCGTACTGTTTCCAAACAATTTGGCTGGATCCGTAATGATACAATCGGACAAAACCCGCAAATAAACACTGCTTCTTCCGATTGGATAAACTTCTGGAAAATTCAGCGGTTAGGCTATCAATTAGATCTGGCCAAAGCCAATGGATTTAACGGAAAACTGCAAAAATTGGGGGAGCAATTATTAATCGATCTGGATGAGCTCTTCTCAGGTATAACACCATCCCCTTCACTTTTACATGGTGATCTCTGGAGTGGCAATTATGCCTATGATGGCTCAGGAAATCCGGTACTGTTTGACCCTGCCGTATATTACGGTGATCGTGAAGCGGATATTGCCATGACTGAGCTTTTTGGCGGCTTTCCGGCCGATTTTTATTCTGCTTACCGATATGATTATCCGTTGGATTCCGGGTATAATGTTCGCAAGGTTGTGTATAACCTCTATCATATTCTTAATCACATGAACCTTTTTGGTAGTAGCTACTGCCACCAAGCTGAGCAAATGATGGATCGATTACTTGCTGAAATTCGTTAATAAATACTGAAAAAGTTGTCTGCTAAAAAGTCATGCAAAAACTCTCTCACAATTCTCCTGAATTATTCTAGTTACGATAACCATTCATGACCAAGTATGTTTTTGTGACCGGTGGCGTTGTTTCTTCTTTGGGCAAAGGTATTGCCGCCGCATCCCTGGCCGCACTGCTTGAGACACGTGGGCTTAAAGTGACTATGCTTAAATTAGATCCCTATATCAATGTCGACCCCGGCACGATGAGTCCGTTTCAACATGGCGAAGTGTTTGTCACGGAAGACGGCGCCGAGACGGATCTCGATCTGGGCCATTATGAACGTTTCATCAGCACCCGCATGACCCGGCATAACAACTTCACGACAGGTCAAATCTACGAAAGTGTTATTCGCAAAGAACGGCGCGGCGATTATCTCGGTGGCACGGTACAAGTAATTCCTCATATCACGGATGAGATAAAACGCTATATTCAAGCAGGCGTTGGTGATGCACAAGTCGCGATTATCGAAATCGGAGGCACAGTTGGTGATATCGAATCACTCCCTTTTCTGGAAGCAATTCGGCAAATGGCTGTGCAGAATCCACGCACGGATACTTGTTTCATCCACCTCACTTTACTGCCTTATATCGGCTCAGCCGGTGAGTTAAAAACCAAACCCACGCAGCATTCTGTCAAAGAATTGCGGGAAATTGGAATCCAGCCGGATGTATTACTATGCCGCTCAGATCGTGAAGTACCCAAGGAAGAGCGTCGCAAAATAGCGTTATTCACCAATGTCCAGGAAGAAGCGGTAATATCCGCCATAGATGTTGACAGTATTTATAAAATCCCAGGCTTGCTGCACGAGCAAATGCTTGATGAAATCATCTGCCATAAATTAAATATTCTGGCCAAACCAGCCGACCTAAGTGTTTGGAAGAAGTTAGTTTATGCGCTGGAACATCCGAAATATACCGTTACTATTGCGCTGGTCGGCAAGTACGTCGATTTAACCGAATCCTATAAATCGCTATCTGAAGCCTTGATTCATGCAGGCATTCATACTAACAGCCGGATTACTATCAACTACATAGACTCTGAAACCATCGAGAAAGAAGGTACAGACAGCCTCATTAATATGGACGCGATCCTGGTTCCCGGCGGTTTTGGCAAACGCGGCGTGGAAGGCAAGATCATGGCCATCCACTTTGCTCGTACCAACCGTATTCCATATCTAGGTATTTGTCTGGGAATGCAACTGGCGGTCATTGAATATGCACGTAACAAGGCTGGGATGAAAGGCGCACACAGTACTGAATTTAATCCGGACACCCCGTATCCGGTCATCGGATTGATTACGGAATGGCGTACCCGGGATGGGCAAATTGAAATACGCGATGAAAATTCTGATATCGGAGGCAGTATGCGCTTAGGTGGTCAGGAATGTATTTTGAAAAAACACTCGCTAGCTTGGAAAACGTATGGTGCGGATAAAATTACTGAACGTCACCGTCATCGCTATGAAGTCAATAATCTTTATATCCCCAATTTAGAAAAAGCGGGGCTTTGCATCGGTGGCTTATCCAAAGAAGAAAGCCTGTGTGAAATGATAGAACTTCCGGAAACAGAGCATCCATGGTTTCTTGGCTGTCAATTTCATCCGGAGTTTACTTCCACGCCTCGACAGGGTCACCCTCTATTTAAATCCTATATTCAGGCAGCCATCAGCTTTCACAGCAGCAGCCAGCGTACGGGAGATGAGAAAATACATGCAGTACTGAGCAAGTAACAATATCGCAGTAGAAATAATACTAATTCAATAACAGGGAAAATGTAGCATGAGCGCAATCGTAGATGTTATCGCCCGCGAGATTCTTGATTCTCGTGGCAATCCAACCATTGAAGCAGATGTACTGCTGGAATCAGGCGTATTAGGCCGCGCTTCTGTTCCTTCTGGAGCATCTGTTGGAACCAAGGAAGCGGTAGAGCTGAGAGATGGGGATATGCAACGCTACTCAGGCAAGGGTGTGCTCACAGCTGTGGAAAATGTTAACACTGAGATTTCAGAAACATTAATGGGGTTGGACGCTATCGACCAAAGTTTCATCGATCAAGCGTTGATCAACCTGGATGGTACTGAAAATAAATCCAGACTCGGTGCCAATGCCATTCTAGCGGTATCTCTCGCTGTCGCCAAAGCCGCTGCCGAAGAATCCGGTTTACCATTGTATCGTTATCTGGGCGGTGCCGGCTTGATGTCTATGCCCGTTCCTTTGATGAATCTGATTAATGGTGGTGCACATGCCAACAACAATATCAACATGCAGGAATTTATGATTGTTCCGTTGGGCATTTCAAACTTCCATGATGCCATTCGTTGCGGAGCAGAAGTTTTTAGCGCACTGAAAAAGCTAATCAACGAAAAAAACATGCCCACAACCGTCGGCGACGAAGGCGGATTTGCCCCTAATCTGGAAAATAATGAGGCAGCCCTGCAATTAATTGTACAAGCCATTGATCTGGCAGGGTACCAGGCTGGCAAAGAAGTCGCGATTGGCCTTGACTGTGCTAGCTCAGAATTCTTTCAGGACGGTAAATACCATTTGGCATCGGATGGCCTGCATCTGACTTCGGCGCAGTTTGCTGATTACCTCGCATCCTGGGTAGATAAATACCCGATCATCAGTATCGAAGATGGCATGAGTGAGCATGATTGGGATGGATGGGAAATACTCACTAACAAATTGGGCAAATCGATTCAATTAGTCGGTGATGATATTTTCGTTACCAATGCAAAAATCTTGCAAGAAGGTATCAAACGGGGCATTGCCAACTCCATCTTGATAAAGGTAAATCAGATTGGCACGCTGACTGAAACACTCTCAGCTATTGAAATGGCAAAATGCGCCGGCTACACCGCGGTCATTTCACATCGTTCCGGAGAAACCGAGGATACCACCATCGCTGATATCGCGGTTGCAACCAATGCATTACAAATAAAAACCGGCTCATTATCCCGTTCCGACCGTCTCGCAAAATACAATCAGTTATTGCGAATTGAAGAAGACCTAGGGGATTCAGCAAGCTATGCTGGCCGGAGAGCATTTTATCAGCTCAAGTAATGAAGCTTTTGAGTTTTATACTGCTGCTACTGATTGCTGCGATGCAGTATCCCTTATGGTACGGTAAAGCAAGCTGGCTTAAAGTCTGGCAGGCCGATCAAGATGTTGTTGCAGCACGTGAAAATAATTTAATACTGCAGAATCGCAACAACAAGCTTGAGGCCGAAGTGAATGACCTGAAACAAGGCCTTGAAGCAATTGAAGAACGCGCTCGTAGTGACCTTGGCATGATCAAGGAAGGGGAGATACTTTTTCAGATTGTCAAAAGTACATCACCCCAACCTTCGCGATAATTTCACACTACGCTGTTTGCCCAGTAATGATCAAAGATCATCCATCGGTGAATTACTCTGTCTTATTTCCGTACTTACTTTCAGAAAATACTGAATTCATTTGAACGGTACAAGAAATCTGGCACCTAAATTATTAGGTTTAAGATCTCTAGTAGTCAATTTGAATAACATTCCGTCAGCAGCCCAATCAGAAAAAATCAAATATAATCCGCTTGAAAAGTGAAAAAAAGCTCACATATCAACACCAGCTTTGTTCTGTATTTTATCGATATCATGGAGTAAAGGAATGAAAAGAATTATACTTTTTTTAGCAACTAACTTGGCCATTATTGTTGTCCTCGAAAGAATTTTAGACGAGCAAGGAACAGGTCTGGACATCAATTCCCTATTACTGTTCGCATCAGTATTTGGATTTGGCGGCTCGTTTATGTCACTTGCTCTGTCAAAGTGGACAGCAAAACGATTTACCGGTGCACAAGTTATTGAAATTCCACGTAACGCGCAAGAACACTGGCTAATCACCACCGTGCAACGGCAGGCAAAAATAGCCGGTATCGGTATGCCGGAAGTTGCCATCTTTAACGCGCCGGATGTCAATGCTTTTGCCACAGGAATGTCTAAAAATTCCGCACTGGTCGCGGTCAGTACCGGGCTCTTAAATACCATGAGCCAGGATGAAGCTGAAGCCGTGCTCGCGCATGAAGTCAGTCATATTGCCAATGGGGACATGGTGACATTGGCGCTGATTCAGGGTGTCGTCAACACATTTGTGATCTTTCTGTCGCGTGTCATTGGACACACTGTGGATCGTGTCGTATTTAAAACAGAAAATGGACATGGTCCTGCTTTCTGGGTTACCACCATCATTGCTGAAATCGTTCTGGGTGTATTGGCCAGTATTATTGTTATGTGGTTTAGCCGTCAGCGTGAATTCCGTGCCGATGCCGGTGGTGCCAGTTTGGCAGGCAGAAGTAAAATGATCGCAGCTTTGCGGCGCTTACAATTAACTCACGAACAGGCGCATTTACCGGATCAGCTTGCAGCTTTTGGTATTTCCGGGGGTAGTAGCGGACTCATGCGATTATTCATGTCACACCCGCCGCTGGAAGAAAGAATTGCAGCGCTTGAGGCTCACCGCTAGGGCTCCCTGCACTATGCTCTGTGAAAACGCCATATTGTCGCACTAGTGGTAGGGCGTTTTCATTCTCTGAACCGGATAAAAAATACATCCCTGCCAGAACGCAGGAATGTATTTTTTGAAAATCATGTTGCTATTCTTAGAAGCAACCTAAGCAAACCAATTAATAGGATGTTTCTCTGGAGAAATCCTGCCAGATAAAAGGAGGATTAACCGATGGCTTGGTTGGGATAAAGAAAGTGGCCGCATCAAGCACGCCCACTAAACTACGACCAACTGTATGCATGATACCCATTGCCACACCAATTGTCGCACCATAAACTGGCCCCTCTTTCTGGCCGGTTAGAATAACGTTCTTGGGTAACTCCACCCACCCGGTAACCGCATTAGCAATACCACTTACAAATTTCTCGCTTGAGTTACCAAAATAACTGTCAGCAGCAACCGCATGAGACGAGAAAAGGAAAAATATTGAAAACAGTAAAGATAATTTAACAACAATTCTTCTCATCAGAAAAACTCCTTTATTCGATTTTAAAATTAAATTTCTGTTTCCAGCCAAGTTAAGAAACGAACAGAAACTTATCCTAAGTTTACCGCTTCATATCTAAACAAACAATTCATGATACACAGCTCAATTAACTATTAACTAATTTAGCTTGCTATATTTTAACCACCTAGACTGCGATCTTGTTTTTTGTACCAAGCAAGAGCTTGCTCAAAATGTTTGACCTCAAAATCTGGCCAATATTCTTCTCTCACATAAATATCTGCATATACCGATTGAGCAGGCAAGAAACCACTCAATCGCCTCCCGCCGCCCCAACGAACAATCAAATCGATTCTAGAAACATCTTCCGATCGTAACTTGCCCGTTTTAAGGCCATTTAAATCCCATTCCCAACCATAATTAACCAGTAAATTTACTTTAATACCTTTTCCTTTACGTTGTCGAAATTGTTTTAAACTGATAGGAAATTGTAATGAAGAATCATCGCCCACAACTAGCAATGCAGCCCCTCGATCAGAAATTTCATTTACAAATGTTAAAGTAGCGGCACTAAAGGCTTTTTTTTGTATATTTGGTCGTTTGGTATTGTCTTGAGTAAAGCAATAAACAGATATTTCCTTAATTCCTCTTTTTTTACATTCTTCGAATAATAATAAACCTGGGTCAATTCCATGGGAATAACCTGCGTCTCTCGTTAATCCATGGCTTAACGCCCATCTACGATTACCATCCGGTATAAACCCAATATGATTTGGTGTATTAATTTTTGACATTTATAATTTCTAATTAACTATTGTTGATTTTCTCGACCACAAATGAGGGCTGAAAAATTAACATTGCCATCAACAACCTTACATTAATCGACTTTTGTCAATTAACCTTGCGAATGTAAGCTTTTGTCAACCTGAGAACCTTGCGAATTGGCCAATCTGTCAATCAGGCCAAAAAGCAAACTGCACTGCACGCTTGAGATATCGGTTCACCGAATCGGATAGCTGATTTCTTAAGATTTCAGTTTGATTCTCGTGCATATATGCAACTAACTCTAAGATAACCGAATGAGCGGAACCAGCTTGCAGGCATAAGACCCTGTGCAGAGGAGCACAAAATTTGCGAAGCAAATTTCCCGCTGAAAACTGTCCGGTTGAACTTGAGATTCCCCGCTGTATTGCCAAGAGGAATCTCAAGTAGATCAAATTGATTATGGGGGCGGAGTACGTCTACCTGTTATAAAGAAAATTATAGCCATGATGATACCGACTATAAATGCAATCCATGCTATTTCCGTAGCAGTACCTGCGATTCCACTAAACCCTAAAACAGCTGCAATTAATGCGATAACTAAAAATGTAAGAGCCCAATTAAACATTTTCTACTCCTTATTTAGGATTAAATAAATTATGAACATATTCATCTGAATTTTGGAAAAAGCCGGTACGGCATCCCAAATTTTTCTGAACATATGATATGAAATACCGTTAACAGGCCCTAGTGCACGAATAACGCTATGAGAATAATAATAGGAATGGGGACACCTATAAGAAATAAAAGTATTGAACGCATTTTGTTTGTTTCCTTAATGAGTTAGTTGTGTAATTACATGTCCCGTTGCCGACCGCCGTAGGTGGCCGAGAAACTGGCAACGAATGCACCGATAAGTAGCGAGATAAACAACCACAGCGATGCATAAGAGGAAGCTTTACGTGCTTGATCAGCCGCCTCTTTTGAGATTGTTTCAGCATCTTGTAGTTTTTCCTGGATACGGGTAAATGTATCTCTTACCCGCTTCTCAGCATTTTGTTGAGTCAAATCGGTGTGCTGTGCTACCACTTGACCTATATAACGAATGTCTTCTTCGGGGAGGTTTTTCGTTTGTATGGAATTTATGAAAATACGGGCAACTTCGAGTGTGCCGGTTGCGGGTATACCCGCACTTGAATCTGTGCTCACATCTTTCCTGAACAGTGAATCAATGAAGTAATCCATTGAGCTACTCTCAGAATTGGAATTCACTATCCCAGACCCTTCAGTGGAAGCAACACTTACAGTTGCAGCCGCCGCAGTGGTGGCAACACCCCTCGCCACGGTAGCTCCAGCCTGTAGTCCGCCGCTGATGATCGACCCGATTACCGTAGTTAGTATCGCTGCAGTTGCAAGCGTAGCGACAGCCCAAGCCAAGAAACCATGCGCGGTATCGCGAAAGTAAACCTCGTCCGAATGTACTGCAATCCACTTTGTCCTCAGTCTGCCGGAAAGATAACCGCCTATTCCGGAAGCAAAAAGTTGTGTAAAGGTCAGCCAAAGGATGGTTGATACACCGAAAGTCATAGCACTGACCCCGTTGTGCGACCACGGCGATACCGAAGATAGTCCCAAACCTGTTCCCAAAATAAGAAGGATAAGCGATAGAGCAGCAATTGCTGCCGCTCCCGCCACGATAGCACCCCAAGAAACTGCACTTGCCTGCGTTTGTATAGGAACAGTAGTGATACCAGTTTTTTCTTGTTTGAGTACGTCAGATGTTGCGGTATTAGAAGTAGTCATAAGATATCTTCATGAAGTGTTAAAACAAAATTTTCGCGTAAACTCCTGGCACGTGTCTGTTCGCTGTCGCACTTTGTTTTTTAAATCGCGTAAACATTCTAAATTAAACCATAGCATGGTTACGCTATATGGTTGATCACACTTCGAATTCCCGCTCGATTGCCATGATTATTTCCAGGATGCGTAACATCTCGACAACCTTAAGTCCAAACATCCAAAAATAAACTTCATATTTCACAAACTTTCTAAAAGAAATCAATATTGATGTCGATATCCTTTCTCATATCGTAACAGACCGGTTTTGTTGACAGTCTGCAACCAGATTTATGTGATTGAAGGGGTATTAGAATATGGAAGGACTTATCGTTGAACCATCTAGAACGTATCAAAAACTTCTATCGTCAGCAATTGAGTCTGGCGGGCTTGAAACAAAGCAAGTTTCGACCGGTAACGAAGCCCTGACATTGCTTAAGCAGCAGCCTTTTGATTTGGTATTTATTGCAATGCATTTACAAGATATGGATGGTCCAAAGTTTTCGTCACATCTGCGTGCCGATTCCCGCACCCGGCAAATACCGCTGGTTATGGTTACTTCGAATGAAGATAAAGAATTATTGGACGAAGCATTTTCAGCAGGTGTAACACAAATATTTGCTAGACATGAACTGGATAAAATTACCAGTTATGCTGCTCAGTTTTCTAGAAAAAATGGCAATAAAACCATGTCGGGGCATATCTTGTATATTGAAGATAGTCCATCAGTTGTCAACTTAACATCGGGGGTGTTAAGAGACAACGGCTACACCGTCGATCATTTTGCTACGGGTGAAGAAGGGCTAGAAGCATTCCAGAAGAATACCTACGATTTAGTGTTGACCGATATATTGCTCAAAGGCAAATTAAACGGCCAGGGAACTGTCAAAGCGCTACGGCACATTGCTGAGGACAATAAAAAATATGTACCCTTATTGGTATTCTCGGTACTTGATGATAGCGCACACAAAGTTGAATTGTTGCGCTTGGGAGCCAATGATTACGTTACCAAACCCCTAATCCAAGAAGAATTGCTTGCAAGAGTCAGCAATCTAATTACCAGTAAAAAGTTACTGGATAAGACAGTTGCCCAGCAAAATGTCATGCAGGAATTAACAGTAAAGGATCCATTGACCGGTTTGTATAATCGCTACTTTATGATGGAAGCTGTTAGTATTCCCTATAGCCTGATTATAGTGAATATCGATAAATTCAATCTAATCAATGAGAATTACGGTCACTTAACGGGTGATTTGGTATTGAAAGAAATAGCTTCCGAGTTAGTTAAACCTACCCGCAAAGAAGATATCGTTGCGCGTTATGATGGAGAAGAGTTTGTTTTGTTACTGTCCCACTGCAATATTTCTAATGCAACGATCATTGCAGAAAAAATACGGCAATCCATCGAAAATTTGCATCCATCAGACCTGAATGTAACCGCAAGCCTTGGCGTCGTAGAGATGCAACCCGATTCGACTGAAAGTTTCCCTGAATTATTTAAAGCCACCCACGATGCTATTAATCAAGCCAAATCAAATGGCGGTAATCAAGTCATCGCACGCTATCTATAAAAATGCCTGGATGTTCATAAACTTCACTATGCGGAGCTCAGACTCTGCATGACCATTGCATGGCTTTCAATATAGCGTTGGTTTTTCTTTTCTTTAATGGTATCGATATGCACCAGAATCAGCGCATCGACACAGTTAGAAAAGGTTGGATCGATATTAAATCCCAGAAATTCGCAGCCACCCGGCTGACATAATTCAACATATTGTTTATAGAGTACCGGAACCTTCACACCGAACTCATCCCTTGCTTGTATTCAACCTCATCCGCAACCTTCTTGAATGGCACAAAATCCTCAACCCGTTCAAACTCAAACGGCAATCTGGGTTTAGCAAGCAGCTCGGCTTTTCCGAAAAGTTCTGTATAAAAACTTGCAATTACCTTTTGCGCAGACTCAGGTAAAGAAGTACTCAGCGAAACCGGTCCAACCATATAACGTATCTCTGGATGCTGATACAGATACGCGCCAATCCCGTACCAGAGATAATCCAGACTGCGTTTCCCCTGGTATCGAGGTTGAATGAAGCTGCGTCCCAATTCAATTGCATGTTCAAGATAAGGAACAAACGCTGAATCAAACTCGAATAAGCTATGGGTGTACAACCCTGACTCTCCATGTTCCCTAAGAATTTTGGATGCTTCTCCAATGCGATAGGAACCGATAATTTCCAGCTCGTCTTCGTCCCACAGAATCAAGTGCCGGTAATAACGATCATAACTGTCGATATCCAACGCGTTGCCGGTGCCTTCCTGCACCTGCCGGAAAGATAATTCGCGCAACCGGCCAATCTCACGCATCACACTGGAGTTCGGCACATAGTCAAACAGATAAATATGCTTGCCGTCCTGGGTTTTACCGATCAGTTGCGACGCTTTCAGCTCCTTGCGGATTAATTTGGTGCGGACGGGGTGGATAATATTTTCAATCGGCTTAAACAGTTCTTTTTTCTTCTTTTTGCCTAATAAATAGATCTGCTTGCGCATCAATTTTGCCACGGCTTTTTTGGACAAATCCATAGCCGCGATGGATTCCCATGGGATCGGTTTGCCAATCCGGAATGAAATTTCACCGCCCTTTTGATTGAACATCTCATTGACCAGCATCATCGTGCCCAGCGGCTTGTAGAGGCTCGAAAGACCATAAAATAGTGTGGAATTTTTGCCGCCAATATAAACCGGAACAATCGGTGCTTTGGTTTTCTTGGCCAGCGATAAAAATCCGGTTTTCCACTTGCCGTCACGAACACCCAAGGGGCAAATACGCGAAACTTCCCCGGTCGGAAATAGAATGACGGCCTGCTCCGCTTCCAATGCTTCAACAATCTGGTTCAAATCGTCACGATGATTCGCGGATTCCGCTAAATTATCCACCGAGAGAAACAAGCTTTGCAGCGGATCAATACAGTTCAACAATGTCGTTGCGACAATCTTAACGTCGGTTCTGATCTCCGATACCAGCTTAAGCAGCGCCAACCCGTCCAGAGAACCCAGCGGATGATTCGCGACAATCAACACCCGGCGCTGATCAGGAATACGCGCGCGGTCTTTGCTGGAAACCTGAAAGCTAAAATTAAAATGCTCCAGCACCGCATCGTTGAATTCCAATCCTTCCAAATGCCGGTGTGTTTCAATGAATGCGTTGATCTCTTTCTGATGGAATAGCTTCTTCAAGACCGAAGCAGCGGCCTTCATCAGCGGCTTATCACTCGTCTCATCCGTATTTTGAAAGTAATCTTTCAGTAAGATATCCACATCAAGCATAATTCCGCTCCCAGCATAGCAATTGAATGCTGATAAGATAGAGGGTCAATGTGACAAAAGAATGACGTCAAATATTTTTTCAAAATAAGAGCGTTTCATGAATCGATTGCATGCTACAAAGCCTGCTCGGCATGATCACTGTAGTCATTAGTAGAATGTTTAATTTGCAATTAGATCAAGAAGCCAGTATTTATTTTCTGTGGACTTATTCATCTTTTGAGGTTTAACAAAGTTAAATTTGATGGAGAATGCATCATTTCTACCGTTTAATCGAGGAGATATCATGAGGTTTGTTTTGAACGCAATAAATTGTGTCATCTCAGGAATCTGGTTCTGGCTAGCTATATGTTAGAACAATTCTTTTCTGGCATTCTTCACCAACTTCAGATAGAAGTCGATCTTATCAACTCGCTCGTGCCACACAACGCTACAAAGGGTACGTTGAACGAGCAATCCTTACGTAGAATTCTCTCGTCGTTCTTGCCCAATCGCTATTCGATCGGTAGTGGATTAGTCATTGACTCCTTTGGAGCAAGAAGTCGACAGGTAGATTTGGTTATTTTCGACGAGCTTCATTTGTCAAAACTATTTAGGACAACCTCTCAAGTTCTTTTCCCGGTTGAAACAGTATTTGCCTGCATCGAAGTCAAGACAAGCATCAATAGAGCTGGTTTAAACGAGATTGCACAGGAAAATCAGTTTATCAACCAATTGAAGCACTCTGTACCATTGATAAGGCGTGTTTCTCCGTCAAAATCTCTTACCAATACATTTGATTTTTCCGAGTTCGCGACAAGACCTCCAATGACTTATCTAGTCGCTTATCATTGCGATACAGATCATCCATTGACTGTTCGTAAATGGTTCGAGAAAAGTGCGGAAAAGGATTTCCTACCTGATCTAGCCTTATTTTTGGATCTGGGCATGATTGTTTATCGCCCTAATCCAATAGAAAAATCAGTATTTGATTTTCTGATAATGCCCGCTCGCAATACTGACATTGGAGGATCTTTACCAGGAATCGCATACTTGTCAGACCCCTGTACGCGCATGATGCTGAACGGTCGTGAATTTCAGTCCTCTCGTTGGAAAGGGAATGGCGGCTATCCAATTATCATGCCTGAAAAAGCATTACTGTCATTCCTCGTTCAGCTCTCACGTGCTATCGATGCTTTTCCAAAAAATGACTCTTTCGATCCAACACCCTACCTTGCTCAATACTCAAATGAAGGTTTAGATGTATTGAACAACGCGTAGGGTGTTAATGTAAGTCGCTCATAACCAAGACGCATGCCCTAAGGTTTATAATCATTTTCATTCGGTGCAATAAAAATTGCAGCACCCTACTTTGCAAGTTCTTATGTCGGGCTTTGCAGTATCTATCTTGCAATTTATTGCATGACCTTATCCATTGTCGAATCAAGCCATTGCCTGATGATCCCGGCCAACCACCCCGGCTCATCCAGCGGCAGATCATGACCGGCCGTTTCGTGCTGCACATAGCCGGTTCCCCAAGTTTGCGCCAATTTCAGACTACAACGATAATCCACCAAACGATCCGCTCGGCTGGTTACAACGAGTATGGGTTGCTGTGGTTTGTCCGTGATGGAAAATTTCACGGCAGCCATAAATTGGTTTCTAGCGCTGGCCTTTGATACCGGATTTTGTTGTTGCCATTGCTGCCAGGATTCCAGCAGTTTGTTGTCATGCGGGTGACGATTTGAAGTCAAACTCAGAATATCCGCTTCCTTTTGTGCAGCCGAATGGAAAATCATCTTGAGAACTTGGGGGTAAACTGTCCAGCGCAAACGATGGTAAAACGGCGATAACGGTCTTGCGCTGGTGTTGATGAGGATTGCCGCTTCCACTTCATCCGGATACCGCGTCATCCAATCCATCGCGATCATCCCGCCCATGGAAAGCGCGATCAATCGGAGCGGTTGGTTTAAATTGATTTGCTCGCGTAATGCTTCGGTCATTTCCGCAATGGTTTTGGGACTGGTGGCCTGATGCAATTGGCCATTTCCCGGAATATTCGGTGTACTGATCATGGCGTGGGGGAATTGCTGCTGCAGATTCCCGGTAAATTCTCCCCAGTGCCGTGCCTCACGCAATAATCCCCGAATCAGCACGAAATGTTCACGATGCGTCATGAATACCACAGCGCCCGTGCTTGTTGTTCCAATCCCGGCATCTCGCTTTGGTTAAGCCAGTTTTGATACGATAAGGTCGCATGCAACAAAAATTCCATCAGGATTAAATGGCTTCTCAATACGCGATTCAGCCGGTGTGGTTTGACCGGGTGATACAAACCCTGCAATCGGCGCAATTGCAGCGGATTTTTGCGAATCCACCGCCACGAGCCCATTTCAAGCGTTAATGGCAGAAAAATATTGTTGCTCGCCAACGATTGCTGATAAAGAAAATCCCAAAGATCACCATGGGTCAGATAATGCTGTGATTGCGGCTCAAACAAATAATCCTGATGCGGGTATGTCTGCATAAAGAGCTGGCGCAAGTAGTAAACTTCTTTGAGATGTTTAATCGGCTCAAGCCGACTTTTGGCATAAGGAAACCAGATTTGGTTACGAAAACCAAAACCTGAATGACAATCCAGAACCAAGCTAAACGGCGCAGGCAAGACTTCCTTCTTAATAAAGTCACACAGTGCTTGGGCTTCCGGTTGCATGACGTCACCGGACTTTCCCCGATACCACGGCAACACCGATGAAATCCGGTGCCCTCCAGCCAGCCAAATGGTTTTTTCGTGGCTATCCACCGGCGCATTGCGCATGAGATCGATCCCCTGCCCATTTGAGCGCGTAGCGTTCAGCATGCCGACCGGATTGATGATGGGTAAAATATTGATCCGCACCCGTTGCAAAATATCAGCCAGGACCCGATCCCATTTTAGCCGTTCGAGCAGACCTTCCAGAAAAGCAATGACTACTTGCGTACCAATGCGTTCCAGGCCATGAATACCGGCAACATAAGTCACACACGGGATATCTTGTGCCGTATTTCCAAGTGTCAGCGCATAAATTGGTAGTTGGCCGTCATCGCAAGACGCTTGGCAAAGCACTTTACTGTGTAGATGCACATTATTATCCTCCTGAATAATCGCTTCAACTTGTTGCAATTCAGGTAATGATCGCTTCAGAGTGGGTGTGGCGTGCATTGTGTATTAAAGTGCTGCTACTGTAAAAAATGGATCTTACTGGAATATGCTCATACGCATCAAAGAATCATTGCAAAACTCCCCCCACTCTCTTTTTTAATAAATACTTCATGAATATTTAACAAATACTTCAAAGAAGCTTAACAAATGCTCTTTATGCTGTCATGCCATCACTAATCCAATTAAAAGGCATGTATGGTGAAGAATAAAGCCCCTATCAAAGTAAGAAGCGTGTGGATTTCAGATGTTCACCTCGGGTTCCGCGGTTGTCAGGCAGATGCACTACTGCATTTCCTGCATTCGGTTGAAACCGATTATCTTTTCCTGGTTGGCGATATTGTCGATTTCTGGAGTATCAAGAAGAGCCCTTACTGGCCGCAAGAGCATACCAACGTGGTCCGGTCTATTTTAGGCAAAGCCAAGCACGGCACTAAAGTGATCTACATACCGGGAAATCATGATGAAGGGATGCGGGATTGCATCGGCCATGTATTTGGTAATGTTGAAATTCACCAAGATTATGTGCACACCACCATCGAAGGCAAAAAGCTGTTGATAATGCATGGCGATGAGTTTGATGTCATCGTCAAAAATAGCCGCTGGCTTGCAAAACTGGGGAATGTCGCTTATGACACCCTGCTGGATCTGAATCATTATATTAATGGCATGCGCAAAT
>LNFM01010524.1_pt1 | contig 16085 bp, 18 predicted proteins | sample 596031 | NCBI WGS metagenome assembly LNFM01 (sample SAMN04254537, study PRJNA301005) | activated carbon metagenome | isolation source: dual media filters at the Ann Arbor, Michigan drinking water treatment plant | place: USA: Ann Arbor | reverse complement strand
GACCTGAAGCTCCACTGCTTCCGCGGCCTCTTCCATACGTCGGGCTATGCGCTGTGGTACGAGGCCGTGGTCTGGCTGCCGCTCGCCACCATGGCGGCGCTGGGCTTCACCGGGCCGATCTTCGTCACCCTGGGCGCCGTGATCTTCCTGCGCGAGACGGTGCACTGGCGGCGCTGGCTGGCGGTCGGCATCGGCTTCGTTGGCATGCTGATCATCGTCCGGCCCGGCCTTGTCACGGTGAACCCCGGCATCATCATGATGCTCTGCGCCGTGCCGCTGATCGCGGGCTCCAACCTCGTGGCCAAGGTCGTGTCGGGCCGCGACAAGCCCGCCGTCGTCGTGCTGTGGCAGAGCGTGATCGGCGCGATCTGCTTCACGCCGCTCGGCCTGTGGTTCTGGCAGACACCGACCACCGACCAACTGCTGCTGTTCCTGTCGGCCGGGTTCTTCGGGACGATGGGCTACTTCTTCATCACCTGGGCCTACCGGCTGCTTGATATTTCCGCCCTGCAGTCCATCACCTTCCTCGGCATCGTCTGGGCCGCCTTGATGGACGTTGCGGTCTGGGGCAAGACCTCGGACATCTGGACGTTCGTGGGCGCGGCGATCATCGTGGCGTCCACGACATACATCGCCCACCGCGAGGCAAGAGCGGGGGCCGCCGCGGGAGGAAAGAAGAAATGACGGATCGTCTGGCCGGCAAGGTTGCGCTCATCACCGGGGGTGCCTCGGGTCTCGGCGCCAATGCCGCCGAACTCATGGCGAAAGAAGGCGCCCGCGTCGTGGTGGCCGACGTCGCCGTCGATCGCGGCAAGGCGGTGGCCGACCGGCTGGGCTCGGCCGGCCATTTCGTGAAGCTCGACGTCACCAGCGAAGACAACTGGAAGGCCGCGATCCAGGAAACCGTCGACAAGTTCGGCGCGATCCACGTGCTGCTCAATTCCGCCGGCATCGGCCTCAGCAAGACGGTCGAGGAGATTACGCTCGAGGAATGGCGCAAGGTCCACGCGATCGACCTCGACGGCGTGTTCCTGGGTTGCAAGCACGGCGTCGCCGAGATCAAGAAGCACACCGCGCGGCTCGGCGGCTCGGTGATCAACATCTCGTCGATTTCCGGCATCATCGCCGGCGCCAACATGGCGGCCTACAATTCGGCGAAGGCCGGTGTTCGCCTGCTCAGCAAGTCGGTGGCGCTGCACTGCGCCAAGTCGGGCTACAACATCCGCTGCAATTCGGTGCACCCGACCTTCATCGACACGCCGATCCTCGACAAGTATCGCGACCGCTTCGGCCAGGACCTGATGCAGCAGAAGCTCGGCAAGCAGGTCCCGATCGGCCGCCTCGGCCGGCCCGAGGAAGTGGGCTGGGCGATCGTCTTCCTCGCCTCCGATGAATCGAGCTTCATGACAGGCTCGGAAGTGATCATCGACGGCGGAATCTCGGCGATGTGATTATACCCGTCGTCTCGGGCGGGATCGCCCCCGCCCTGGACCGCAGCGAAGGACCTCGCATTGCGGTCAGACGACACCTTCAGTCAGCGCGAGATCCTTCGCTCTGCTCAGGATGACATGAGGGCTCTACATGCTGCTCAATCTCGACGGACGTAAAATCTACTTCGACCTGGCCGGGCCGCAAAACGCGCCGGCGGTCTGCTTCACGCATTCGCTGGCCGCCGATGGCGGCATGTGGACCGAGCAGCTGGTGCCGCTGCTGGCTGCCGGTTATCGCGTGCTGCGGCTCGACATGCGCGGGCATGGCGGCAGCCAGCCGGTCGAGGGCGACTACACGATGGACGAGCTGGCGGGCGACGTGAAAGGCGCGCTCGACGTGCTGGGCATCTGGAAGGTCCACTATATCGGCCTGTCGATCGGCGGCATGATCGGCCAGGGCTTCGCACTTGCCTACCCCGAGCGGCTGCACTCGCTGACCCTGTGCGACACGCACCCCTCCTCGCCCGACGATTCGGCGGGCCTGTGGGACCAGCGCAAGGCGGCGGTCCGCGCGGGCGGCGTCAAGGCGCTGGCCGACGGCAACATGGAGCGGTGGTTCACGCCGGAATTCAAGGACGCCAATCCGACGCGGTGGAAGGAGATCCATTCGACCATCTGCGGCACGTCGGACGCCGGCTTCCTGGGCTGCGCCGCGGCCATCCAGGACTTCGACTATCTCGATCGGCTGCCCACCATCAAGATCCCGACCCTGGTGATCTGCGGCGACGACGATCCGGCGACGCCGCCGGACCGCAACAAGCTCATAGCCTCGAAGATACCCGGCGCGCGCTATGAGGATATCGCCAAGGCCCGCCATCTGCCCAACGTCGAGCGGCCCGAGCCGTTCAACCGGCTCATGATGAGCTTCCTCGGCCTCAACCGCTGACAGGAGTTATGTAAATGGATTTCGCCTTCTCCGAAGACCAGCTCGCCATCAAGGACAGCGTCGCCAAACTCTGCGCCGGCTTCGACGACAAATACTGGCTGAAGAAGGACAAGGACGGCGGCTTCCCGGAGGACTTCTACCGCACGATGGCCGACGCCGGATGGCTGGGTATCGCCATGCCGGAGGAATATGGCGGCTCGGGTCTCGGCATCACCGAGGCCTCGATCATGATGCAGGCGGTGGCCGAGTCGGGCGCGGCCCTGCAGGGCGCGTCGGCGATCCATCTCAACGTGTTCGGGCCCAATCCCATCGTGGTGTTCGGCACCGAGGAGCAGAAGAAGCGGATCCTGCCCGACATCATCAAGGGCAAGGTGAAGGGCTGCTTCGCCGTCACCGAGCCCGATGCCGGCCTCAACACCACGGCACTCGAGACCAAGGCCGAGCGCGACGGCAACGCCTATGTCGTCCATGGCAAGAAGACCTGGACCACCACGGCGCAGGTCGCCGACAAGATGCTGCTGATCGCCCGCACGACGCCGAAGGAGAAGTGCAAGCGGCCGACCGACGGGCTCTCGCTCTTCTACACCGACTTCGACCGCAGCAAGATCGAGGTGCGCGAAATCGAGAAGATGGGCCGCAAGGCGATCGACACCAACCAGGTGTTCATCGACGGGCTGAAGGTGCCACTCGAGGACCGCATCGGCGAGGAGGGCAAGGGCTTCCACTATCTGCTGCACGGTCTCAATCCCGAGCGCATCCTGATCGCGGCCGAGGCGATCGGCATCGGCAAGGTCGCTCTCGCCAAGGCGACGCAGTATGCCAAGGAGCGGGTCGTGTTCGGCCGGCCGATCGGCAAGAACCAGGCGATCCAGCACCCGCTGGCCGAGAGCTGGATGCAGCTCGAGGCGGCCAACCTGCTGACCTTCAAGGCTGCCTGGCTGTACGACAACGGCAAGGACTGCGGCGCCGAGGCCAATTCGGCCAAGTATCTCGGCGCCCGCTCCGCCTACGAGGCCTGCGAGCGCGCGATCCTGACCCATGGCGGCTATGGCTACGCCAAGGAGTTCCATGTCGAGCGCTTCCTGCGCGAGGTCATGATCGCCCGCATCGCGCCCGTCAGCGAGCAGCTCATCCTCTGCTACGTCGCCGAACGCGTGCTGGGACTGCCGAAGAGCTACTGACCGATCCGGATTGAGGCGGAACAGGGGCAAGCGAAGACGATTGTATCGTTTGTATCCGCAACCCCTTGGCGATTCAGGGCGTTCCTTCAGGACCTGATCGCAACCAATTCACCGGAGCCGTCCAAATGACTCGCAACCAGCTGAATGCCGGTCTTGCGCTGGGAAGCGTGTTCCTCATGGCAGGCATCGTGGTCTTCGCCCCGCCCGTTCCGCCGGCATCCGCCCAGAGCCAGGCCGAGCGAATTTGCCGGGAGCAGGGCATCACCCCGAAGACGGAGGGCTACGAATACTGCGTGTCACAGGCCACACGCGCCCTCGAGTGGGGAAAGCCCGAGCTCGCCTACACGATGGCGCGGGTGACCGCCGATGCGCGTGACTCATGCCTTGAGTATGGCTTGTCGCCGCCAACCTCCGGCTACAAGGCCTGCATGGAGCGAGAAACCCACGCCCGTCGCCTGCTCATGTTCACCGACGAGCCCCAGTACGACCGGAATATTGCCGAGCACTGATCCGGTTTGCGGCAACTGCGCCTTGTCGGATGACGTTTTCCCAGTGAACAACGGAGGGTGTCATGAATCGCGTCCGCACGATTTTCGTCGCCGTTGGTGCCGCACTGGCGATAGCGGCCTTTGCGTCCGAGGCGCAGGCCCGGTCCGCCCACACGCTCGCCATCGCCGAGAAGGCTTGCCTGGACCAGGGCGTCAAGCCCCAGTCAACCGCCTTCGAGAAGTGTGTCGAGCGCGTCGCCGATGCCTATGACCGCACCGGCCAGATGCCGAAGGTGACTTGGCCCACGGCGTCGATTGGCCGGGCGGCATTCGACGCGATTGCCCCGGCCTGACCGTCGGATAACCGCAGGGCGGACCGTTCACGGCGCTGGCCTCACGACTGATCTGCCATTCCTGTCGCGGTCGGCGTAGGCTCGCCGAATGCAACCGCTCCCCGCTTCCGTCCTCCCCGCCGGCGTTCGCGCCCGCATCCTGCCCGGCATCAACGGCCTCGACATCCACGTGCTCGAAGCCGGCTTCGACCGGAAGGCACCGGCCGTGATGCTGTTCCACGGCTTCCCCGAGATCGCCTACAGCTGGCGCAAGGTCCTGCCGGCGCTGGCCGATGCGGGCTATCACGCCATCGCGCCCGATCTGCGCGGCTATGGCCGCACCACGGGCTGGAGCGCCGACTTCGATGCCGACCAGATCGGATTCCGCTTCACCAACCTGCTGCGCGATGCGATCGGCGTGCTTTATGCGCTGGGTCATCGCACCGCCGAGGCCGCGGTCGGGCACGATTTCGGCTCCTCGGTCGCCTCCTATGCCTCGCTGGTGCGGCCCGACATCTTCAAGCGCATGGTGCTGATGAGCGCGCCCTTTTCGGGCCCCTCGGCCGTTCCCTTCGACACGGCCGGCAAGCCTGCTTCGCCCAAGGCGCCGGACGTCCATGCCGCGCTGGCAGCGCTGCCGCGCCCGCGCAAGCATTACCAGTGGTACCAGTCGACGCGCGAAGCCAATGAGGAGCAGTGGCACGCCAGGCAGGGGCTGCACAATTTTCTGCGCGCCTACTATCACTACAAGAGCGCCGACTGGAAGGCGAACAAGCCCTACGAACTGAAGGGCTGGACCGCCGAGGAACTGGCGAAGATGCCGACCTATTACATCATGGATCTTGCCGAAGGCATGGCCGAGACCGTCGCCAAGGAGATGCCGACGGCCGAGGAGATCGCCGCCGCCAGGTGGCTCACCGACGACGAACTCGCAGTCTATGCCGGCGAGTATGAGCGCACCGGCTTCCAGGGCGGCCTCAACTGGTATCGCGCCCGCACCAGTGGGCGCGTGACGCCCGAACTCGAGATCTTCACCGGCCGCACCGTCGACCAGCCCTCGACCTTCATCTCCGGCAAGAGCGACTGGGGCAACTACCAGTCGCCGGGCGCGCTGGAGAAGATGCAGAAGAGCGCCTGCACCAACATGAAGGAAATCCACATGGTCGAAGGCGCAGGCCACTGGGTGCAGCAGGAGCAGGCTGCCGAAGTGAGTCGCCTGCTGATCAAGTTCCTGAAGGAGACGAACGCCTGACCGACCTGGCCAGCGTTTCCGCGGGCGACGAGGCTGACCTCCTCGCCCTCAACAATCAACATGCCGTCGAGCTTTCCTGGCTCGACGCCGCGCGGCTGCGGCATCTCCTGGTGCAGGCCTTCCACGCCCGCCGCGCCGGCAACGTCGCCGCCTTCCTCTTGGCCTTCGACCAGGACGCCGACTACGACAGTCCGAATTACCTCTGGTTCCGCGAGCGCTACCCACGCTTCGTCTATGTCGATCGCATCGTCGTCGCTCCGGCCATGCGCAAACGCGGTCTGGCGAACCGCCTGTACGAGGACCTGTTTCGTGTCGCCAATGACGCAGGCCATGACCGCGTCGTCTGCGAAGTGAACTCCGATCCGCCCAATCCGGCCTCGGATGCGTTTCATGCGGCCCTCGGCTTCGTCGAGGTCGGACAGGCGTCGATCCATGACGGCACCAAGACCGTCCGCTATCTCGCCCGTCCCCTCGTCTAGGCGCCCAGCGCCTCCGCGAGCGCGACGAAGTCGGTCGCAAAGACGTCGAACCAGGGTTCGGGAGAGACATCGGGCCGGACGTCCGGGCCGAATTCCAGCGGGCGCGCCACGAAAGCCGTGCGCATGCCGAAGTCGCGCGCGGCCTTCAGATCGTATTTGTGGCACGCCACCATCATGATCTCTTCGGGCTGGTAGCCGAGAAGATCGACCGCGAGCTGGTAGACGGAAGGGGAAGGCTTGTAGGTCCGCGCCAGTTCGGCCGTCAGGACGGCATCGAAGGGAAGCCCCGCATGCTTGACCACGGCGACCATGGTCCTCATGCCGGCATTGGAGAGCGTCGAGATGACGAACCGCCGGCGCAGCCGCGCGAGCCCGTCCACACTGTCGGGCCAGGGATCGAGACGAGCCCAGACCTCGTTCAGCGCGTCGCGCTCAGCCGGGGTGAAGGTCGCCGACAGGCCATGGTGCTGGAGCAGGTCATCCAGCGTCTCGCGATAGATGCGATCCACCCTGAGCCATGGCCGCTTCCCGGCGATGATCTGGTCCAGGACCGCGCGATAGAGCTGGCGCCAATCGGCGGACAGGACGCCCCAGTCGATCTCGAGTCGCTTAGCGCGGTTGACCTCGGCCCCCCTGCGCAGCAGCGGCCCGCAGAAATCGGCGCAGGTGCCCTGGACGTCGAAGGTGAGCGCCCGGACCTTCGCCAGTGATGCCGCCTGCGCCATGGTTCAATGCCCCCTCCGCCGGAGCATCGCGCATGAATTCGACTGGCGTCAAACGATCGCCGCGCGATACCGTGTCCCGTGCCGCCACACCGCGCGGGCGGCTCGCTCACGAACGGAGTCAGTCCTGACCGATGCTTCACCGGGTCCGCTCTCGATCAGGACGTTTCGCGCGGCCCTGACCCAGGGGCGCGAGCCGCCGCCGCTGCAGGCGATTGCCCGCCTGCCCTCGTACCGCTGGTTCGTCGTCGCAACGGTCTGCATCGGCGCGTGCATGGGCCAGATCGATGCCAGCATGACGCAGGTGCTGCTGCCGCGGCTCGAAGTCGAATTCGGCGCGCGCCTCAGCAGCGTGAGCTGGGTCGCGGTCGCCTATCTGCTGGCAATGGCATCGTTCACGCCGATCTTCGGGCGGCTGGCCGACATGGTCGGCCGCAAGCTGCTGTACCTCGGCGGCTTCTTCCTCTTCATCGTCGGCTCGGGCCTGTGCGGCTTTGCGACCGATCTTCCGATGCTGATCTTCTTCCGCATCCTGCAGAGCATCGGCGCCGCGCTGCTGACGTCGAACAGCATTGCCATCATCGTCATGGCCACCGGTGAGAAGGAACGCGGGCGCGGCCTCGGCCTGCAATCGGCGGCACAGGCGATCGGCCTCGGCGCCGGGCCGGCCGTCGGCGGCCTGATCCTCGACACGCTGGGCTGGCAGTGGGCCTTCTGGATCAACGTGCCGATGGGCCTGGCCGGCGTGATCCTGGGCTGGCTCCTTCTTCCCCAGACCAAGGCGTTGCCGGCAACCGGTCGCTTCGACTGGTACGGCGCGCTCCTGATCGCACCGGCCCTGACGGCGGTCGTGGCGGCCCTGAACGAGGGCCATACCTGGGGATTTACGTCACCGGCCCTGATCGGCTGCGTGGCGTTCGGGATCGTCTTCCTCGCCCTCTTCGTCCGCGCCGAGCGCCGGGCCCAGACGCCGCTGCTCGACCTGCATCTTCTGGCCAGGCGCGCCTTCCTGCTGGGCAACGCCGCGAACTTCCTGTCCTACGCCGTGCTGTTCGGGGTTTTCTTCCTCATCCCGTTTGCGCTCGTGCGCATCTATGACGATTCCGCCCTGGCGGCCGGCCTGCGGCTGTCGATCCTGCCCGTGATGCTGGGACTGCTGGCGCCGGTCGGGGGCGCCCTCTACGACCGCTTCGGTGCCCGGGCGCCAACCTTCTGCGGCATGCTGATCTGCATCGCGAGCCTCGCGACGATCCATGTCTTCCTTGACGGGTCGCCAGCGAACCTGCCGCTGGTGACGCTGGCCCTGGCGCTGTTCGGCGTTGGACAGGGCCTGTTCATCTCCCCGAACACCAGCGCGATCATGGCGACGGCGCCGCCCGAACAGACGGGCCAGGCGGGTAGCGTGCTGAACCTGGTGCGCCTGATCGGCATGAGCGCCGGGATCGCCGGCGCCTCGACGCTCTTCGCGCTGGGGCTGGGAGATAGCGGAGGCAGCACGCTCAACGTTCCGACATCGTCCCTCGTGGCGTCCTGCCGCGGCGTGATCCTGCTGCTTGGCGGTCTGGCTGCGCTGGCGGGCCTGATCTCGCTGATCCGGCCCCCCGGCGTCGCGGGACGCGACGCCGGTGTTCGAGATCCGATCGTCGAGTGATCAGGCGGCGAGCTTCTTCGCCGTCTCCGCGACCCGGCGGCCCTGGTAGCGTGCGCCAGCCAGCTCGTTCTCAGACGGCTGGCGCTGACCGGTGCCGCCGGCGATCGTGGTGGCGCCATAGGGGCTGCCGCCGGTGATCTCGTCGAGCGTCATCTGGCCGGCATAGCCATAGTCGAGACCGACGACCACCATGCCGAAGTGCAGCAGGTTGGTGATGATGGAGAAGAGCGTCGTCTCCTGGCCGCCATGCTGGGTCGCCGTCGAGGTGAAGGCGCCGCCGACCTTGCCGTTCAGGGCACCCTTGGCCCACAGGCCGCCGGCCTGGTCGAGGAAGCTCGCCATCTGCGAGGACATGCGGCCGAAGCGCGTGCCGGTGCCGACGATCACCGCGTCGTAGCCGGCGAGATCCTCGATCCTGGCGACCGGGGCCTTCTGGTCGAGCTTGAAGTGCGCGGCCTTGGCCACCGCTTCCGGCACGGTTTCGGGAACGCGCTTGATGTCGACCTGTGCACCGGCCTCACGCGCGCCGGCGGCGACCGCCTCCGCCATCGTCTCGATGTGGCCGTAGCTCGAATAGTAAAGAACGAGAACCTTGGTCATGTCTGTCTCCAGTTATCGGTTGAGATTGAAGGGAAAGAGAAACGTCAGGCCGCGATCCGGCCCATCCGGCCGGCGTGGTAGTCGCGCACCGCTCGTTCGAGTTCGTCGATCGAGTTCATTACGAACGGTCCGTGGCGCAGGATGGGCGCATCGAGGGGATCACCGCCGATCAGCAGGATCTCGCTGTCCGATGCGGCCGTGATCTCGAGACGGTCGCCCGCCGCTAGCCGCGCCAGTTGACCCGCTTCGATGCGCCGGTCGTCGCCGCCGATGCGGGCGGCACCCACCATCAGATAGACTCCGAGTTCAGGCGCGCCACCCACCGGTAGATCCACTCTGGCGCCGGCCTTCAGCGACGCGTGCACGACGAAGGGATTGCCCGAGGTCGCGATCGGCCCGGTGAGGTCGCCGACAGCGCCGGCCACGACCCGCACCAGCCCGCGCCCGTCGTCGCCCGTGAAGGTCGGAATTTCCGACGCCGTCACATGCCGGTAGGCCGGCTCCTCATGCTTCGATCCCTTGGGCATGTTGATCCAGAGCTGGACGCCATGGACATGACCGCCCTCCCGCCGCAGCTGCTCGTCGGGGCTCTCGTCATGGACCACGCCACGACCGGCGCGCATCCACTGGACCTCGCCCGGCCGCATGTTGCTGGTGTTGCCGAGACTGTCCTTGTGGGTCTGGCTGCCTTCCAGCAGCAGGGTGAGCGTCTCGATGCCGGCATGCGGGTGCGCCGACGCGCCCTTGGCCTCGCCCGGCCGCACGTCGATCGGGCCGAACTGGTCGAGGAAGATGAACGGGCCGATCGCCTCGTAGGCGTCCGAGGGAATGGCGCGGCGCACTTCGAACCCGTCGCCTTCGAGGGTCCGGAACGCCTCATGGATGGAAACGAGCTGGCGCCTGCTGGTGCTGATGCTTGAAGCCGTCATGGCCGCCCTCCTTGGTAGCAGGGCACATGTAGGGGCGGCTTCTTTGTCGGAAAATCCGTATAATACTGAACGATCTTTTCAGTATTTTAGAAATGACAACAACACCCGGAACCCCCTCCTTCGCCCAGCTCCAGGTCCTGCTCGCCGTGGTCGACGCCGGCAGCTTCGCCGCGGCCGCCCGACGCCTGAACCGGGCCACATCGGCAATTACCTACGCCATCGACAATCTCGAGGCCCAGCTTGGCCTGCCGCTGTTCGACCGGGTCGCGACCCGCAAGCCCCAGCTCACACAGGCGGGTCGGGCGGTGCTGGCCGAGGCCCGCGCCGTGACGCACGGCGTCGACATGCTGCGCGCCAAGGTGAAGGGGCTGCTCGAAGGGCTGGAAGCCGAAGTCTCGCTCGCGGTCGACGTCATGCTCCCGACCGCCCGACTCGTCGACGCCCTGCAGGCCTTCCAGACGACATTCCCCACGGTGCCGTTGCGGCTCCATGTCGAGACGCTGGGCGCCGTGACGCAGCTCGTGCTCGACGGCACGGCGACCATCGGCGTCAGCGGTCCGAACGTGGCGGCCGACGGCACCGAGAGCATCGCCATCGGCGGCGTCCGGCTCGTGCCGGTGGCCGCGCCCTTCCACCCGCTGGCACGTCTCGGCGGGCAGGCGCGAGGGGCGGCGCGCGAGCATATCCAACTCGTCCTCAGCGATCGCTCGAAGCTGACCGAGGGCCAGGATTTCGGCGTGGTCGGCCCCAAGACCTGGCGGCTGGCCGATCTCGGCGCCAAGCACGCGCTGCTGCTGGCGGGCGTGGGCTGGGGCAGCATGCCGGCGCCGATGGTCACGGGCGACATCGAGGCCGGGCGCCTCGTCGAACTCGATCTCTCCGACTGGTGGGCGGCGACCTATCCGCTGCGCGTCCTGCACCGCATCGACAGCCCGCCCGGTCCCGCCGCGCACTGGCTGATCGAGCGCTTCAGGAGCCAGATGTGACGATGGACTGCTTCCAGACCTTGCCGTGCTAGAACCCCACCGTGTCGTTTCTCACCCGTCGTCGCATCGCCTGGACACTGCTGCTGCTCACGCCCGCGATGTTCGCCGTCAACATGCTGATGGCGCGCTATGCCACGTTCGTGCCGCCGAACGCACTGGCGCTGGGACGCTGGCTCTTCGTGGCCCTGCTGCTCTTGCCCTTCGCCTGGCCGCGCCTGGTGCGCCATCGCCATGCGCTCACGCGCGAATGGCGCGACCTGCTGGTGCTGGGCGCGCTCGGCATGTGGATCTGCGGCGCCTGGGTCTATATCGGCGCCCGGTCCGTGCCGGCGCTCAACATCGGGCTCATCTACGCCGCTTCGCCGATCCTGGTCGTGGCGCTCGGTCGCCTGCTCTATCGCGAGCGGCTGACGACGGGCCGCCTCGCGGGCATCGTTCTCTGCCTCGCCGGCGTCGCCGCGGTATTCGCCAAGGGCCGGATCGAGAACCTTCTCTCGGTGCAGTTCACCGAGGGCGATCTCTGGATTGCCGCCGCCTCGGCTTGCTGGGCCCTCTACTCCGTGCTGCTCAAGGCGCGTCCGAGCGCGCTCGATCCGCTGACGCGCCTTTGCGCCATCTCCTTTGCGGGTTCGCTCGTCCTGTTGCCCTTCACGATCGGCGAGGCGCTGCTCTGGCAACCACCGGACCTCACCGACTGGCGCACCTGGGCATCGTTCCTGGTGCTCGCCGTCATTCCCGGCGTCGGCGCATATGGCGCCTTCGCCTATTGCGTGCGCGAACTCGGCCCCTCGGTCAGCAGCGTGTCGATGTATCTCGGCCCGCTCTATATCGGCATTCTCGCCTGGATCGTCCTTGGCGAAGCGCCGCAATGGTACCATCTGATCGGAACGGCACTCGTGCTGCCCGGCCTGTTCCTCGCGACCCGTTCCGCCCCCAAAGGAGTCTGACATGTTCCGCGCGATCCTCACCGTCCTCGCTCTCCTCGTCGCGCTCCCCGCCGCGGCCGAGGAAATCGGCTCGGTCGGCTATCGCTTCAAGTGGCTGGGCCCCAACGACAAGATCGTGGTCGAGGCGTTCGACGATCCCGACCTCGCGGGCATCACCTGCTATCTCGCGCGCGCCCGCACCGGCGGCCTGAAGGGCATGGTTGGCCTCGCTGAAGATCCGCCCTATGCCTCGATCTCCTGTCACCAGGTCGGTCCGGTCGACGGCAACAAGGCCGAGAAGCTCAAGAGTCCGCACGAAGTGTTCAGCGAGCGCGCCTCGCTGGTCTTCAAGACCACCCAGGTCGTGCGCTTCTACGATCCCAAGCGCCGCGCGCTCATCTATCTCACCTATACCGACCGCGTGATCGAGGGCAGCCCGCAGAACTCGATCAGCGTCGTGCCCGTCGGCCTGCGCTGATTTTTTCGGAGAGCCATGAAATGACAAGTCATCCCACGCCCAACTGGCGTTCGCTGATGTTCGTGCCGGTACTGGCCGAACGCTTCATCGCCAAGGCCCATACCCGCGGTGCCGACGCTTTGATCCTCGATCTCGAGGATTCGATCATCCCGGCCAAGAAGGCCGAAGCGCGTGCCGCGATCGCCGCCGCCGTGCCGCGGGTGGCGCAGGACGGCGCCGACGTGGTCGTGCGCATCAACCGGCCGCTCGAACTGGCGGTACCCGACATCGAGGCGGCCGTGATGCCGGGCGTCTCGGCACTGATGCTGCCCAAGGTCATGGGCCCCGAGCACGTGCGGCTGCTGGCCGAGCTGGTGACCGAGCGCGAGCGGCAGCTCGGCATGGAGATCGGCCACACGCGCTTCCTGGTGCTGATCGAGACGGTGGCCGCCCTGCCGCATCTCTTCGCCATCGCCGCCGAGCCGCGCAGAGGATTTTGCCACCGACATGGGCGCGATCCCGTCGGCCGACAGCATGTACGTCTTCGCCATGCAGGGACTGGCCGCCTGCCGCGCCGCCGGCATCCTGCCGATGGGCTCGATGGGGCAGCTCGCCAAGATCGACGATCTCGAGTCCTATCGCGCCGGTCTGAAGCGCGGCCGCGAACTGGGCTTCACCACGGCCTCGTGCATCCATCCCGCGCACGTGCCGATCATCAACGAGGAATACGGCGCCTCCAAAACCGAGCTCGACCGCGCCCGGCGCCTGCTGGCGGCCTTCGAGGTCGCCAAGGCCAACGGCGAGGGCGCGGTGGCCTTCGAGGGCAGCATGGTCGACCTGCCGATCGTCATCCGGGCGGAACGTTTGCTCGCGCGGGCCGCTTCCTGGAAGAAGACCGGCTGAACGGGAGCCCCCGGCAATGTCGCTTGCGATCTACGGCCACCTCTTTTCCTCCTACACCCAGAAGGTGTTGATGGCGCTGTACGAGAACGGCACGCCGTTCGAGTTCCGCGCGCTGGGGCAGGACACGCCCGGGCATGTCGGCGAGTGGCTGAAGCGCTGGCCGCTCCGGAAGTTCCCCGTGCTGGTCGACGGCGATCGCACCGTCGTCGAGACCAGCATCATCATCGAGTATCTGCAGCTCGCGCATCCCGGCCCGGTGCGCCTGATCCCCGCCGACCCGATGGCGGCCCTCGACGTGCGCTTCCTCGACCGCTTCTTCGACCTGCACGTGATGAACATGATGCAGCTCGCGGTCGATGGAGCCCTCACAGGCGATCCGACCAAACGCAAGGACGGTCACGACGCGGCCATCGGGAAGCTCGATCGCTCCTACGCCTGGCTCGATGCCGAGCTGGCCGGCCGCCCCTGGGCTACCGGCAGCGACTTCACCCTGGCCGACTGCGCCGCCGCGCCGTCGCTGTTCTACGCCGACTGGGTGCACCGGATTCCCGAATCCTATCCGGTACTGCGCGCCTACCGCACACGCCTGCTCGCAAGACCGTCCTTCGCCCGCTGCGTCGACGACGCGCGGCCGTTCCGTCCCCTCTTCCCGCTGGGCGCCCCGGACCGGGATTGATCGGGCAACAAAGGTCCCTCGCTGCGCTCGGGATGACAAAGGGTGTTGATCAAACCACCTCTTGTCATCCCGAGCGCAGCGAGGGACCCTTCTCGTCAATCCACTGATCGGGGCGTTCACCGATACAGGAACGTCCCCAGCAGGACCCAGCGGCCGGCTTTCGGCGTGCCGACCAGCGGCGTCGTGTAGTGCCAGAACGGCAGGCGATAGGCGGTCACGGTCGAGGGACCGGCCACCGACACGATCTCGCTGAAATGGCCGGCGCGGCTGTAGACCAGCCACTGGTGCTCGACGCCGGGGGTGCACAGGCTGAGATGCAGGTCGATGTAACCGCCCTTCGCCTTGTCGTTCTCGGGGTGGTGGTCGTTGTGCGGCCCGGCATAGTCGCCGGCCCCATAGCGCAGCACCTGCAGACCCCAGCCCGATCTGAGCTTGCGTCCCGCCAGCGCCTCGGCGAAGGCGCGAAAACTTTGTGATCGCATCATGCGGGCGAGACCGATCCGCTCGGCGGCCTTCACGCCCGGTTCGCGGCGGCTCTCGAAATAGATGGTACGGGCGCGGCTGCTCTTGGGCAGCAACTCGGCATAATCCTGCTTCATCTCGAAGATCGTGTCGGGCGGGATCGGCTTCTCGATCGGTTCCAGCACGTCCGGCAGCTCGGCCTCCAGCGTGCGCCGCACGCGCGCCACCTTGGCGCGATCGAGCAGGTCTTCCGCCGCCAGGAACCGCGTGCGCGGGTTGGCCAGCGCCCCGCACAAAGGATGCGTGCCCGCCAGCACGCGTCGGCCGGCGCGGCTCAGCAGGTCCTCGAACTCCACGGGAATGCCGTTTGATCTCATCGGTCCGCCCCTCTAAACGACGTGCCTAGCATGCCTTACGCCTCGCTTCGCGACTTCATCGACCGGCTGGAGAAGAGCGGCCGCCTCGTGCGCGTCATCGCGCCGGTCTCGCCGCATCTCGAGATGACCGAGATCCAGACCCGCCTGCTGGCCGAGAAAGGCCCGGCCGTGCTGTTCGAGAACGTCGTGCGGCCCGACGGGACGCGCTCCGACATCCCGGTGCTGGTCAATCTGTTCGGCACGGTCGAGCGCGTCGCCTGGGGCATGGACCGCGAGCCGGGACAATTGCGTGCCGTGGGCGAGACGCTGGCTTTCCTGCGCCAGCCCGAGCCGCCGGGCGGCTGGCGCGAGGCGCTCGAGATGCTGCCGATGGTGCGCACCGTCATGGCGATGAAGCCGAAGACGGTGAATTCCGCACCCTGCCAGGAGATCGTCCTTACCGGCGACGACATCGACCTCGGGAAACTGCCGATCCAGACCTGCTGGCCGGGCGAGCCGGCACCGCTCATCACCTGGCCGCTGGTGGTGACGCAGGGGCCGAACCCGAAAGGCGACAAGCAGGACAACTTCAATCTCGGCATCTATCGCCTGCAGGTCACCGGCAAGAACACGACCCTGATGCGCTGGCTGAAGCATCGCGGGGGCGCGCAGCATCATCAGCGCTGGCAGAAGTCCGGCAAGCGCGAGCCGCTGCCGGCCGCCGTGGTGATCGGCGCCGATCCCGGCACCATTCTCGCGGCCGTGACGCCGGTGCCCGACACGCTGTCGGAATACCAGTTCGCGGGCCTGCTGCGCGGCAAGAAGGTCGAGCTGGTCCAGTGCAAGACGGTGCCGCTCAAGGTGCCGGCCGAGGCCGAGATCGTGCTGGAGGGCCATGTCAGCCTCGACGACTATGGCGACGAGGGCCCCTACGGCGACCATACCGGCTACTACAACAGCGTCGAGCAGTTCCCGGTCTTCACGATCAGCGCCATCACGATGCGGCGCAAGCCGATCTACCTCTCGACCTTCACCGGCCGGCCGCCCGACGAGCCCAGCGTGCTGGGCGAGGCGCTGAACGAAGTGTTCATTCCGCTCTTCCAGCAGCAGTTTCCCGAGATCGTCGACTTCTGGCTGCCGCCCGAGGGCTGCTCCTATCGCATCGCCGTCGTTTCGATGAAGAAGGCCTATGCCGGCCATGCCAAGCGCGTGATAATGGGCGTGTGGAGCTATCTGCGGCAGTTCATGTACACCAAGTGGGTGATCGTGGTGGACGCCGACATCGACGCGCGCAACTGGAAGGACGTGA
>LNFM01008080.1_pt1 | contig 16089 bp, 16 predicted proteins | sample 596031 | NCBI WGS metagenome assembly LNFM01 (sample SAMN04254537, study PRJNA301005) | activated carbon metagenome | isolation source: dual media filters at the Ann Arbor, Michigan drinking water treatment plant | place: USA: Ann Arbor | reverse complement strand
GGCAACACCAACGTGACCATTGGCATTTCGTGGGGACTGGCCATGCTCTCGAACGCCGCGCCGTTTACCGAGGGGGCGGCAGCGGATGACAGTGAAGTCGCGAAGTACCTCATCGTCCTCACGGACGGCGAGAACACCCAGAACCGCTTTTCGAGCAACACGAATGCCATCGACGCGCGCACCAAACTTGCCTGCAAATCCGCGCGCGACGCCGGTACCGTCTTTACGATCCGCGTGATCGACGGCGACAAGACGCTGCTTAAGGACTGCGCCAGCAAGGACAACAACGGCGAGCCCCGGTTCCACGATGTGCAGTCGGCGGACGAACTGCCCCAGGTGTTCCGCTCGATTGCCAACGAGATCGCGAATCTGCGTATCGCCAGCTGATCAATGCCCGAAAACAAAAAGCCCCGCTTCGGCGGGGCTTTTTTTGTCAGGCGGCCTTCTGGCCGAGACTTTCGAACAGCCCGGCGCCGTCGGTCCCGCCGACAAGCGGATCGATCAGATTTTCGGGATGAGGCATCATGCCGAGCACGTTGAACTTCTCGGAATAGATGCCGGCGATCGCGTTCACCGAACCGTTCGGACTGTTCTTCTCGACATTGCCAGCCGCATCGCAATAGCGGAAAGCGACACGCCCTTCGCCCTCGATCCTCTTTAATGTATCGGCATCGGCCAGATAGTTGCCGTCGCCATGCGCGACCGCAACCTCGATCACCTGATCTTTTTGATACAGACGCGTGAACGCCGTGTCGTTGCGTTCGACCTTGAGGTGCTGCGCGCGGCATACGAATTTGAGATGCGAGTTGCGCAGGAGAACGCCCGGCAAAAGCCCGCTCTCGACAAGAATCTGGAAGCCGTTGCAGATGCCGAGCACAAGCCCGCCCTTTGCCGCGTGCGCCCTCACCGCGTCCATCACCGGCGAGCGCGCTGCGATCGCGCCGCAGCGCAGATAGTCGCCGTAGGAAAACCCGCCAGGCAGCAGAACGAGGTCCGTGCCGGACGGCAATTCCGTTTCGCCGTGCCAGACGATCTTCACGTCACTGCGCGTGACATCTTTCAGCGCGCGCGCCGCATCGCGCTCGCGGTTCGAGCCGGGGAAGAGAATGACGGCGGATTTCAACCCGCGATCTCCACGCGGTAGCTTTCGATCACGGTGTTGGCGAGTAGCTTTTCGCACATCTGCTTTATCTCGGCCTCGGCTTTCGCCTTGTCGCTGCCCGCGACTTCGAGATCGAACACCTTGCCCTGCCGCACGCTCTCCACGCCGCCGAAGCCGAGCGATTTGAGTGCGCCCTCGATGGCCTTTCCCTGCGGGTCGAGTACGGACGTTTTCAGGGTGACGGTTACGCGCGCTTTCATCTCAGCCCTTTACCAAGGTCGGCCCGGGTTTCGCAGCCGGATTATCGCTTTCGGTCAGGATGCCAAGCCGCTTTGCGACTTCGCTATACGCCTCGACCAGCCCGCCGAGATCGCGGCGGAAACGGTCCTTGTCCATTTTTTCGTTCGTCTTCATGTCCCACAGGCGGCATGAATCCGGGCTGATCTCATCGGCAACGACAATACGCACCATGTCGTTTTCCCAGAGCCGGCCGCATTCCATCTTGAAGTCGACAAGACGTATGCCGGCTCCAAGGAACAGTCCGGACAGGAAATCGTTTACGCGGATCGCGAGCGACATGATGTCGTCGATCTCCTGCGGCGCGGCCCAGCCGAACGCGGTGATGTGCTCTTCGGAGACCATAGGGTCTCCGAGCGCATCGTTCTTGTAATAGAACTCGATGATCGAGCGCGGCAGCTGCGTGCCTTCCTCGATGCCAAGGCGCGTCGACAGCGAGCCGGCGGCGACATTGCGGACAACGACTTCGAGCGGAATGATCTCGACTTCGCGGATCAGCTGCTCGCGCATGTTGAGGCGGCGCAGGAAATGCGTCGGCACGCCGATGTCGTTCAGATTCTGGAAGATGTATTCCGAGATGCGGTTGTTCAGCACGCCCTTGCCGTCGATGATCTCGTGTTTCTTGGCGTTGAAGGCGGTCGCATCGTCCTTGAAATGCTGGACAAGCGTTCCTGGCTCGGGACCCTCATAGAGGATCTTCGCCTTGCCCTCGTAAATTCGGCGGCGGCGGTTCATGAGATGTCTTACCGTTCTTGAGAATCCATTGGCGGGCGCGGCCGAATCGAACTTTGCGGCTGCTGCATCCCGCGCGCGGGTGGAACCTATAGCATGCGCCTGCCGGTTACAACGCGGCGAAGGGCCTGTTCCCGGAGCCGTTGATTTGCTGCCCGGCGGGGAATATCTGATGGACCTAGTGGACTGATCCTTGGGAGGAAATGGATGACGACCTTCGACGACCGCGAGGCCGCCTTCGAGCGCAAATTCGTTCTCGACGAGGATCAGAAGTTCCGGGCCATGGCCCGGCGCAACCGCATGCTGGGCCTCTGGGCGGCCGACAAGCTGGGTAAGGTCGGCGAGGAAGCCGATGCCTACGCCAAGGCCGTGGTCCATGCCGATTTCGCCGAAGCCGGCGAAGACGATGTCTTCAGGAAGCTCCGGGACGATCTCGACCCGTCGGTGACCGACGAGGACATCCGCCGCGCCATGCAAGATCTCCTCGACAAGGCCGCAGCCGAGGTCAAAGCCGGGTCCTGACCCGGCGAGAATCGAGCGATTTCAAGGCATTTTTACGGACGGGGAACTCCTACCCCCGGCCTCACGTTGGGACTGGAGTGTCGGCTATCGCCCGCACGCCATAATCCAACCTGGAGGCACCCAAGATGATGTCCCGTAAGACAACCGTCAGCGCGGCCGCGTTGCTTCTGGCTTCGGCCGGCGCCGCTGCCGCGTTCCCCGCCACCGCCACCACGGACCTCAACGTGCGCTCCGGTCCCGGTACGGGCTACCGCGTCGTGGATCAGCTCCAGCCGGGCCAGACCGTTGAGGTCACGGGTCAGCAGGGCTCCTGGTACGAGATCGAGGGCCAAGGCTGGGCGAGCGCCAACTATATGGATGCCCAGGGCCGCCGCAGCGCTGTCATCATCGACCGCGGATACGATTATGGGCCGACCGCCTTCTATTACGGCAACGATCCCTACTACTGGGATGACGCCGGATTCTATTTCTACGTCCGCGACGGCAGACGCCACCGCGTCGGCTGGGACTGGTTCCGCGATCGCGATTATCGCCGCGACTTCCGCTGGTCGGATAATCGCCGGCGCGGCGATTTTGAACGCCGCTGGAGCCGTCGGGACAATGATGGCGATCGTCGCCGCGTAGGCGATGCTGACCAGCGCCGGGGCGATGCTGATCTCGATCGCAACGGCGAGATGCGGCGCGGCGAGCGTATCGAGCGCGACGAAGCCAATACCCGCGTAGAGGGCGACCGCGATGTCCGCTCGGGCCGGGCGTCTGCGGAAGGCGAAGGTCGCGTCCGTCGCGACGGCACGCTGCATGGCGGCGATCGTGATCGCGGCCCCAGCGGCGGCCGCCAGGGTGGCCAGCCCCGCGTCCTCGAAGAGGTCCCCGGCGGCGGATACTGACTTATACATACATCAGCCCGCCGGAGCTTTCCGGCGGGCTGAGAACTGAACATTTGTTCAGATAATTCTCTCCAGTATTTTACTGGATTCCCCGGTCATACACCCCACATCTGATCCATCGCCCGGCGCTTGCCGGCAAGTCTTTCGCGCGGTCGGCCGCGTAGGGAGGAATGTACAGATGAAGCTGTTCAAATCTACTGGCGGAGCGCTGGCAATGTTATTGGTCTCGGCCGCAGCCGCGGCCGCGTTTCCCGCCACCTCGACAACCAGCCTGAACGTCCGCTCCGGTCCGGGCACGAACTATCGCGTGGTAGATACGTTAAGGCCCGGCGAAACCGTGGATGTCACTAGCCGGCGCGGATCCTGGTATCAGATCGACGGCGGCGGCTGGGCCAGCGCGGCCTATCTTGCCACGGGTGGCGGCGCAGCGGTCTACGAAGAGGATGTTTATGTCGACGACAGCCCGTATTATTACGGGCGTCCATACATAGGTTTCGGCTATTCCTCCTACCGGAATTACTGGCGTCCGGACCATCGCTGGCGCCCGGGGCACCATTGGCGACCCGGCAAGCCGGGCCGGCCAGGGCATCATTACCGCCACCGGCGTTACGGCTCTGGGGGAATCGCCAAATTCGATCACCAACGTCGCGGCTCTCGCGCAGGCGGCTCGCAGAGATGGTATCCAGGCCGCCACTAGGCCACACGACATAAAACATCAAAACCCGCCGGAAACGGCGGGTTTTTTAGATTTGGCGTGGATCATGATTCCATCACCGCATCTCCCTACGGCGACCTCGTGCGCCAGCCGGCAGAACGGAAGCCCGTCCTCCGTGCGAGCTTCTCCTTTCTTGCCTTCATCTTTCTTGTACCGACAATATGGCCGCGCAAATCTATGATGGCTGGATAATAGCTGCCAATTTGTACATATTCTAGCAACACGCTTTGAGTACTGCTTCCTGAACATGAACAGACATTCATAACGCAACACAAATTCGTCATCCCATTGGAAGCGTTGGATACACATTCATATGTGCGCGTTATCCGATTGGGAAAGTCAAAACAGTTCAGGGAGAGACTCAGAAATGAAATTTGGAAAAACAACCGCAAGCGTGCTTTCACTTGTCCTTGGATCGGCAACCGTTGCAGCGGCTTTTCCCGCGACGTCCACGACAAGTCTCAACGTTCGTTCAGGACCCGGGACGGGGTATGCCGTTGTCGATACACTTCGGCCCGGTGAGACCGTCGATGTTACGGCACAGAGCGGCGGCTGGTATGAGGTCGACGGTCAGGGATGGGCCAGCGCGAACTATCTCGACGCCGGCGGCGGCTATTCGACGTCCTATTATCAGGACGACGGGTACTATGCGGGTTACGGCCCCGCGTCGTACTACTATGGAAGTTATCCGGCGTATTACTCTGGCGGAGTCTACTTCTATGTCCGTGACGGCCGCCGCCACCGCGTCGACCGGAGTGATCTGCGCGAGGCAAGGCGTGAGGTTCGGCGCGAACGCCGCGACGTGCAGAACGCTCGCGAGGAACGCCGCGAACTTCGTGGGGACCGCAATGAATCCCGCCGTGAGGTAAGACAGTTGCGACGCGACGATGCCCCGCGTGCGGAACGCCGCGAAGCCCGCCGGGATTTGCGTCAGGATCGCCGCGAACTCCGTGAGGGACGGGCATCCGTTCGCCAGGAACGCCGTGAACTACGCGGCGCCCGCCAGGAGCTTATCGAGGAACGCCGCGGCCGCTAAAAATGCCGCAGTAAAAACGAAAAGCCCGCCGGAAAACGGCGGGCTTTTTTTCAGGCGCGGCCGAACACGCGGCTGAAGATCGTATCGACATGCTTGAAATGATAACCGAGATCGAACAGCGCCTCGATTTCGGCAGGCGGCAAGAGCTTCGTCACATCCTTGTCGGCCTTCAGGAGCGTGAGGAAATCCCCCTCCCCGCGCCAGACCGGCATCGCATTGCGCTGAACGAGTACATACGCATCCTCGCGGCTCGCGCCCTTTTGCGTCAGGGCAAGCAGCACGCGCTGCGAATGTACAAGACCGCCAAGGAGATCGAGATTTTTCTGCATACGCTCCGGGTAGACGACAAGCTTCTCGACGACGCCGGCAAGCCGGTTCAGCGCGAAATCGAGCGTCACAGTCGCATCCGGCCCGATCATGCGCTCGACGGAAGAATGCGAAATATCGCGCTCGTGCCACAGCGCGACATTCTCCAGAGCCGGGATCGCGTAGGCGCGGACCATGCGGGCCAGGCCCGTCAGGTTCTCCGTCAATACCGGATTGCGCTTGTGCGGCATGGCCGACGAGCCCTTCTGGCCCGGCGAGAAATATTCCTCCGCCTCCAGGACCTCGGTGCGCTGCATGTGGCGGATTTCAATCGAAAGATGCTCGACCGACGAGGCGACGACCGCCAACGCGGAGAAAAAGGCCGCATGGCGGTCGCGCGGGATTACCTGCGTCGATACCGGTTCCGGCTCTAGCCCCATCGCTTTGGCGACATGCTCCTCGACGCGCGGATCGACATTGGCGAATGTACCGACAGCGCCCGAGATTGCACAAGTCGCGACCTCCCTGCGCGCTTCCTCAAGCCTCCGCTTGGCACGAGAGAACTCGGCATAATATCCGGCGAGCTTCAGGCCGAACGTCACCGGCTCGGCATGGATACCGTGCGAGCGGCCGATGGCCGGCGTCATCTTGTACTCGAAGGCGCGCGTCTTCAGTGCCGCGAGAACCTTGTCGACATCTGCGATCAGAATGTCCGCCGCGCGCACGAGCTGCACGTTGAAGCAGGTGTCGAGCACATCCGACGACGTCATGCCCTGGTGTACGAACCTCGCATCCTCGCCTATGAATTCCGCGAGATGCGTGAGGAAGGCGATGACATCGTGCTTGGTCTCACGCTCGATCTCGTCGATGCGCGCGACGTTGAACTCGGCCTTGCCGCCCTTGTCCCAGATCGTCTTGGCCGCCGACTTCGGGATGACGCCGATCTCCGCCAGCGCGTCGGCCGCGTGAGCTTCGATCTCGAACCAGATGCGGAAGCGCGTCTCCGGGGACCAGACCGCTGTCATGTCGGGACGTGAATAGCGCGGGATCATGATGCATCCTCGGCGGCCTTGCGTATTGCCGCGATTTTGTTCGCATAGCCGGCTCCGCCGGAAAACACCGCGGAGCCCGCGACCATGACATTGCCGCCCGCCTTCGCGCAGGCGCCGGCCGTCTCGGGGGACACGCCGCCATCGATCACGATGTCGACCGGACGGCTTTCGAGCATTGTCCGAATTTCCGCGATCTTCGGCAGGACGGACCGGATGAAGCTCTGCCCGCCAAAGCCCGGATTGACCGTCATGACGAGGATGAGATCGAGATCGTCCAGCACATGGGCCAGCGCTTCCGCTGGCGTCGCGGGGTTGATGGCCGCTCCCACCTTCTTGCCGAGCTTCCTGATGGCCTGCAGCGAACGGTGCAGATGCGGTCCCGCCTCGGCATGGACCGTGATGTGGTCCGCGCCCGCCTCGGCGAAGGCTTCGAGATAGGGGTCGGCCGGAGAGATCATGAGATGAACGTCGAGCGGCTTTTTGGTGTGGCGGCGCACGGCGCGCACCACTTCCGGGCCGTAGGAGATATTCGGCACGAAATGCCCGTCCATCACATCAAGATGAATCCAGTCGGCGCCGGCCTTGTCGACGGCTTCGACCTCCTCGCCGAACCGCGCGAAATCGGCGGCGAGGATCGAGGGTGCAATAAGTATATCCGGCATTGTCATGGGGTTCTTATGGCTATGGCGGGAACATCAATCCAGCCCCGGAAGCCTTGATGGAACATAAAATTAAGGGCGGGATCGCTGTCATCCGAGTAGGTTCTTAGCCCGGAGATGGCGCGAAAGCAAAATGGCGGGCCCAACCAGCATTTCGAGGAGGCGGCCACGCCGGCATTTTCGCGGCTTACGCGGGCGAACGGCGGTCCGTACAGTGCTCTGACGCCCGTTGCCGAAACGCCATAGTGGGCCAATTACGGCAATCCTTCATTGACCAAATCGGCCACGAATGAGCTAATGCCCGCTGGCTGTGTCCAGAAGCGGCGGCGGGGACAATGCTTGAGAGGCTGAAGAGTGCGGCGCTTTTGCGCGCCGATTCTCAAACCATTGAAACGATTTCCATTCTCGGCCTGGGCTATGTCGGCCTGCCGGCGGCGGCGCTTTTTGCGCTCAGCGGCAAGCGCGTGCTCGGGGTCGATACCAACCCTTTGACTGTCGAGAAGATTTCGGCCGGTGATTGCCTGATCGTCGAACCGCATCTGCCGGAGAGGGTCGCGGCGGCCGTCGACAGCGGACGGCTGACGGCATCGGGCAAGCCATGCCCCGCGGATGCCTACATCATCGCGGTGCCGACACCGTTTCATCCGGGCAGCCATGCGCCCGATATCAGCTATGTCGAGGCCGCGCTGCGCTCCATCGCGCCGCATATCCAGCCCGGCGGGCTGATCGTGCTGGAATCGACCTCCCCGGTCGGCACCACCCGCCATCTCGTCGAGATGCTGCGCGATCTGCGCCCCGATCTCGCAATGCCGGAAGCCGGTGACGATGGCGACATAGACATCGCCTATTCGCCCGAACGCGTCATCCCTGGCCGCACCTTGATCGAACTCGTCGACAACGACCGCGTTATCGGCGGCGTGACCCCCCGTGCTGCTCAGCGTACCGCTGACCTCTACGCCAGCTTCGTCAAAGGTGAGTTGCACCTCACCGACGATCGCACGGCGGAGATGGTGAAACTCTCCGAAAACACGTTCCGTGACGTGAACATCGCGCTCGCCAACGAGATGTCGTTGATCTGCAAGGCGCAGGGCGTGGACGTCTGGGAGATGATCGCGCTCGCCAACCGCCACCCGCGCGTGAAAATCCTCGAGCCTGGCCCGGGCGTCGGCGGACATTGCATCTCGGTGGATCCGTGGTTCCTGGTGGCCGGCAACCCGGATCTTGCGAACCTCATCCGCACCGCGCGGGAGGTGAATGACGGCAAGATGCACCGCACGCTCGACTGGGTGCGCGAGGCCATCGAAGCGACAGGCGCCGAAAAAATCGCCTGCTTCGGCCTGACCTATAAAGCGGACATCGACGATTTCCGCGAAAGCCCCGCGCTCGATATCGTGCTCGAACTGAACCGGCTCTACCCGGGTCGGGTGATCGTGGCGGACCCGTTCGCGGATCTCTTCAGGATGCGCGACCCACGCGCGGAAGAACTGACTTTCGCCAAGGCGGACCACGCGCTCGACGCATGCGATCTCGCGGTCATGCTGGTCGGGCATACGGCGTTCCGCGGCCTTCCACAGCCGCACGTTCCCACGGTCGACGTCATCGGTTTCTGGCGCTGACGCGCCCTATCCGCTTTTCAGCACCGCATCGGCGATGCGCGCAGCGGCGCGTCCGTCGCCGTAGGGATTGGCGGTTACAGGTGCCCCGCCGTCCTTTCTGTCGAGATAATTAGACAGCACCTCCACAATCCGGCCTGCCCGATTGCCAACCATGGTGATGCAGCCTGCGGCGACCCCCTCAGGCCGCTCGGTCTTGTCCCGCATGACGAAGACCGGCTTGCCTAGGGACGGCGCCTCTTCCTGCACGCCGCCTGAATCCGTCAGGATCAGATCCGCGCGGCGCATGGCGTAGATGAACTCCGGATAATCGAGCGGCTCGATCAGATGAACATTCTCCCTGTTCCCGAGAAGCTCGTGAACTGGCCCCTTGACGTTCGGATTGAGATGCACGGGGTAAACGATCTGGACGTCGCTGCGACCGGCGAGTTCGGAGAGGGCCGCACAGATCTGCCGGAACCCTTCTCCGAAACTCTCGCGGCGATGTGCGGTCACCAGGATTGTCCGTACATCCGGACGCAAAAATGAAAAACGGGCGGCGAGATTCCGGTTCAGCGCGGCGTCCGCATCAATGATGGCGCAGGCCTTCAGCAGCGCGTCGATCACCGTATTACCTGTGACAACGATGCGTTTGTCGGACGGGCCTTCCTGGCGGAGGTTGGCGGCGGCACCTTCCGTCGGTGCGAACAGAACAGATGCGGAGATATCGACCAACCGCCTGTTGAACTCCTCGGGAAAGGGCGCCGCGAAATCGTATGTGCGCAGCCCGGCCTCAACATGGCCCACCGGGACCATGCGGTGAAAGCAGGCGACAGCCGCCGCGGCCGCCGAGCTCGTGTCGCCATGAACCAGAGCAAGATCTGGCCGGGAGGCTTCGAGATGCTTGTCGAGCGCGCCGACGACGTAGGCGAACAGCTGCGACAGCGAGCCGGCATGCGCCATTGCCTCAAGTCGGACATCGACGGCGATCCCGAAAAACGCGAAGATCGGCTCCATCATTTCCGCGTGCTGGCCGGTCGAGCACACGGTGACATCTGCGCCCCTCCTCCGCAGCTCCATGACGACAGGGGCCATTTTTATGGCTTCCGGCCTTGTACCGATCACGATCAGAATTTTCATGCCGGACTGCACGCATTCGAGACAGAGAGCCGCGTGTAGATATCGGCGATCGTGCGGGCGCCGGTATCCCAGCGGCGGCTTTCGACCGCCTGCCGGGCGCCTGCGCCGAGCTTCTCACGCAATGCGGTGTCCGCGATCAGGGATTCAAGCTTGGCGGCAAGATCCTCGACGCTTCCTTTTTCGAAGAACAGGGCCGAGACGCCATCTTCAGCCAATTCCTTCAGGCCGCCCACAGACGACATCACAACCGGCTTGCGCATGGCCATGGCCTCCAGTGGCTTGAGAGGCGTAACGACATCACACACGCGGGCCGGAATACGCGGATAGGCGGCGATGTCCATCAGAGAATAATAGGCCTGCATATCGGCATGCGTCACGCGGCCCGGCAGGATAACCCGGTCGTGAAGTCCCACCGCTTGCGCTTGCGTCAGCAGACGGCGGCGTATCGGCCCTTCGCCCACACCGACGAGACCGACATCGTGGCCGCGACCCACCAGTATTGCCAGCGCGACCAAAAGATCCTCCAGCCCTTCATACACTTCGAAGGACCCCGCAAAACCGATCATCAGGCGCTTTTCGGGAGTGCCCAGCCTGCTGGCGAGGGCGGCATCCTTTGGCCGGGGGACGAACACATTGGTATCCGCCCCGTTGGGCACGAGGGCAATGCGCTCGGACATAACGCCTCCGGCCACAAGTTCATCGCGCAGTCCCGCCCCCAGCGTAATGACCGCATCGGCTTCGCGCGCGGTCTGCATCTCAAGCGCGTGGCGCAGCGCAAAGAGATCCGTGCTTTCCCATCCCGGCTTCTTTGCCGCCTCGGAAAACTCCCAAAGACCACGAACCTCATAGATAAAGGCACAGCCCATACGGCGCGCGGCGATCAGCGCCGGCAGTGCGTTCATATGGTTGGAGGCCGCATGAACGATGGAGATTCCGCGGGCCGAAATATGATCCGCGAGGGATGCGGCGGCCGCTTCGAAATAATCGAGAGGCGGGCCGCTCATCCCGGCCACCGAACGCAGCCGCTGGCAGACGATGCCATCGACATCGACGGCCCCCTTGGCGGAGAGATTGATCTTCCTGCGATCCCAGGGATAACCCGGGCGCGTGGCAAGCTGCACGTCGAGGCCCGCAGCCTTTAACGCATGTACGAGATAGAATGTGCGGATCGTATAGCCGTTGCGATGGTCCGGCAGGAACGACGAGGCAAGATAGAGCACCCTGCCCGGTACGGCGCCGGCGTGTAGCCTCCCGCGCGGCGGGAGAACAACACCGCCAGCGCGACGGATGTCGTCAAGCTGCAAGATGCGGCGAAGGCGCCGTCCTCCGGGAATGCCGGACACAAGTGCCGCAGGGGTCGAAACGCCGCCGGCGCGGAAAAGCCGCCGCGCCTTTTTTCGCCGGGCATTGTGGGCCGGTGAAAAAAAGGACACGACACGCGCCCATACGCCCGGTGTATCCAGGGCTGATGCTTGATCGGGAGGCTCGGCGCTGGCCATCACATCACAGGGTGCGCAACTCGTGCGAATGTTGGCGGCCGGCCGCATCCCCCTTCACCACGGCATAAAGCTCCGGCGGATCGCCGAAGATGGCGAGCAGGCGGCCATGCAGCCAGCCCGTGGTGCGCGCGAGAGGAAGCGCCGCCCAGTTCCAGGCAAATGGCGCCGCAAGCAAAAGGGCGAGCAGCACCAGCGCACGGAAGGTGAACTGCGGAATTTCGATTGGCACGGCCAGCGCGGAGCGCGACAGCTTGCGCCGGAACGACGCGTTCGACTGATCCCGCGCGCGGGCCATCTGGTAGCCGAGGGTCAGCCGCGCCGGCGTGATGGTCTCCCATATGACGGCGCCCGGCGACCAGGCCTTCGGAATATTGCGGCGGCGGACCTCGTAGTCGAAGGCGGCATCGCTGCCGCTTGTCAGCGCCAGCCTCTCGTCGAACCGCAAGCCGTGCCGGGCGAACAGATCGGTATGGCCGAGCCAGTTGGATGTTACGATGGTGATCGCGGAGGCGTGCCCACGCCGGCTCAGCGCGTCCGCCTTGTCCGCCTTGCGCTTGAACCGCTGTTCGACAGCCAGGTAAAGCGACTTCTGCGTCGAGCTCAGAGGCACATCCGGCATGGCGGCCAGCACAGGCCCTCCCACCAGAAGCGCATCGGTCTTCCGCCATGTCGCGATCAGTTCCGACAGCCAGCCGGGAGAGACGCTTTCGTCGTCATCGACAAAGGCAAGCAGTGTCGCGCCCCGAGAGACGGCGAAATCGGCAGCGGCATTGCGCGCAGCGGGAATGCTGGGAACGGGCAAATGGAGGTAATGCAACGAACCGGGGAGACCGGTCTCGGCGGTCGTTTTCCGTGCGGTCGCCTGTTCCGAGTTTTCGACAATCAAAAATTCGACCACCGCCCCCGGAGGCGTTTCGAGACGCTCCCAGGACGCCAGCAACCATCGTAAAGACTGGGGCCGGTCTCGCGTAAGAGCGGCGACACAGACTTTCAACTCGGACGTATCCGCCTCCCTCGACACGGGCCTCTTGTCTTCCGTGCCAAGGACAACGGAATCATCCGCCGTCCTTCACATGCCTGAAAATAGAGCATAAGCCTGAACAGTGGCAACCGAACCGGCTCCCTCCGACACTATTCCGTTCGACCGTTCCCATCCGGGGCATTATGGCGTTGCGATCGCGCTGTCGCCGCTCGTGCAGCGCGTGGTGGCGAACAATCCCGGACCCTTTACCTTCACGGGAACCGTCACGCACATCATAGGCCGCGGTGAGGTTGCGATCCTCGATCCGGGCCCCGACGACGGCGACCACATCGCCGCTCTGCTGGCGGCGACAGCCGGCGAAACGATTACGCATATTCTCGTCAGCCATACGCACCGCGATCATACCGACGGCGTCGAAGCGTTGCGCGCGGCAACCGGTGCACAGATCCTTGGATGCGCACCCCATGATCCAACGGGTTCGACGAACCCTCTCGACGCCAGTGCAAGCACCGCCTATGTGCCCGACCGCGAACTGCGCCACGGCGAAATACTTTCCGGTCCAGGCTGGACGCTCGAAACCGTGGCGACGCCCGGCCACACGCGCAACCATCTGTGCTTTGCGCTCAGGGAAGAGAGCGCTCTGTTCTCCGGCGATCATGTGATGGCGTGGTCGACGACGATCGTCGCGCCGCCCGACGGCAATATGCGTCAGTACAAGGAGTCGCTGCGCCTGCTTGTGGGGCGGAGCGAGGATGCCTATTACCCGGCGCACGGCCCGTCACTGACCAACGGAAGGGCGTTCGCGGCGGCCCTGCTCGCTCATCGCGAACGGCGCGAGCAGCAGGTACTGGATGCACTTGCGGGGGGCGCACAAACGGTGCCGGAGATTGTAGGAGCGGTCTATACGGATCTTGCATCGGGCTTGCGGGGCGCGGCTGGCCTGTCGGTGCTGGCGCATCTGGAAGAGCTGACGGAGCGTGGCGTTGCCAGCGTGGTCAGTGCAGAAGGCGACCCCCGTTACGGACGCCTCCCGGGGGGCTGAATCAGCGCGCCGCGGTCGCGAGATCGGAGAGAAATGCGCGGATTCGCGCGGCGTTCTCGCCGAGATCGCGGTCTCCCACGCGCGATGCCGAACGCATGTCGACGCGCGAGCCTGTACCGTCGGGTGTGATGACGATCACGACATCGCTGTTCTGCTTCAGTATCAGCGATGTGACGACGGCTTCGATCCGCTGGGAACCGGAGCCGGAGTCGAGCACGCGCCAGCCGCGGCTTTCGACAAGCTGCAACGCCAGTGCATGGGTCTCTTCCGGCGGCTGCAAAACCCGCAAAGGCTCGATGTCGGGATAGGCCGCCATCTGCGTCATCGCCGCCTGCTCGCCCGGATAGGCGAGCGGGTTTTCACCTCGACCGCGTTCCGCCGAGGCGAACACGAAAGGAGGCGGATTTGCCGGATCGGTGGCAATGTCCGTGAGCGGCGGAAGCTCCCAGGCCCGGCCGATGAAATAGGCGGGGGCGCCGATCACCACGACGCCGGCGATGATGCCGAGGGCGGCTGCGCCCGCACCGCGATTGCCGCGCACCCAGATGATGGCCATGGCCACGATGCCGAGCAGGATGGCGGCGGCGGCGAGCACCATCGACGAGCCGAGCGTGGCAAGTGCCGGCAGATAGTCGAGCCTGCCCGTGCGCTGCGCAAAAACCGCGATGACCGCGACCGGAATGGCAAACAGGCCGAGACGTTTCGACCAGGTCGCTGTGCGGGCGAAGGGTTCTTCCATCATGCACGCATGGGTGTGCGCCATTCGCGAAATGGGTGCAAGCCTTGCGGATATGGATGCGGAGTGTTTCTGTGCGCCTGCCCGTTTTGGGGGCCTTCGATGAAGGCGAAGTTGCTTGGAAGCGTCGGGAGATAAGGAATGCGCAAAGTCGTTCTGCCCTCGGGAGAAGAGGTGCCGCAGCTCGGCCAGGGCACATGGTTCATGGGAGAACGCGCGGAGCGCCGGACGGCTGAGGCGGATTCGATACGACTCGGCGTGGACCTCGGCATGACGCTGATCGACACTGCGGAAATGTACGCCGACGGCGGCTCCGAGGTGATGCTGTCGGAAGCGTTGAAGGGCATCCGCGACAAGGTATTTCTCGTCACCAAGGTCTATCCGCACAATGCGAGCGCCAAGGGCGTGCGCGCCGCCGCCGAGCGCAGCCTGAAGCGGATGAATACCGAGGTCATCGATCTCTATCTGCTTCATTGGCGCGGCAGCGTGCCATTCGAGGAAACGGTTCGCGGTTTCGAGGCGCTGCAGCAGGACGGACTCATTCGCCATTGGGGCGTGTCGAACCTCGACACCGAAGACATGGAAGAACTGCTCGACGTCGACGGCGGCGAGCACTGCACCGTCAACCAGATTCTCTACAATCCGTCGCGGCGCGGGCCGGAATTCGATCTCCTGCCCTTCCTGCAGGACAATTCCATTCCGGCGATGGCCTATAGCCCGATCGAGCAGGGGCGCCTGCCCAAGGCCGGCGCCCTCGGCGACGTCGCCAAGAAGCACGGTGTCGGCCCATTCCAGATCGCGCTTGCCTGGGCGATGCGCGATCCGAACGTGATCGCCATTCCCAAAATGGCCAATCCCGAACATGTGCAAGCCAATCGCGCCGCGGCCGACATCACGCTCGATGCTGATGATCTCGCGGCAATCGACAAGGCCTTCCCCCCGCCGTCGCGCAAGCGCGGCCTCGAAATGCTATGAGTCCATACGGCAATGGCTGACGGCTGCGGCGGCTGCGCACAGAGCGATATTCCGGTCGAGGAACAACTTGCGAGAAAACGCGCCGTCATCGTTGAGGCGCTTCAGGCGCAGGGCATCGAAGCCGAAGTCGGGCTGTGCATCGATGCGCATGGCAAGGGCCGGCGGCGCGCAACCCTTCATGCGCGCAAAGGCGCCGACGGACAGCTGCGCGTCGGATTTGCCGAAGCTCGCTCTCATGAGATCGTCGATCTCGCGACGCACAACTGCCCGATCTTGCTGCCCGGCCTGCAGGCGTCGGCGCAGCCGGTGCGCATACTGGCGCAGTTTCTCCAGGGGTTGAAAAAACCGCTGGATGCCGTCGTTACGATGACGTCGGCGGGCCTCGACATCGATCTGCGCGGCGCGGGCGAGGTTTCGCCGAAGCTTCGGCTCGGCCTGTCCGAAATCGCCCAGCGGCAGAACCTTGCGCGACTGTCTCTGCACGGCGATGTGGTGATCGAACTGCGTCCACCCACCGTCGTGTTCGGCCGTGCCGAGGTCATCCCTCCTCCGGGGGGCTTCCTCCAGGCGACGGAACAGGGCGAAGACATTCTCGCGCGCATTGTGCTGGACGGCGCGAAAGACGCCCGGCGTGTTGCCGATCTGTTCGCGGGTTGCGGCACCTTCGCGTTACGCCTCGCAGAGACCGCCACCGTACTTGCCGTGGAACAGGACCGCGCAGCCGTCGCCGCGCTCGACCGCGCCTGGCGCAAGACGCCGAGGCTGAAGCGCATCGCCCATGAAGGACGCGATCTCTTCATCCGGCCGCTCACCGC
>LNFM01008079.1_pt1 | contig 16090 bp, 16 predicted proteins | sample 596031 | NCBI WGS metagenome assembly LNFM01 (sample SAMN04254537, study PRJNA301005) | activated carbon metagenome | isolation source: dual media filters at the Ann Arbor, Michigan drinking water treatment plant | place: USA: Ann Arbor | reverse complement strand
GCGACGCTTGCGGCCCGGCGCGGACGAGATCAACGCGAAAGTCTGCGAGCTGCTGACGCTGGTGCAGCTCGAAGGCCTGGCGCAGCGCTATCCTTCGCAGCTCTCGGGTGGACAGCGGCAGCGGGTAGCCCTCGCCCGCGCGCTGGCGGTGAACCCGAAGGTGCTGCTGCTCGACGAGCCCTTCGGCGCGCTCGACGCCCGGGTGCGCAAGGAGCTACGGCGATGGTTGCGTCAGCTGCACGATGAACTGCATGTCACGAGCATATTCGTCACCCACGATCAGGACGAAGCGCTCGAGGTCGCCGATACGGTGGTGGTGATGAATGCCGGCCGCATCGAGCAGATCGGCTCGCCGGTGGAGGTGTGCGAAGCGCCCGCCACGCCGTTCGTGCGTGAGTTCCTCGGCGAAGTGTCCCTGCCGCGCGCGGAGGCCGCCACGCTCGTGCGGCTGCCGGCAAAGACGCCGTCGCCGGAGGTCTTCGGACGCGCAGCGCCATGACGCCGACGCCTGTGCCGGAGCGGCGGCGGCGCAGGTCTCCTCAGGCGGCGGCGCCGCGAAACAGCGTGAAGAAATTGCGCGTGGTCGCCGCCGCCAGCGCCTCGTAGTCTTCGCCACGCAGCGCGGCGAGGAACTCGGCGGTGTGGCGCACATAGGCCGGCACATTCGGCTTGCCCCGGCGCGGCACGGGCGCGAGCCACGGCGCATCGGTTTCGACGAGCAGGCGCTCGAGCGGCACGCGTTTCGCCACTTCCTGCAGCGCGCTGGCGTTCTTGAAGGTCACGATGCCGCTGAAGGAAATGTAGAAACCGAGTTCGAGTGCAGCCTCGGCCGTCGGCCAGTCCTCGACGAAACAGTGCATCACGCCGCCGGCGCGGCCGGCCTCTTCTTCGCGCATCAGGCGCAGCGTGTCGGCCGCCGCATCGCGGGTGTGGATGATCAAGGGTTTGTCGGCGGCGATCGCAGCCTGGATCTGCAGACGGAAGCGCGCGTGCTGCAGCGTGGTGTCGCCTTTCTGGTGGTAGTAATCGAGGCCTGTCTCGCCGATCGCGACCACCCGCGGGTCGCGTGCGATTTCGCACAGTTCGTCGAGCGTCGTGTCGCGCGCTTCGGTTTCACCGTTCGGATGAATGCCGACAGACGCATACACGTTCGGGAAGCGCCGTGCGACGTCGATGACGCTGGGAAAGGTTTCGAGATCGACCGCCACGCACAGCACGTGACTGACGCCGACCGCTGCGGCATCGGCGAGATAGTCCGCCGTCTCGCGTTCGGCGTCGAGCAGGGCCAGATGGCAATGCGAATCGACGAGCGCTGGCGCCTGGGCGTTCGACATGGAGCGTGTTCCGGAAAAGCGCGCGAGGCTGCGCGCGGGGACTTACATCGTGTGGGTCTGGCGGTCCGATTTCAATGCGCCGGCGAGCTGCGTTTCAATCTTGTTGCGCGTCGCGCCGTTGTCCAGTTCGCTGAACTGCACGCCGATGCCGGCGGTGCGGTTGCCCTGCGCGCCCGACGGCGTGATCCACACCACGCGCCCCGCGACAGGCAGCTTTTCCTTGCTGTCGGTCAGGGTCAGCAGCATGAAGACTTCGTCGCCGATCTTGTAGGTCTTGGTCGTCGGGATGAACAGCCCGCCATTCTTGATGAACGGCATGTAGGCAGCGTACAGGGAACTCTTGTCGCGGATCGTCAGCGACAGAATGCCTTGTCGGGGATTCTTCCCACCTGCTGCCAGCGGTGTTTCCACGTCTCGATGCCTCAGCGTTGGGCTGCGTCGACGGGGTGTCCCGCCGCGCTGGCCTGCCAGTCGAACCACAACCACTCCGCCAGATCGACTTCACGCAAAGTCACCGAGCCGAGCTTCAACCTCTTGACCTCTTGAGCTTTTTGCACGAAGTCACTGAGTTGGGCGGAGTGTAGAGCATCCGCCAGGCCTTGCAAACCTGGTGGTGCCTCTCTGCCCAGAGCGGCTAGCGGCAGCGGCGCACCCGTCTTGAGCAGCAGCACCTCGTGGCAGAGCCTGAGCATCTGGTCGACGAGGATGTCGAGCGGCAGGGCGGCGAACTGGGCTGCGGCCGCGAGCGGCGCGAGCCGGCCGGTGCTGACGGCGGCGAGCGCAGGCGCCAGGCCGTCGATCAGGGGCGCAACCTGGGGCGCGGCCAGCGCGCGGGCCTGCAGTGGGCTGCCTGCCGCGCGCGCGAGCCCTTCGAGTTCGCGCGGCGCGTCCGCGGCGCCCTCCTGGGCCAGCAGCCAGTCAAGCAGGACCGCCGGATCGGCCTGGTCGAGCGGGGTCTGCTGGCAGCGGCTGCGCACGGTCGGCAGCAAGGCCGACGGCCGATCTGCGACCAGCATGATGAGCGCGCCCGCCGGCGGCTCTTCGAGCAGTTTCAGCAGGGCGTTCGCAGCCGAGCGGTTCATCGTATCCGCTGCTTCGATGAGCGCGATCTTGGTCGTGCGGTAGTGCGGCCGCAGCGCGAAGTAGTCGCCGAGTTCGCGGATCTGATCGACGGCGACCGCCTTGCCTTCTTCGAGTGGCGCGATGTGCAGGAAGTCGGGGTGATTGCCAGCCGCGAACAGCTCGCAGCCGCGGCAGTGACCGCAGGCGACCGGCGGCGCGCCGTCTGCTTCACACAGCAACAGCGCGGCGAAGGCGCGCGCGAAGGCCCGCTTGCCGAAACCGGCGCGGCCGGCGAGCAGCAGCGCATGGCCGAGCCGTGCCTGGCGCGACGCGCTGACCAGCCGCTGCCACGCGGGCTCGAGCCAGGGATATGGCGCGCTCATTCGCAGGCCTGCAGCAGCGCGCGTCGCAAGGCTGCACTGACCATCTCCGGCGCCGGCGAGGCGTCGATGATGCGGAAGCGGCCAGGGTCGGCTGCGGCGCGCGCGAGATAGGTGTCGCGTATGCGCGCGAAGAACTCCGCGCGCTCGGTCTCGAAGCGATCGCCCTCGCCGCGGGCGCGCGCGCGGCCGAGGGCGACCTCGACCGGCGCATCGAGCAGCAGCGTCAGATCGGGTTGCAGACCATCCTGCACGAGAATTTCCAGACGTTCGATGTGGGCCTTCGACAGTCCGCGTCCACCGCCCTGGTAGGCGTACGTGGCGTCGGTGAAGCGATCGCACACGACCCATTGACCGGCCGCGAGGGCGGGACGAATCACCTTGTCGAGATGTTCGGCGCGGGCCGCGAACACGAGCAGCAGTTCGGTCATCGACGCCATCGCGGGCAGTGCCCTGTCGAGCAGCACCGCGCGCACGCGTTCGCCGAGCGCGGTGCCGCCCGGTTCGCGCGTCACCACCACCGCGTGGCCTGCGGCGCGCAGGGTCTCGGCGACCGCGCCGACCTGGGTCGTCTTGCCGACGCCCTCGATGCCTTCCAGCGTGATGAATCGACCGCTCATCGTTCCCTGCCCTGCTTCTGATAGTCGCGCACCGCGGCATTGTGCGCGTCGAGCGTCGCTGAGAACACATGACTGCCGTCGCCCCGCGCGACGAAATACAGCGCATCGCCCGGCGCCGGGTTCAGGGCCGCCATGATCGCCTGCTCGCCCGGTGAGCAGATCGGTGTCGGCGGCAGCCCGTCGCGCTGATAGGTGTTGTACGGCGTGTCGCGCTGCAGATCGACCTTGCGCAGGTTGCCGTCGAACTGCGAACCGAGGCCGTAGATCACCGTCGGATCGGTTTGCAGGCGCATGCCCTTCTGCAGGCGGCGCACGAAGACCCCGGCGATGGCCCCGCGCTCATCGGCGCGGCCGGTTTCCTTTTCGATAATCGAGGCCATGATCAGGGCTTCGTAAGCGGTCTTGTACGGCAGATCCTTCGCGCGCGCCTCCCAGTGACGTTGCAAGACCTCGCGCATCTGCCGGTACGCGCGCGACAGCAGTTCGCGATCGGTCGTGCGGTGATGGTAGTAATACGTCGACGGAAACAACCAGCCCTCGGGCGGCTCTGTTGCTGCGCCGAGCGCGCGCATGACGTCGGCGGGGGACGCGTGTCGCAGTTCCGCCTCGACGCCCGGCAGGGTCGACACCTGCGCCATGATGTCAGCAAAGCTCGCGCCCTCGACGAAAGTCACGGCGTAGGTTTTCACGTCGCCGACAGCGAACCTGCGCAGCAGCGCGCGCGGCGTGTCGCCCGGCTTCAACTCGTAGGTGCCGGCCTGGATGCGTGCGGCGAGTCCGGCCTGGGTCGCCTCGACGCGCAGATAGAGCGCATGATTCAGCCAGCCTTTGGTCGCGAAATCCCCGGCGATTTTCGCAATCGAGCTGCCGGGCCTGATGTCGTACAGTTCGGGCTGCGTCAGCGCGAGCGGCGTGTCGAGACTGCGGTTCATGTCCTGCCAGGCAAGAAAGAGCGCGGCGCCGGCAGCGCCGAGCAACAGCACGCCGATGATCAGCACGCGTCGCCACAGTCGCGTCACGGCGCACACCCTGCGTCACGCAGCGCCTCGATGAGCCGGCGCGCCACGGGAAAACCGGTGTAATGGCGCGGCGCCGGTCCCGCGATCTCGCGCACGGGCCAGATTCCGATCAGCGAATTGCAGAGGAACATCTCGCTCGCCTGCGCCAGCGTCGCGCGCGACAGCGTGCGCTCGCTGACCGGCAACGACAGATTGCCCGCGATCCGAATCACCACATCGCGCATCACGCCCCGCACACCTGCCTCGTCGAGAGACGGCGTGCACAGCACGCCATCGATGACCAGGAAGACATTCGTGCGCGTCCCTTCGATCAGCCGGTCGCCATCATCGAACATCAGTCCTTCATCGGCGCCTGCGGCGGCGACTTCTGCACTGGCCAGAACCTGTTCGAGACGGTTCAGATGCTTGAGGCCGGCGAGCACGCGGTTGCGACCGAGCGGCGTGTGGCAGGTGATGACCCGCACGCCCAGCTCGGGCACCACGCCGGGCCACGTCGGCCACGGTGAGAGCTGGACGATGCGTCGCGGGGTGGCGTCGGCCGGTGGCGTGTAGCCGCGCCCGCCGCTGCCGCGCGTCAGGATCAGCTTGACGACCAGACGCTGATTGTTGCCCGCGCTGGCGGCAGCGATGTCGTGCAGCCACAGCGCCGGCTCGGGGCAGACGATGCCGAGGCGCCGCGCGCCTTCCTGCAGTCGCGCGAAGTGCAAAGGCCAATGCTGGGGTATTTGGGCGATCAGCGCGAGCGTTTCGAACAGACCGTCGCCGTAGTGCAGGCCGCGATCATTGCTCGGCAGGACTGCGGTGTTGATTCCGTCGACGTAGGTCACAGCGCCGCTCCCGGGCATGCGGCGCGACCTCGTTCAGGGCGGGTCGTGCCGGGTCAGATCCGCTTGAAGATGAGCGTGCCGTTGGTGCCGCCGAAGCCGAAGGAATTCGACAGCGCGACATCGATCTTCATGTCGCGCGCGACGTTCGGCACGTAGTCGAGGTCGCACTCGGGATCCGGGTTTTCAAGGTTGATGGTCGGCGGCGCCACCTGATCGCGAATCGCGAGCACGGTGTAGACCGCTTCGACGCCGCCGGCGGCGCCGAGCATATGGCCCACCATCGACTTCGTCGAACTCATCGCGACCTTGTACGCGTAGTCGCCGAACAGACCCTTCACGGCATCTGTTTCAGCCTTGTCGCCTGCCGGTGTCGATGTGCCGTGCGCATTGATGTAATGCACCTGCGTCTTGTCGACCTTGGCGTCGGCGAGGGCGATCGCCATGCACTCCCCGGCCCCTTCGCCATTCGGCGACGGCGCGGTCATGTGGTAGGCATCGCTGTTCATGCCGAAGCCGATGAACTCGGCGTAGATCTTCGCGCCGCGCCGCTTCGCGTGTTCGTACTCTTCGAGCATCATCACACCGGCGCCGTCGCTGAGGACGAATCCGTCGCGATCGCGATCCCATGGCCGGCTGGCAGCCTCGGGGTTGTCGTTGCGCGTGGACAGCGCGCGCGCCGACGCAAAGCCACCGATACCGGTCGGGCAGGTCGCATTTTCGGCACCGCCGGCAATCATGGCGTCCACTTCACCGCGCTCGATCATGCGCGCCGCGAGGCCGATGCAATGAGCGCCGGTCGAGCAGGCGGACACGAGCGCGAAGTTCGGGCCCTTGATGCCGTACTTGATCGACAGGTTGCCGGAAATCATGTTGATGATGTTGCTCGGCACGAAGAACGGCGAAATCTTGCGCGGTCCCCCATCGAGAAAGGATTGGTAGCCTTTCTCGATGCCGGGCAAGCCACCGATCCCCGAACCGATCAACACCCCGATACGACGCCGGTTTTCATCGGTGACTTCGAAGCCCGAGTCTTCCATCGACTGGATGGCAGCGGCCATGCCGTAATGGATGAACGGGTCCATCTTGCGCGCCTCTTTCGGCGAGATGTACTGCGCAACATCGAAGTCCTTGATGCTGCCGCCGAAGCGCGTGCTGAAGTCGGAGATGTCAAACGACGTAATCGGGCGAATGCCGCTCTTGCCAGCGACGATGTTGGTCCAGGATTCGGCGACCGTATTGCCGTTGGGTGCAACGACGCCAAGACCGGTGATCACAACGCGACGCGACAAGGTGGGCTCCTTCTTTTTCCCCTAGAAATGCAAAGGGCCGCGATAAACCTGGAGTTTGATCGGCGGCCCCGGTAATTCTGGTGGGTTTGTTGTTTTGCTTAGCCTAGATTCTTGGTGATGTAATCGATGGCCTGTTGGACAGTGGTGATCTTTTCGGCTTCTTCGTCTGGAATCTCAGTCTTGAACTCTTCTTCCAGGGCCATCACCAGCTCAACCGTGTCCAGAGAGTCGGCACCCAGGTCGTCGACGAACGAGGACTCTTTGGTGACTTCCTCTTCTTTGACTCCAAGTTGCTCGATGACAATCTTTTTGACACGTTCTTCAACGCTACTCATTTGTGGACGATCCTCCCAGCTCTGGTACAGCGGGTGCTGCGGCGCTTGCTAGTTTAGTGGAAAAGAACCAAGTTTCAAGCAAATAAGACCTGCATCCGACGATCTTCGATCTCTCCCGCCGGACGCCGCTTATCTTTTACTTTTCAACCACTACGGTGCCTGATGCATGCGCGAACGCAGGCCTCAGGCCATATACATGCCGCCGTTGACGTGCAGGGTTTCACCCGTGATGTAGGCGGCCTGCTCGGACGCAAGGAAACCGACGGCGGCCGCAATCTCGTCTGCCGCACCGAGTCTGCCGGCCGGAATGCGGGTCAGCATTGCTTCCCGCTGCGCGTCGGTCAGTGCGCGCGTCATGTCCGTGTCGATCATGCCCGGCGCGACTGCATTCACGGTCACCCCGCGGGCCGCGACTTCCTGCGCGAGCGACTTGGTGAACCCGATGATGCCCGCCTTGGCGGCGGCGTAGTTCGCCTGCCCGGCATTGCCTGAGGCGCCGACGACGGAGGTGATGTTGATGATGCGACCGAAACGGGCCTTGATCATCGCGCGCACGAAATGCTTGCTCAACGTGAAGATCGACGTCAGGTTCGCTTCGATGACCTGACGCCAGTCCTCGTCTTTCATGCGCAGCAGCAGATTGTCGCGCGTGATGCCGGCGTTGTTGACCAGCACCAGTGGGCTCAGCGCCCGCGCGGACAGCGTGTCGAAGAACGCCGTCAGCGACGCCTGATCGCAGACGTCGAGCGCAAGGCCCGTGTGACCTTCGCCATGTGCCTGCAGCGCTTCATGCAGTGCCGCAGCGCCGGCCTCGGTGGTCGAGGTGCCGATCACCTGCATGCCCTGTGCGGCCAGCGTGGTGGCTATCGCGCGGCCGATGCCGCGGCTGGCGCCCGTCACGAGCGCGGTTCTTCGTTCAGACATGTTTCAGACTCCGAGGCTGGACAGCGCTGCGCGCAGTTCGGCCGGACCGTTCAGGGACAGGACTTCGATGCCGGCCGCGCAGCGTTTGACGAGCGGCGCGAGCACTTTGCCCGGCCCGCATTCGACGACCTGCGTGACGCCCTTCGCCGCGAACTGCTCGATGGTCTCCTGCCAGCGGACCGGCGAATACAACTGGGCCACGAGGGCGGCCCGAATGTCGTCGGCCGCCGCATGCGACGCGAGGTCGACATTGTGCACGACCGGAATCTCCGGCGACCTCAACTGGATCGGGGCGATGCGCGTCGCGAACCGCTCGGCTGCCGGGCGCATCAGCGCGCTGTGGGCAGGCACACTGACCGCAAGCGGCACCACGCGCTTGGCGCCCGCTTCCCGGGCGAGTTCGCCGGCCCGCGTCACGGCCGCCGCGGCGCCCGAAATGACGATCTGGCCGGGCGCGTTCAGATTTGCACACTGCGCCACGCCGACATCGGCCGCTGCCGCGCAAGCTGCCGCGCACGCCGCCTGCTCGAGTCCGAGCACGGCGGCCATGCCGCCGGCGCCGGCCGGCACCGCGTCCTGCATGTACCTGCCGCGATCGGCGACGAGTGCGACCGCATCGCGGTAGTCCAGGGCGCCGCTGCACACGAGCGCCGAATACTCGCCGAAGCTGTGACCGGCGAGCAGCATCGGGCGCGGACCGCCGAGTGCGGTCCAGATGTCCCAGGTCGCGACGCTCGCCGCGAGCAGCGCCGGTTGCGTGTTGTGCGTGAGGTTCAGTTGTTCCGCCGGGCCACTGTCGACGAGCGACCACAGGTCGAGGCCCAGGACCGCCGAGGCTTCATCGTAGCGTGCGCGGACCTGCGGAAATTCCGCCGCCAGCGCGCTGACCATGCCAACCGACTGGGCGCCCTGCCCTGGAAATACGAACGCAAGCATCATCAGGTATCCGTTTGGTTGACGAGCAGTTGTTCGAGCATGCTGCTGATCCGCTCGGGCACGGATTTGCGCACCTCGAGCACGGCTTCATCGATCGCGCGGCCGAACGACATGATGTCGGCACCGCCATGACTCTTGACCACGATGCCGCGCAGCCCGAGCAGGCTGGCGCCGTTGTAGCGGCGCGGATCGGCGCGATCGCGCAGCCGCTGCAGCGCCGGTCGCGCGAACAGGCCGCTCAGCTTCGCCATGCCGTTGCGCGTGAATTCTTCGCGCGCCATGTTCATCAACATGCTGGCGACGCCTTCGCTGGCCTTCAACGCGACATTGCCGACGAAGCCGTCGCAGACGATCACGTCGACGGTGCCGGAGAAAATATCGTTGCCTTCGACGAAGCCCTGGTAGTTCAGCGAACTCTGTTCGAGCAGCACCGCCGTCTGTTTGACGCGGTCGTTGCCCTTGATTTCTTCTTCGCCGATGTTCAGCAGGGCCACGCGCGGGTTCGGGCGGTTGTCGACGGACTCGCACAGCACCGATCCCATCACGGCGAAACGGAACAGTTCTTCGGAGCTCGAATCGACGTTGGCGCCGAGATCGAGCATGTGCGTCGTGCCCTTGATGCCGGGCATCGTCGCGCAGATCGCAGGCCGGTCGATGCCGGGCAGGGTTTTCAGCACGTAGCGCGCCATCGCCATCAGCGCGCCGGTGTTGCCGGCGCTGACGCAGGCATCGGCGGCGCCGGCGCGCACGAGATCGAGCGCGACGCGCATCGAGGACTCGCGCTTGTTGCGCAGGGCACTCGACGGGCGTTCGTCCATCTCCACTTTCTGTGGCGCATGCTGCACGGTGCAGCGCGCTTCATCGGGGACGGCATTGCCGAGCACGCGCAACACCGCATCACGATCGCCAACGAGCGTCAGTGACAGTTCGGGGTAACGCTTGAGCGCGGCGGTGGCGGCGGGCACGGTGACTTCGGGGCCGAAGTCGCCGCCCATCGCGTCGAGGGCGAGGCGTATCACGCGGGGTGGGTTCCGGGCGCGGGATGACGCTTGGATGTCATCCCGCCTGGCCGGCTATCAGTCTTTGCTGGCAAGCACCTGTTTGCCGCGGTAGTAGCCATCCGGGCTGATGTGGTGCCGGCGATGGACTTCGCCCGTGGTCGGCTCTTCCGACAGCGCCGGGTTCGTGAGCTTGTCATGGGAGCGGCGCATGCCGCGCTTCGACGGAGTCTTTCTGTCCTGTTGAACGGCCATTGTCGTCTCTCCTCAGTCTTCCGACCTGTTTCATGGGCCGCAACCGCGCGACCCGTCATGGTTTGGTGCGCCGAAGTTATTGCTTTGGGCGCGTCAGCAATGCCTGCAAATCGGCGAACGGGCGCCGCGTTTCGTCGTCTTCGCCCGCCGCGACCTCGGCCGGGTCATCGGGCGTGACCGCGGGTGCCGCGCACTCGCTGGGCGCATGCACCGGTATCATCGGTGCTTCGAGCAACAGCTCGTCCTCGACGAGCGTCGCGATCTGCAGCGGTTCGTCCGGCTGCAGCAACAGTTCGAAATCCTGTTCGGTGTCGCGCGGTGCTTCACCGATTTCAATGTCCACCGTCGCCGTGACCACGGTTTCGAACGCCTGCAGGCAGCGTTGGCACGTGCTCGCAATGCGGACCGATACTTCCCCCGTCACCGCCGGCCGGTGCCGCGACGACCACGCGAATGTCAGGTGCGCGTGCGCTGGCTCCCTGACCTCGAAGGCCGCGCCGAGGCGGCTCAGCGCAGCGACCGGAATGTCGCCCTCGAGCACCGCGCCCTGATGAGCCAGGCGCTTGGGATCGATCTTGTCTGGTAGCTTGCCCGGCATTGGGCGCGGGAGTATACGGGAGTTTGCAAGACCGTAGAATCCCTTGGGGTCTGGCGGAAACCGGCGGCGAGCACCGCCTGCGGTGCCGTCCTCGTCCGTGCGGCGGGTATCGGCCCCGCGCGACCCGCTCGCGCCGGGCCTCAGCCCCTGCCCTTCGTTGCCAAGCCGAGAGTGTTCGCCCGTATGGTCCGCCGCCCCCTCGTCCTCGCCTCGTCCTCGCGCTATCGCCAGGCCCTGCTCGAGCGCCTGCGCCTGCCCTACGCTGCGATGAGTCCGGACATCGACGAAACCCCGAGGCCCGGCGAAACCGCGGATGCGCTGACGCTGCGCCTCGCGCACGCCAAGGCGGCGGCCCTGTGCGCCCGGTTTCCGGCCCACCTGCTGATCGGCAGCGATCAGAGCGCGACGGTCGACGGCCGCCTGATCGGCAAACCCGGCAGTCGCGCCGCGGCGATCGCCCAACTCGCCGCGGCCGCCAACCACTGCGTGGTCTTCCAGACGGCGGTCTGCGTGCTCGACAGCGCCACCGGTGTGCACCGCTCGCGCCTCGTGCCGACCACCGTCGAGTTCCGGGACCTCTGTGCCGGGCGCATCGCCACCTACGTCGACAGCGAGCCCGCCTTCGACTGCGCCGGCGCGTTCAAGGCCGAGGCCCTCGGGATAGCGCTGTGCCGGCGCATCACCAGCGACGACCCGACCGCGCTGATCGGGTTGCCGCTGGTCGCGCTCATCGATCTCCTCGAAACCTTTGGCGTGTCGCCGCTGGGCGCCCCGGCAGGGCACGAGGCCGAATAGCTCCGCTGCAATAGCGGTCACTCGCGATGAACTCGACCGGAAATTCCCGGCCCCTCTGCGAAAGGGCCTGTCCGGCGCACTCTGGTCGCCCGCTTGCAGCGCGGAACCCGGGTTGCCGCCGCACCCCCGGGCGAGGACAGCGCAGCACGATTAGGGCCTTTCGTAGCTTGGACGAAGCGCAGCGCAATCCGGGATCGCGGCGGCGCCGCCGCTCATCCCCGGCTCCCGCGCCACGCAGTTCCACTGCCGCGGTTCACCGCCGTACGAGCTCCCGATCGCGGATTCAGCGATGCTGCCTCAGGGCCACGACTGGCGACAGCGGGCTTTCATCATGGTGAGGCAGGCGCCTCATGGCCGTTGGGCGGGTTCAAGAAGCCCGACATAGGCGTCTTTCACCTACTCGCGCCGGTCCATTGGTCCCGATCGCGCCAGGCGGGCCGCCCGCGTCAGCCCGGCGTTCGAAGCGGATTCGCGCTCTGCACTTCAGAGGCGCAGCGCGAAGCTTTCGCGCATTAGAGCCGAGAGCCTTGCGCCGAAGCGTCGGCCAACCTGCTCGAGCACGTTTTCTTTCGGCGTGAAGTCGACGATGTCCTCGGCGCCGATGATCTCGCGGGCGACATGGCTCGCAGAGCCCAGGCCGTCGACCAGCCCCAGTTCGAGACCGCGCTCGCCGGTCCAGATGTAGCCATTGAAGAGATCCGCGCCCTCTTTCAGGCGATCACCGCGGCCGCGTTTGACGGTGTTGATGAACTGTTCGTGGATCTCCTTCAGCAGGCCCGAGACGTGCGCGACCTCTTCGGGCTGCAACGGCGAAAACGGATCGAGGAAGGCCTTGTGTTCGCCGGAGGTCAGCAGGCGCCGTTCGACGCCGAGCTTGCCGAGCGTCTCGACGAAGCCGAAGCCGTCCATGCGCACGCCGATCGAACCGACGATGCTCGCCTTGTCGGCGTAAATCTCGTCGGCCGCCACCGCCACGTAATAGCCGCCGGACGCACACATGTCCTGAATCACCGCATACACCGGAATCTTCGGGTACTTCTTCTTCAGGCGATAGATTTCGTCATTGATATAGCCGGACTGCACCGGGCTGCCGCCCGGACTGTTGATACGAAGGATGACGCCCCGCGTCCGTTTGTCCTTGAACGCTTCGCGCAGGCCGGTCACGACGTGATCGGCGCTGGCCGGGAGATCGGGTGCGATCACGCCCTGCACTTCGACGAGTGCGGTGATCTTGTCTGCACTGACGAAACCGCCCGTGCCGCTGCCGCGCCAGGAGACGACGAAAATCGCGAGCACGTAAGCCAGCAGCGCGAGCTTGAAGAAGATGCCCCAGCGTCGCGTCGCGCGTTGTTCGCGCAGCACGTCGAAGGCGAAGCGTTTGAGCAGCGTGCGCTCCCAGTCGGCGTCGGGCGGCGTGTTGCCGGCGGGATCGGGGCGGTCAGTCATCGTCGGGTCGCTCCTGGTGCGGGAGGCTGCAGTCTAGCAGGCTGGTGTATCGCGGCGGCGAACTCGCCCTGCCCGCCTGGCGCGAGGCACGGAGCCTCATGCCTCGTGGCGTGCTGAGCCCAACGCCTGCAACACGGTGTCGAGTTCGGCCGGCAGTGGCGCCGCGAACTCGTAAGCGCGATCGAGCGTGAAGCGCAGCCGCTCGGCGTGCAGGAACAGACGCTTCAGGCCCAACGCGCGCAGCCCTTTGTTGAAGGCGGGATCGCCATAGCGAGGGTCGCCGGCCACCGGGTGCCCGAGGTGGGCGGCATGGGCACGGATCTGATGCGTGCGGCCGGTATCGAGGGTGACAGCGGCCAGCGTCGCGGCCGGGTAAGCCGTGCGCACCCGGAACGTCGTGTGGGCCGCCATGCCGTCGGCGCTGACGACGGCCCGTTTCTCGCCGTGCTGGTCGGGCACCAGCGCGAGCGGTGCCCGGCACTCGACGGGGCGCGACGGCAGCTGGCCGGCGAGCAGCGCGACATAGGCCTTGTCCATGTGACCCTCGCGCAACTGCTGGTTCAGCTGGCGCAGGCTCAGCAGGTCGCGCGCGAACAGCAGGCAGCCGGAGGTTTCACGATCGAGCCGGTGCACGAGGTCCAGTTTGCCGTCGTCCGGGCGCAGCAGCCGCAGCACCTCGATCAGGCCGTAATCGAGGCCCGACCCGCCGTGCACCGCGATCCCGGCCGGCTTGTTCAGCACGATGATCCGGCTGTCCTCGAACAGGATCTGGCGCTCGACGCGCTCCAGCACCTGGCGCGCGACGCGCGGCGCCTCGCCGGTGACGGCCGTGAACGGCGGGATGCGGACCTGGTCGCCCGCGTTCAGCCGCAGGCCGGGCGTCGCGCGGCGACCGTTCACGCGCACCTCGCCGCTGCGGATGATGCGGTAGACGTACGCGCGTGGCGCGCCCTCGAGCAGGGTGGTCAGAAAATTGTCGAGGCGGCGCTCGGCATGTTCTGCCCCGACCTCCTGCACCCTTGCTGCCGACCTTGAGGCTGTCACGATTTGTCTGCTCTCCCGTGCGCGTTGCCGCGCGTGTGCAACGCTGTTATATTCGCCCCGACTCTGTGCCGCGCGCACCGTGAATGTGTCAAAAGACCAATTAGTTAGCGCGGATAGCAACGGCAGTTTATCAAACCGGAAGCGCGGACCGTTCAGCTTCCTGCTCCAGCGAATCTTCGCTGCCGGATAAGCCGCCGCGCATGAAGTCACGAGCGCGCCAGTTCCGGCACTCCGAGTGCACGCGCCGTGTCATCGCTGCGCCGACTATCGTCCACTTCCGGTATCTCCCGGCCAGAGCGTAATCGACCGTGGGCCCGCGTGCCCGCGGTCCGCTCAACGCATCGCGTTCCGCAGCCGCCCCCGAGCGTGTAACGACGGGCGGCCCGTCAGCAGCCTGACGCGGACGCGCAGCCAAGGATTCCGTCAATGAAAAGAATGCTTATCAACGCAACTCAGCGTGAAGAGTTGCGCGTTGCCCTTGTCGATGGCCAGAAGCTCTTCGATCTCGACATCGAAGCGGTCGGCAAGGAACAGAAGAAATCCAACATCTACAAAGCCCGGATCGTTCGCATCGAGCCCAGCCTCGAAGCGGCCTTCGTCGACTACGGCGCCGAGCGTCACGGCTTCCTGCCACTGAAGGAAGTCGCCCGCCACCTGTTCGATGAACGGGCGCGCAACAGCAGCGGCCGCGTCAACATCAAGGAAGCGCTGCGCGAAGGCCAGGAACTGATCGTTCAGGTCGAGAAAGAGGAGCGCGGCAACAAGGGCGCGGCGCTGACCACGTTCGTCAGCCTCGCCGGCCGCTACCTCGTCGCGATGCCGAACAATCCAAAGGCTGGCGGCGTGTCGCGCCAGATCGAAGGCGATGCGCGCGAAGATGCGAAGGAAGCGATGGCCGGGCTCGTCATCCCGGAAAACATCGGTCTCATCCTGCGCACGGCCGGCATCGGCAAGAGCTCCGAAGAGCTCCAGTGGGACCTCGATTACCTCGTCCAGCTGTGGCAGGCCGTCGACCAGGCCGCCGGCGAGCGCGCTGCCCCGTTCCTGATCTACCAGGATCAGAACGTCATCATCCGCGCCATCCGCGACTACCTGCGCAGCGACATCGCCGAAATCCTGATCGACAACGAAGCCTTGTACCAGACCGCCTGCGACTTCATGAAGCAGGTGATGCCGGCGAACATCAACAAGCTGAAGATGTACACGGACAGCGTGCCGCTGTTCACGCGTTACCAGATCGAAAGCCAGATCGAGACCGCCTTCAGCCGCGAAGTGCGGCTGCCGAGCGGCGGCGCGCTGGTGATCGAACCGACCGAAGCGCTGATCACCATCGATATCAACTCGGCACGCGCGACCCACGGCGGCGACATCGAGGAAACCGCGCTGCTGACCAACCTCGAAGCAGCGGAGGAAATCGCGACCCAGCTACGGCTGCGCGATCTCGGCGGCCTCATCGTGATCGACTTCATCGACATGATGTCGGCGAAGAACCAGCGCGCGGTCGAGAACAAGATGCGCGAAAGCGTGAAGATGGACCGGGCGCGCGTGCAGATCGGTCGCATCTCGCGCTTCGGCCTGCTGGAGATGTCGCGGCAGCGCCTGCGGCCGTCGCTGGCGGAGTTCAGCCACGAAATCTGTCCGCGCTGCGAAGGCGTCGGCACCATCCGCAGCTTGCGGTCGACGGCGTTGACGGTCCTGCGCATGCTCGAGGAAGAGGCGATGAAGGACTCGACGTCCAAGGTCGTCGCCCAGGTGCCGGTCGACGTTGCGACCTTCTTGTTCAACGAGAAGCGCCGCGATGTCTCACGCATCGAGGAGCGACAGGAAGTCGAGATCATCCTGGTGCCGAACGCCAACCTCGAAACGCCGCATTTCAACGTGCAGCGTATCCGCGAGCAGGATCTGGCCAAGCGCGAGCTCGGTGACAGCTATGAACTCGCGACCGAGACGCCGGCCGCGCCGGCACTTGACTACACGCGCCAGACACCGCCGCCGCGCCAGCAGCAGGCTGCGGTGCGCGACATCGTGCGCAACGCGCCGCAGGCGGCGCCCGAAGCCGCCGCGCAGCCCGCGCCCGGACAGACGGGCGAACAGCGCAGCGGGGGTGTGATCAAACGATTCATTTCCGCGCTGTTCGGCGCGCCGCCGAACGGTGCGGAGGCGCCGCCGCCGGCACCGCAGGCCGGTAAGCCCGCGTCTTCTCCGGCGCCGCAGGCCGCGCAGGCGCC
>LNFM01008078.1_pt1 | contig 16090 bp, 17 predicted proteins | sample 596031 | NCBI WGS metagenome assembly LNFM01 (sample SAMN04254537, study PRJNA301005) | activated carbon metagenome | isolation source: dual media filters at the Ann Arbor, Michigan drinking water treatment plant | place: USA: Ann Arbor | reverse complement strand
AGCGCGGCCGCGCAGGCAGCCAGCAGCGCTCGCAGGAGAGCGAGTTCGAAGGGCATGGGGGACCCGGGGTTTGGACATGAAAAAGGCCGGCGCGAAGTGGGCGCCAGCCTATAAGAAATATAGGATGAATCTTGCGGAACTTGCAAGTTTAGGATTGCATAGCTGGCTTACCAAAACGTTGGGCGAGTGCTGGCAGCGCCTGCACGAGCGCGCCGACGCAGGCAGACAACAGCGCCCGCAGCAGAGCGAGGTCGAAGGGCATGGAGGGACCCGGGTTTTGGATATGAAAAAGGCCGGCGCGGTTGGCGCCAGCCTATAGGAAATATAGGATAAAACCTGCTGAAACGTCAAGTTTATAATTGCATACTTGGACTTCCATAGGTCACGCCAATGCGATTGTGCACCTCGGGTTCAATCTAATAGCTCTTTGGACCGGGCAACCGTCCGTTCTCGACCTCTTGCACATATTCGATAGGCCAGCCGATTCCCAAGATACGATACTTCTCCAAAATCTCGTCCATATCCGCCGGGCGCTCGCCATTCAAAGACCACGCAAGCGTCGATCGAGTAAAGCGCCAATGTACATATTCAAGCGGATGATTCTGTTCACCGCGAGCGATGTAGGAATCGATTTCCTTAAGCGTTGAATCAGCAGAATCAAGTTTTCCGCTTAGCGCAAAACTATCCGCTTGCCCCAGCGTCGACCAAAGTAAAGCGTCAACATTGTTGAGTTTATGCGCCTCTTCAACAGCGCTCCGATAGTGTACGAGAGCGAGAGCTTGATCTCCACAATGTCGATACACCTCTGCAAGAGCGAGATGTGCATTACCAACGCCTCGCCTGTTCTGATTGAATTCAGCAATTTCAAGTGCCTTCTGGGCATACTCAATGCCGCGATCAAGATTCTTTGCAAACGCCAAACTACGCGCAAGAGTCTCATAGCAACCACTCAGCGTATGATCGTCAACGGCCTCTGCCTCACACTCAGCTACAAGAGCTTCCGCGGACTTGATTGCCGCATCATATCGCCCGATATCTCGATCAATCGTGTTGAGTAACCTAACCACTCTAGCCTTGCGAGGGAGATCAGGATGCTTTGTGAGTAGCTCCAATGTCTCTGCTGCTGTTTCTCGAGCACCATCATATCGATTGAGCCTAACCTGACTTTCCAACCGCACGATTAAGGCATCAATGTTCTCTAAAATTGCCTGAGGGTCCGACGATGTGATCCGGAGCGCTCCCAAAGCCTCCTGATAGCGACCAACCTGATTTAGGGAGCGCGCCAATTCCGTCGTTACAAGCAAAGTGTCCTCTGAATTCCTAGGCGCGGACGCGTCAACTCGCACGACAATTGACTGAAGAATTTGGACCGCAGCGTTCGCACGCCCACTGAGACGAACATCATGTGCAAGCGTCGCTACCGACCGGAGATCAACCGTTTGATCAGGCAGCGCAGTACGAATTAGGAATTCAAGGTACCTATTAGCGACTCGATCATTCGTAATCGGCGCGCTTTCCGTCGCCTTCAGCGCCAAACCCGCGGAGTGGTCTGCCGAACCTTGCCCGATGTTCTTGACTTGTCGCTTGGCTTCTTCGTGAACAAAATAGTACCGCCCTTCGCGTTGAGTGAGGAATGCTTCACTCTCCAGCGTACTCAGAATTGCCGCGACAGGAGTGCTCGACGAGTATTGCTTGACGATCTCCGCACAATACGCGCCGTTCACACCGACGTTGTCGGGAATCTGGGCAAGCGCAAACAGGAGCTCTTTATTGTTGTCTGGTAGTTCATTGACCCTGCGGCGGTAGTGCGGACTGATCGCTTTTGCCAAGCCCAGCGACACTTCATTGATGGGCGTACCGTCGATCCATTCCTTCACAAAATATGGTCTGCCTTCGGTAGCTTTCAAGACAGTTTGCACATCCACGCCTTCTGGCTCGACATTCCTTTCGTGAAAATACCAAGCCCGAATCGCCTGATCGTCAATGCCACGAATTAGAGTGATCTCTCCCCCAGCGGTTGCAACTGGCGGAGAGCACCGGCCTAGCGCTGCGAGGCCCGCTTCCGTTTCATCGTTAACCGTAAGCAACATAGGCCAACTCTTTGGCAAACTACCAACCATGACCGATATGAGCTGGGCAAGCTCAGTAGAGCTTTGTTCCATTCCGTCGACAATTATTGCAACATCAACCTTAAGGCTCGCGATCGTTTTCAATAGCCGCAGGAATGCAACAACGAGATCGTCGCTCGTTGCATTTGCGAGCTGACGGACCTTGGATGTAGTCGATAACGTATTGTTAACTTCATCGGCTGCTTCTCGCAGCTCGTCTATCGTCTCCATCAAGTCTGGAAACTGCTCTTGGACTAAGTCTCTTATGAAGGCGCCAAAAAGCTTCTTTGCAATCGCTACTGGCTCTTCTTTCGCATGCTTGATGAGAACATCGAGTTTGGTCCTATCAAAAACGCCCTGGGCAATAAGTTGCTTTGTAATGCTCTCCACAAAATCAAGAACCGGAATCACAGGAGATTCGACGCGATATAGACAGATTGCTCCGACCGAAGATTGAAGTTTGGGACTTTTGTAGACCGCTTCCGCAATATGCGTCTTCCCGATCCCCGTCGGCCCCTGGATCAAGACGCGAGCTCTCTTTTCGTTGATCAAATCAGCGCATATTGCTGCGATCAGCTCCTCTCGTCCAAATGCGTCTACAATCTTTGCGGGCACCGTCGTATCGGTGACCGTTGTGGGCAATGTCATGCCGTCAGGACCGCGACATAGGCGAGGGATCTGTTATTGTTGCATTCACAGAGAGGCTTATTCTAAGCAGGAAAAGTTAATGGCGCAAATGCCCAAGATACTGCTTGATACTGTTCACGGTGAATTTGAAATCTCCACCTACAGCGAAAGTGGCCGGGATTGCATGGTCATCGCGAAGCGGCCATTCGAACCACCTCCGATTGTGCGCTTTCACTCATCATGTGTGTTTAGTGAAAGCCTCGACAGCGTAGATTGCGATTGCGCGTCGCAACTTCGGGCCAGCCTCGATCTAATTGGACGGTCTACCGGAGTCGTTATCTATGCCTGGGATGAAGGGCGCGGAGCAGGAATTACTAAAAAGATCGAAGCGATTGCACTCGAGAGAGCCAATTCGATTGATACCGCGGAAGCCTTTGAGCGTTTGGGACTGACTCCCGATCCGCGAGGACATGAACTCCAGATCAACGCTCTCAAGTCACTCAAACTTGGCAACGACATTCGACTGGTAACCGCAAATCCAGCAAAGATCCAGGCACTACAAGCCGCCGGTTTCACCGTCGAGCGTGTGAAGTTGCGATATGAAAAGACAGAAGCGGTCCAAAAGTATCTGGAAATGAAACGTCGGGCTCTGGGTCATTTTGATGACGATGAAGCTTGAGCGAGCACTCGATCGAGATCCATTCCGCGTAGACCGCGTCGCTTGCTTTCACGCGGCCGAGGTCATTCGTCACTACGTTCATCGAGAAGAACCCCAACCGTGGGCCCAGTGGTCACGGGAATCGCAACTGGCATTCAAGTTGGCCTTCGTTTCAATTTGCCATCAGTTCAATTGGGATTTCCTACAACGTCGTCTCGCAGAAGTGTTAAGGCCGCATCGCAGAGGCATTGCTGAATTTCTGACAACGGTTACGGCGAGAGATGTCAGCGACTGGCTTAAGGACTATCCGGAGCCTTTGCGCATCCGCGGCGCCGAACGCGCGGAACTTCTAAGAGATGTTGGAAGGATACTGACTGATCAGTTTCAAGGTCGCGCCTCAAATTTACTTCGAATTGCCAGCAGACAGGTCGCCGGCGCACACGGATTTCGGCAACAACTAGACAAATTCCTCGCCTATCGAAGTGATCCGTTGAGGAAAAAATCGAATGTACTGATCCACGACTTGGTGCGTGAAGACATAGTCGAGTTCAAGGATCCCGACGCAGTGGAACCGGCAGTCGATTACCATCTGATACGCATCTATCTCAGAACAGGTCGCGTGGTTCCAACAACACGAGCGGTCCTACCGTTTCTGCAAAAGAGACCTCGCCCCCGTGAACGGCTGGTTAAGCTCTTGCGCGAGTGCGTCATGGAAGCTGTTCAACTGACCGCCTTCTATGCCAAGTTGAGCATTCCAGATACAAACTACATTGAATGGCAGTTAGGACGAAGTGTCTGCAAAACCGAGATTCCCAGATGCCGCGATCTAACGGGCATTTTATTGGCGCCAGATATCGCTCCACTCGTTGACGGAGTGTGTCCCTATTCCTCTTTCTGCGAGGCTCTGACACACAATGAGTATGGCTTCTTGCGCGAACCAGTCTTCATTAAGACGTTCTACTAGAAGCCTTAGCGCTTCCTAAAATGCAGAACGCACTCTCGAAGAACCTTCTGCGAAACGTAGCTGCGTTGGCGAGGGCTGATGAGGCCATAGTGAGAGCGTACCGTCTCTGACTTGGCGATCTCGCCGGTCAAGCCTGCTTGACTGGCGATGTCGATGGCAAGTCGATCAATGGGTACTTCCAAGTCCTTGTAATAACTATTCTGAATTACCATCGCAACGTGACCACCTCTCTTTAAGACTCGACGGCACTCTTGAAACAAAGATCGCATCGAGATGAGATAGTCTTGGTAGTTCCAATAATAGTAGGAGGCACTCGCTTTTGACGGATGGGCCTTGATACTACGCAATATGTCTTGCGAGCTCCGCGGCAGTTCGCTCGCGAGATCCACCTTGGCACCTATTAGGGTCGTGCCAATCATTTGGCGCCGCAATGCCGGTACGTCGGTGCCCACGACTGATCCCAAGACCGAGACTGCCGGCAAATGACTTACGATATAGTCAAGGCGGTTGAGATAAGGAGGTGACGTTAAGATTGCATCCACCGCACCCGATTGAACAGCCATGGCCCTTGCGTCGCCCAAAATGACGGCCGCTCTAAAGCTTGCCGGTCTATCCCGATTTCTCTCGCCAACCTTGGCTAAGTCGACCGCAATCTGTTGCAACATTTTTTGGACTGACGGGGCTTGCATTTCCTCCCCCTTCACTGCCGCGCGTATCCAAACTGGATTTGAACCGCGAACGGCACGCTTGCTATAGTTTGCCGCTATTAGAAGCGACGCCAGCGCCACCACTTCGGTATCATACTGGCCACCTGAATTTGCCAGGATATGCCGAAGGCGCTCAGCAGCGCGCTTCGAAGAATTTCCAAGAACGCGGCGAATCGCGCCAATTAAGAATCGTGCATCTTGCCGAGAGAAGAGCTTGTTGATCTCCTTGTCTTTTGAGTCTTCTTCATCGTTTCTCTCATATCGTAGAAACGACTGAAGTCTCTTGTGATCGATATTTTGTGCCACCCGCGCTTTAGCAACTACTGCGGAGAATGGATCGAGATCTACACCGATCACTTCACAGCCAAAGTCCCGTGCCGCTTCTAGCGTGGTCCCGGAACCTACAAAGGGGTCCAGCACAACAGACTTTGGAGTTATCTCGAAGATGTTTAGGACGTCCCTAGCAAATTGCTCTGAGTAGGCAGTGTAGAGGTTTACCCATCTACCAAAGAGCGCCTTGTCCCAGACCGTGGGCTTTGCGGACGGCAATTCCTCCCATCGCCCCGATGGCGCTTCAACGAGAGGAAGCATCAAGTTCATAAAATTAGGGCCTTGGCTGTAGAAGCTGACGGAATTGCTAACAACCTAGCTAGATTGCTTTTGATAGGGAATGCAGCTTGCAGGTCATCTGAACCGATTGCACAGCTTTATCCACCGGCGCTGTGAGCGGAAGGCTGCCCCCAGCACTGCTGCTTACTGAAGGATGACTAATCGCTCTACGATAAAATCCGCAATTTGCGCGGGCGAAAACTTTCGTACGTCGACATAGCCATCAGTCTTAAAGACGCCATCGACAGCTCCGTCATCCGTTCGAACAAACATTATGCGGCTGTTTTCGCGCGCCATGATGATCTCCCTGATGGCTCGGAACTCTATGCCGCACCAGTCCTTCTTTTGATAGTTAGCTCCTAGAAACACCACGATTAGTTTGGAGCGATTTCGATAAATATCTTGCAACAAGATATCAAGAGACGGCTGAGCTAGTTGGGACACGTAGTTGCTGTCGTAAAAATATGAGTTCGGCCCAATCCGTGCTTCCAACTCTTGCGCAACCTGCTCAACGACTGTTCTAACTTCGCCTGGGAATGAAAGCGAAACATCGAATTGGTGTTTTGTGATGTCTACGGTTTTGGTAGCTTGTCGTGTCCACGAAGGCAGGATGATGCCTTTGGCGGTATGCAATTCCTTCGGAAGATTGACATCCTTCACCGCCCAATGAGTTCTGTTCATCTCCCATTTGCCGATATCCAACTCAAACCTTAGCGCGTCTAAATCTTGGACAGTAAGAAACGGCTCGACATCTTGAAGTTCGTACTCGATCCGCATCTCTCCTTGACGCTTAGTTGCATCACGAATGATGCCGAACTTCGGCGCGAGCTTGTTGGATGCTTCATATGCGAAGATCGACGGTAGGCGTTTCAATTCGGCGATCGCCGCTTTACCCAATGAGCCATACCGCTCAGTGATTTCGTTGTCCGTATATTCACGCACGCAGCGATCGAGCTCGATTTGCCAAGGATCGCCATCCCAGGCGTCAGCGTTGTGCGACACGAAGAGGTTGTACATCGATGGTCTCTCTAGAAGCCGCGTAAACAGTGTGATCTTTCATCGTTCGCAGTTTCTACCGTGACGAGATGATCGTGTCAGCCCAACAACGAGACCCAACCTTCCTTGGCCGGCAGTTCGAGCCGGAAGGGCTGCGCCGTGGGATCAGGGCCACAGCTGTTTGAGGCGGGTTGGGGGGCTTTCGACGCTCCCGGACATTGCTGCGCAATGTCCTGACGCTCAAGGGCCGAGCTTCGCTCGGCCTATGCCCCATTCAACACAAAACACACCCGCGCCGGCCTGTCCGAGCGGTTGCTCCACGCATGGTTGGTGCCGCGCTGGATCAGCACGTCGCCCGCCGTCATCAGGGTCTCGCCGACGTCCATCAGCGCCCAGATCTCGCCCTCGACGACGATGGCGTAGTCGAGAATAGGACCTTGAGGTCGAGACGGGTCGAGAGATCTTTCGACGCTCCCGGACATTGCTGCGCAATGTCCTGCCGCTCCTAGGCCGAGCTTCGCTCGGCCTCCGCGCCATACTGGCGGAAGACCTCGACCTGGTTGCCGTAGTTGCGTTCCTTGTCGGGCGGAAACTCGACGATGCGCACGACATTGCCCTTGGCCGGCGGCTCCAGCCGGAAGGGCTGCGATGTGAGGTCGGGGCCGTCGGCGTTCGCGGGCAGCGCGTCCAAGAGCCAGAGGTTGGTGAGGCCGACATTGGGCGAATGGGAGGGCCGGAAGACGCTGGGCGCCGGGCCGTCTTCCAGGAAGATCGAGCGGCCCTCGGCGTCGTGGCCCGTTATGATCCGGCGGACTGGTTTTACCATGGGTGGGCTCCCTCGGGTTGTGTGGGGCTGATGGTACGGGGGCAGCATTGCTCCCGTCGACACCACCTCACCTCCCCCATGCTCCGCATGGGTCCCCTTCCTCTCCCCCACTTCGTGGCGGAGAGGACCTCTAAGTCTCAAACTCCTCTCCCTCATGTTCCTCTCCCCCGTCAGGGGGAGAGGCCAGGTGAGGGGGTGACGAGGACTGGGGCGGCACCATTCGACGCTCCCGGACATTGCTATGCAATGTCCTGACGCTCAGGGGGCCGAGCGAAGCTCGGCCCTCCCTACGTACTTTTCCGGAGTGGGCGGGCCGCGGGCGAGAGCCTAGCGTGGCCTGAACAGACGGAGAGTCCGATGAGCCTCCCCACCCCCACCCTTCCCCTTCCCGCGCCGGCGATGATGTTCCTCCCGGATGCCCTGCAGGCCTGCGTCGAGGCGGGCACGAGCTGGCAGCGGGAGATCGCGCGGTTCGTCGACCACCGCCTCGCGGAGAACGTGCGGAGCTGGCAGGCCCTTTCCGCGGCGCGCGACGTCGCGGACCTGGTCAAGGCCCAGCAGGACTGGAGCCTGACGGCGGCCGCCGACTATGCCGAGGAGGCGCGGCGGATGCGCGCGCTCGCCACGACGCTGTCGCTCACCGGCACGACGCCGGCGGTCCAGGAGTCGGCCCGGCTGCTCGGCTGAAGCAGCCACCATCCAGGGAGGAGACGGAAATGCACGCCAGGGACATCATGAGCACCGACGTCGTGTGCATCAATGCGAAGGAGTCGGTGTTCGACGCGGCCCAGCTGATGCTGGGCGCGGGCGTCAGCGCCGTGCCGGTGGTCAACGACAAGGGCACCGTCGTCGGCATCGTCAGCGAGGCCGACCTGCTGCGCCGCGTCGAGATCGGCACGGCAGCCAAGAAGAGCTGGCTCGCCCGCCTGGTCAGCAGCGAGGGGGCGGCGGCCCACGAGTTCGTCGCGGCGCATGGCCGCCGCATCACCGACGTCATGACCCGGGAGGTCGTGACGGCGGGCGAGGACGCGCCGCTCGGCGGGCTGGTCGACCTGATGGAGCGCCACAGGATCAAGCGCGTGCCCATCGTGCGCGACGGCGTGCTGGCCGGGGTCGTGAGCCGGTCCGACCTGCTGCGCGCGGTGCTGTCGCGCGAGCCCGACCAGCCGGTGCTGCAGCCGACGGACCGGGCGCTGCGCGAGCTGGTGGTGGCGGCGCTCGAGAACCAGCCGTGGACGTCGAAGTGGCCGGTCAACGTCTTCGCCAACGACGGCGTCGTCCATCTCTGGGGCTTCGTCGAGGGCGAGGAGGTCCGCAAGGCCTACCGCGTCGCCGCCGAAAACGTGCCCGGCGTCCGGCGCGTGAAGAACCACCTCAGGGGCCTGCCGGCGTCGGTCGGCATGGGTGTGTGAGGCAGGGCGGGCACCAGCGATGAAGTCGATTTCCGACAAGGCAGAGGTTTCGGTCGATTTCCCCGACAAGACCTACATGGGGTCGTTCGGGCGGGAGGCGTCGTTCGACGTGAAGGTCGAGGCCGACGAGGTGATGCTGCGCCTCGTGCGCGCCGGCGAGGAGCGGCGCGAGATCGCCGTGCATCTGCACTACTACCTGCTGGCCGACATGCTGAAGGAAATCGGCCAGGGGCTGGCGGCGCACGATTTCCTCGACGAGTCGCATCGTGAGGCGCTGGGCAAGGGCGTGGCGGCACTGGCGGCGGCGCTGAAGCGGCCTGCGACGACCCGGCGCGGCAAGGCGACATAGGCTCCGGCAACCGGGCACGGCTGGTTTCGCCGCTGTTCAACACACAGGACGCCAAGGGCAAGATCCAGAAGGCCGTGGGCGATGCCAGGGACGCCGTGAAGAAGGCGGCCGACCTCCAGATCCCCGTTCCAACGGCACGACGCGACGAGCGCCCTCGTGACGCCCGTTGTTCGTTCGTCGGCGTTGTCTGTTCGTGGGCGCTGGCGGCTGAGCTTCGCTCGGCCGAACGCTTCACACGCCGCTATGGCTGACCATCGGATGCTGGCTGCGCCTCGATGGCCTCGAGCCGGGAGGCGATCATGAGTGCGCTCCTGCATTGGAACGCCGACCAGGCGGCCAGGATTCCGGGCAGCAAGGCCCAGGGCCAGCCGGCGAGATAGAAGACAACACCGGCGAGGAGGAGAAGGAGAAACGTCGCCTTGGCTTTGCGCCGGGCGCCGGCGCGGAAGTCGGCGGAAGTCTTGCCCTGCTCGGCGGATTTTGCGGCCAGGGCGTCGTGCCAGCCCATGGGTGGGGTCCCCCGTTTGGCGTGTGCCACCTGAGGTGTGAGGCGGCACCTATCGAAGCTCCCGGACATTGCTTTGCTTGGCGGCTTGTAAACAAGCCGTCAAGCGGCCCCTTGATCGGGTCGGTGGCCATGAGCTGCTGCCCTTCGGGTCGGTGCCCGCTTCGAACAGCGCCGCGCGCTTCACTTCCCCGGCGCCGAGCGCGCCGCCGGCGCCGCCCCCGTTCTCGACCACGACGGGTCGGGCGGCGCGTCCCACATTGCGTGGAGATGGCGGAGCAGACGGCTCTGCTCCAGGGGCTTCTCCAGGCAGGGCGTGGCCGCGAAGGGCCCGGACACCACTTCGAGATCGCAATAGGCCGAGAGGAACACGAACGGCACCCGCCGGCGCCGCAATGCCCGGGCGACCGGCCAGATCATCGCGCCGGCGATGTTCATGTCGAGCACGGCCGCGTCGAGGGTTTCCGAGCGGGCCAGCTCCAGCGCCACCGGCAGGCTGGCCGCCGGTCCGACGACTTCGCAGCCGAGCGGTTCCAGAAAGTCGATCATGGTCAGCGCCACCAGGAATTCGTCCTCGACCACCAGGACGCGTCGTCCCTCGAATGCCATATGCAACTCCTATGTTGCAGCAACATCCCCGCCAGCCGATCGTTCCTTCACGCCGTCGATTTCCACGGCAAGGCGCTGGAGCGGCGCATCGATCTCGTAGATCAATCCCGAGGGCTCAAACCTGAATGCCGGCAGGCCGCCGAAATCCTGGGCCACCGCGCTTTCCAGCAACAGCCTGCCGAAGCCGCGGCGGGTCGGCGGGACCACGGGCGGTCCACCCCGTTCCCACCACTGGAACCTGAACCGGGCCGAGGCGCCCGCCCCGTCGATCGCCCAGGTGATCGCGACCCGGCCCGCCGGCACGGACAGCGCGCCGTACTTGGCCGCGTTGGTCGACAGTTCATGGACGACGAAGGCGAAGGTCTGCGCCACCCGTCGATTGAGCATCACCTCGGGGCCGGAAACCTCGACCCGGTCGGAAAAGCTTTCGCATTCGAGCCGGACGATCTCGGCCACCGCTGCGCCTTCGAAGCCGCCGATCACCAGCGCTGTTTGACTGTGCGCCAGCGCCAGGATGCGCTGCGAGAGGATGTCGCGCTCCTCGGCGAGCGGGCGCGTCCCGGACAGAGTGCGTGACGCGACCGCCTGAACCACGGCGAGCAGGTTCTTTCCCCGGTGGGCGAGTTCGTTCATCAGGAAGCGCTGACGCTCCTCGGCGTCCTTGCGCTCGGTGATGTCGTAGAAGCAGTCGACGGCTCCGGTGACGGTTCCGCATTCGTCCTTCAGCGGAAGGATGTTGACGACGATGACCACCCGCGATCCATCGGGCCGCTCGACGACCGCTTCCATATCGTGCACCGCCGGCACCTTGCCGCTCAGGACTTCGGACATGCCACACAGCTCGGGGGGTATGAGGGTGCCGTCTGGATGGAACAGCTTGACCGCTCCGCAAAATCGCTCGGCGTGGTCCCCCAGGACCGGCTCGCGGCCCCACAGCTCGGCGGCGCGGCGGTTGAAACTCACGATCCTGCCCGGGGCGTCGCAGGAATAGACCGCCACCGGCCCCAACTCGAACAGGGTGCGATAGCGTTCCTCGCTGGCGCGCAACGCCGTCTCGATTTCCTTGCGCTCGACGACTTCATTCTGCAACCGAACGTTCAAAGAGCCGGCGATGTCCGTGAGCTCGTGCTGGCGCACCAGACCGAGCACCAGCGCTTCGTTCATGGTGCGCATCTTTTCCTGGAGGCGGGCGGCTTCGGGCATCGTGCGGTTCCTATCCCGGGGTCTTCGGTTGAGGGCCGTCCAGTTCTCCGCGCACGGCGCGCGCCAGGTCGGCCTTGCGGTAGGGCTTGCGCAGGACGCCAGGCGCGTCCTCGTTCTCTTCACGTTCGGCGCTGCCGGAGAAGCCCGACGTCATTAGGACGCGCAGGTCCGGCCAACGCTCGCCCGCGAGCCGGGCGAGCTCGAGGCCGTCGATCCGGCCAGGCATCATGATGTCGCTGAACAGCAGGTCGAAACCGCCGGCCTGCTCCTCGAGCAGCCCCAGAGCAGCCTCGCCATTATCGACCGCGACCGTCGTGTAGCCCAGCGAGCCCAGCTGCCCCAATACGACGGCACGCACCTCCTCATGGTCTTCGACGACCAGGATGCGCTCGTGGCCGCGCGGCAGGGGCTCCAACTTCGGCAGGTTCACCCGGTCGACGCCGGCGTCGACCGTACGGGGCAGATAGAGGCGCACGATCGTGCCGGCGCCCGCCGTGCTGGCGATGCGGATAAATCCACCGGACTGGTGCACGAAGCCATGGACCATGCTGAGGCCGAGGCCGGTCCCGTGGCTCGGCCCCTTGGTGGTGAAAAACGGCTCGAAGGCCCGGGCCAGCGCCTCTTCGCCCATGCCCGTACCGGTATCTGCGAACTCGATCTGGACGTGATCGCGCAGCGCCGCGCCCTCCGCCATCGACGTCTCGTCCCTGAGGGAGACGTTGCCGAGCGCAATCGACAGCCTGCCGCCCGCGGGCATGGCATCGCGCGCGTTGTTGGCAAGGTTGATCAAGCAAGTGTCGAGCTGAGCGCCGTCGATCGTGACCGGCCAGAGATCGTCCGCGACACGGAGGTCGACGACGATGTTCTCGCCGATGGTCCTCTTGAGCAGCTTCGTCACCTCGGCGACATGGTGGCCGACGTCGATCACCCGCGGCGCGAGCGGCTGGCGGCGCGAAAAGGCGAGCAGACTGCGGATCAGCTCAGCGCCGCGCACCGCACCGGCAATCGCTCCGCCGATCAGATCCCGCGCCGCCGCATCGGCATGCGGCCGTTCGGCCAACAGGTCCAGGTTGCCAATGATGACGGCCAGATAGTTGTTGAGATCGTGGGCCAGCCCGCCGGTCAACCGCCCGATCGCCTCCATCTTCTGGGATTCGCGCACCTGCTCCGCCAACCTGAGCTGCTGGGTGACGTCGCGGGCGATCGACACGATGCCCTGGCTTTGCGAACGGTGTTCGGTGATGTGCAGGATGCGGCCATCCGGCTGGACGACTTCCACGACGGTGCCATCGGCGCGTTTGTGCCGGGCGACGCTGTCGGCAATGAACTGTTGGGCGGTCTCCCCCGGGGGCACGGTTGCCGCCCCGCATTCGACGAGGGCGCGGAGGATCTGCTCGAACGTCCGACCGACGGTGAAATGGCCGTTGGCGAGCGGGTACTGGTCATGGATGTGCCGATTGAGCAGGACGAGCCGGTCCTCGCGGTCGTAGAGGACCAGCCCATGGTCGAGGCTCTCGATCGCGTCGATCAGGTTGTTGCGCCCGAGCTCGCGGGAGCCCTCCAGGACGCGCCGCTCGAGGTCGGCGTTCAGATTGCGCAGCCGGGTCTCGCTGGCGCGCAACGCCTCCTCCGCCTGCTGGCGCTCGACGATCTCGCGCTGCAACCGGGCATTCAAGGCATCGGCGGCGTCGATGAGCTCGTGCTGACGCAGTGAGGCAAGAATCAGCGCCTCGTTCACCGCGAGCATCTTTTCCGCGACCGGTGCGGCTTCGGGCATGGAACTTTCCTCTATCCCTTCGCCTTCGGTTCGGGCGGGGCTTCGGGCTTCTGTGGTGGGCGAGGACCGGCACGCGTCGGGATGCCGGTGGTCAGTCCGTCGTATTCCGTCGACCGCGGCCGGATCACGACCACACCCTTGTCGGTGATGACGTATTCGCGGATGTCCTTGCTGTGATTGCCGCCACGCATCTTGATGACGACCATGACCTTGCGAAGCTGGCCGTCGATCTCGACATAGCGCAGCCGGAGGATGTCGTCGGTCAGAAACGAGATCGTGTAGTGGCTGAAGGAGAACTGGGTGAAGGTGTCCTCGACCTCGACGGTGCTGAGAATCGTGACGCCGGCGCCGGTCAGGGCCACGATCATGCGGTAGAGCGATTCGCGGAAGTCCTCGCGGAAGCCGGGCGCCAGCGCCATTTCCAGGCTGACCAGCGAATCGATCACCAGCCGCTTGGCGCCCACCCGTTCGACCGCGTGGAGGATCTCCTGCATGACTTCATCCACCGAAAGATCGAGCGGACGCAGGTAAACGATCTCCAGTTTCCCCTTTTGCTGCGGCTTCTTCAGATTGAGGCCGAAGCTGTCGGCGCGGTCGGTGTAGCCCTGCGGGCGTTCCTCGAAGATCGCCATGATCCCGGGTTCGCCCTTGCGCAGTCCCGCGGCAATGAACTGAGTGGCCAGCGCCGACTTTCCCGTTCCCGAGGGCCCGGCGATGAGCAGGCTGTCGCCCTCGAGCACGCCGCCCCCCATCATCCTGTCGAGTTCGGGGATGCCCATTGACAGCCGGCGACGCCGGGGCGGCCTCCGGTACAGGTTGGTGAATCCCAGGGTGCGCGAGAAGGCCTGCAGCCCGCCCTCGCTGATCCGCACGGTGTGCAGCCCGGGCACCGAATCCTGGCCGCGCACCTTCAGGATCTGCAGCTTTCGCACGACCGAGTTGCGCTCGATCTGCTGGGACAGCCAGAAGAGACCGTCGGCGACGGTGAACAGTGGATTGCCGCGACTTTCCTCCTCGCTGAATTCGCCGACCAGAAAGGTCGTGGCCTGCCAGCTGGTCAGAAACTGGGTCAGGCGCTGGATGAAATCCTGCATCGCCATTTCGCCCGCGCTGGCCATCGCCTTGCGCATCACGGTGCGGAAGGAATCCACGACCACGATGCCCGGCCGGCTTGCCGTGACTTGGCTGACGATTTCCGCGAGGACCGCATCCAGGTCCTCCTCCAGAACCCGGTCGCTCAGATTGACGAAGCGGATGGCCTTGCCCAATTTGGCCTGGTCGAAGTACGAAAACTGTTGCTGATAGCGCAACATCTTCAAGGCGGGTTCGCCAAGGACGGTGAAATACAGCGCCGGACTCCTTGCCGTCGCGTTGGCGAACATGATCTGATGCGCCAGGGTGGTCTTGCCGGAGCCCGGCCTGCCGGCGATGACGTTGAAGGAATATTCGGGAATGCCGCCGCCCAGAATGTCGTCGAGACCGCGCACGCCGGTCGGCAGTCTGCGGATCGCGACCCTGGCTGACTTGCGTTTTTCAAGACCCTTTTGTGTCTTCATTTTCCGCTTCCTCCAGAAAAATCCTCATCGTCGAGGGCCAGCTTGGGCCAGACCTCCTGCACCAGGCGCAGCGTCAGATTCTCGCCGATGAAAGTCGCCAGCAGCCCGAGCAGATGGGCGAGCAGCGTGACGCCGCCCTCGAAGCTCTCATCGGGTAGTCGCGCCTTGCGCTCCGTCCATCCCTGGAGAGCGCCATCGGCATCGACGTGCAAGGCGCGCAGTCCCGGGACTTCGGCGGTCGCCAGGGAGAGCGCGCGCGAAAGAAGCGCGGCGTATCCGACGGATCCCATGAGCGTCGCGAGAGATGCGCGCAGTCTCTCGCAGACGAGGACGGCCGCCGGCTTGGGAGATTTTTGGGCCATCTCCTGTGCGATGAGACGCTCTGCAAATTCCCGCATCCTGGGAGTAGCTTTTGGCATGTAAAACGAGCCTGCGTGTCGCCTCGTGGCGAATGCTGGCTGGCGCCGCTGCGTTCACGTCATCGATCGACGACGCACGATTTGGGGCCAACCGAGAACAACGCGTCGTTTTCGGCGCGGTTCCAATTGTTCAATTTTGGACAGTCGCGCGGTCTATCCGCATGAGGGGAAGTACCTCGCGGCGATCACGGCGACTCTTCGCTCGGCGGCTCGTTCACAAGCCGCGGCCCGAAGCTATTCGGTTCTTCGGCTATTCGGGCTTGAGCCCGATCTCCTTCAGCACCTTCAGCATCACCTCGGTGTCGCGCTTGAAGACCGCGTTGGTCTGCTCGAAGTTGAGCGGCCCCTTGATCAGGTAGTTGGCCATGAGCTGCTGCACCTTGGGGTCGGTGCCCGCCTCGAACAGCGCGTCGGCGAGTTTCTTCACGATGTCGGCCGGCGTCGCCGACGGCACGGCGAAGGCGGCGAACGCTCTGGTGTCGTAGAAGCCGCCGACCGCGCCCTGCTCCTGCATCGTGGGCACGTCGGGCAGGGACGCGAGGCGGTCGCCGGTGATGGCGATCGCGCGGCCCTTGCCGGAGGCGATGACGCCCGCCGAGGCGGCCGGGCTGCCCGAGCCGCCGTCGAGCTGCTGTGCGCTCACGTCGGCCCACATCGCCGCCTCGCCGCGGTACTGCACCACCTCGACCTTGAAGCCGTATTGCTTGGCCATGGTCTCGATCAGCACGTGCGGCGTCGAGCCGGCGCCGTAGGCGCCCCAGTTCA
>LNFM01008077.1_pt1 | contig 16090 bp, 14 predicted proteins | sample 596031 | NCBI WGS metagenome assembly LNFM01 (sample SAMN04254537, study PRJNA301005) | activated carbon metagenome | isolation source: dual media filters at the Ann Arbor, Michigan drinking water treatment plant | place: USA: Ann Arbor | reverse complement strand
CCTTGGTGACCGTGCGGGCGCCCTTGTCGCGGCAGATCTTCAGCACCGCCGCGCGCGCCTCATCCGCCGTGGAGCACCAATGGACGGTGCCGCCCGCCTTCTCCACCTGCGCCGCATAGGCTTCCAGGTAGAAATCGAGATTGGCGAGGGTGTGGTTCTTGATGTCGCGGCCGATGTCGCGCAGCTGCTCGAATTCCGGCAGGGCGGCCACCGCGGCGGCGCGCTTGCCGTGGGAGGTGCTCTTGCTGCGGTCGAGCGCCTTCTGCAGCCCGGCATCGGCCAGGGCACGGGCGGCATTCGCCTTGAAGGCGGGGGAGGTGATGTGGACCAAGATGCTCTCCTGCTTGCCGCAGATATAGCGTGGATCGCTGGCTAGCCCAGCAGCCGCCCGATCACCCGCGCCGTGTAATCCACCACCGGGATGATCCGCCCATAGTTGATCCGCGTCGGCCCGATCACGCCGATGGCGCCCACGATCTGCTCCGCCCCGTTGCGGAAGGGCGAGACCACCATGGAAAGGCCCGCGCTATCGAACAGCCCGCTTTCGGCACCGATGAAGATCTGCACCCCCTCCCCGCGCTGCGCCAGGTCCAGCAGCCGCAGCATCGTCTCCTGCGCCTCCAGCCGCTCGAACAGCGCCTGGATCTCCTGCACCCGCTGGGCGTGGTCCAGGCCGAGATTCTGCAGCAGCTTCGCCTGGCCGCGCAGGATCAGCGACCCGCCGGCGCCGCCCGCCCAGGTGCCGAGCCCGGCCTCGATCACCTGGTTGGTCAGCGCATCCAGCGCGGTGCGGTTGGCGGCGATTTCCTCCGCCACCGTGCCGCGGGTTTCCTCCAGGGTGCGGCCGGACAGGCGGGCGTTCAGGTAGTTGCTGGCCTGTTGCAGGGCCGACGGCGGCAGGCCGAGCGGCACCTCGATGACGCGGTTCTCCACCTGGCCATCGGCCGTCACCAGCACCACCAGGGCGCGGCCGGTGCCGAGCGCCACGAATTCGATATGCCGCACCGGCGCTTCACGTTTCGGTGCCACCACCAGCCCCGCGGCGCCGGCCAGGCCCGACAGCATCTGGCTGGCCTCGCCCAGCGTTTCCTGCAGCGATCGCCCGCCTGCGGCGCAGCGCGCGGCGATGGCGTCCCGTTCTTCCTCCGGCAATGCGCCGAATTGCAGCAGGCCATCGACGAACAGGCGCAGCCCGCGCTCCGTCGGCAGGCGGCCGGCGGAGGTATGCGGGGCGAACAGCAGCCCGGCATCCTCCAGATCCGCCATGACGTTGCGGATGGTGGCCGGCGACAGGGCCTGCGGCAGCCGGCGCGACAGGGTGCGGGAGCCAACCGGCTCCCCGGTCGCTACATAGGTTTCCACCAGCTCCCGGAAGATCGCCGCGGAGCGGTCGTCCAGCCCGGGTGGCAGGGGGCTCATCGCGGGCGACCCGGTGGGGCGCGGCGGCCTGGTGATTGGACCCATCGGGGCGTGTCCCAAACCGTGAAGTTGCAGCGCAATGACGCTAGGGGGCGGGCTGTAGCCGGGTCAACCTCGCCGGGCGAGCCTCGCCGCGCATCAGGACCCTATGTCGGGCGGCGCTGACCCTACGGCAAGGTTTCGACACCATCGCGCCACATGGCGGTAACCCCGGCCGGGCTAGGCTGTTGCAACAAAGGGGATTGCAGCATGGGCCGGAGATGGGTGCGATGACGGCGGTGTTCGCGGCGGCCTCGCTGCTTCTGGTGGGCGGGGCGGGGGTGCTGACCTCCCTTCTCGTGGCGCCGATACGCGGCGCGGGGCGGATGGCGGGGCTGCTGCTCGCCTCCGTCGCCGCGGTGGGGCTGGGCCTGCTGCTGCTGGTCGGGCCGGCGCAGCCCTACTTCATGACCGCGCTGGGGCAGCAGATCGCCGGGCTTTGAACCCGGCGCGGTTGACGCGTGGGGCGCGAGGCGGGCAGGTGGCGGCCATGCTGCGCCCCGTCCTTCTTGTCGCGCTGCTTGCCTGGTCGTCCGGCCTGGCGGCCCAGACGGCCGTGGATGATCCCTGGACCGCCTGCACCCGCGCCATCCGCGCGGCGGAGGCGCGCAGCGGCATTCCGGACGGGCTGCTGCTGGCCATCGCCCGGGTCGAGAGCAGCCGCGCCCGCCCTGGTGGCGGCGCCGCCCCCTGGCCCTTCGCGCTGAACGCCGGTGGCGAGAGCATCTTTCCTGAAACGGCGGCGGAGGCGGTGGAGACGGTGCAGGCGCTGCGCGAGGATGGAAGGCGTTCCATCGATGTCGGCTGCATGCAGGTGAACCTGGTCTATCACCCGCAGGCCTTCCCGGACCTCGCCCAGGCCTTCCACCCGCCCACCAACGTCGCCTATGCGGTGCGCTTCCTGCGGGAATTGCGCGGCCGCACGGCAAGCTGGGCGGAGGCGGTGGCGAACTACCATTCGGCGGAGCCGGGGCGTGGCCTCGCCTATCACACGCGGGTGCGGGTGGCGCAGGGTGCGGCGCTGGCGCCCGGGGTGGTGGCCGGGCTGTGCGCGCCGGGGCTGCGGGCGCGGCTGGTGATGCCACCCGGCGCGGGCGCGCGGCCACGCCTCGTGTGCCGCAGATAGCATTTCGTTCGGGAACCCGCGCGGCCCGACGTACTTTCAGCCACATCGGGCTTACAACGACATCACGCGGAGCAACGGCGCCATGGGTTTCATCTGGACGATCATCATCGGCTTCCTGGCCGGGGCACTGGCAAAATTCATCATGCCCGGCCGCGACCCGGGCGGTTTCATCATCACCATCCTGCTCGGCATCCTCGGCGCCGTGGTGGCGACCTGGCTGGGCCAGGCGATCGGCTGGTACCGGGCCGGCGAAGGCGCGGGCTTCATCGGCGCGGTGGTCGGCGCGGTCATCGTGCTGGGGGTGTACCGGGCCGTGGCCGGGCGCCGCGCCTGATCCCAGGCGGATCGCGCGGAACCTGCGGGCCCGAAGACCGGCTTGGCGCCGGCCGGGCTGCGCAGGGCGGACCGGCGGTGATCAACGGGCCCGGAACAGCCTCATTCGGTCATCTTGCTGGTCATGCCGCGGGTATCGATGTGGGTGAAGTTTTGTGACGGGTAGGCATCGATATAGCCCTTGAAGGCGAACCACACGCCGAAGGGGCCCAGCTTCCAAACCCGCGGCAATTCGCCGAAGGGGATCGTGCCGGCAGAGACCTTCTCCGCCTTCCGTTCGAACATGACCGGGGAATAAAACATCTTCCCCGAATTGCTCCATTCCTTCAGTATCTTCTCCGTCTCCGTGCAGTTCACACCGACGACTTTGAAGTCGATGGCCGTGAAGGCCATGTGCTGGCTGGTTCTGGCGCGCCCGGTATAGCCCTTGCTGCTGTCCGAGGAGGCCTGGTTGTAGGCCTCGCTGCGATAGATGCTTTGCAGGTTGATCGTCTTGCCGAGGTGTTCCCGCAGCGCATCCAGCACGATGATGGTGGGGATGATGTTATCCCATAGCCGTTCGGGCGGCTTGCTGTTCTTCGTACCGAACTTGTTCTTGGCCGCGGTCCGCGACAGCAGTTCCGAGGCGTTGAAGTACTTCAGCCCCACCGCGCCGATGCGGGCCGCAAATTTCGTGTTGTAGTCCGACATCGCCGTGTCCTCCCGCCCCCCATCATGGGCGGGGCGGGTCGAGCGGCGATTTCAGTCCGCGTCGCGGTGCTGTGTCTTCTGTTTCACGCCGCGACCTTCGCCTCGATCACGTCCCACAGGGCACGCTCCAGATGCACGCCATCGAAGCGGGCGATCTCCTGCAGGCCGGTGGGGGAGGTGACGTTGATCTCGGTGAGAAAGCCGCCGATCACGTCGATGCCGACGAAGATCATGCCGCGCGCCCGCAACTCCGGCCCGATGGCGGCGCAGATTTCGCGCTCGCGGTCCGTCATCACGGTCTGCGTGGCCTTGCCGCCGACATGCATGTTGGACCGCGCCTCGCCTGCCGCCGGCACGCGGTTGATGGCGCCCATCGGCTCGCCATCGACCAGGATGATGCGCTTGTCGCCTTCCCGCACGGCGGGGACGTATTTCTGGATCACCAGCGGCTCCCGCGACCGCTCCGTGAACATTTCCACCAGGGCGTTCATGTTCGGGTCTTCCGGGCGCAGGTGGAAGACGCCGGCGCCGCCATTGCCGAACAGCGGCTTGATGATGATGTCGCCGTGCTTCTGGCGGAATTTCCGGATCTGGCCGACATCGGCGGTCACCAGCGTTTCCGGCATCAATTCCGGGAAGTGGGTGACGAACAGCTTCTCCGGCGCGTTGCGCACGCTGGCCGGGTCGTTCACCACCAGGGTCCTGGGGTGGATATGTTCCAGGATGTGGGTGGCGGTGATATAGGCCATGTCGAAGGGCGGGTCCTGGCGCATCAGCACCACATCCACCTGGCCGAGATCGAGTTCTTCCGTCGCGCCCAGGGTGAAGTGGTTGCCCTTCTCCCGCCGCACCTCGACCTTCTGCGCCTGCGCCAGCACCCGGCCGCCGAGCAGCGCCAGGTCCCGCACATGGTAGTGCCACAGCGCATGGCCGCGGGACTGGGCTTCCAGCATCAGGGCGAAGGTGCTGTCGCCGTCGATGTTGATGGAGGCGATGGGGTCCATCTGGACCGCGACCTTGAGGCTGCGCGCCATGGGGGGTTCTCCGTTTCGGCCCCTCCTGTCGCATTGCCGGGGCTTGGTTGAAAGAGGGGCTGGTCGCCATTGACCGGCGCGGCGGCGGCGGGGCACTTCACGGGGATGAACATCCTCACCGGCAAGGCCCGCAAGGCCGGCGTGCTCGGCTGGCCCGTGGCGCATTCCCGCTCGCCCCGGCTGCACGGCTTCTGGCTGGCCCGGCACGGCATCGATGGCGCCTACCTGCCCCTGCCGGTGCGGCCGGAATTCTTTGTGGACGCCGTGCGCGCGCTGTCCCGGATGGGCTTTGCCGGGGCCAATGTGACCATCCCGCACAAGGAAGCGGCCTATGCGCTGTGCGACGCCGTGGATGCGGTGGGGCAGCGGGCCGGATCGGTGAACACGCTGTTCTTCCGCGACGATGGCCGGATCGAGGGCACCAGCACGGATGGCTACGGATTCCTGGAATCCATCCATGAACAGGCGCCAGGCTGGCAGGCGGCGGATGGCCCTGCGGTGATCCTGGGCGCCGGCGGCGCGGTGCGGTCCGTCGCCGCCGCGCTGCTCGATGCCGGCTGCCCCCGGCTGGTGCTGGCCAACCGCACCGTGCCGCGGGCGGAGGCGCTGGCGCGGGACCTCGGCGGCGCCGTGGAGGTGACGGACGCGCCCCGGCTGGAGGGCGCGGCTCTGCTGGTCAACGGCACCTCGCTCGGCATGGCCGGCGAGCCGCCGCTGGAGATCGACCTCGCCCCGCTGCCGGCGACGGCGGTGGTGGCGGACATGGTCTATGTGCCGCTGGAGACGCCGCTGCTGGCAGCCGCGCGCGCGCGGGGCCTGCGGGCGGTGGATGGGCTGGGCATGCTGCTGCACCAGGCGCGGCCCGGATTCGCGCAATGGTTCGGCGTGGCGCCGGTGGTGGATGCGGAGCTGCGCGCCTTCGTCGCGGCGGATTTGCTGCCGTGAAGATCATCGGCCTGACCGGCAGCATCGGGATGGGCAAGTCGACCGCCGCCAACACCTTTCGCCGTCTGCGCGTGCCGGTTTTCGATGCGGACGCCGCGGTGCATGCGCTGCAAGGCCCCGGCGGCGCGGCGGTCGCCCCGGTGGAATCCGCCTTCCCCGGCACCACCACCGAAGGCCGCGTGAACCGGGAGGCGCTGCGCGCCCGCGTGCTGGGTGACCCCGCGGCGCTGAAGCGGCTGGAGGGCATCATGCATCCGCTGGTCCGCCGCGCCGAACACCGCTTCCTGGCCGCCTGCCGCCGGCGGGGGGAGGCGCTGGCCGTGCTCGACATTCCGCTGCTGCTGGAAACCGGCGGCCAGAAGCGCGTGGATTTCGTGCTGGTCGTCTCCGCCCCCGCCGCCGTGCAGCGCGCCCGCGTGCTGCGCCGCAAGGGGATGACGCCGGACCGCCTGGCCGCCATCCTGGCGCGCCAGATGCCGGATGCGCGAAAACGCCGCCTGGCGGATGAAAGCGTCCAGACCGGCCAGTCCCGCTACCACGCCCAGCGCCAGATCCGCGCGCTGGTCCGAAGGATGCGTTAGCCCATGCGCCAGATCGTGCTGGATACCGAGACCACCGGCCTCGACCCCGCCTCCGGCGACCGGGTGATCGAGGTCGCGGCGATCGAGATTTTCAACTTCATGCCGACCGGCGCGACTTTCCACGAGCTGGTGGACCCGGAGCGCGACATTCCCGAGGAAGCCACCCGCGTGCACGGCATGACGGCCGACATGCTGCGCGGCAAGCCGCTGTTCCGCGACATCGCCGGGCGGATGCTGGACTTCCTGGGCGACAGCGAGATCATCGCCCACAACGCGCCCTTCGATTTCGGCTTCCTGGATGCGGAGCTGGTGCGCGCCGGCCACAAGCGGCTGGATCGCGCGCGGATGGTGGACAGCCTGGCGGTGGCGAAGCGCCGCTATCCCGGCCTGCCGAACAGCCTGGACAGCCTGTGCCGCCGCCTTGGCGTGGATAATACCATGCGGACGGCGCACAACGCCCTGCTCGACGTGAAGCTGCTGGCCGAAGTCTATCTGGAGCTGATGGGTGGCAAGCAGCCTGGCCTGGAACTCGCTGCCCGCGCCGCCCGGCCGGTGGCGATGGGCAGCATCGTCGTGGCCCCCGTCGCCCGCACGCCGCGGCCCATCGTGCCAAGCGAGGCTGAGTTGGCCGCGCATGCCGCCTTCGTCGCGAAGAAGCTGAAGGACCCGCTGTGGATCAGCCTCGCCGCGCCGCCGGCGCTGTCATAAGCTGCGCGGATGACCAAACCCCGCCCCCGCGTCGCGCTGTTCGTCACCTGCCTGGTGGATCTCTACCGCCCCTCCGTCGGCTTCGCCGCGCTGAAGCTGCTGGAACAGGCAGGCTGCGAGGTGGTGGTGCCGGAAAGCCAGACCTGCTGCGGCCAGCCCGCCTACAACTCCGGCGACCGCGCCACGGCCACCGAACTGGCCCGCGCCGTGGTCGATGACTTTCTGCGCTTCGATTACGTGGTGGCGCCCTCGGGCTCCTGCGCCGGAATGATCAGCCACCACTTCCCCGGGCTTTTCGCCGACGACCCGCATTACCGCGGCAAGGCGGAGGCGCTGGCCGCGAAGACGCATGAGCTGATCTCCTTCCTGGTCGATGTGCGCGGCATGACCCAGGTGGAGGCGAAGTTCGATGGCATCGCCACCTATCACGACAGTTGCTCGGGCCTGCGCGAGCTCGGCGTGAAGGCGCAGCCGCGCAAGCTGCTGGGCAGCGTCGCCGGCCTTTCGCTGCGCGAGATGGGCGACAGTGAGCTGTGCTGCGGTTTCGGCGGCACCTTCTGCGTGAAGTACCCGGACATCTCGACGCGCATGGTGGGCGACAAGACCAAGGACGTGACGGCGACGGGCGCCGACACGCTGCTGGCGGGCGACCTCGGCTGCCTGCTGAACATGGCGGGCAAGCTGGGGCGTGAGGGCTCGCCCGTGCAGGTGCGGCATGTGGCGGAGGTGCTGGCGGGGGTGACGGAGGAGGTGGCGCCGATCGGGATGGTGAAGGGGTAGGGCTTCAGGGTTCCAGACGAGAAAGCTCGCTCATGGCGCAGGTCAAGATATTCGGTCTCCGATCCACCCTGGACCCTCTGCGGTCCATGCTGTCCGAAGCCATTCACGCCGCGGTCATGGAGGCGCTCGCCTATCCGCCGGAGAAGCGCTTCCACCGCTTCATCGCGCTCGACGCTGCTGACTTCCTCTATCCCCCGGACCGGACGGACCAATACCTCATCATTGAAATCAGCATGTTCGAAGGGCGCTCGCCCGAGGCGAAGAAATCGCTGATACGCGCCCTCTATCGGCAGATCGCCCAGGCCACAGGCATCGCGCCCCAGGATATCGAGATCACGTTGTTCGAGACGCCGCGCAGTTCCTGGGGCATTCGCGGCATGCCGGGGGACGAGATCGGGCTGAACTACAAGGTTGAGGTGTAGAAGGTCCCCCGGCCGGCTTTACCTATTTCGCCGGTGCCCGGCGCAGTCGCTCACCGCCACCCCTGCGCCGTCGCGAACGCAACAATCCTATCCGCCGTGCCGCGCGCCAGCGCCCCGATTTCCTGCGGGCCGCGCGCTTCGCCCATCGCGCCGCGGATCGCGGTGCCGGCCACGACCATGCCGGCGCCCCGCCCGGCGCCGAGCACGCCGCCGGGCATGCGGCCGCTATCGGCATCCAGCGCGAAGCTGTCCACCGCGCGCGGCGGCCCTGCCGCATCGTCCTGGAAGGCCAGTTCCGCGGTGCCCGCCACCCGGCTGGCGCCGAGGCCGAAGCCCACCACGGCGCGGCGGGCGCGGTTGCCTTCCTCCAGCGCGGAGAAGCGGCCGCGCACCAGCAGGCGCGGCGTCGCGGCCCCCGCAGCACTACCAGCCGCTCTGGCGGGAACCGCCGCAAAGCCGCGTTCACGCAGGGCTGTGACCAGCGCGGTCTGGAAGCCGGCCACCGCCTCCTCCGCCGCCGCGCGGCGGGCGGCGCTGTCGTTTCCGTTCATCGCCCGCTGCGCCCGCAGCAGCGGCGCGCCGTCCAGTGTCACCTGGCTGGGATGCAGCGCGAAACGCTCCACCACGATCTGCGCCGGCGCCGGCAGGCGTGCCGCGGCGGGCTGGCCGGGCGCCGGCGTCGCCAGCGGCGCGACATTCGCCTGGGCGCAGGCGCCGAGCAGCAGCAAGCCGAGCAGGGCATATCGACGGGTCATGGGGACGTTCCTCGAAGGATCGCCCCTTTTGCACCGCAACCGGTTCAGAAAGCGTTCAGACGATCCGCACGGACCCATCGCCCGGCATGTCCGGTGCGCCGAGCGCCACCAGCAGCGCGCTGCGCAGCGCGGCCAGCTTGCGTTCGTTCTCCACCTTCAGGCCGAACACGTCCTTCACATAGAAGACGTCCACCGCCCGCACGCCGTAGGTGGTGATATGGGCGCTGGCGATCTGCAGGCCCTGTTCGCTGATCGCTGTCGTCACCGCATGCAGCAGGCCCGGCCGGTCGCGGCCATTCACCTCAATCACCGTGTGGGTGTTGGAGGCATGGTTGTCCAGCACCACGCGCGGCGGGATGGTCACGGCGCGCAGCCGGGCCGGCTCGCGCCGGACCTTGGCGATTTCCTCCTCCAGCCGCAGGCGGCCAGATAGCGACTGTTCGACCAGCACGGCCAGGCGGGCCAGGCGGTGCGGCGCGTCGAAGGCGCCGCCGGCGGCGTCCTGCACCCAGAAGGTATCCAGCGCCATGCCGTTGGTCATGGTGTGGATGCGCGCATCCACGATGGACGCACCGGCCACCGCCAGCGCGCCGGCGATGCGGCTGAACAGGCCGGGGTGGTCGGAGCAGTAGACGGTGACTTCGGTGACGGACCGTGCCTCGATCACGCGGGTGCGGACGGTCAGCGGGGCGTTCTCGGCCTCCGCCTCGCGGATCATCTCGGCGTGGCGGGCATGGGTCTCGGGGTCGAAGGACAGCCAGTAGCCGGGATAGCCGAGGCTGAGGAACAGGTCCGTCTCGGCCTTGGTCTGGTGCGTCAGCAGCGCCGCCGCGGCGGCGCGCGCGCGGGCCACGCGGGTGTCGCGTTCCGGCACGGAAAGCCCGCCGGCCAGCACTTCCGCCACGCGCCAGTACAATTCGCGCAGCAGCGTCGCCTTCCAGCCGTTCCACACCTTCGGCCCGACAGCCCGCATGTCGGCCACCGTCATCACCAGCAGCAGCCGCAGGCGTTCGGGCGATTGGACGGTCTCGGCGATATCCAGGATGGTCTTCGGGTCGTCGATGTCGCGCTTGAAGGCGGTCTGGCTGATCAGCAGGTGGTTCAGCACGAGCCAGGAAACGGTCTCCGTCTCCTCCGGCGAAAGGCCGAGCTTGGGACAGATCTCAAGGGCGATCTGCGCGCCCAGTTCCGAATGGTCGCCGCCGCGGCCCTTGGCGATGTCGTGCAGCAGGACGGAGACATACAGCGCGCGGCGCGACTGGATCTGGCCGATCAGCTCGGAGGCCACGGGCGCGACCTCCCCCAATTCGCCACGTTCCAGCGCGGCGAGCACGCCGATCGCCTCGATCGTGTGCTCCTCCACCGTGAAGACATGGTAGGTGTCGAACTGCATCAGGCCGACGATCCGCGCCCAATCCGGCATGAAGCGGGACAGGAAGCCCACCTCGTTCAGCACGCGCAGGTAGCGCGCCGGGTCACGGCCGGTCAGCACATCCAGGAACAGGGCGTTGGCGGGCAGGTCGTCCCGCAGATGCACCGCATAGCGGGCGTTGCGGATCAGCGCGCGGTGGGCGAGGGGGTGGATCTCCAGGTTCCGGTCCCGCGCCGCGCGCACCAGGCGCAGCATGATGGCGGGGTCGGCGGCCACGTTGCGGTCCGGCGCGAACAGAACCTTGCCATCCGCCAGCGCCATGCCGGCCTTGGACAGCGCCGCATCGCCGGCCGGCAGCACCGCGGGCGGGCCGAGGGCTGCGCGCTCGATCGCCGGCTCCAGCAGCCGCGTCAGCCGCACCACGTCCCGCGCCGTCAGGAACAGGTGCTTCATGAAGCGCTCGACGCCGTCCTGCACACCATGCCGTGTGTATCCCATCCGGGCGCCGACCACGGGTTGCAGGTCGAAGGTCAGGCGCTCCTCGGCGCGGCCGGTCACGTAGTGCAGGTGGAAGCGGACGGTCCAAAGAAAATTCCAGGCCCGGCGGATGGCGCGCGCCTCCTGCGGGGTCAGCAGGCCGCCGCCGGGACTGTTCGGGCCGACGAGTTCGGGCATGCGCTGCACGCCGAAGGCGTGGCGGGCGAGCCAGTACAGGGTCTGCAGGTCGCGCAGCCCGCCGCGGCCTTCCTTCACATGGGGTTCCACCAGGAAGGGGCTTTCGCCGTAGCGCCCGTGGCGCGCCTGGCGTTCGGCGCGCTTGGCGGTCAGGAAGGGGGCCAGGCCGCTGGCCCTGCGGGCGGCGACGAAGGCGGTCTCGAAACGCTCGAAGACCGGGCGCTCGCCGGACAGGAAGCGGGCATCGATCAGCGCGGTCTGGATGGTGACGTCGCCGCGCGAATCCTCGATGCATTCGGACAGGGTGCGGGTGGCGTGGCCGACCTTCAGCCCGAGATCCCACAGCAGGTACAACAGGAATTCCACGGACCGCCGCCCCTGCGGGCCGAGCGGCTGGTCCGACAGGAACAGCAGATCGATATCCGAATAGGGCGCCAGCACGCCGCGGCCATAGCCGCCGGTGGCGATCAGCGCGAAGGGCGCCTCCGTTGCACCTGGCGCACCCGTCTCGCCTTCGGCGGGGTTGGCGCAGGCCGCCAGCGTATAGGTGTGGATGGCGGCGACGATGCCATCCGTCAGCGCGGCCAGCCAGCGCGCGGCGCCGAGGCCGGACAGGTCATGCGCCTCGAAGGCGCGCTGCACGCGGCCCTGGATGCGGCCAAGCTGGCGGCGCAGCAGGCTGAGCGCGACGTCGCGGGGAACCGGGCGCCCATGTTCGACCAGCCCTGCGATCAGGTCCGGCAGGACCTCGGGCGGTTCGGCGGGTAGCGCGAGAGCGGCCGCCGGAGAGGGCGGTTGGCCGAGGCTGGCGGTCATCCCTGTCACACTACCGTGTCAGTTGTCGCAGCAACAGTCTTCTCGTGTTGCGCTGCGGTAACTTCCGCCTCCGTATCGGTTTTCTGATCCGCGAGCGATTTCAATCGGTAGAGCGCTTCCTGCGCCTCACGCGGGGAGAGCGCATCAAGGTCGAGTTCTGCTAGCATCGCGTGCAGCGGGCTTGCGGGGAGCGCCGGTTCGGGGGCGGCCTGGGCGAAAAGCGGCAGCTCCTCGGCCAGCGCATCGCGGCCGCCTGCGCGAGCGCGGGTTTCCAGCGCCGCCAGCACCTCCGCCGCGCGTTTCAGCACCGGGCGCGGCACGCCGGCCAGCCGGGCGACGTGCACGCCCCAGGACCGTTCGCTGGCACCGGGGCCGACCAGGTGCTGGAACACCACCTCCCCCCGCCATTCCCGCACCTGCATCCGGGCGAGCTGCACGTCCGGCAGGCGTCCCGCCAGCGCGGTCAATTCATGAAAGTGGCTGGCAAAGATGGCGCGGCAGCGGATGCGGTCGTGCAGCGCCTCCAGCACCGCCCAGGCGATGGCCAGGCCATCCCAGGTCGCGGTGCCGCGGCCGACCTCGTCCAGCACCACCAGGGACCGGGCGGTGGCCTGGTTCAGGATGGCGGCGGTCTCGGCCATCTCAACCATGAAGGTGGAGCGGCCGCCGGCGATGTCGTCGCCGCCACCCACCCTGCTGAACAGCCGGTCCACCAGCCCCATCCGGGCCGCGGTGGCGGGTACGAACAGGCCAGCCTGGGCGAGCACCACCATCAGGGCATTCTGCCGCAGCCAGGTGGATTTGCCTGCCATGTTCGGCCCCGTCAGCAGGCACAGGCGCCGACCGGGCGAGAGGTCGCAGTCGTTCGGCACGAAGGCCGGGCCGCGGGCGCGCTTCTGCACGGCCTCCACCACCGGGTGGCGGCCCGCGGTGATGCAGAATTCCGCGCGCTCGGTCAGCTCCGGCCGGCACCAGCCGCCCTCGGTGGCGAGTTGCGCGCTGGCGGCGTGCAGGTCGAGTTCCGCCAGGGCACGGGCGGCGGCGGCGATGGCGGTGCCCTGGTCCAGCGCCAGGCGCTTGAGATGGGCGATGCAGGCGCGTTCGCGGGTGGTGGCGCGCTCGCCGGCCTCGGCCACCTTGCGGTCCAGCTCGGCGAGTGCGGTGCAGGTGAAGCGCATGGCATTCGCCATGGTCTGGCGCAGGATGGGGGAAAGCGGCTGGCCGGTGGCGACGGGTGGGGATTGCACCAGCTTCTGGCCGGCCACCGCGGGCAGCTCCGCCAAAAAACCGAATTGCTGGTGGTGGCGGATCTTCAGGCTGGCGACGCCCCAGGCCTGGGCGAGGTCCATCTGCAGGGCGGCCACCGCCTCCCGCGCGCCATCGCGGAGGCGGCGCAGGGCATCGAGTTCGCCATCATAGCCGGCGGCGATCACCCCGCCATCCTCCAGCCGCGCCGGCATTTTGTCGGTGTTCAGCGCGCGGGCGTATTCGGCGGCCAGCGCCGGGTCCAGGCGCAGGGCGGCAAGGGCGGCGACGATCAGTGGCGGCGGTGGGATGGGGGCGGCGGCCAGCGCATCGGCGGCCAGCTCCGCTCGGGAAAAGCCGCCGGCAAGTGCCGAAAGATCGCGCGGAAAAAAGCGGTCGAGCGCCAGGCGGCCGAGCGCGCGGGCCATGTCGGGCGCGCCCTTCAGCGTGCCGCGCAGCGCCATCCGCGTGGCCTCCGCGCCCAGCAGGAAGGACACGGCGTCATGCCGGGCCGAGACCGACGCTTCCTCCGCCAGGGGTGCGGCCAGCCTTGCGGCCAGTTCGCGCGCCCCGGCGGCGGTCAGCGTGCGGTCCACCGCGGCGAATAAAGTGGCTTCCGTGCCGCCGCGCTGATCCCGGAGAATCTCCAGGCTGCGCCGCGTCGCGGCATCCAGCGCCAGCGTGCCGGCGGCACCCGCCTGCGGGCGCGGCGGGTCCAGCCGCGGCAGCGCGCCGGCCTGGGTTTCGCGCACATAGGACAAGGCGAGCGCGGCGGCGGCGAGCTCGGCCTCGGAGAAGCGGCCGAAACCATCCAAGGTCGCGACGCCAAACGCCTCCCGCAACAACCGGCCGGGGTCGCGCGGCGGGGCGCGTTCGGCGATGCGGCCGGGCAGGCGCTGGGCAAGGTCGGGCAGCTCGGCCAGGTCGCGCGGTGCGCAGGCCTCCACCGGCTCGATCCGCGCCAGCAGGGCGCCGAGGTCGCCGCGCGGCAGCGCCATGGTCTCGAAGCCGCCGGTCGAGACATCCACCCAGGCGGCGCCGAGGCCGCCCTCAACCTCCGCGAGTGCCAGCAGCCAGGCGGGGCGGGCGGCGTCCAGCAGGCCGTCTTCGGTCACCGTGGCGGGCGTGACCACGCGCACCACCTCGCGGCGGATGGTGGGTGCCTTGCGCTTCTTCGCCTGCTCCGGCGTTTCCATCTGGTCGCAGATGGCGACCCGGTGGCCCTGGCGGATCAGCCGGGCGAGGTAGGCTTCCCAGGCATGCACCGGCACGCCGCACATCGGCACCGGCTGGCCGCGATGCTCGCCGCGGAAGGACAGTGCGATGTCGAGCGCGGCGGAGGCGGTTTCGGCATCGCCGAAGAACATCTCGAAGAAATCGCCCATGCGGAAGAAGACCAGCGCATCCGGATGCGCGGCCTTCGCGACGAACCACTGCGCGAGGGCAGGTGTCGCGCCTTCGGCGCGCGGATAGCCGATGCCTTCGGCGCGCGGATAGCCGAAGCCTTCGGCGGAGGGGATGCTTGCGGGATCGCTCACCACCCCTCGATAGACCGCCCGCTCGCCGCTGCGAAGGGCTTGCTGCTTACCCCGCCAAAGTCGCCCAACGCAGTTGCGAAGCGGCTGTCTTCCCAGGTCCGCCCCAGGCTGCAATGAAGGGGGGAAGTGAGTTGGGGAAGACACGAAACCATGGACGACGCGCGCAAGGAACCGGGCGAGGCCCTCGCCGATACCCGCACCGCCCGGATCACGGAGCAGGAGGCGCTGGCGATGCACGCCGAGGGCCGGCCGGGCAAGCTGGAGATCCGGCTGACCAAGCCGCTGACCACCGCGCGCGACCTGTCCCTGGCCTATAGCCCCGGCGTGGCGGCGCCCTGCCTGCACATCCACAAGAACCCGGCGCTGGCCTACGACTACACCAGCAAGGGCAATTTCGTCGCCGTCATCAGCAACGGCACCGCCGTGCTGGGGCTGGGCAATCTCGGCGCGCTGGCGTCGAAGCCGGTGATGGAGGGCAAGGTCGCGCTGTTCAAGCGCTTCGCCGATGTGGACGGCATCGACCTGTGCCTGGACACGGAGGATGTGGACGCCTTCGTCAATTGCGTCCGCTACCTCGGCCCGTCCTTCGGCGGCATCAACCTGGAGGACATCAAGGCGCCCGAGTGCTTCGTCATCGAGCAGCGGCTGCGCGAGCTGATGGATATTCCGGTCTTCCACGATGACCAGCATGGCACGGCGATCGTCGCCGCCGCCGGCCTGATCAACGCCTGCCACCTGACCGGTCGCGACCTGAAAAGCGTGAAGCTGGTGATCAACGGCGCCGGCGCGGCGGCGGTGGCCTGTGCCGAGCTGGTGAAGGCCATGGGCATCCACCCGCAGCATGTGATCCTGGCCGACACCAAGGGCGTGATCTATCGCGGCCGGACGGAGGGCATGAACCAGTGGAAGTCGGCCCATGCCGCCGACACCGCCTGCCGCACGCTGGCGCAGGCCATGGAAGGCGCCGACTGCTTCATGGGCCTGTCCGTGAAGGGCGCCGTGACGCCGGAGATGGTGCGGTCCATGGCCGCCCACCCGATCATCTTCGCCATGGCGAACCCGGACCCCGAGATCACGCCGGATGAGGCGCGCGCGGTGCGGCCGGACTGCATCATCGCCACCGGGCGCAGTGACTATCCGAACCAGGTCAACAACGTACTCGGCTTCCCCTTCATCTTCCGCGGCGCGCTGGATGTGCGGGCCAGCACGATCAACGACCAGATGAAGGTGGCCGCCGCCCATGCGCTGGCGCTGCTGGCGCGGGAGCATGTGCCGGAGGAAGTGGCGGGTGCCGGCGCCGGCAAGTCGCTGCGCTTCGGGCCGGAATACATCATCCCCAACGCCTTCGACCCGCGCCTGATCAGCCGCATCCCGCCCGCCGTCGCCAAGGCCGCGATGGATAGCGGCGTGGCGCGCAAGCCGATCCTGGACCTGCACCGCTACGCACGCGACCTGGCCGGGCGATTGGATTCCACGGCCCATGCGATGGAGGCGATCGCGGAGCGCGTGCAGGCCAACCCGCGCCGCGTGGTCTTCGCCGAGGGCGAGGAGGAACGCGTGATCCGCGCCGCCATCGCCTTCCGCAACGCCGGCTACGGCACCCCGGTGCTGG
>LNFM01010210.1_pt1 | contig 16095 bp, 13 predicted proteins | sample 596031 | NCBI WGS metagenome assembly LNFM01 (sample SAMN04254537, study PRJNA301005) | activated carbon metagenome | isolation source: dual media filters at the Ann Arbor, Michigan drinking water treatment plant | place: USA: Ann Arbor | reverse complement strand
CAAGGTGAAGGACAAGAACTCCGGCGTGAAGCTGATGGGCTTCGGCCACCGCGTGTACAAGAACTTCGACCCGCGGGCGAAGATCATGCAGCAGTCCTGCCACGAGGTGCTGTCCGAGCTTGGCATCAAGGACGAACCGCTGCTCGACCTCGCCATGGCACTGGAGAAGGTGGCGCTGGAGGACGAATATTTCGTCTCCCGCAAGCTGTATCCGAACGTCGATTTCTACTCGGGCATCATCCTCAAGGCGATGGGCATCCCGACCAGCATGTTCACGGTGATTTTCGCCGTGGCCCGCACCGTCGGCTGGGTCAGCCAGTGGAAGGAAATGATCGAGGATCCGACGCAGCGCATCGGCCGCCCGCGGCAGATCTACACCGGCCCGACGCAGCGCGATTACGTGGAGGTTGCCAAGCGCTGAAGGTAGGCGGGGCCGCCTGGTCCCGCGCCTGATGCCTCCTCGAAGCCCCGCCGGCCTTGCCGCGCGGGGCTTTTTCATGCCCGCATCAGCACGCGGCCGGCTGGCCCCGCAAAAAAATGCTCGCCCCTGCATCGCACCCATCGGGCCGCTCCCTACCCACGAGATTCAGCGCCATGCAATTGCGGCCTTCACGCAAGCAATTGAAAGCCTGTGGAAAAATCCTGCGGTGCAATTGCGCGACAGCTTCGCGTGGTTGGCGATCGCCTCTGCTGCCCCTCTGGCCTTCCGCGCAACCTGAGCGATTCTGCAACCCGGGCGGGTGCTTTCTTAAGAAAACCCGAATTTTCGCCTTGAACTCCCGCGCAGTTCAGGGAATCTATCTACGTAGGGTTGATATCCACAGGGGACTTAAACCAGATGAGCGAACCACTACGCCTGGGCTCCGGCAAGGAACTCGATGAACTCGTCCGCAACCGCCTGCGCCTCTGGCCGCAGCTGCCGCCCGGAATCACCCGCACCCCCAAGCAGCCCGGCACCTGGCTGCGTGGCCGGCCGGGCGAGCTGACGCTGGGCGCGCAGCCCTTCCTGAAGCTGCCGGGCAGCAATACCTACCGCACCATCCCGGACGGTCTGTGGCTGCATTTCAGCCCCGACCCGGCAGACCGCTATGCGGATATCCTCTGCATCGAGGCCTGCGGCTCGATCTCCAACCTGCAGGACAAGCGGGCGCGCTTCGCCCCCTCCACCGGGTCGCTGCTCGTGGTCTGCCCGCTGCGCTGGATGATGGAGCGGGTAGGCGCGGAGGATCACACGCCGCGCTGGCGCCTGATCCGCCTGCTGCGGGAAGCACCGACGGAGCCGCTGGTGCTGCCGGTGCGCGATGTGCGGGTGCTGTATGGGCTGAAGGCGCGCCACTACCTCGGCTTCGCCAAGTCGCAGATGCCGGCGCCGCACGAGTATTTCTGCCCGATGGAGGCGCTGACCGCGGTGGATGGGCATGAGGCGCCAGAGATGCAGTCGCTGATCGGCCGCGCCAGCGCCACCGCGAATTTCATGACCCCTCCGTGATCAGGGGCCCGGCTGGGCAGGCGGAAGGGGGGTGGTGGGACCCTCCTTGTGCCGGCCCGCCCGGGCTTTCCTGAAAAAAAGCCACAGGAACTTCACACAGCCCCCCTGCCCGATCTGCACCGGCCGCTCTAGATCGCAGAAGCTTTCACGCAGCGGGGAAACGATGGCACTAGATCGGCGGAGTTTCGGCCTTGCCGCGGCGGGTATCGCCGCCAGCCGGCTTCTGGCCAGCCCGGCTCTGGCCCAAGGTGGGGCCCAGGGTGGCACCCAGGGCACCATCTCCGGCCCGCTGGTGCTGTACACCTCCCAGCTCGAACCCGATGCGGCCCAGACGGTGGAGGCCTTCCGGGCGCGCCATCCCGGCGTCACCGTGGAATGGATCCGCGCCGGCACCGGCCAGATCATGACCCGCCTGCGCGCCGAGATCGCCGCCGGCCAGCCCCGCCCCGACGTGCTGCTGCTCGCCGACAGCCTGACCTTCGAGGGGCTGCGCGCCGAGGGCCGGCTGCGGCCGAGCCCGGAAGTGCAGCTCGGCGGCACGCCCGCCGGCCAGGTGGATGCGGCGCGCGGCTACTTCGCCACCAAGCTGATCACCACCGGCATCGTCCACCACGCCCGCGCGCCCTTCGTGCCGAAGACCTGGACGGACCTGCTGGACCCGCGCGCCCGCAACCAGGTGGCCATGCCCTCCCCCGCCGTCTCCGGCGCCGCGGCCATCCACATCACGGCGCTGGTGCAGAACCCGGCGCTCGGCTGGTCCTATGTCGAGCGCCTGGTGGCCCACGGCGTGCAGGCGCGCGGCGGCAATGGCCCGGTGATGCAGGCGGTGGCCGGCGCCGAGCGTGCCTTCGGCATCGCCATCGACTACCTGCCGATCCGCGAGGCCGCCAAGGGCGCCCCGGTGCACTTCGTCTTCCCGGAAGACGGCGTTTCCGCCATCACCGAGCCGGCCGCCATCCTGTCGACCACCCGCAACGCCCCGGCCGCCATCGCCTTCCTGAACTTCCTGCTGTCGCGTGAGGGCCAGGAACTCGCCTCCCGCCAGGGCTTCCTGCCGATCGACCCGGAGGTTGCACCGCCGGCCGGCTTCCCCGACCCGAAGTCGATCCGGATCATGCCGCTGGACGCCGCCCGCGCCGCCGCCGAACAGGCCGAGATCCTGCGCCGCTTCGCCGCCCTGATCGCCGGCTGAGACGCCCCGCCGGACCTTGACGCGGAACGAGGACAGCGCGCCCGGGCATGGCTTCGGGCGCGGCATCGCGGGGTTGTCGCTCGGCTGGCTGCTGCTGGTGGGCGCCGTTCCGCTGCTGCGCCTGCTGGCGGAGGCGCTGGGCGGCACCGTCGTGGCCGCGACGCTGGCCGATGCCGCGATTTGGCGCGCCGCCTGGCGATCCCTGGCGCTGTCGCTGGCCGCCGCGGCGCTGGCGACGCTGATCGGCGGTGCACTGGCCTGGGCGCTGCTGCTGCGTGGCCTGCCGGGACGGCGCACCCTGATCTTCTTTGCCGTGCTGCCGGCGCTGGTGCCGGCGCAGGTGATGGCGCTGGGCTGGATCCAGGCCGGCGGCCCGGCCTCCCCCCTGTTGCTGGCCTTGGGGCTGGCGCCGCCGATCGGCACGCCGAACCCGATCTATTCCGCCACCGGCATGGCGCTGCTGCTGGCCGTGCAATCGGCGCCGCTGGTGCTGCTGGCAGTCGCCGCCCTGCTGCGCCGCGTGCCCGGGGAGGTCGTGCTGGCCGCGCGCGGCCTGGGTGCCTCGCCGGAGGCCGCCTTGCGCCGCGCCGTCTGGCCGCTGCTGGCGCCGGGGCTGCTGGCGGGCGCGGGGCTGGCCTATGTCGCGGCACTCGGCAATTTCGGGGTTGGCGCGCTGATCGGCATTCCCGCGCGCTTCACCGTGCTGCCGGTGCTGATCTGGCAGCGGCTGTCCTCCGGCGGCACCGCCTCCCTGGCGGAGGCCGCGGCGCTGGCGCTGCTGCTGGCGGTGATGGCAGCGCCGGCGCTGGTGTTGCAGGCATTGGCGGCGCGGCGCGCGCCCGCCGCCGGGCGGCTGCCCTTCGCGCCGGTGGCGCTGCCCGCAGGCGCCAAGGCGGCGGTGCTGGGGGGCGTGGCGCTGTACCTGTTCATCGTGCTGGCGGTGCCGATGCTGGCACTGCTGGCCGCGGCGCTGGTGCCGGCGATGGGGATGGAGCTGACGCCTGCCACCGCCACGCTGCGCCATTTCGGCGCGGCGGTGGCGGCCGATGCGCAGACCGGCCGCGCCTTCGCCAATTCGCTGCTGCTGTCGGCCGGCGCCGCGCTGCTGCTGGCCGCCGCCGCGCTGCCCATCGCGCTGACCTTGCGCGCCCGCCCGGTGCGGCTGGCGGCCACCGCGACGGATTTGCCCTATGCCCTGCCCGGCGCCTGCACCGGGGTGGCCGCGATCCTTGTGGTGCTGTCGCTGCCCGGCAGCGGGGCGCTGTATGGCACGCTCGGGCTGATCCTGTTCGCCTATCTCACGCGCTTCCAGGCGCTCGCCCTGCGCCCGGCCGCCGCCGCCGCCGCCCGGCTGGACCCGCTCCTGGAGGATGCGGCGCGCGGCATGGGGGCCGGGCCGTGGCGCCGGCTGTGGTCGATCCACCTGCCGCCGCTCGCCCCGGCGCTGGCCGCCGGCGGCATATTGGTGGCGCTGACGGCGGTGAATGAGGTGACCGTGTCGTCCCTGCTGTATGGGCCAGGGACGCAGACGCTGGGGGTGCTGGTGTTCAGCCTGCAGGAAAGCGGGCAGTCGCCGCTCGCCGCCGCCGTCTCCTGCCTGGCGCTGCTGCTGAGCGCGGCGCTGATGGCCGCGGCCACCCTCGCCGCGCGGCGGCTGCCAGCGGGAACGCTGCCGTGGCGGCCGTGATCCGCCCTACGCCACCAGCGAATAGAACATCCGCAGCGCCGTCAGGAACAGGAACGCCGCGAAGGCCCGCTTCAGCAGCAGCGGCGGGATGGTGTGTGCCAGGTGCACGCCCCAGGGCGCCGCGAGCATGGAGGTCGGCACGATCAGCGCGAAGCCGATCAGGTTGACATAGCCGATGCTCAGCGGCGGCAGCAGCGGGTCGCCCCAGCCGCCATAGATGAAGCCGATGGTGGCCGGGATCGAGATGATGATGCCGAAGACGCTGGCGGTCGCCACCGCGCCGCGGATCGGCGCGCCAAACATGGACAGGATCGGCACGCCCACCGTGCCGCCGCCGATGCCCATCATGGCGCTGACGGTGCCGATGAAGCCGCCCAGCCCCTGCCGCAGCAGGCCGCCCGGGAAGCTGTCCCGCAGCTTCCAGGCCACGCCGGTGAAGCCCATGTTCAGCGCGACGAGGATGGCGATGACGGCGAAGACCAGCGTCAGCGCCTCCCCCTTCAGCCAGATCGCCAGGATGGTGCCGAACAGCACGCCGACGCCGATCGAGGGCGCGAGCGATTTCAGCAGCGGCACGTCCATGGTGCCCTTGGCGAAGTGTTTTCGCGCCGATTGGATGCTGGTCGGGATGATGGTGGCGAGCGAGGTGCCGACGGCCAGCTTCATCTGCACCGCCTCCGGAATTCCGAACAGCGGGAAGACGTTGAACAGCACCGGCACGATGACGATGCCGCCGCCGACGCCGAGCAGCCCTGCCAGGGTGCCGGAAATCAGCCCGGTGATCGCCATGGCGACGGCGAGACCCGCCAGCCATGTCGGGTCCGTCATATGCTCCACCATGGTCTAGGCTGCTCCTGATGCGGGCTGGGGTGTGGCGTGCCATACACCTCGCCTCCCATTGCGTCATCCCGGGGTCCCGCGCTTGTCCATCATCACAGACCCCTGGTTCTGGGCCCTCGCGGTGCCGGCTTTCCTGCTGACCGGCATCAGCAAGGGCGGCTTTGCCTCGGGCGCCGGCAATGTCGCGGTGCCGCTGATGGCGCTGGTGGTGCCGGCCCCGCAGGCGGCGGGCATCGCGCTGCCGGTGCTGTGCGCGATGGACATCTCCTCGATCCGCGCCTGGTGGGGGCGCTGGAGCTGGGCGCAGCTCCGCATCATCCTGCCGGGCGGCCTGGCCGGCATCGCGGTGGGGGCTGCGGTCTTCGGGCTGATGAGCGATGCGGCGGTGAAGCTGATGGTGGGCGGCATCGCGCTGGTCTTCCTGGCGCGCAGCCTGTGGCAGGCGCGGCCTGGCCAGGCTGCGCCCACCCCCGCCACGCCGGGGCGGCTGCGTGGCGGCTTCTGGGGCATGATCTCGGGGCTGACCAGCACCATCGCCCATGCCGGCGGGCCGCCACTGGCGGTGTATCTGTACCCGCTGCGGATGGACCGGGCGACGCTGGCGGCCACCACCGTCGTGTTCTTCGCGGTGATGAACTACGTGAAGCTGGTGCCCTACGCCTTCCTCGGCCAGCTTTCCGCCACCAACCTGCTGACCAGCCTGCTGCTGCTGCCACTGGCGCCGATCGGCGTGAAGCTCGGCATCTGGCTGCAGTCGCGGATGAGCGACCGGGTTTTCTACCGGATCGTCTATGCGATGCTGGCCGTCACCGGCAGCAAGCTGGTGTGGGACGGGCTGGCGGGGCTGTAGTCAGCCGCCGCTGCGGTACAGGGACAGGATCTCGGACCCGGTGCTGCCCGCCTTCGCCTCCCACGCCGTCACCGCCGCGCCGCCGGCCTCCCGCAGCGCCGCCAGCAGGGGGGCGCCCGGCTGGGCGATGGTCACGCCATTCTCCCGCATGCGCTGCTGGTTGGCGGCGTTGCGGGTTTCCAGAAGCGTCCAGAGGCCGGTTTCTGTCCGTGTCGCCGCGCGCTCCAGCCCGGCGCGCTGGTCCTCGGTCAGCGCCCGCAGCCTGGCCGGATCGCCGAAGGCCAGGCTGACCGGCATGGCGTAGCCGATCTCGGTGAAATGCGGCAGATGCTCCCACAGCCGCCGCCCGGCGCCGCCATCGCCGGAAGACAGCACGGCATCCAGCGAGCCATCGGCCAGCCGGGTCGCCACGGCCTGGAAGCTGAGTTGTTCCGCCTCCGCTCCAAGGGCGCGCATGGTCTCGGTGCCGGTCGCGTCATAGGTGCGCAGCTTCAGGCCGCGCAGATCGGCGGGCGTCGCGATCGGGCGGCGGGACCAGATGCCGGTGGGCGGCCAGGGCGTCACATGCAGCAGCGTGACGCCGAGCGTCTCCAGCGCCTCCTGATAGGCCGGGCGGGCCGCCACCAGCAGGCGCTTCGCCTCCACAGCGGAAGTTGCGAGGAAGGGCAGCGAGGACAGCAGGAAAACCGGATCCAGCTCCCCCAGCGCGCCGGCGAAGGCATCGCCGATGGCAAAGCGCCCCTCCGCCACGGCGCGCGGCATGGCGGCGGAGCGGACGCCGCCAGGCGCATCGAAGGCGGGCGTTATGGCCAGCGGCTTCGCCGCCTCGGCCAAGCGGACCAGCCCCTCCGCCGGCATGGCGCCGGCCGGGTATTCGGTGGCGGCGGTCCAGGCGCCCCTGGGCGGCTGCCCCTGTTGCGCGGCGGCGGCGAAGGGCATGGTGGTGGCCAGGGCAATCAGGCTGCGGCGGCGCATGGGGCAGGTCTCCGGGGTCGCGAGACGATAGGACGAGGCTCCGCATGACGGAAAAAACTCTTGGTGTTCCGGTATCAGGCGCATCGGTACTCGGCGTGCTGGGCGGCATGGGGCCGCTGGCCTCTGCGCAATTCATGCTGCGGCTGACCCTGCTGACGCCGGCCGATCGCGACCAGGACCACATCCCCGCCATGCTGTGGTCCGACCCCCGCGTGCCGGACCGCACCGCGGCGCGCCTGGCGGGCGGCGCGGACCCGCTGCCCGCTTTGCTGCGCGGCATCAGGGGGCTGGAGGCCGCCGGGGCAGGCGCCATCGCCATTCCCTGCAACACCGCGCATGGCTGGTTCGCCGGCATGCAGGCGGCGACCGCCCTGCCGATCCTGCACATCGTCGATGCGGCGGAGACGGAGCTGCTGCGACTCGGTGTGACGCCCGGCCCCATCGGGCTGATGGGCACCGCCGGCACGCTGGCGATGCGGTTGTACCAGGACCGGCTGGAGCCACGCGGCTGGACCTGCCTGGTGCCGACCGCCGAGGAGATGGAGGCGCTGGTCTCGCCCGGCATCGCAGAGGTGAAGGCCAACAAGGTGGCCGCCGCCTATGCGCCCCTGGCTGAGGCCGCGCAGGCCCTGGTGGCGCGCGGCGCGCGGGCGGTGGTGCTGGGCTGCACCGAGATCCCGCTCGGCATTGCGGCCGGGCCACCGCTGCCCTTTCCGGTCTGCGATACCATCGACGCGCTGGCACGGGCGGCGATCGGCTGGGCGGGGAAGTAGGCGGCGCGGCCATACGCGCCAGGCCGCCGGATGGTAGGATACAAGAGGTATTGTGGCGCAGCCTCCGCCTTGCCATCGTGGTTGGACCGACGGAGATCCCGCAATGCCCCACGCCCCGCGCAAGCCCTGGCGTCCTGCCCTGCTGCTCGCCGCTGTCCTTCCCCTCGCAGCCCCCGCAGCCGCGCAGGAGCTTCGCCTGGGCGTCGAGCTGTTCCCCAACAGCATGGACCCGCACTGGCACAATTTCGGCGGCAACAAGGCCTTCGCGCCGCATCTGTATGAACCACTTGTCGCGCTCGATGCGCGCCAGCGCCCCACGGCGGCGCTGGCCACGGCCTGGACGGCGTCGGACCCCCTGACCTGGCGCCTGACGCTGCGCGAAGGCGTCCGCTTCCACGACGGGGCGCCACTGACGGCGGAGGATGTGGCGCATACGCTGCAGCGCGCGGCGGCCGTGCCCGGCTCACCTTCCTCCTTCGCAGTCTATCTGCGCCAGATCACCGCGGTGGAGACACCGGACGCGCGCACGGTCGTGCTGCGGACCGCGACGCCTTTCCCGCTGATGCCGGTCTATCTCAGCCAGGTGCCGATCATCCGCGCCGTGCAGGCCAGCACGGCCGACTTCGATTCCGGCCGCGCCGCCATCGGCACCGGCCCGTTCCGCCTGGACGGCTGGTCACGTGGTGGTTCCATCCAGTTGCTGCGCCACGACGCCTATTGGGGCGAGGCGACCCCCTGGGCCCGCGCCACCTTGCGCAATCTGGCGCAGCCGGCCAGCCGCGTTGCCGCGCTGCTCGCCGGCGATGTCGATGCGATCGACGCCGCGCCGCCACAGGACCTGCCGCGGCTTTCGGCCGATGCGCGGCTGCGGGTTTCCACCCTCGTGGCCCCCGCGGTGGCCGGCTTTCATCTGGATGTGACGGAGCGCGCCCCGCCGGGTATCCGCGGTGCAGATGGCCAGCCGCTCGAGCGCAACCCGCTGGCCGATCCCCGCGTGCGGCTGGCCCTGTCACTGGCCATCCAGCGCCAGGCGATCGTCGATCGCGTGATGGGCGGGCAGGCACGCGTCGCCGGCCAGTTCATGCCAGCGGGCGCCTTTGGTCATGCCCCATCCCTGGCGCCGGCACCCCATGACCCGGCCCGTGCCCGGGCGCTGCTGGCCGAGGCGGGCTATCCGGATGGCTTCCGCCTGACCATCCATTGCCAGAACAACCGCTTCGTCAACGACGCGCAGATCTGCCAGGCCGTGGCGCAGATGCTGACCCGCATCGGCGTCCGTACCGAGGTGGATGCCATGCCGCACGCCACCCACGTCTCACGCGGCCGCAACCGCGAATTCAGCTTCTGGACCGGACTGTGGAATGTCGAGACCGGCGAGCCGACCTCCCCGCTCGTGACCCTGCTGGGCACCGTGGATGAAAGCCGTGGCCGCGGCCAGTTCAACCGCGGCCGCTATTCCAACCCGGTATTCGACGCGCTGCTCGACCGCGCGCTGGCAGAGCTTGATGACGGCGCGCGGGAGGCGATCCTGATCCAGGCAACGGAACTGGCCTTCGGCGAGGTCGCGCTGATCCCGGTGCACCACCAGATGCACCTGTGGGCGCACCGCGCCGAGCGGCAGCATACGCCGCGCCTCGATGGCTATACGCGGGCGATGGATTTCCGGTGATGAGGAAGGCCGCGCAGCGCCCGTAATCCTGCAATATCAGTCTTTAGCGGCCAGATGTGGTCATGCCTTGGCAGGGAACTTTTGACGCAACGCAGCATTAGGGATCTGAAGACCGCCAAAAGGGCCTCCTCTTGGACAACTTCACCTCCACCGCGCGGCGCGTCGTCGCCTCCTTCACCTTCGTTCCGGCCTGGCTACTCAGCCTGATCGTGCTGGCGGCCGGGATCTTCCTGGCCATCCAGGCACACCGGCTGCTGTTTCGGTGGACCACCGGCTTCGTCGCCGAGCGCGAGCTGTTCTGGCGATCCCTGGTGCAGCGTACGGAGGGCCCTTCCCGCCTGACCCTGATGATGGTCGCCGTGGCCTTCGCGGCCTCCATCGCTCCGCTCACCACCGGCCAGGCCTCGGCCATCCGCCATCTACTGCTGCTCTGCTTCATCGCTCTGGTCGGCTGGACCGCGCGGACGGTGCTGCATATCTGGACCACGATCTACCTGCGGCGCTTCAAGCTTGAGGCGGAGGACAACCTCCTCGCCCGCAAGCACACCACGCAATCGCGCATCCTGCAGCGCGTGGCCGGGTGGCTGATCGTCACCATCACCATCGCCGTGGCGCTGATGACCTTCGAGGGGGTGCGGCAGTATGGCGTCTCCCTGCTCGCCTCCGCCGGTGCCGCCGGCCTGGTGCTCGGCCTGGCGCTGCAGCCGCTGCTGAAGAACCTGGTGGCCGGCATCCAGCTGGCCGTGACCCAGCCGATCCGGCTGGAGGATGCGGTGATCGTGGAGGGCGAGTGGGGCAATGTGGAGGAAGTGACCTCCACCTATGTCGTCATCCGCCTATGGGATTGGCGCCGCATGGTGCTGCCGCTGAGCTACTTCCTGGAACACCCCTTCCAGAACTGGACCCGCGAAAGCGCCAGCCTGATCGGCACCGCCATGATCCATGTGGACTACACCGCGCCGGTGGATGCGATGCGCCGCAAGCTGGTGGAGATCGCGGAGGCTACCCGGCTCTGGGATGGCCGGGTGGTCAATCTGCAGGTGACGGAGCTGCGGGGGGAAACCATGGAAATCCGCATGCTGGTCAGCGCCACCAATGCGGGCCGCGCCTTCGACCTGCGCTGCGAGGTGCGGGAGAAGATGATCGCCTTCCTGCAGTCCGAACACCCTGGCGCCCTGCCGCGCAGCCGCGCTGAGGTTGCGGCGCCGAAGGATGACTTACCGTTGGCGCGCCGCGCGCTGGCGGCGTGAAGGCTCCCGCCTTGAATTGCCCGCTTGCGTCCACCCGGCCTTGAGCCCGCGCCAGATCCGACCCCGATGCCGGCTACACCGCCTCCGGGTCGAACAGGTAGCCGACACCGCGAACGGTGCGGATCGCCATCGGGCGGGTGGGGTTGCGCTCCACCTTGCGGCGCAGCCGCATGATGCGGAGGTCGATCGCGCGGTCGAAGGCCTCCGGCTCCTCATCGCCGGCGGTCCGCTCCAGCAGCCAGTCGCGGTGCAGGGCGCGGTTCGGGTGTTCCACGAACAGCTTCAGCAGGGTGAATTCGCCCTCCGTCAGCGTGTCCTCCCGCCCCTCCGCCGTCACCAGCAGGCCGCGCTTCAGGTCCAGCACCGCCCCGCCGATCCGTGCCTTGCCCGGGCCCAGGACCTCCGGCTTCGGGGCGGCCTGGGCCGCGCCCTCGGCGCTGGCGCGGCGCATCACGGCGCGGATGCGGGCCAGCAGCTCGCGCGGCTCGAAGGGCTTCGTGATGTAGTCATCCGCGCCGGATTCCAGGCCCACCACCCGGTCCACCAGGTCGCCCGCCGCGGTCAGCATGATGATGCCGAGCTGCGCGGACTGCCCCCGCAGCCAGCGGGCCAATGCGAAGCCATTCTCCCCGCCCGGCAACCCGACATCGAGCAAAGCCGCATCCGGCATGGAAGCCGCCACCGCCGCGCGGCAAGCGGGGCCATCGCCCACCGCCTCCACCACGAAGCCCTGGCTGACCAGATAGGCGCAGATGGTCTCCCGCTGGAACGGGTCATCCTCGACAACGAGCAGATTGGTCGTGCCACCGGCCATGCCTGGCTCCCCCTGAACCTGCGCGAAATGACAGGCGTTGCGACATCCGACAGTTACAAACCCTGGCGTCCGGCGTCAAAGCCCGGGCTGGACAGGCCGCCTCGGGCGCGAAACTTGTGAAACAAACCCTGGGTCTCGGCGAAACACAACTTGTTGCCCTCTGCGGCATGATGCCGTGATGCTCCATACTGCCCGTACCGCCGCAGACCTGCCGGCGGCTGAGCTCGCCACCTTGCAGGCGGAGGCGTTGGCGAATCTCGCCGGCCCCTTCGCACTGTTTGCCGCGGATGGGCGCCTGGTCTCCGCCAATGCCGGGTTGCTGCACCTGCTGCCGGCGGCCATGCGGGCTGCGGTGCCCGACCGGCTTGAGGCGCTGGTCCGTTGCATCGGCGAAGCCGCCGCGGCGTTGAACCCTGCCATCGCCGATGCCGCCAACCCCTCCACCTGGCTGCCTGAGCCTGGGCAGGCGGAGCGCAGCCAGGATTGGCTGACCCCGGAGGGTACCTGGTTCCGTATCCATCTCCGCCGCATGGAACACGGCTTCGTCCTGTCCGCCGCCGAGGTTACGGACTTCAAGCGGCAGGAGGCGGAGCTGTCCGCGGCGCAGACCGTGCTGCAGACGGTCTTCGACCACATGACCGACGGCGTGGTGATGTGGGACGCCGAGATGCGCCTGCAGTTCTGGAACCGGGAGACGCTGCGCGTCGGCGAATTCCCGGCGCACATGGCGATCAAGGGTTTCAGCGTCCTCGACGTGATGCGCTACCAGGACCGCCGCGGCGAATTCGGCCCGCCGCCGCAGGATGAGGCGGAGCTGGAGGCGCGGGTTGCCCAGCGTGCGAAGCTGCTGAACCGCCCGGGCGGCATCTCCTATGTCCGGCAGACCCCGTCGGGCATGTGGCTGGAGGTGAAGACCGTGCCGGTGGAAGGCGGCGGCGCGGTGCTGATGTACCGCGACATCACCAGCCTGAAGCAGCGGGAGGAGGAACTCGCCGCCGCGCGGTCGATGTACCAGCTGATCCTGGACAGCATGACCGATGGGGTCGTGCTGATGGACCGCGACCTGACCTTCCGCCTGGGCAACCGCGCCGCGATCCGCATGTTCGACATGCCGCCCGAGCTTGGGACCCCAGGCGCCTCGGCGCTGGAGGCGATGCGCCACCGGCTGCGGCGCGGCGATTTCGGCCCGGTGCCGCAGGATCCGGCGGAATTCGAGGCGCTGGTCGAATCCCGCCTGGTGCTGGCGCGGGAGCCAGGCACCGCATCGCAGCTGGTGCGCGGCGCCCGCGGCGAATGGATCGAGGCATCTTCCGTCGTCACGCCCGATGGCGGCACGCTGGTGATCTACCGCGACATCTCCGCCCTGAAGGGCCGGGAGGAGGAACTCCAGGCCGCCCGCGCCACGCATGAGCTGGTGCTGGACCGCATGAATGACGGACTGGTGCTGTGGAGCCCCGACCTGCATGTGCGCCTGCTGAACCGCCAGCTCGCCGGCTTCTACGACATTCCGGAGAAGCTGACGCATCCCGGCGCCGATGGCCGCGACATCCTGCGCATGATGCTGCGCCGCGGCGACTACGGGCCGCCACCGGCGGAGGGCGCGGCGCTGGAGGCAGCCCTTGCAGAACGGGTGCAGTCCATCCTCAACCCGGCCTGCGAGTCAGATCACGCGCCAGAAGCTGCCCGATGGCAGCGTGCTGTCCACCTACCGCAACGTCTCCCGCCTCCAGGCGCGGGAGGCGGAGCTGCGCCAGGCACGCGATACGGCGCGCGCGGCGGAGGCGGCGCTGTCCGCCACCATCGAGCATATGAGCCAGGGGCTGGTGATGTTCTCGCCGGACCGCCGCGTGCAGGTCATCAACCGCCGCGCCGTGGAATTGCTGCGCCTGCCGCCGGAACTGGCGCGCGAAGGCACCCCGCTGGAGCACATCACCGCCTGGCAGCTCGGCAGCGGCGAATATGAAGGCAGCGTCGAAGGCACCGAAAGCGCCCAGGCGGTGGTCGCCGGCGCGCCGCTGCCGGAAGGGCATTTCGAGCGCCGCCGGCGGGACGGATCGGTGCTGGAGGTCGAGTCCATCCGCCTGCCCGATGGCCGCTCCGTCCGCACCTTGACCGACGTGACCGAACGCCGGCGGCAGGAGGAAGCGCTAGCCGCCGCGCGCGACCAGGCGCGCGCCACCGGCGGCGCGCTGGCCGCCACCATCGAGCATATGAGCCAGGGCCTGGTCATGGTCGGCCCCGATCGGCGGGTGCGGGTGATGAACCGCCGCGCCGCCGAGATCCTCGCTTTGCCGCCGCATCTGGCGCAGCCCGGGGTTCCCTTCGGCGAGTTGGTCGCCTTTCAGGCGGCACGCGGCGATTACGAAGGCTCGCAGCACCGCCAGGAGGAAGCGCGCCGCGCGATTGCCGGCGAAGCGCTGAGCGAGGAGCGCTACGAACGCGCCCGCCGCGACGGCACCGTGGTGGAGGTGCATGCCCGGAACATGGAGGATGGCGGCGCCGTCCGCACCTACATGGACATCACGGAGCGCAAGCGGGTGGAACAGGCGCTGGCCGCCGCGCGGGATGCCGCGGAGGGGGCGAACCGCGCCAAATCCGCCTTCCTGGCCGCGATGAGCCACGAGATCCGCACCCCGATGAACGGCGTGCTCGGCATGATCGAGGTGCTGGAGCGCACGCCGCCCGGCCCGGCGCAGGATCGCTGCGTGGCGGTCATCCGCGAAAGCGCCGGCTCGCTGCTGCGGATCATCGACGACCTGCTCGATTTCTCAAAGATCGAGGCGGGGCGGATGGAGTTGGAAACCCTGCCCTTCTCGCTGCGCGGGCTGGTGGAAGGGGCCGTGGATACGCTGACGGTGGAAGCCAAGCGCCGCGGCCTTCTGCTGTTCGCGGACCCGATGGGGCCAGAGATGGCGCTGTCGCCGGACCTGGTCATGGGCGACCCGGTGCGGGTGCGGCAGATCCTGTTCAACCTGGTCGGCAACGCCATCAAGTTCACCGATGTCGGCTTTGTCCGCCTGCGCGCCTCCGCCAGCCGGATGGGCGATGCGGTGGTGGTCTCCCTGATGGTGGAGGATAGCGGAGTCGGCATGACGGCAGAGCAGATCGGCAAGCTGTTCCAGCCCTTCGCCCAGGCCGATACCTCCACCACGCGCCGCTTCGGCGGCACCGGTCTCGGCCTGTCCATCGTGCGGCGGCTGGCGCAGTTGATGGGTGGCGATGTGACGGTGGAAAGCACGCCCGGGCGCGGCAGCCGCTTCGCGGTGACGCTGCGGCTGGGGCTGGTGCATTCGGCGGATACCGTGGTCGCGGCGGAAGCGGCACCGATGCTGGAGCCTGCCGCCACACGGGCCGAAACGCCGCGGTTGCTGGTGGTGGATGATCACCCTGTGAACCGCGAGGTCCTGGCCAGGCAGTTGGAATTGCTCGGCTGCGAGGCCGATATGGCGGCCGATGGCGCGCAGGGCTTGGCGCTGTGGCGGGCGAAGCGCCACCGGCTGGTGCTGGTGGATCTGCACATGCCGGTGATGGATGGGCTGGACATGTCGCGCGCCATCCGGCGGGACGAGGCGGCCTTCCCCAGCCTGCCGCGCACCGCGCTGATCGCGGTGACCGCCAATGCGCTGAAGGGCGAGGATGAGCGCTGCTACGCGGCGGGGATGGATGCCTTTCTGGCCAAGCCGCTGGCACTGGATCTGCTGTCCCGCACCCTGGCGCGCTTCCTGCCGAACCAGGCGCCGCAGGGCGCGCAGCCCGGGCCGGCACCCGCCGAGATCGCACCGCTATTCGACCCGGAGGCGCTGCGCAGCCTGTTCGGCGCGGACCCGAAGCGCCTGGGCGGGCTGCTCGCCAGCTTCCGGGATAGCGTCAAGCGGGATGTGGAGGCAGTGGCGGCGGCGCTGGCCGGCGGCGACCTGCCTGGCACGGCGGCGGCGGCGCACCGGCTGAAGGGCGCGGCGCGCATGGCCGGCGCGCGGCCGCTGGCGGATATGCTGGCGGCGGTGGAAGTGGCGGCGCGGGATGGCAATGCCGAGGCTGCGTCAGGCGCTGCCTCCGGCCTGCCGGGGCTGGCGGAGCGAACGCTGGCGGCGGTGCAGGCGGCCGGCTGACGCCGGACGGGTCAGCCGGCGAGCTGAGGCCCGCGCCAATTCAATTGCGAGTCATTCGCAATTGAAGTCAGTCGCAATCGCAGCCATCCGTCTCGGTCTGCATCCCCTGCACCACATGATGGTCGATCCATTCGGAGACCAGCCGGCGGGCTTCCGTGACCGAGGATTCGGGATGATGGATGCGGTACAGCGTGGTGCAGGCGGTGAAGGCCGCCATGTCCGCACTGCCGCCATCCCGCAATTCGCGATAGGCCGTGACAACGGCTCGCTCGCAGCGTCGGGCGATGTAGCTGAATTCGCGACCCATGAGCACTCCCGTCTTCCCGCCTGGCGGGGATGCGAATGAGTTGAGAATGGTTCTCAACTCGTAGCCCGGTTATACGACGGGTCCGCCTGTCGGTTCAAGTGACGCGGTGCATCATTCGGCGCGGGCGCTTCGATCAGCGC
>LNFM01008074.1_pt1 | contig 16095 bp, 12 predicted proteins | sample 596031 | NCBI WGS metagenome assembly LNFM01 (sample SAMN04254537, study PRJNA301005) | activated carbon metagenome | isolation source: dual media filters at the Ann Arbor, Michigan drinking water treatment plant | place: USA: Ann Arbor | reverse complement strand
GGTGGCCTCGTCGAGACGCGCCTCTGCGAGCAACATCGCCCGCCGGCGATGGCGGAGCTCGAGCTGGTCGGTCACCTGCCCCGCGAGCCATCGGAGCGCGGTCTGCTGCTCCTCGGTCAGACGCCGCGGCACCCGATCGATGGCGCACAGGGTCCCCAGCACGAGGCCCTCTCCGGTGCGCAGGGGGAGTCCGACGTAGAAGCGGATCCGCGGCTCGCCGGTCACCAGGGGGTTGTCGGCGAACCGCGTGTCATCCAACGTGTCGGGCACGACGAGGACGCGGTCCTCGGCCACGACGTGGCCGCAGAACGAGATGTCCCGCGGCGTCTCTGTCGCAGCGAGCCCATGTCGTGCCTTGAACCACTGCCGGTCGGAATCGACGAGCGAGACCAGGGCGATGGGCACCTCGAGGATCTGGGCGACCAGCTCCGTGATGCCGTCGAACGCGTCCTCCGCCGGTGTGTCGAGGATCGCGAGTTCGACCAGCGCAGCCAACCGGGCCGGTTCGTTCTTGGGCAGCGAGGGCGCCTTCATGCGACCGGCCCATGCTAGCTCGAAACCCGGGGGCCGATGCTCTCGAAGCGCACGCCGATGGACCCCGCTCCGCGCCCCATTTCGCCACGGGAGCTGGACCGCCGGCAGGGCGAACGGCCCGAGGATCGTCGTGCCCGAGGGGATCGGGCCATGGGCCCGCCCCGTCGCGCTGGGTGGAAGGAGCGCGCTCGTTCGGGGAGGCTGTCGGGGTGACGGCGACGGACGCGATCGACGCGACGCTCCAGCGGATGTTCGGCCGCGACGAGGCGGTGCAGTACTGGTTCCTCGGCCCCACCGGCGAGACGCGGACGCTGTGCCGCGGCCTCGCGAACCGGTCACCGCCGAGGCGGGCCACGACGCGCACCACGTTCCACTGTTTCTCGACGACCAAGCCGATCACCGCGCTCGCCCTGCTGCAGCTCGAGGCCGAGGGCCGCGTCGATCTCGACGCTCCGATCGCGACGCTGCTGCCCGAGGTGCCCTACCGCAACGGCGCGACCGTGCGACAGCTGTTGTCGCACCAGGCCGGCCTGCCCAACCCGATGCCGCTGTCGTGGGTGCACCGCGACGAGGACCACGCGGACTTCGACGGCCGGGCGTTCGTCGATCGGGTGCTGCGCGAGCACCCCTCGTGCGATCCGCCGGGCCGTCGCGCGCGCTACTCCAACATCGGCTACCTCCTGCTCGGTCGCCTCGTCGAGCAGCTCGCCGCGCGCCCCTACGTCGACGTGGTGCAGGGACGCATCCTCGACGTCGTCCGCGACGACGACCCCGACGCGTACCTCGGGTTCGCGATCCCCGAGGGCCGTCACGCCACCGGCTACACCCGCCGCTGGTCGGCGCTCGGCCTGATGATCGCGCTGATGCCCGATCCCCCGCGCCTTCGCACCAGCGAACGCGGCTGGATCCGCTACCGACCCTTCCACCTCGACGGGGCGGCCTACGGCGGCCTCAAGGGCAATGCCCGCGGCTGGGCGCCGTTGCTGCGTGCGATCGCCCGCGCAGATCCGCGGCTCCTCCCCGCGCGCTCGTACGCGCGGTGGTTCGAGCCACAGCCGCTCGCCTCCGGCAAGCCCAGCGGCCTCGCGCTGGCATGGTTCACCGGCACGCTCGGCGGCCACGAGTTCCGCTGCCACGCCGGCGGCGGCCCCGGCTACGGCGCCGAGATCCGGGTCTACCCGTCGCTCGGCGCCGCGAGCATGCTCGTCACCAACACGACGATCGTCCGCGACCTCCGCCTGCTCGACCGGCTCGACCCCCACTGGCTGGGCTGACGCGCCCCGACCGAGGCGCCGAGGTCGCGAACGGGCGGCCGCAGTGCTCCGGCCGCGCGTGCGTTCGCTTGCGCTTCCGCCCACGTCAGGTTCTCCGCCGTCACCGCCAACAAGGACGGCACGCAGCCAAGGACCCCGATGAACCGCACCTCGATCCTCGCCCTCGCCCTGCTCGTCCCAGTCGCCTGCCAGACCGACGACGGCGACCCCTCCGACATCGAGCTCCGCGGCGCCGACCTCGAGGAAGGCGCCGATGACGACCTCGACGCCGAGATCGGCCCGGCGGTCCCGACGTCGACCTACTACATCGTCACCGCCATCGACACCCGCAAGTGCATGTTCCCGATCTGCGGCGGCGTGTTCGTCCAGGAGGTCAACAACAAGGAGACGCGCTGCGCCGACGGCACCTACGCGGAGTCGTGCCACGTCGCCGTCACCGACTACGCCGCGGTCGGCCTTCCGGCCAACGTCGAGCAGAAGGTGGACGCGGCGTGGGTGAGCGAGCAGGCCCTGCTGCGCGGCACGCTGTTCCAGGCCGGCAGCGTCTACGACCCGTTCCGCGTGGACACGCTCGCGGCCTCCGAGGCGTGGGTCGGCGTCACCGGCAACGCGCCCGACGGGACCTTCGAGCGCCTCGACGACTCGGGCATCGTCTGCGTGACGTTCCCGTGCGAGAGCTTCATCGAGCGCATCCTGAACAGCACCGTGGCGCGCTACATCGCCGAGGTCGATCTGGCCGCGTCCGGAGCGACGCAGGAGCAGATCGACGCCGGCTACGCCGAGCTGTTCGAGAGCGGCATCCTCGCCGCCGGCGAGGCGACCGTCGTCTACGGGCCCGCGGGCGTCGCCCCGGGCTTCGCCGCATCCGAGTTCTATCAGCGCGTCAGCGCGGAGGTCGGCGAGCCCTGCGGCCCGGCTGTCTGCGGCGCTGGCCTCGAGTGCTGCAACGCGTCGTGCGGCGTGTGCACCGGGCCCGACGAGGAGTGCCTCGACGTCGTGTGCCCGCCGCTCGAGTGATGCGGCCCGTGGACCGCGGTGCGTTCACTCGAGTGTTTCGCACCGCGTATCGGCGACGGGCTGGTCCGCGACGAAGCCCTCGAGGTCGTCGGGGAACTTCACCGCGGGGAACCAGGGCACGTCGCACAGCGCCGACACATCGCCGCCGATGACGAGGAACTGCACCATCCGCGACCGCTCGGCGTCCTCGACGGGCTCGAGCCAAGCCGCGTCGTCGGGCGCCGCCGCGTCCTTGTCGAGGCTCGACCAGTCGTAGATGCGGAAGCCGTCGCGATCGGTGACGTGGGCGGCATCGGTGGAGACCCACGGGCCCCCCATGCGGCGCACCGCGAGCAACCGCAGCGCCTCGGGGCCGGCACGGTCGGCGTCCTCGGCGTCGGCGGCGTCCTCGGTGTCCGCGTCGGGCGAGACCGAGCCGAACGAGCGTCGGTGGACCGCGGTGCGCTCGGCGCCGCCGACCATGAAGCACGCGGTGCAGATCGGGATGAACGGCAGGATCTCCGGCTCGATGCGCCACGACGCCGTCTCGCCCTCCTCGGCGCATCCACCGGCGAGGACGAGGAGCAGGCCGAGTCCGACCCGCGGAAGGATGGACATGCGATCGCTCTGTACGCCGTGATCTCGAGTCATCCGAACCCCATTCCCTCGCATTGTCGGTGAGTCGTCGGAAACCGTCGCGGAAATTCTTCTCGGGGTGAACTTCTTGGCCGATGGATCGACGCGGCGATCGTCCGCGGGGAGCTGCGCATGTGACCGGCCTACCACTACACTGGACACGCACCGTGCAGCGGGAGTTCACGCCCTCGGACATCGAGCGGGCCTTCGCGTCCGACCTCGACCTCGCGCGGGCCCTGGCGCGGTTCGTGATCGGCGTCGTCCACCGCGAGGTCGCGATGACGCTGTCGCCGATGGCGGCGCGGCTCGGACGAGACCCTGGTCAGGACGTCGACGATCTCACGCAGTCGGTGTTGGTCGCGCTGTTCGAGCACGGCGGCCGCACCCTGAAGCGCTGGGACCCGGCGCGGGGCATGGGGCTCGTCGGCTTCGTCGCGCTCATCGCCCGACGTCGCGTGCTCCGGGTCATGAGCGGCTTCCGCGGCAACCTCTGGTCGATGACGCCGATCGCCAGCGAGTTGCTCGACGAGCACCCCGAGCTGCAGGCCGACGCGATCGCCGACGTCGAGCACGCGATCGAGCTCGACACCACGTGGGCGCGGCTCGAGCCGTGGCTCGACGCCCGCGGGCGGCGGCTGTTCCGGGCGATCTACGTCGAGCAGCGGCCGATCCACGACGTGTGCGCGCAGGAATCCATGTCCGCCGACGCGGTGCATGCCTGGACCGCGCGGGTGCGGCACAAGGCGCGCGAGATCGCCGATGGCCCGCGCTCGTGCGCCTCGGAGCCGAGGAGGACCGGGAATGGCCGCTGATCGCGACGTGCTCGCGGAGCTCGGCCGACGCGTGCGCGAGCGCGAGGCGCAGCTGCAGACCCACGCCGATCCGACGCGCGGCCCCTCGCGCGCGCGCCAGGAGGCGCTGCTCGGGGTGCTGGGCCTGGCCGAGCCGCGACGACGCCCGATCACGCGCTGGGTCGTCGGCACCGCGCTCGCCGCAGGGCTCGCCGCGCTCGGGCTGTGGCGCGTCGTCGACCCGGGGCCAAGCCTCGCGCCCACGCCCACGCTCGCCACGGTCGGCGCCTACACGCTCGAGCTCGGCGGCGGGCGTGCCACCCACCTCGGTGATCTGTCCGCGCCGCGCTACCACCTCGACGACACGCTGGTCCTGCGCATGCGGCCGCTGGCGCGCGAGGCCGGGCCGCGCGTGCTGTCGGTGCGCGCCCACGGCGTCACGGACGGCACCGTGCTGCATCGGACCGAGGTCGCGCGAGCCGAAGGTGGTGGTGCGATCGAGCTCCGCACGCGCGCGGGCGATCTGCTCGCGCCGGGGCGCTGGCGGGTGGAGGTCGGCGTCGGCGCGCCGGGTGGATGCGACGACGACCACGACGACGGATGCACATGGGCCGCGACCGAACTCGAGATCCTCGCCGCTCCGTGACGGCGGCGCTGTGGCTCGGCGTCGCGCTGCCGATCGGCCCGGCGGCCTGCCGCTCCAGCGCCCCCGAGGAGGCACCTCCCGCGGCCACCGGTGCTGCCTCCGATGCGTGGGTGCTCGACGGATGCAGCGCGATGCTCGACCGGACCCACTGCGTGGTCGGGGACGAGGCGCGGCTGCGCCTGTGGGCGCCGCTCGCCGACGGGCCGTGGACGCTCAGCGCCGACGCGGGAGCGCTCCGCGTCGACGAGGCCACCACCGACGATGGTCGGCTCTACACGTTCACCGTCCCGCCCGCGACCACGCGGGTACGCGGCCGTGCTGGCAGCGCGCACCTCGAGCTCACGATCTCCCGGGAGCCCGGGGCGACGCCGCTGCTCGCGGAGCTGCGCGAGCACATCGCCCGACGCCGCCAGGCCTACATGGCCGAGCGTTGGACCGCGACGGTCGCCCTGGCCGACGAGACCTTCGCGTCGGCCTCGGCGCTCGGGCGCTGGACCGAGGCGTGCGAGGCCAGCTTCGCCGCGGCGCACGTCCTGGCCGAGTACCTCGGCGACCTCGACGGCGCGGCGGCCCGACTCGACCAGATCGCGGGCTGCCTCGCGATCGACCGCGCCCAGTCGACGCGGGCCCACTACCATCGCGGACGGATCGCCACCCTGCGCGGCGACGAGCGCACCGCGATCGACGAGTTCCGCGACGCGGCGGTCGAGGCCGCGCGGCTGCATCGCGTCGACGACGAGCTCGCCGCCATCGCAGCCCACGCCGAGCTCGCACGGGTGCTCGGCGACGCCGCGACGCTGGATCGCCTGGTCACGCGGGTCGAGCGTGCGGCGGCGCGGGCCGGCAACAGCTGCGGCGCGGCGATGGCGATGAGCAACGTCGCGTGGGCGCAGCTGATGGTCGCGGAGCACCAGCCTTCGACCACCGATCCCCGCGCCCTGCTGCGCCGGGCGCTGGCCACCCTGTCGCGCGACGAGTGTCGACGGCCCTCGGTGATCGCCCACGCGCAGCTCGACCTCGCCCTGGCCGAGCTGCAGGCCGACGCCGTCGACGAAGCCCACACGATCCTCGCGGCGATCGTGCCCGCCGATCTCGACCTCGGCGCGACCCAATGGTTCCACGATCTCCGGATCCGCGCGGCGCTGGCCGTCGGGCACCCCGAGTCGGCATCGGCGGACCTCGCCGCCCTCGAGCGCTGGGCCGAGATCCAGGACGACGGCGAGCTGCGCTGGCGCGCGGCGCTTCGACGCGGCGAGCTCGAGCTGGCGCGCGGACGCATCGAGCAGGCGATCGCAGCCCTGCGCGCCGCCGAAGCAGCGATCGATCGCTTGACGCTCGAGGTCGCGCTCGAGCTCGGTCGACCGGAGTACTCGAGCCAGCACGGACGATCGGCCGCGCTGCTGGTCTCGGCGCTCGTCGAACGCGGACGGATCGACGAGGCGCTGTGCGCCGCGCGGCGAGCCCGGACGCGAGGCGTGCGACCGCTCGCGATCACGGGCCGCGCCAGCGTCCAGACGCCCGCGGCCGCGGCCGCGCGCGCGCAGTGGCACGCGGCGCGCGAGCGGATCGACGGCGCCGAGGTGGATGGCCGCGATCTGCCGCAGGCGCTGCTCGTCGGCCACCGCGCCGCGATCGCTCGGGCACGCGCCGAGCTGCGCGCGGCGCTCGTGGGCGTGGCCGACGGCGCGATCGATCCCGGCCCCGACGCATGCCCGGCCGCGCTCCCGCGGGCACCCGATCGACTCACCCTCGTCTACGCGCCCGGGGCCGCGGGCTGGGTCGGCTTCGCCGTGGACACGGACGGAGTCGCGGCGGTCGACCTCGGCGCCCTCGATCCCGCCTCGAGCCGCGATCACCTGGCACAGGCGATGCTGACCCCGTTCGCCGATCGCATCGATCGCGCCCGCGAGATCGTCGTGATCGCCGAGGGCGCTGCGCTGGCGATCCCGATCCACGCGCTGCCGTGGCACGGCGCGCCCCTGGTCACCTCCCGGGAGCTCGCGTGGTCCCTCGATCTCGGCGGCGGCCCGAGCACGGCGCAGGGCACCGCCGCCGCCGTGGTGTTCGCCGATGCGCGCGACGATCTCCGCCACCTGCGCCCGCACGTCGGCGCGTTGGCGGAGCAGATGATCGGACACGGATGGTCGCTGGTCGGCGATGTCGGCGCGCCGGCCCGCGGCGCCGACGTGCGCCGCATGCTCGCCGAGGTGCAGCTCTTCCACTACCTCGGCCACGTCGGCGTGCCGAGCTCGGAGCTCGGGCGCGAGAACCCGTGGTCGAACATGATGCTGCTCGACGAGGGCACCGTGGGCATCGACGACGTGCTCGCCCTGCCCCACGTGCCCGACACCGTCGTGCTGTTGGGCTGCGGCACCGCGCTGCCCGACACCGCGCCGCGCGGCAGCCCCGAGGGCCTCGCCCAGGCGTTCCTCGCTGCGGGCGCACGACAGGCGATCGCGTCGGTGGGCGACGTCGACGCTGCGCTCGCCGCCACCGTCGGCGGCGAGCTGTACGACGGGGCCGCGCCGGACTTCGACGCGCCCCTCGCCCTGGCCCGCGCCCAGCGTCGACACGTCGCGCGCGGGGACGGCGAGCCGCTGTGGGCCCTGCGGGCGTGGATCCGCTGATCCACGTTCGTAGGTGGGACCGACCTCAGTGGGCGCGACGCGTCGACCCCCCGCCCACCGTCTCGAGCGTCACCGCGGCGTCGGCGACCGCCTCGGCCTCGGCGACCGCCTGGGGGCTCACGTCGTCGAGCTCGACCAGGGCGACCGGGTCGATCGGCTGCGCGTCCCCGAACCCCTCGTCGAGCAGGATCGGCGAGCAGCACGGCCCGCTCGACAGGAACGTCTCCATCACTTGCTCGCGGTGGGGCAGGAACGTGTCGCGCACCGCGTCCGAGATGAGGAAACAGTCGGAGCTGCCGTCGCCGCAGTCGTCCGTGTCGAAGAACTCGTCGGTGTGCACGAAGAAGCCCGAGTTCGGCGAGGTCACGCCGTTGCCGAGGTCGATTCCGGTGGCCTCCTGGTGGCAGCCGATGCAGGCCCCCGCGAACGCGGCGCGGCGCGTGATGTCGAACGCGTCGAGCGTGCTGCCCGGATCGAGCTGGGCGACCCGCGCCTCGATCGCCGCCTGGAGGGCGCCGCCGGGCACGAGCTGGTTGTCGTAGCGGTTCTGGCCGTCGGCGATGCTCTCGGCGGCGAGGCACTCGGTCGGCATGTCCACGGCCATGATGTTGACGTCGTCGGTCATGAGCAGCGGCACCGACTGCTGGACGAACGCGTCGCGGCAGGCGGGTCCGACGGTGTTCTGCGCGCCCTCGTCGAAGAGCGGGCCGAACGGGTTGGCGGCGACGGGGACCTCGACGGCGCGCAGTCGCGGGCGCGCCCGCGCGCCGTCGACGACCTCCTCGAAGGGGCTGATGCTGCGCTTGGCGCTCACGATCTTGAACTCGCGCAGCGTCCACAGGAACGACGGGTCGCTGAAGTTGTTGGTCCGGATCTGGCCGGCCCCGACGCCGAAGTTGCTGGCGCGGATGAACGGACCGAAGCCGGCGGCCTGCAGCTTCTCGTGGCCGGTGATATAGGCCCGATGCAGCAGCTCGGCCCGCTTGCCGGGCTTCGCGTTGGTCAGCGAGGCCCAGAACTCCTGGACCGGCACGCAGGCGTCGAGCCCACAGGAGGGATCGGGGTTGGGGATCTTGGCCTCGAAGATGAGCAGCACGCGATCGAAGCCGTGGTTGCTGTTGGCGAAGACGAGGCGGGCCTCACCGCAGTTCGAGCCATCGGACGGCGCGAGGTCGAAGCGATTGACCGCGGCGATCGGCTTCCAGTCGTCGATCGTGCCGATGCGGGTCTGCTCGTTGCGGGGGCAGGCGATGGGGAACCCGTTGAGGATCGGGTTGCCGTCGGCGTCGAGCACGTCGTCGCAGTGGCCACCCAAGCCGAGCCCGGGGCCCTCGGCGTACGTATCGATGAGCTGGTCGTGGAGCCCGTCGGGGTCGGCGATCAAGCCGTCGTTGGTCGCCAGCGCCGACAGCGTCTCCGTCATCGAGAACAGGGCCAGCGCCGAGCGGCTGGTCTCGAACAACGAGCGGCGCGGGTCGACGTCGACGGCGATCTCGCTCGCGCCGTCGCAGCCATCGTCACCGCCCGAAAGCGTCACGTTGGTCGTGTACCCCCGGAATTCGTCCTCGGGTCCCTGGCCGCAGGCGGCGAGCAGGGCGAGCGTCATGGTCGTGATGGTGGTCGAGCGTGATCGCGTCCGGTCGTGCATGGGCGGAGGTCCTCGGGTGCCTCCCTTCTTTGCGACGACCGGACCGGATCTGACGCGACGATCTTCGACGAAGTGCGGGCACGGCCGTTCGATCGCACCTCGGGGCCTGCCCGTCACCGGTTCTCGTACCGCGCCAGGTCGAACAGCCCGGCCTCGATCGGCCGTAGGCTCCGGTACAGCTCGACCATCCGATCGCTCGTCGGCCAGAACTCGGGGTCCGTCCGCCGCACGCCGAGATCGACCTGCACCGCGGCATAGTCGGCCTCGGAGGCGAGCGACGCGATGCGGTCCACGAACCCCGGCAGCCGCGCACGCTCGACCACGAAGTACGCGTTGGGATAGGTGCCGACGAAGCCGCGCGCGACCGTGAGCGTGTCTTCGGTGGGTCGCCGGCGCTCGTCCTCGCCGAAGGGCGACGCGATGTTCGAGTGACCATCGTTGCGGATGAGCGTGAACACCTGGGCGCCGTGGGGCGCGTCGGGCACGTAGAGGAACGCGGTCTGCGGCACCCACGACAGCGGATCCCCGGCGATCGCAGCGAGGTCGCGCAGCGGCTCCGCGAGATCGGCCGGCAGGCGGGCGCCAGCGAGATCGTGCGAGCGGTCGCGCGCCGCGCCGACGCGCTCGGCGAGGTGACCGTAGAGCTCGTGCTTGGGCGCCTCCGTGCGGTAGGTGATCGCGGTCTCGGGGTCGAACTTCGCGAGCTCGGCGACGATCTTGCGATAGCCACGCTCCTCGGTGCCGCGGTACCAGGCGTCGCGCTCGCGGGCCCGCGCGGCGCGGGGCAAGAGCGACAAGAACGCGAACTCCGACTCCATGCGCAGGAAGTCCATGTAGGCCCGCGTCGCCAGCTGGTGGCCGACGTTGCCGTAGACGTCGAAGCCGGCGACCAGCAGGTAGTGGATCCGCTCGAGCAATGGATAGCTGATCACCCACGCGGTCTTGGGCTCGGCGCCGACGAGCCCCTTCACGACCGACGCGCTGTCGTAGTGGCGGAACACCGTGAGCGCGGCGTTGGGGTTGTTCCCGTCACCGTCCCACAAGAACTCGGTGTCCGGTCCGCGCGCCGCGAAGTCCTCGCGCTGCACCCGCTGCTTCGCGTGGGCCCAGCGCCGCTCGTCCTCGGCCTGGCGCAGCCACGTCGCCAGCGGCAACGCGTTCGAGCTGGCCTCCGCCGGCATGCGCAGGGACTTGGCCTGCGCGTCGAGGAAGGCGCCGTCGTGCAGACGTGTCGGCGCGTCGGGGTCGACGAAGAAGACCCAGAACTGGTCGTCGATCACGTTGAGCGCAATCGGCCCCCGGCACACCGCGCCCTTGATGAAGCCCATGATCGTGAACTCGGCCTCGTCGAGCATGAACCGGTAGCGCGAGTCGACCGGGATCGCCCGGAAAGCGACGAACGGGTTGGACGCGACCTCGGGTGCGTACGAAGGCAACTTGGTCAGCGGGATGTCGACGTCGCGGAACAGCGCGCGCCACCGCTTCATCCGCGCGGCGTCGAGGCGGTACGGCAGGTGGAGCTTGGCGACGATCGCCTCGCGCACGGGGCTGATGCGGTAGTAGGGCCGGGACACGCGCGGGTCGTCGTAGGGGCGCCGCGTCGCGATGCGCTCGATCGGCTGCCCCGGCGGCGTCGACGATCGCACCAGCTCGAAGTACCGCGGCGCGGCGCCGTGGTCGCCGTCGTCGAAGTGCAGATGGGCGAGGAACAGGTGCTCGTAGATGTAGCGACTGGCGAGCTGCGCGGCGAGGGCGTCGTCGTTGAGGAAGGTCTCCCACGTGGCGATCTCGGCGGCATGCGGGGCCACGTCGTCCGGCTTCGTCAGGTGCACCGCGCCCTCCTCGAGCCAGCGCTGGACCAGCGTGTGCTCGGCATCCGTGAGGCCGGGCAAGCCGTAGGGCATGCCCCACTCGGGGTGACGCCGCGCGTGCCGGTTGAACGCCTCGATCGTCGGGCACTGCTCGTCGTGGCGCAGCGCGAGGTCGACGTCGGCCGGCAGCAACGCTCCGGGCGTGACGGGGTGGCGCCGCTTCAGCTCGAGCAGGCGCGCCAACAGACCGGCGTCGCGGTTGGCCCGGCGGGTCTGCCTCCGCTCGTTGAGCACCGGGTGGAACGACTTGTCGCGCCATGCCTGCGTGCCGTGGGCGTCCTCGAACAACCGGGTCGGATCGGCCTGGAGCAGCCGCGTGCCGTCGTAGACCTTCTCGGTGGACGCGCCGCGATCGAGGCCCTCGACGGACCCGAGCTTGAGCTGGCACGGCGCGTCGTAGCACGCGTGACACACTACGCACCGCGCCTCGAGGATCGGTCGCACCTGCGTTTCGTAGTCGACCGCGCCCGCGGCGAGGCTGGCCACGGCACGGTCGCGTACGGCGGCGTCACCATGGCGGCGATCGAGGCGGAGGTGCTGATAGACCGTGCAACCGAGCACGAGCGCGAGCGGGAGCAGGACGTGGGCGGATCGCATCGGTCGCGCACAGGGTAACAGCGCGGCGGATGCCCGTTCGTGCGTGCACACCGAGCGCCGGCGCTCACCGATGCACGAGCGCGTCGATCGTGCACCGGAAGAACTCGCCCTCGGACTCGAACCGATCACTGCCGAAGTACCAGCCGATCCGGTACTCCGTCGGGATCGTGACACCGTCGAACTCTCGATCCGCGGTGCACGAGCCCCCGAAGTCGACGTAGCGGAACTCGCCGGTGCCGACGTTCCCCCAGCGCGCGAGCTTCATCGCGCGCAGGCGTCCGTCGGCGTCGACGTCGAGCTCGACGTGGGTCTGCTCGCCGTGCGCGTCGACGGTGAACGCGGGGCCGCGCGGACCCTCGGACCACGTCACCTCGGGGCCGAGCAGCGCCGCGGGCAACCAGATCGCCTCGGCGTGGAGCCGACCGATCGCGCTGCGCGAGATCTCGGGGCCTTCGGCGTGCATCACCGGGATGATCCCGAGCAGCTTCCAGCGCATGGCCCCCTCGCCGTCGAGCTCCACGTCGGCGCCGGAGACGGGCAGCCCCTTGATGCGTGTGTGGGCGTGCCACACGAAGCCGCGGTCCCAGCACAGCACCTGCGTCGCCGTGAACGGCTGCCACGCGTCGGCGAGCTTGATCGTCCCGTGCATCTCGAGCCGCGCGCTGGCCGAACAACGAGCTCCGGGTGCCAAGGTGTGTCGGAAGTAGCGCTGCGCTGCGGCAGGCAAGTGCGTCACCTGGGCCGGGTCGAACCGCGTCGTCGAGGGCAGCGCTTCACGCCAGAGATCTTCCAGGGTTCGGTCGCGCATCGCGTGGAGTAGAGCACCGCGGCTCTGCCGACGCCGCGACGCGACGCGCAGTGTCTGCGGTCGGCGCCGAGACGGGACGCTGGAGTCGACGCGGGCGCGCCGGGTGCGACGTGTCCGATCGGCCGCCCGAGCGCGGCGGTGCGGGGCCCGCCAGCTTGGCCGAACGGCCACACGCGCGACGAACCCGCGGGTCGGCGCGCATCTGCGGAAGCCTCGCACCGGCTGCACGACCTGCGCCGTCGATCTCCGCCGCGAGGATGTCCCCGCGCGCGGTCGCAGGCATCATGTCGCTCGCCCGTGGCGACCTGGCACATCGATCTCGTCACCGAACCCGCGGCCATCGTCGTGCGCATCGTGGGCTCGATCGAGGCCGCCGACGCGACCGACGCCGCGGAGCGCACCAGCGCGATGCTGCGACGGCTGTCCACGGACGTCGAGGTCTGCATCGATCTGCGGCAGATGGTCGACTACACCGTCTCTGCGCGGGATCAGTGGTCGGCGGTGCTGAAGGAGCACAAGCCGAAGATCCGCATGCTCACGTGGGTCACGACCAAGTCGACGCAGCGCATGGTTGGTCGGGCGGTGGGCCTGTTCACCGGGTTGACGACGCGGCTGCTCGACGAGTTGCCGCCCGAGTTCGCGGCGCGGCGCTGATCGATCGACCGACGACGCGCGGCCTTTGCGTTGCGTCGATCGATCGCACCTGATGACGTCCGAAGTTGCGCGGCCAAACGGCGATGCTACGGTCGGTCTGTTTGGCCGTCCGCGCTGGGCGTCCACAGGAGTCGGTGCCGCCATGTCGAGCTGGACGTTGTTTTGCCCCATCGCGTCCGCGATCCACCCGCAGTGGCAACGGGCCCACGTGGAATCCTCCGACTGGCTGACGCGACATGGCCTCCTGCGCGACGCGGAGCAGCACCAGGCGTTCGAGCGCCTGGCGATCCCGGAGTTCGTCGCGCGCGCGTACCCGGAGGCCGACTACGACGACCTGCGTGTGGTGCTCGACTGGACCCTGTGGGGCTTCCTCGCCGACGACCAGCACGACGCCTTGGTGCGAAAGCCCGATCTGCTGCGCGCGCGCTACCTCGAGCACGCCGAGGTGCTGGAGTTCGGCCTCAGCGATCACCTGACGGGGATGCACGCCGCGCTGGCGGACGTCCGCGATCGCGTGCTCTCGCGCGGCCACGCCGGGTGCCTGCGCCGCTTCGCCGAGGCCGCCCGCGACTGGTTCGACTCGATGCACCGCGAGGTCGAGAACCGAGTGCGCGTGACGCCTCCTTCGCTCGGTCAGTACCTCCGCCTGCGCGAGCTCACGGTCGGCATGTACACCGAGTACGCGCTGTTCGACGTCACCCACCGGGTCCGCACCGACGACTCCTTCTGGATCGATCCGGATGTCCGTCGACTGATGACGATGGCCGCGAACATCATCGGCTGGGCCAACGACGTGTTCTCCTACGCCAAGGAGCGCGATGCCGGCGATCCCCACAACATCGTGCTGCTCTGCTCCGCCGAGCTCGGCCTCGACGAGCAGGACGCGGTCACGCGCGCGGTCGACATGCACAACCGCGAGGTCCTGCGCTTCACCGAGCTCGAGCGCAGCGTCCGCGAGCAGGCCTGGATCGCCCCGGAGCTCATCGATCCGTTCCTCGGCCTCCTGCGCGGCTGGATCCGCGGCAACCTCGACTGGGCCCTGGGCTCGGCGCGCTACGGGAGATCGAACCGGCTGAAGATCGTCGAGACGTTGGAGGTGCCCCTGCGGCGCGGCAAGGGGAACGTGGAGCGCACGCTCGCGGTGGCCGAGTTCGGTCGGTGAGCGTCCCGGTGAACCGCTGGGGGCTCCGCGACTACCGTGCGTCGAGCGTCGACGCGATGCCGGGGTAGAGGAACCATGCGGAGAGCCGCGCGGCGGTGAACACGGGTTGATCGAACGCGCTCGTTGGCACGACCACGGTCTCGCCCGGCGCGACGCGGACGTCGGCGCAGGTGCGCAGCGCGCCGTACTGGACATAGCGGGGGCCTTCGACTCGCGCGAGTTCCTCCGTGTGGCACACTCGGTACTCACCCGGTTCGACCTCGTCGAAGTCCGGGTCGGCGATCGGATCCCCGTAGGTGCGACGGGCGAACCCCCATGGGTCCTCGAGCCGAACCTCGCCGAACAGATCCGCTCGCTCAGCCACGACCGTGATCCTCGCGTCGCCACGCTCGTAGACCGTCGGCCCCCCGATCCACAACACCGCCGGGGAGAACGCGATGCTCGACGTCACGCCGAGGGAAACCGCCGACGCGATGGACACTCGCGCAGCCCGGCGCCGCGGAACCGGCTGGGGGAGCGAAGCCAACGCCCACACCAGCAAATGCACCGCGGCCCCGATCGACGCGAGCGCCGGGGCGACGAACCGACTGGCGATCGCCGCGACTCTCCAGGCCACTGCCCCTTCCGAGACCGGAAGCACCGCGTAGTGGAGGCGATCGATGATCAGCTCGTCTGCACACACCTGCAACGCGTAGACCCCGAGCCCGACGGCGAGCAACCGCGGAGTCTGCGACAGCAATCCACGCACCGCGTTCTGACCGCGGAGACTACCCAGCGCCGTGACGACATACACCAGCGCCGCGATCGGCAGCGAGAGGATCTCGGGCTCGACCCAGCGCATCCCGACCTCTGTCACCGTGCTCGGCAGGATCCACCACGCGATCCGGTGGGCGAGCAGGATCGTCAGCACGTCGAGCATGACGTGCGTGAGGCACCAGCGCCCGCGCGACACCGGCCGCGCCAGCACCCAGGCCCAGCGGGCGTGCTCTCCTTGCCCGAGCGCTGCGCCGAGCATGGCGGCGAACGCCGGGAGCACCCCGAGGCCGATGAGCAACCGGCCTGGGGACTCATCCTGCGTCCCCAGGCCGATCACGGTCGAGAGGATCAGCGTTGCCAAGACAAGCAGGAGACGCGATGGCCAGGCCTCGCGCACGATGGTGCGAATGGGGGTCATGGATCGCTCCGCTCGTGCGGACGCACGGGAAGCGCCGCGCTCCAGAGTTCTCCCGTCAAACGGGAGACGGCCCAGATGCGTCCATGGGCGAAATACGTTGGACCGCTGCGCATCCACGAATCATTGGGAACCGTCAGTGTTTCGCGCGCGACGAGCCGCGTCGCGATTCGCTCGGCAAACCAAACGCGATCATAGTCTCGACGATCGAGGGTGTCGAATCGCGACCGTGGTTCGAGGTGTGCACCGATCGGGATCCAGATCGAACGCCCGTCCTGCACCATCGCCGCGCGCAATCCCCCGGGGACTATCGCCCAATCCGGTGAAACGCTCGCGACGCGCTCCGGCCCCAGCGAGACGCGACGATCCCAGGCGACGCGGACACGGCCCTCGAGATCGATCTCCACGAGCCCATCGACGCTCTCGTCACCCGACGTGTCATACGTCCCCACGACCACGTAGACCCCGTCTTTCCCCGCCCCGATCACCCCCAACAGCTCCGCGTGCTCGAGCATCGCCGCCGTCCGCACCATCGGCACCGTCACGGCCACCGCGGCGATCCCCGTCACCACCACCGACCCCGCGATCACCCGCGCCGCGATCGCCCGCCCCCGCCGCGGCCACCACCGTCGCCACGCGACGACCACCGGGACGAACGCCGCCACCACCACCACGCCCGC
>LNFM01008072.1_pt1 | contig 16100 bp, 14 predicted proteins | sample 596031 | NCBI WGS metagenome assembly LNFM01 (sample SAMN04254537, study PRJNA301005) | activated carbon metagenome | isolation source: dual media filters at the Ann Arbor, Michigan drinking water treatment plant | place: USA: Ann Arbor | reverse complement strand
GCTTGCCGGACTTCCAGGACCGCGTGAGATCGGCGCCCGCATCTTCCAGGGTGCGGACTTCAAGGATGACTGTCTTCACTCCGCACCTCCTTCACTGCTCGAAAGAACGCCCGCTTCAAATCGTCCATGGTTGAAAACGGTCGGCTCTCCTCCATCCCGTGAACGTGCACGTGGTCGCCCTTGCCGGACTCGTTGTCGAACCGGACGAGGCATCGCGTGCCATCCACATAGGCGAATCTGTACTTGAAAAGGTGCATGCAACCGGGAACGGGCCGAGGCAACTTCCAGACCACGAGTTCCGCAAAGGAGGTCTCGGAGAGGACCACGCGTTCACGAACGAGAAGTACCGCTGCTGCGCCGGGCGCGCCTCTTCTGTTGGATATTTTGACAACACTCATGGCGGCCGTCAATTCACTGCCCGACCCGGCTCCCCCGCCGCGCCAGCGCCTCCATCACCTTGCGCGCATAGCGCTCGCGCAGCACGTCGCTGCCGGCGTTGTACGCCCCCACCGCGGTCCACGTGTTCCCGTGAAGCCGCATCTTGTGCGCGAGCACCCAGGCGCCGACATGCACGGACACGCACGGGTCGAGCAGGTCGCGCGGCGAGATGCCGTGGCGCTGGAGTTCGGGCAGCCACAGGCTGTTGATCTGCATCAGCCCGATGTCGACCGAGCCATTGGTATTGCGTCCGATCGCGCCGGGGCGCAGGCCACTCTCCACCTCGGCGATCGCCACCAGCAGGTGCGGGTTGACCCGGTGGCGGCGCGCGGCCTGCTCCCAGCAGGTCGCAGGCGCAGCGGAGCCGGCGACGGCCGGTTCATCGCTGCCGATGGCCGGGTGGGCCCCGGCGAACATCGACAGCGACAGGATGACGACCCCGGGTAGTCGCCCGCGCATCCGCAACTCAGCGCGGTCGATCGCCTGCAGGCACCGTGGGCATCGGCACGGTGCGAGGCGCCATCGGCGAGAAGGCGGCAGGCTGCGGCCCGAGCGCGCTCAACGGGTTGCGCGGGTCGACGGGCCCGATGACCGGGACGGAGGGCAGCGGCGGCAGGGGAGGAAACGGCTGCGCGGACGCGGCCGGCGGCGCGGTCGGGAACCCGCCGCCCGGCATCTGCACCGGCGCCGCCGCCGCCGGCGGCGGGACCCTGGTTGGCTGGACGAGCGTCGGCTGGCCCGGAGGCGGGCGGCGATCGCTCGCCACGATCACTGCGGGATTGCGGGGCAGGTCGACTGCAGCGCCATCGATGGTGACCGAACCCTCGGTGATGGCACCGATGCGGCGACCCATCCACTCGTCGCCCTCCGACACCGCGGTGCTGGTCGAGCCCAACTGCACGATCGCACGCCGCTGGTCGCCGTTGCGCAGGATGGCCAGCACCTGCGGCGCCTGCACAGGGGCAGGCGCCGCGACAGCGGGTATCGGTACGACGGTTGCGCCCGGTTCCCGCGCGGCCGTCCGTGCCGGTGCCGGCGATCGCTCGATGCGCCTGGGCGCGCGCGTCGCGGGCGCGCCGCCTGCAGGTCCCGCGACCGCCCCGGCATTCGGTGCCCCGGGGTTGCCGACGACGGCGGGTCCGAACATTTCTGCCTGCAGCCTGCGCTCTTCGTTGCCACGCCTGATGGGCGCCAGCGACAGGTTGTTCCGGATCGCTGCCTGCTTCGCCTCCTCCTCGAGCATCTGCGTCTCGAGGCGCATCTGTTCGAGCCTGCGCTGCGTGGTCTCGAACGCCACCGGCTGCCCGGTGAGCGGATTGACCGGACTCGACGCGGCCGATGCAGGCGCCTGGAAGCCAGTAGAGACAACGAGCAGGAGTGGCAGCAGGACATGCAGGATTCGATTCATCGGGCGCTCCGGATCGGCAGTGGAAGGCTTCAAGCAGGCAGCAGGGCAGGAAGGGACATGACGGGTCAAAGCGCCCCGACCGCATTCACACGCAGGAGGTTGCCGCCGGGCAGCGTGGTGACGATCGAAGCCGTGTACGGCGGCACCTGCCGCGCGGCGTCGGCGTTCTGCGGGTTGCGCACGTCGTTGCTGCAGTTGTCGTACTGCATGACCTGCCCATAGAGGTCGGTCACGTCGACGTTCGACAGGCCGAGTGTCGCCGCCGGACCGGGACCGACCGCTGTCAGCAACGGAGAGGGCGCGCCGCAGGCGGACAGCGGCATCGGGCCCGTGGCATCCCAGCGCTCGGCCGGCGTGCCGCCGCTCGCGAAATAGTTGATCGATGCATCCCGGCTCGGATCCGCCTGTGCGCGAGACTGGAAGTAGGCCTGGTAGGCGGTGGCGACGAGCTGCATCCGGGCAAGGGTCTGCCGCAACAGGTCGGCCGCGATGTTGAAGCCGTCGACGAGGACGCCTTCGTCATCGCCGCACAGGGTCAGTTCCCCGCTCGCGGACAGGCCGGTCGTGCAGGGTCCGATCGTGTCGAGGCGCCCGTTCTGTCCCGGCGCAACGACCGCGATCACCCGGTAGAAGCCATCCACGCCGGAAATGCTCTGCGCAAGGCGGTTGGTCATCAGCAGGCACATCGGTGCCGCAAAGCCATCGCGGAACGCGGTGGACGCCGACTGAGACAGATAGCGCGCCAGGGGTGCCAGCGTGGCCGGCCCGCTGGCGCAGCGGCCACTCACGGGGTCCGGGACGACCGCATCGATCACGCCACCTGGGAGGACGAAGCGCGCACCGGCCTCGCCATCGACCGTCACCGGGTTGTCACGATAGGCCGCCATGAACGCCTGCCGTACCTCGGCCAGTTGCCGCCGGTTGTCCAGCCCGCCCTGGAAGGCCAGCATCGGCCCGAGCACGTCCAGCACGAACAGCACCAGTGGCACCATCACGGCCAGCACGATGGCGAGCTCGGTCAGCGTGAAGCCGCGAGCGCGGAGAGGCCGGTGGCGGGGGCTCATTGCGGCCGCCCTGCGCCCGACGATTGCATCAGCCAGGTGAACTCCTCGGCAGGATGCGCGACATACCGTGCATCCTCCTCGGCAATCTCGCCGCGACGCACCCGATCGGCGAGCTGCGCCGTCAACTGCTGGTGGCCATCACGGCGCCCCTGCGCCATGATCCCGCGCAACTGTCCGGTCGTGCCCTGCAGGATCTGCTGGCGTACTGCCGGCGTGTTCACCATCAGTTCGCAGACCAGCGTCTGGCCCGAATCCTCGCGCCGTCGCACCAGTGCCTGCGACAGGACGGCCACCAGCACGTTCGCGAACACGCTGCGTGCCCAGCCCATCTCGTCCGGGGAGAAGAAGGACAGCACGCGTTCGACCGCCTCGGATGCATTCGGCGTATGCAGGGTCGCCAGCACGAGGTGCCCGCTCTCGCCCGCCGCCAGCGCGGCATGCATCGTCGCGCGATCGCGGATCTCGCCGATCACGATCACGTCAGGGTCCTGGCGCATCGCTGCGCGCACGGCGCCGGCGAAATCCGGTGAATCGGTCCCGACTTCACGGGCGCTCACACGGCCCAGCAAGGCGCTGCCCCCAGCGCAGGCCGCCCGGTCGATGCGGTATTCGATCGGGTCTTCCACCGTCAGCACATGCAGGGCCCGGCTGCAAACGAGGTGGTGCACCAGCGCTGCAAGCGTCGTGCTCTTGCCGCTCCCGGTAGGACCGGTGACCAGCAGCAACCCGCGCGATCGATCCACGAGCCGCCGAAGCAGCACGGGCAGCCCGAGCGACTCGAGGTCTGGTATGGCGTCCCGGAGCCGTCGCAAGACCAGGCCCAGGGCGCCGCCTGCGCGCAGGTGCACGTTGCCGCGCAGCCGATGGCCCGCGAGTTCGGCGGAAAAGTCCATCGCACCGCCGTCACGCTGGCGCAGCGACCGGCGCAACGCGTCTGGCTGGGTGCCCGCGGACCCTTCGAGCACGACCAGGCTGCGCAGCAGGGCGAACAGCCCGGCCTCGTCGACGGTCGTCGCATCCGCCACCGACAGCGAACCCAGCCGCCGAACCCGGAGCGGCTCGCCCTCGGCGAGGTGCAGGTCAGTGAGGTCGCAGCGTGCTGCAAGCAACCGCGCCACCCGCGATTCCAGCTCGCCGTTCATCCGCGGACTCCGTTCATGGCGCGGCAACCGCCGACATCGCCAGCGTGCTGCCCCACGGCGTCGAGGTGCGCAACGCCATCGAGAACGGCATCGCCTGCGACGCCGCGTTGCCGTTGCTGACCTCTATCGGCGCACCCCAGGCGTTGACGCTCAGCAACGGATCGATGCCGACCGCCTGCCCCAGGCCCGTCCCCTCGACCGGCACGAAGTCGTCGATGCAGGGCAGTTCCCCCGCGGCCGGTGCTGCGCAGCGCAGCGCGCGGAAGCGGTTGACGGTGACGTCGCGTGATGGATCGGACAGCAGCCGGGACCGGTAAGCCGCTTCCAGGTGCCGTGCAAGCCGGTCGAGCCGTGCGCGTGTTTCGCTCAACGCCCCGGCCTGCAGGTCGAACCCTGAGACGCTGATCCAGCGCACGCCCGCGGACGGATTGAACCGGCCACTCGCCGCGTCGAGCGTCGAAGCGTCTGCTTCACCCGGCAGCCAGGCCGCGATCACCCGGTACGCAGTGCCATCGCGCACCAGGCGATCGCTCACCGCGATGCGCAACCCCCAGCGCTGGCCGATGCCGGCCTCGCGCAGAAGGAGGGCGGCCTCGGGCGCATCCACCGAGCGGTCGACGCGCGCGAGCTCGCGGGCATACCAGCCAAGCAGTGCGGCGCGTACTTCGTCGAGGTAAGCCTGCTGGACGTGCGCGAGTGCATCGGCCTGGGAGCGCGTGGCGACCGTCGCCCATCCTGCGACGATCGCGCCGGCGATGGTCACCACGACCGCAACCATCGCGAGCACCGCATGGCCTGAATCGGTCCGGCGCATCGGGTGTCTTCCTCAGCCTTGCGCGCTATGGAACAGCATGTCGAAAGAGCCGGTGGTCGCGGCACCCCCGCCCGGCGCTCCGCGGCAGCGGAAGCGATCGAAGCCGACCGTCGTGTCATTGCTGCCGTTGCACTCCTGCAGCATCTCGAGGATCTGTGCATTGGGAACGCCGGTCGATCGCGTGAAGTAGCGTTGCCCGATGCCACCCCCTTCACGCTGGATCGACACGACCACGCCCGACATGATGTTGTTGATCACCGCATCGCCGTTCGGATTGAAGTCCGTCGGCTGCATGTAGGGCTGCTTCCACGTTCCGGCGGGTACGTCGACGCCGCAATAGGTGTTTGCCGCCTGGTTCGCCGCGTTGTCGAACAGGCCACGCACCTGGCGCGGTATGCAGTTCGTGTTCGCGTTCATCCTCAGTGCGGCATCCCCGACCGTGCGCTGGAAGGCCAGCAGGGCTGCATTCCGGCTCTGGCCACCGACACCGAAGAAATAGCCGACGCCCACGGCCAGGACCAGCAGTACGGCGACCACGATGCCGAGTTCGACCAGGGTGAAGCCACGATGATGTCTCTTGAGTCGTACGTTTCTGCTCACGGTACCCTCCATTGAAAGATCCACAGCGGGATCACACGTTGCGCAACCCGATCGCCATGATCGGGCCGTAGGAAAGGAAGAACGCGACCACGATGCCGGCACCCAGAACGAGCATCGAGGAGAAGAACAGGACATCGGCCAGGCGCGCCGAAAGGCCGACGACGTCCTCTTCGAACTCGCGAACCATCCGCTCGAGCTCGTCGGGCAGCCGTCCGGATTCGTCGGCGGCCGCGACATCGGCAGCGATCAGGGCCGGAAAGCCGGCACGCGCCGCTGCCTCGCGCATGAACACGCCCGTTTCGAGCAGGTGCCCGAACCGGGTGAACCAGCCGCGCGTGTCGGATCGCCGGGCGGCGTCGCGCACGACGCCGGCGGCGGTCGCGGGGGGTATCCGGGCACGCAACAGCTGGGCGAAGCCGTTCCACAGACTCGCCAGTTCGGCCTTTACCGAGATATCGCGCACCAGAGGAATCGATTCCAGGAGCCTGCGGCAGGCTGCGGTACGGGTGAACAGGAAAAGCAGGACCGGCATCGCCACGAACAGCGCGGTGGCAAGCGCCAGGTGGGCATTGACCACGCGCGTGAACTCGAAATAGTTCACCGCGAACGGCGGCAGCTTCGCCCCGGTCTTGGCGAAGAACTCCAGGGTCTTGGGTGCTGCGACCGTGACCACCACGAACAGGAAAACGTAGAGGAAGACGAGCGTCGCGATCGGAATCGCCAGCACACGGGACAGCGAAGAACGGAGGGTGCGTTGTGCGCGCACGTCATCGGCAAGCCGCTTCAGGGTGTCGGGCGTGTTACCGGACACCTCCGCCGCACGCACCAGCATCGCGTCTCGACGGGGAAAGCCGGCGAAGGCCATGGCCGCATGCAGTTCAGCGCCGCCGAGGCATTGCTGCTGCATGGCCAGGGCAGCCTGCCTCAACCTTGGATCGCGGAGGATGTTTCGGCAGCTCTCGAGTGCCTTGGGCGCCGGCGTTCCGTTGCCGAGCCGCTGTCCGAAAGAGCGATAGAAGCGTTCGAGGTCGCGCAGGTCGAACCCGCTCGACACCCAGTTGCGAAGCGTCGCGGCTGGATCCAGCCGCAACCGGGTCGCGCGCACGCGGTTGGTCTTCAGCCGCGAATAGGCGAAGTCCCGGTTCGCCGCATAGACGACGCCGCGCACCGGGACGTTCGCAGTGTCGTAGCCGCTGTACTGGAAGGCAAGGACCATGATCGGCAGGATGTTCGACGACGTTCGCTTATGGGACCAGCTCGAGACAGGTGCGTTTCGGTTCGAAACGCCCGGCAGCGCGGCTGCCTCTAGGACGGCGGGTCGGCGACGCGACGCAGCTCGTCGATCGAGGTGACGCCGCGCGCGACAAGCCGCAGCCCGCAGGCCCAGATCGAGCGGCCGGGCGGCACCCCCGCACGGGCGATCTCCCTCGCGGTCGCACCCCGCTCGACCAGGTCACGCACGTCGCGGTCGATGTCCAGCAGTTCATAGATGATGCGGCGCCCGCGAAAGCCGCTCCATCCGCAACGCGCGCAGCCGACCTCGCGCATGGGCATCCATTCGATGTCGGAAAGCCACGCCGACCGGCGCCGCTCGGCCTGCGTCTCCTCACGCGCATCGGCCACCCGGCAGTCAGGGCACAGCACCTGAACCAGGCGCTGGGCCAGAACGCCCCGTAGCGCCGCTGCCAGGTTCTCGGAACTGACGCCGATGTGTCGAAGGCGTGTGATCGCCAGTGCCGCCTCGGTCACATGCAGGGTCGTGTAGACCAGGTGGCCGGTGAACGCCGCCGAGATGACACGGTTGGCGACATCGACGTCCTCCCGGATCTCGCCCATCAGGATCACATGCGGCGCCATTCGCAGCGCCGCATTGAGCATGATGCGCACGCCCTCGCCTTCCGCGACGTCGGCCGGCACTTCCATCTGGTGCCACATGGAATGCCTGTACTCGATCGGCTTCTCGATCGTCCGGATGGAACGTTCGATCGGGTCGATCTTCTTCATCATTGCATAGAGCGAAGTCGTCTTACCGGAGCCGGTCGGCCCGCATACGACGACCAGGCCCGTGCTCGACCGGCTGTACTGCAGCAACTGGCGCTCGACCTGCTCGTCGAAACCCAGCGCGTGGAAGTCCGCCTGGTCTGCCTGCCGATCGAGAATGCGCACCACCGCCTCGCGCTCGGCATGGGTGCGGCCCTGGTTGAGTTGCAGCCGGAAGCTGTAGCGATCGGTGATGTCGGAAAACGCTTCCTTGAGGTCGCCGATGATCCCGACATTGGCTTCCTGGGGCGCGCGCGCCAGCGAGTCTGCGTTCGAGTTCTCGGACACCAGCTTGTTCAGCATCTTGTCGAACAGGTCTTCCTTCACCGCGGCGAACAGATGGCCGACGCCGTTCACATGGAGCTTTATCTTTCCCACCCCGGCGAGCGTCTTGTGCAGGAAGATGTCATTGGCACCCAGGTAGCACGCATGCCTGATCAACCGGCCGTAGATCCACTCGACTTCGTTGCCGTCCGCCGCCTCAGGGCCGCGCTGCTGCCGCTGCCGCTCCTCCCATTGGCTGACCGAATCCCGGAACGCCTGCTCGGTGCGGGCGAAATGACGGCGGAATACGGTTTCGATGGTGCGCGGGGACGCGATCACCACCTCGACCCGATGTGCCTGCCAGCACGTCTGCGCCTCGAGGATCTTCTCCGGTTCCGCGACCGCCACCAGCAGCCGCCCGTCCTGGCGCCCGGCTGGCACGTATCCGGTGAACTCGCCCACCGTGATGGAGCCCAGTTCGCAGGGATCGATCCGATCGACCCGCTCGTGCGGGAAGTACTGGCGGCCGTTCTCCTCGGCAAGGGCCTGCGCCATCGTCTCGGCACTGATCAGGCCGAGGTCGAGAACCACCCGCGTGAGCGATGTGCCCGTGGCAGCGGCAAACTGCAGCGCAGCCCGGATATGCGATTCCCTAACGCCGAGCTTCCGCAGGCGCTGGTCCATGCCAACCTGCGCCGTGACTAGGCGCTCGGACTCGTTCAGTGGCCGCCCTTCCCGCTGTTTGGAGAGGGCTGCTTCGATGTCGGCCTGCGAGCAGAATCCGAGCGCGACCAGCAGGTCTCCGAGCGGGGCGTGCGACTGCGACTGCGCCTCGAGCGCGGCCTTGAGTGCCGCGCGCGTGACCGCGGCATCGGCGAGCAACACCTGTCCCAGCAGGCGACGTCCCTCTGCGCGCGGGCGCGCAGGCAGGCTGGGCGTTCCAGCACCCTGTCCCGCATCTTCCGGCTCGGCAACCCCAAGTGCATCCGCGCCGGCAAACCAGCGTCCGCGCAGGTCCATCTCAGCCTCCGAACACGGCCAGCGTCAGCTCGAAGCTGCGCTCGGACGCGTTGAATCCGGTCACGGCCACCGGCAACGCATGGAAGCTCGATACATAGTCGCGCAGGCCCTGGTAGTGTCCGTACGCCCCCTTGATGCGCAACGTCACCGCTCGCAACCGGCCGCCCGAAAACGGCACCGGCCGCGCCATCTCCGACAGCGGCGAGGTTCGGGTGACACCACCACCGGTCGTGACGGCAAGGGATTCGATGCTGATGGCGTCGTTGACACGGCGCTCCATCGCCGCCGATACCGCCTCGGAAAGTGCGCGCTCGACGGGCTTTCCCGCATGTGGGTCCTCGTCCTGCGTGCCTGCCACGGCACGGACTCGCACCGAGAGCGCGTCAAGCGCGAGGGCATCGGCGTGCATTCGCGCGGCTTCCGCTTCGGCGGACGCGGCGCGCGGCTTCTGCCCGCGTGCAGCCAGGACGCTAGCGAGGCAGCATGCCAGCAAGAGCGGAATCAGGATGGTCGCAACGTACGACGAGCGTGATCTCATTCAGGGCTCCTGTGGCGTTCAGGCCGCTGCGCACGCAGCCCGATGGGGGTTCTATGGCGAGCACTGATGCGATCCGCGCTCGCTCCGTGACCGAGTGGACGCTCGGACGATTCTGGAAGGTCATGCGTGGCTGGCTGAACGGCACGGTGACGCTGTACTCCGCCACCCGGCCGCGGGTCTCGATGGCCACCCTGGCCCCCGCGCGCCACAGGTCGCCCGCCCGGTCGAGCATTGCGACCGGATCGATGCCCAGTTCGCGAGCGAGGGCCGTGGGGCGCCCGAGCATCAATGCGCCCAGTTCGCGTTGCATGCGGTCGATGTCCTGCCGGGCCTGCCCCGCACGCGCTTCGGCCTCGCGGATTCGGTAGGTGGTCTCGAGCAGGCTGGCTCCGCCGCCGACTGCGAGCAGGAGGCTCACCGCGAGCATCGCGTGGCGGATGTGACGGATCGCGACACCCGACCACTCGGGTTCGGCCGGATAGAAGTCCACTTGGGCGGCTGCCGCCAGCACGTCAGACGCATTGAACAGAACCCAGGGCGCGTCCTCCGGCACCTTCTGTTCATAGAGGACCAGCCGCGCGACATCGCGAACCGGCTCGTCGGTCACGCTGCACACGACCGCCGGCTGCAACGCCGGATCGGGCATCACGACGCCGATCACGAGGCGCTCCCGGCCCAGGCGGGTGACCGAGGCTTCATCGCCGGGCGAACAGAGATCGATGAGTACCGCGAACGGGCGCCCGCCGCGTGCGGCAGACGACTTTCCGGCCCGGTCGAGCAGCCGGTCGACCAGCATCAGTCCTGGGGCGACAGCGCTGCCCCCCGGCGCGTGCAGCCGCCCCTCATCCGGCGACTCGACGTGGCCGGGCGCATCGTTGCCCGCCAGCGCGTCCAGGTAGCCCACGGGCGCGGCGTAGATCACGCCGTCCTGCTTCGACCGGTTGACGACGCGCACCCGCTCCATCGAGAGCCCTTCGCGCACCACATGCGACTTCGCGGCCTCGATGGAGCGCGGCCCGCTGGCCACGCGCCGCTCTTCCGGATGGAACGAGATCACGCGCACGGGGCCCGATCTCGGCAGCGGCACGGCACCTTCCGCACCCACCTGCCAGTGGGCGAGCGTGCGGCTGGTGAGGAAGGTGGCCAGGACGACCGGCTCGGTGGGCCTCATGGCTACAGTGCTTCGGAGAACAGCGCGTCATATGCGCCGCCCGGGATCACGGTCGCCCGCAGCAGCAGGACGACCTCGCGCGCGACGGTCCGCTGGTTTCGGCGGCTCAGCGCATCGCCCGCGACCGGCACGTCGACCAGGCCGGGCACGCCCGCACGGGTTTCGTCGCCCACCGAACTGCGGATGCCGCCGAGGATCAGCGTGTTGCCCGACTGGGCGACCACCTGCATCAGCGACTGGTTGGTGCGTTGCACCGGCGCAGTGACGCGCGAGCCCGCGCCGATCTCGAATGTCTGGAACTCCTGCACCCGGTTCAGCACGGGCACGATGGTCAGTTGCACCTCGTGGTCGGAAAGGATGTCGGGCTGCAGCGACAGCGTGACCCCGTCCACCGCGAATGCAGCCGCCGCGCTCGTCGTCGTCGTTCCGCCACCGGCGCCGGCGACAATGGTCGACGCCACGTTGGGCACGTAGGGCAATTGCTGACCGTCGAAGATCACCGACGGCGTGTTGTTCATCGCCAGCACCCTGGGCTGCGAAATCACGCGAACGTTGGTGTATTGCTGCAGGGCACGCAGGACGACGGAGATGGAGCCGCGCGTGACATTGGCACTGGCCGCCGGGGCGAGACCTGGCATCGCGACGGCACTCGCGCCGAGCAGCGACACGGAGCCGGAGGTGGATCCGGACAGTACCCGTGTCCAGTCGATGCCGTATCGGAACTCGTCGGTCAGCGTCACCTCCACGATCGACGCTTCGATGTCGACGCGGCGCATCGCCACTGCGGAGAAACGGTTCAGGAACTGGGACACCCGCCCCAGCGCCGCGCCGTTGGAGCGTACGGTGATGTAGCCCATCTCCTGCATCACCTGCACTTCGGCGTTCGCTCCCGCCAGGTCGCGCAGGAACTGCCCGAGCCCTGCAGCGTCGGTCTGGAAGCGGCCGGTTACCGTGAACTGGGCCTGGAGTCCGCTGTTCGCAGAGGGCATGCCCTGGCCCGACGAGCCTGTCGCCCCGGAAGCGAAGCCGCCCGCGGACGCGGCATTGCCCCCGGACACCGAGGCAGCGTTGCCGCCACCCTGCACCGTAGGCGAACCCCCGACGGAGTACTGCGCCACCAGGCGCTGCATCACATGCAGGGGCAGCCGGAAGGTATAGGAGGCAACGTCGGTCACAGTAACGGTCCGACCGGTCCGGTCCACCACCAGGGCAAAGCCGGCTGCGAGCGCGAGGCGGCGCATGGCGGCCTCGGGTGTCAGGTCGCGCAGGTCCACGGTGACAGGCCGGTTCACCTGCACGCCTTCCATGAACAGGACGCTGTACTGATGGTCGCGCGCGAGGTTGGCCAGCAATGATCCGAAGGGCACGCCCGATGCGGCGACCGACACATCGCCGGACTCCGGCGTGGCCACGACCGCCCTCACGCGTATCGGCACGTCCGGTCGTTCGGTCAGCGACGGCCGCACATCGGCACGGGATTCGGTCGCTTCAGCCACCAGGCGGCGGGACTCGTCTGCCGCGTCCGCGCGGCGCTGGGAGAACGAATTGGCGCATCCAGCCAGCAAGGTCGACATGGTCAGCACGACCATGAGCGTGGATACCGTGTTTTCGCTTCGATCGGGCATCTGCAATCCGTTTCTCAAGTCGCCGTCATCGGGCCAGTTCAACCACCAGCAGCCGGTTGCCCTGGATTTCGCCGCGCAGGCCCAGCCGGGACAGCGCTCGCCTCAGCACCTCACGCATGTCGGCACCGGAAACCTCCGCGAATTCCTCGACCATCAGCAGCGGCACCTGCCGGAACTCGACGGCCATCCCGTGGGCGCGCAGATAGTCGCGAAGGGTTGCCTGCACGCTGCTGTTGGGCCGGAACCGCAGGTGCACCTCGCTCAGTCCGGCGCCCGGCACGTAGCCGGCTGCGGCGGAAGGTTCGCCCCCGCGCGCCTCTTCCGTCTGGATATCCACCGCGGACGACATCTCCGGAGCGGCAGATCCACCGCCTTCCTCGCGCGGCAGGGACAAGGAGGGAATCGGAACGCGCGCGCCTTCCGGACTGTGCGCGCTGGCCGAAATCCGTTCGATGCCGTCGTCCGCGATGCCCGCCGCCGTCGCTGTCGGACCGGCGGCGCGGCTGGGGAAAGCTGCTCGCGGATCCGGCGCCGGCGCCGGCGTGCTGGATGCGTGAACCGGCGGGCAGCCCGACGCCTTCCGGGTGGCGACGACGTGCACCGAGGACGCTGCGGGTGCCTTCACCTGCTCGATGATCGCCGTGGGCGCGACACCCGCCGCGACCAGCAGCTCCCGCACGCGCGCGGCTCGCCTCAATGCAATGGCAGAACCCGGACGATCGCCTTGCGAAACGATGGTCACGCGATCGGCACCCCTGGCCAACGCGATCACCCGGGCCAGATGTTCGAAACCGCCCGGCTCGGTCTGCAGCGCGCCGGTCCCGAATGGAATGGTCGCGCGCTGCTCGTCACCCGCGGTCAGGATGCACTCGCGGACCACCGTTTCCGGCCGGGCCATTCCGCGGTACTCGACGACGGTGGATGCGGACGATGAGCCCGTGCTCACTTCGATCCGATTGGTCAATCCACGTATCACCAGGTAAGGACCCTGCACCGTGTGCGGAAGGTCTCCCACCCGCAATGTGGAGACCTGCAATGGATGCACGGGCTGCATGAAGACGTCTTTTCCGTCGTCGAACACCATGCCGATCGCAGGGCCGCTGCCCTGCACGCGATACGCGAAGTCCAGTGGCAGGCTGCGCGCGACGGCAACTGGCGACCCCGCCGCGCTCCCCGGCCCGTTCTCCGCGGGCATCCCACCCGGGTTGGCCAGGGTCGACGTCGAAAGCGCCGCCACCAGGAGCATCGACAGCCACTGAAACCGCGTATCCAGAGGATGCATGTATTTTCGCATTCAACGAGAAACGTACGGCATCGTGCCAGCGTCTGATGGAACGAGCAAAAAATGACGCTGAACTGTGAGAGAGAATCGATGTCCCTGCCGGATGACCAGGGTCGGCGGAATGTTCCGCGTGCGTCCCAGGATCGCTCGGGACGTCTCCACGAGCACGGAGCCCGCCGCCGACGCGAGTGCGGAGGACGCACCCGGCACCACGATCACGGTCGATGGCTGGGCCTCCTGCCTTTGAACAAGGGAGGCAAGGCCCGCCACGATGAAGCTCGCCCCGAAGATGGTCCAGAAGTGACGCTCGACACGGTCGTGCAGCCCACTGCGTCCCTGTGCGTCGGTGGCCTGCGTACCGAGCAGATCGATGCTCGAACCGTTCGGAAAGATCAGGCGTCGAAACGCAGCGAGTACACGCTCCTGCCCGGCTCGCACGTCCGAGTTGTAGTCGCCGATCAGCCGCGAACCCTTCGGGATCATCAGATGCCTGGCTTCGACCGAGTCCCATATGTCCTGCGTGACCTGCGCGACCAGGGTGCCGGGCAGTTCACTGTTGATCTCGGTAAGCAACACCGCGGGAATGACGGTTCCCTCGAGTACGGCCGGACCGCCCGGGGCCGCACGCCATGCGGGCGAAGGCGTCGGATCGCCCGCGGATGCGGGCGTCGCAGCAATGGCGGGTGCGAAGCCGCCCTCCGCACCGTTCGCGCCGGGCGCGTGGACCAGGTCCGGCGCGCTCCGGTCCGCACGCAGCGTCACGGGCGGGGATGCGCTGCCGCCCTGGCCAATGGCCAGCAGTGGACTTGATCGCGCCTCGGCGTCCCGACGCTCCTGTTCTGCGGCGAGCCGCTCCACGCGCGTTGGCATTCCATCGGCCGGAGGCAGGGAAACCGCCGGGAGTTCGTGCCGCCGACGCTCATCAGGCTCCGAGTTGCCCGGCCGCGGCGGAAGCGGCGGCAACGGCCCGTCTCTGCCCGTGATTCCGCTCGACAGTGGTGGCATCGCGGGAAACATCGCCATGCGAGCCTGGTCCTCGATCGTTCTTTCGAGCGCACCGATGGTCTCCGGCGGGCGCACCTGGAGCCCGTCGCGCCTGCCCTGTTCCGACGGCGGGGTCGTGCGTGTCGACCCTTGCTGGTCGAGTGACTGCCAGAGCAGCATCGGAAACGCAATGGCCAGCAGGGCGCCGCCCAGCCACCAGTGCAGGTCCCTGCGCACGGGTCGACCGGTCAGCGTCCAGGGGCTCGACCCTGGTGCGCCGCGCCGGGGCTGCGAATCGGGATCGGCCAGCGACCCGATGCCGAACCGGCCCCCTTCGTCCGCTCCGCCCTGGAGGGTCATTGCGAGGCCTCGCGCGGCCAATCGGCCGCGGTCGCATGCGTGTGGCTGGAGGGGTCCAGCGACTGCCCCCGTTCCAGTTCCATCCGTGACGACCCCAGGCGCAGCAGGAACCGGTCTGCCAGGCGCTGCACGACCAGGAACCGCCCGCGCAGGGTGTAGTTGACGAGTTCTCCCGCACCCGATTCACCGGCAACGAAGAGCGCAGGCATTTCCTGCAGCGTCGCGGGCATCTGGATGTAGGTGAACCTGCCGTCGTCGAACACCTGCGTCGGCCGGAACGCAGCCTGGCCGTGCATGCGGTAGTCGAAGTTCAGCCGCTCGACCTGGACGCCTGCGAGCGGATCGCGGTCTTCGCGCGCGTTGGCGCCCTGCCGCGGTCGCGGGCCGGGCCTCGTTTCGCGCGAGTCGCGGCCACCGACATCGCCGGCCCCTCCCTCGCGTGACAGCACCAACATTCCGGGGAAGGTCCAGCTCACGCGCTGGTACCAGGCGCCACCTTCCGGAGAGCTGCGCAACCCGAGCTGGTAGGTGCGCCGGTTCGTCACCAGCGTACCGCTGGTATAGAGATCCGGCCGGACGGGCTTCACGAAGACGTTCGGTCCCTTGTCCTGCACGATCCACTGCACCGTATCGCCGAGCGCCAGTGCCACCACCGATTCGTCCGGCTCCAGCGCCAGGTGCGTCACAGCACCGGGCCGGGTCAGCAACAGGTAGGAGTCGTTAGGGTCGTAGCGAAACACGACCAGGCGGGTATCTTGCGGCATCGGCAGGGGCGCCTGCTGTGCCCGGGCCTGTGCCATGGGAAACGCCACATACGCAACGGCGATCAGCAGCGAGCAGGCGACGCGGCCTGCACATCCCCCGGTCACGACAGCTCCTCCGCGACATTGAAGCGCGTCACGTAAAGCCCGATCGGGTTCTGGATGATCTCGGCCTCGGTCTTCGGCGGCACGATCGCGTAGTGCACCGTGACCTGCAGCGTGCGCGACTGGACCGCTGCGCCGAGCGAGCGTGTCTCGGCACGAACCCGTACCTGCATCACCGCGTCGTCGAGCGGGGCGACCGTCACGATCGCCACCGACCGGCTGAGCCCCGGGTCCTTCCGAAGCCGCTCGATCGGCCGGTCGGTCTTCATCCAGTCGAGCATCTGCTGGGTCGCCAGGCCGGAGGTCATCCGGTATGCCTCTGCAAGCTGCCGCTCGGTGAGGTAGGGATCGACAGTCAGCAGCTGCTGCACCCAGCGCGACACGAAGTAGGTGCGCTCCGCGCGGCCCGGCCGATAGTTCTGGGCAGCCACTCGATCAGCGATCGCGAGCCCGTTCTCCGCGACCCGCACGACATACGGCTCGA
>LNFM01008071.1_pt1 | contig 16100 bp, 17 predicted proteins | sample 596031 | NCBI WGS metagenome assembly LNFM01 (sample SAMN04254537, study PRJNA301005) | activated carbon metagenome | isolation source: dual media filters at the Ann Arbor, Michigan drinking water treatment plant | place: USA: Ann Arbor | reverse complement strand
GGTCGCAGATGCTGCTCGATGCCGTTTTCTTTCTGGTCCGGGCGGGTCTCGACCTGTTCTGGTGGGCCGTGCTGCTGGCTGCGATCATGCAGACGCTGCTGTCCTTCAACGTGCTGGACAGCCGCAACCGCATTGTCTGGACGATCGCGGATTTCCTGTACCGGCTGACGGAGCCGGCCCTGCGGCGCGTGCGCGGGCTGCTGCCGAATATGGGCGGCATCGATTTGTCGCCGCTGGTGGTGCTGCTGCTGATCACCGCGGCCACCATCGCCGTCACGGCGATCCAGGGCTACCTGCTGCGGAGCGGCCTGTATTTCTGATACGGAGCGGCCTGTACTTCTGATCGCCTCATGCCCCCCTGGCGCCTGCGCCCGGATGGGTTGGACCTGGCGGTGAAGGTGCAGCCGCGCGCCAGGCGCCCGGCGCTCGGCGGCCTTTCGCCCGATGGCGCCGCGCTGCGCGTGGCGGTCTTGGAGGTGCCGGAGGATGGCCGCGCCAACCGCGCGGTATGTACGGCCGTGGCCCGCGCCCTGGGCGTGGCCAATTCGGCCGTCGAGGTCTTGCACGGCGCCGGCGCCCGCCAGAAAACCCTGCGCGTCACCGGCGATCCGGCCTCGCTGGCGCCCCTGTTGGAAAAGCTCATCGCATGACCGCCCAGATCATCGACGGCAAGGCGGTTGCCGCCGCGCTGCGCCAGGACATCGCCGCCCGCGTCGCCGGGCTTGGTTTCCGGCCCGGCCTGCGCGTGGTGCGGGTGGGGGAGGATCCGGCCTCGGGCGTCTATGTCCGTAACAAGGACAAGGCGGCGCGGGAGGTCGGCTTCGACAGCGCCACCATCGCCCTGCCGGCCGACACGACGGAGGCCGCGCTGCTGGCCGAGGTCGCGCGGCTCAACGCCGACCCGGCGGTGGATGGCATCCTGGTGCAGTTGCCGCTGCCGCCGCAGATCCGGGCGGATCGCGTGATCGCCGCCGTGGCGCCGGAGAAGGATGTGGATGGCTTCCATCCGCTGAATGCCGGGCGCCTCGCCAGCGGCCAGCCGGGCCTCACGCCCTGCACGCCGAAGGGCGTCATGCATCTGCTGCGCGCCGCCGGCGTGGCGCTGCCGGGTGCGCGGGCGGTGGTGGTCGGGCGCAGCAACATCGTCGGCCGCCCGATGGCCCAGCTGCTGCTGGCCGCTGATTGCACCGTCACCATCGTCCATTCCCGCACCCGCGACCTGCCCGCCGAATGCCGCCGCGCGGAAATCCTGGTCGCCGCCGTGGGCCGGGCCGAGATGGTGCGCGGCGACTGGGTGGCGGAGGGGGCGACCGTCATCGATGTCGGCATCAACCGCCTGGCTGACGGGAAGCTGGTCGGCGATGTCGCCTTCGCCGAGGCCGCCGCCCATGCCGGCGCCATCACCCCGGTGCCCGGCGGCGTCGGTCCGATGACCATCGCCTGCCTGCTGGAGAACACGCTGGACGCGGCCCTGGCCCGCCGCGGCTGAGGGTGCCCGCGCCGCGCAGCGCGGGCTACTGAGGCGCCTCGACCGAAGGGTGTTTCCCCATGCAGGGCAGCGGGCTGCTGATCGCCGGCGCATTCGTGGCCATCTGGGCCTCCGCCTTCACCGTGGCGGGGGTGGTGGTGAAGGAATGGCCGCCGCTCTGGGCGCTCGGCATCCGCTTCGGGCTGACCGTGCCGATGCTGCTGGTGATCCTGCTGGTCATGCGGTCCCGCCTGCCGCGGACGGGGGATATCGGGCGGGTCGCGGTGCTGGGGCTGTGCGGCATGGGCGGGTATCTCGCCTTCGCCTGGCTCGCGATGGCGCGCATCCCGACCGGCCTCGTTGCCCTCATCTGTGCGACGACGCCGCTGATGGTCGCCGCCGGGGAAAGCCTGTTCCTGCGCCGGCCGCTGCCGGGCCTCGCCTGGGTCGGCCTCGCCATCGGCTGGTCCGGCGTGGCGCTGCTGGGCTTCCTGCGCGCGCTGGATGGGCTGGCGGCGGCGGAGGCGCTGGGCTTCGTCTTCGCGCTGGGTGCCGCGATCAGCCAGGCGGTGGGGCTGCTGGTCTATGCGCCGGCCAAGGGGCGCGTCGATATCTGGTTCGCCAGCTTCGGCCAGACCGCCGTCTCCGCCGCGCTGTGCCTGGCGCTGGCCCTGGCGCTGGAGGGTGCGCCGCCGACCTCCGCGAGCTGGCCGACCTGGGCGGCGATGGGCTGGTCCATGGTGGTGGTGGGCATCGGCGCCTATGCGCTGAACTTCGCCATGATGCGCCGCGTCCCGGCCTCCACCGCCGCCGCCCTGCAATTGCTGGCGCCGCCGCTGGCCGCGGTGTTCGGCTGGGCGCTGCTGAGCGAGCGGCTGTATTTCAGCGACATCATCGGCGGCGTGCTGACCCTGGGCGGCCTCGCCTTGCTGGTGCATGCACGATCGCGGGGCTGATCCCGCGAAAACGCAAGGCCGCCGCCGCCGCGCCGGGGCATGATGCCGCCATGCAAGCGCGACGACGAGCACCCACCGGCCCCTGAGCTCCGCCCGGCCTTCTGGCCGAAACGCCCGTTCGCCTGCAGGATGCCCGCCATGTACACGCCAGCCGCCTTCCGGGTGGACGACCCGGCCTGGATTTTCGCGCATGTCGAGCGGCATGATTTCGGCATGCTGGTCAGCGCCGCGCCGCTGATGGTCAGCCATCTGCCCTTCCAGCTCATCCGCCCGGAAAGCGACGAACCCGCCCGCCTGGTCTGCCACCTGGCCCGCGCCAACCCGCATTGGCAGGCATTTGCTGGGGCGGGGGGCGAGGCCGTGGCGGTGTTCCGCGGCCCGCATGCCTATGTCTCCCCCACCTGGTACGGCCAGCACCCCAGCGTGCCGACCTGGAACTACGACGTGGTGCAGGCCGAGGGGATCGCGACATTGGTGCAGGACCCGGCCGAGATCGCCCTGCAGATGCGCGCCATGGCCGCCGCCTACGAACCCACCCCCGGCTTCGACATGGACGCGCAGCCGCCAAAGTACATGGACGGCATGTTCAAGGCGCTGGTCGGCGTCACCCTCACGGTTCGGCACTGGACGGGCAAGCGCAAGCAGAGCCAGAATCGCCCGCAGGCGGATCGTACCGCCGTCGCCGCCGCGCTCGATGCGCGCGGCGAACACGCGGCGGCGGCCGCACTGCGCGAGGCCAACGGCATTGCCTGACACACGCCCGGATATCGAGACGCTGGCCAGCCGCGAGGTCTACCGCAATCCCTGGATGACGGTGCGGGAGGATCAGGTGCGGCGCCGCGATGGCTCCACCGGGATCTATGGCGTGGTGGAGAAGACGAACTTCGTCACCGTGGTGCCGGTGCATGCGGATGGCTCGATCCAGCTCGTCCAGCAATTCCGCTATCCGGTCGGACGCCGGCACTGGGAATTCGTCCAGGGCATGTGGGGCCCGCAGGGGACGGACCCGGTGGAGGCGGCACGCCACGAATTGCTGGAGGAAACCGGCCTGACCGCCGCCGAGTGGCAGCATGGCGGCTTCCTCAACCTGGCCCAGGGCACCATGCGCCAGGGCTACGACATCTTCGTCGCGCGCGGACTGACCCAGGGCGCGGCGAGGCTGGAGGTGGAGGAGCAGGACCTCATCACCCGCGCCGTGACGCTGACGGAGCTCGAGGACATGCTGCGGGCCGGGGAGATCAGGGACGCCACCTCCGTCGCCAGCTTCGGCCTGCTGCGCCTCAAGGGGCTGATCTAGAGTCAGGGCACCTGGCACGGACCAATAATCCGAAAGTCCGATCCTCCGGCCTTGCCGTTCGTGGAAGCTGAACGGCAAAGGCGCTGCCTATCGGGCTGGAAGGAAGCGCCACATTGCGGATCTTTTTACAGGGGCGGTATTGTTGCGCCTCCAAGGAGACCGCGCCGCCATGCCCGCATTCCCCCTCGCAGTTTTCGCCGCCGGCTTCATCGCGGGCGGCGTCATCCTCGGTGGCGTCGTCGCCCAGGCCCGGATCGTCACCCTGAACTCGGCCATTGCAGGGGTCCTGCCCAATTCGGAGGGTAGCCTGTTCTGCGTGACGGCGAGTTCCGTCCTCCGGCCGATCGTCGGGACCATCCGCAACAGCAGCGTCAATGCCCCCGGCGGGGTCTCCAACGGCGTGACGATGCGCTGCCCGGCCTGACGCAGCGGTGGCGCCGCCTCAGCCTTCCTTCCGCCAGGCCAGCACGCAGCCATCCGGCCGCAACTCCAGCCGGCCGCAGCAGGCGCGCAGCAGCGCCAGCGGCGCCGCGCCGGGGCCTTGCGGCAAGGTGAGTTCCAGCTCCACCTCCGCCGCAACCTCCCGCACCTCGGCCAGGATGCGGCTGCCAGGCGGGATGCGGCCGGCGGCGTCCTGCGCCACGGCCAGCAGCGCCATCTCCAGCGCCGCGCGATCCATCCGTACCGCCGCCACCCGTTCCGGCGCCGTCATCTCCGCGCCCAGCCGCGCCCCGAGCGCCACGCGCAGCAGCGGCAGCGCCTGGCGCAGCACGGCGGCGGGCGAAACCTCCACCGGCTCCGCCACCCCGCGCCGCGCATAGTCGAGGAAGCCGCGCATGGCTTCCTCGATCCGCCGGCTGGCCTGCACGGCGCGGTCGAGTTGCCGTTGTCCCGCGCTGCCCGGCTCCCCCGCATGGCGGGCCAGCAGGTCCAGATTGGCGGCCAGCACCATCATGGCGTTGTTGATGTCGTGCTGCAGCGCGGGCGCCACGCGGCGCAGCCGGTCCAGGCGTTCCAGCCCGACCTGCGATGCATCCGCGGGCTGGGTCAGGTTCAGGTCATCCGCCAAGCTGCATGTCTCCGTCATCGGGCCAGGGCTGCCGCGCCGGGCGGCGACTGGGCAAGGGATTCGAGGATGTCGCGGAACAGCCGCGCCGGCAGGGTGCCGCCGCGCACATCGGCCATCGGCGTCGCATCGTCATTGCCGAGCCAGACGCCCGCCACCAGCGTGCCGCCACCCGCCCCGGGCGGTGCGGCGGCGAAGCCGATGAACCAGGCGTCGCGGAAATCCTGCGTCGTGCCGGTCTTGCCCGCCACCTGCCGCCCGCCGGGTGGCTGCGCGGCACGGCCGCTGCCGCGTGTTACCACCGCCTCCAGCATCCGCCGCATCGAGGCCGCGTGGTCCGGCGTGGTCACCCGCAGCAGCGTGGGCCGCCCGGCCGGCACCGGCTGGCCATCGGCCCGCGCCGCGACCAGCCCGCGCGGCTCCGGCAGCAGCCCGCCATTGGCGAAGGGCGCGTAGGCCGCCACCAGGTCGAGCAGCGTCACCTCCCCGGTACCGAGCGCCACGGTCGCATCGCGCGGAAAGGGGCCGGGCAGGCCGAACCGCTGCGCCGTGTCGTTCGCCGCCCGCGCCCCGCCGCCGCGCGCCAGCACGCGCACCGCGGCGGTGTTCACCGAATGGGCCAGCGCTTCCTCCAGCGTGATGGTGCCCTGGCTGCGCCAGGCGCCATTGCCAGGGCGCCAGCCGCCGAGGTTGATCGGCCCATCCGCCACGCTGTCCCCCGGCGCCATCCCGGCCTCCAGCGCGGTGAGGAAGACGAAGGGCTTGAAGGCGGAACCGGGCTGCCGGCGGGCCTGCGTCGCGCGGTTGAACTGGCTGCGGCGATAATCCCGACCGCCCGCCATGGCGCGCACCTGGCCGGTTTCCGCCTGCATCACCACAACCGCGCCCTGGCCGACGCCGGCCTGCGCGCCGGGACCGGCCAGCAGCGCCTCCAGCCGCTGTTCCACCACCGCCTGGATCCGCAGGTCGAGCGAGGTTCGCAGCACCAGGTCCGCATTGCCCGGGAAGCGCGCGCCGAGGTCATCCAGTACCCAATCCGCGAACCAGCCCGAATCGCGGGAGGGGCGGGGCGTGATGCGGATGCTCTCGGCCGCCAGCGTCGCCTGGCTCTGCGTGATGAAGCCGGTCTCCACCATCGCCCCCAGCACCTCTGCCGCCCGCCCCGCCGCGGCTTCCGGCGCGGTGCGGGGGTTGAGGCGGGAGGGGGCCTTGGGCAGGCCCATCAGCACGGCGGATTGCCACAGGTTCAGCCGCGTCGCGGGAATCCCGAAATACAGCCGCGCCGCGGCATCCACCCCGAAGGCGCCGGCGCCGAGATAGACGCGGTTCAGGTAGATCTCCAGCAATTCATCCTTGCTGAAGCGCCATTCCAGCCACAGCGCCATCACCGCTTCCTGCGCCTTGCGCCGGAAGCTGCGCTCCGGCGTCAGGAACAGGTTCTTGGCCAATTGCTGCGTCAGGGTGGAGCCGCCCTGGGCGATCTGGCCGGAGGACCAGTTGACCCAGGCGGCGCGGGCGATGCCGACCGGGTCCAGCCCGAGATGCCGGTAGAAGCGCCGGTCCTCGATCGCCAGCAGCGCCGCCGGCAGATGGGCGGGCAGGGCCGGGAGGCGCACGATCTGGCCGTGCACATCGCCCGATGTCGCGATGACGGCGCCATTCGCGGCTTCCAGCGTGACGCCGGCGCGGCGCGTCTGGCTCAGCGCCAGGTCGGTGCGCGGCAGGTCCCAGACCAGTAGCAGCAGCACGGCGGCGACCGCCAGGCCGCCCCAGACGGAGACCAGTACCGCCAGCCGCAGCCAGAACCAGGCCCGGCGCCCGGCCCTACGCGGCGCGGGGGCGACCACGCGCGCGGCAGGCTTGGCGCGCGAGGCGGCGGCGCTGGGCTGCGGGGCGGGGCGGGGGCGGGCAATGCGGGCCATCGGCGGCAGGCTTAGCGCAAAATCCCTGCCGGGGAACGCAAATCCTGCGCGCGAAGCCTTTGATTCACTTCACGCACCAACCCCCGGCACTGGCCCCACCTCCCGCGCCACCGCCAGCAGCGCACGGCGCAGCCAGGCATGACCGGGATCAGCCTCGAAGCGGCGATGGAAGATCAGCGACAGGCGGGTGTGCTTGAACTCCACCGGGCAGGGGCGCAGCGCCAGCCCGTAGGTTTCCGCCATGCGCTGCGCCAGCCGCGCCGACAACGACATCACCATATCCGTTCGTGCCAGGATCTCCGGCACCGCGCCGAGATGCGCGACCACGGCGCCGAGCCGCCGGGGGAAGCCTGCCTCCCGCAACGGCCCGTCCAGCGCGCCGTCGCGCGACCCGTTGGGCGAATGCAGCAGATGCGGGAAGGCGGTGAAGCGCTCCAGCGTCAGCGGCCCTTCGGCCAAGGGATGCCCGGCGCGCACCAGGGTGAGGAAATTCTCCGGCAGCAGGCGCACGCGGGTGTAGAGCGCCGGCGGGTCCGGCAGCACGGCGACCGCCAGCTCCGCCTCGCCCTTCGCCAGCAGGTCGAGCGCATTGGTGCGGTCGGCGTGGCGCACGGCGAGCAGGGCGCGAGGGGCTTCCTGGTGCATCTGTTCCAGCAGGGGCGGTACCAGCACGCTCTCGGCATATTCGGACAGCGCCACGGTGAAGACGCGGTCGGTGGTGGCGGGGTCGAAGGGCGCATGGTCGGCGAGCGTGGTCCGCAGCCGGTCCAGCACCTCCGCCACCGGGCCGGCGAGCGACAGGGCCAGGGCGGTGGGCTCCACGCCACCGGGGCGGCGCAGGAACAGCTCGTCATTCAGCGCGGTGCGCAGCCGGGCGAGTGCGTTGGAGACGGCGGGCTGCGACAGGTTCAGCTTCTCCGCCGCATGCGTCACATGGCGCTCACGCGCCACCGCATCGAAGACGCGCAGCAGGTTCAGATCGAGGGTCTGGAGGTCGGCCAAGGTCGGGGCATCCCGGATGCGTCGAAGTCGCATCATTTGTGGTGGTGATGATGAGTGTTCCATCCCCGGGTTGGAAGGACGCAGCCCTGCGCGGCCATAACCCGGCCAGACCGGCGCGCGGACCGCGCCCCCTGATGGAGACACGGATATGAACCTCGACCCCCGCACCACCACCCCCTATGCCGCGCTGCTGCTGCGCGTGAGCATGGGTGTCCTGTTCCTGGCCCATGGCCTGCTGCTGAAGATCATGACCTTCGGCTTCGCCGGCACGATGGGCTTCTTCGGCTCGCTCGGTTACCCGCCCGTGCTCGGCGCCGTGGTGGCGGTGGCGGAGACGCTGGCCGGCATCGCGCTGATCCTCGGTATCTGGGTGCGGCCGGTAAGCCTGCTGCTGCTGCCGATCATGATCGGCGCCACCATCCAGCACCTGGGCGCCGGCTGGTTGTTCAGCGCGCCGGGCGGCGGCTGGGAATTCCCGGCCTTGTTGACCGTGCTGCTGCTGGTGCAGGCGGGGCTGGGCGCCGGGGCGCATGCGGTGGATCTGGGCCGCCTGGCGGGCCGCGGGACCGTGACGGCGCGAGCCTGATCCCGAACCCATTGATCGTTAGCCACGCCTGAGGCGTGGATCGATCTCAGGTGCCGGTGGAGCCGAATCCGCCGGCACCGCGCGTCGTCTCCGGCAGCACCGCCACTTCCCGGAAGCGGGCGCGCACCACCGGCGCCACCACGGCCTGCGCGATCCGCATGCCGCGCTCCACCGTGAAGGGCTCGGTGCCCGCATTCATCACGATCACCTGCAATTCGCCGCGGTAGTCCTCATCCACCGTGCCGGGGCTGTTGGGCAGGGTGATGCCGTGTTTCAGCGCGAGGCCCGATCGCGGCCGCACCTGCAATTCATGGTCCGGCGGCAGCGCGATGCAGAGCCCGGTCGGCACCAGCACGCGGGCGCCGGGCGCGATCACCAGCGGCGCGGCGACGGCGGCCAGCAAATCCATCCCGGCGGCGCCGGGCGTGGCATAGGCGGGCAGGGGCAGGCCCTCGGCATGCGGCAGGCGGGTAACCAGGATTTCGACCATCTCAGGCAAAGCTCTCCGCAATGCGCGCCGCCAGGCGCCGCGCGACCTCATCCTTCGGCAGGCGAGGCCAATCCTCCACCCCGGCTTCCGTCACCAGATGCACGGTGTTTTCCGCGCCGCCCATCACATCGCCCGAGACGTCATTCGCCACGATCCAGTCGCAGCCCTTGCGCTGGCGTTTCTGCTGCGCGTGCGGCACCACGTTTTCCGTCTCCGCCGCGAAGCCCACCACGAGCCTCGGGCGCTGCACCGCGCGGTGGGCGATGGTGGCCAGGATGTCCGGGTTCAGCGTCAGCGAAAGGTTGGGCGGTGGCGCGCCGGGCACCTTCTTGATCTTCTGCGCGCCCGCCTCGGCCGGGCGGAAATCCGCCACCGCGGCGGCGAAGACCGCGGCATCCGCCGGCAGCGCGGCCTCGACGGCCGCCAGCATGTCGCGCGCGCTCTCGATCCGCACCACCGTGACGCCCGCCGGGTCCGGCACCGCGACGGGGCCGGAGACCAGCGTGACGCGGGCGCCCAGCGCGGCGAGTGCCGCGGCAATGGCGTGGCCCTGCCGGCCGCTGCTGCGATTGGCGATGTAGCGCACCGGGTCGATCGCCTCCTGCGTCGGCCCGCTGGTCACCACCACATGCCGCCCGGCCAGCGGGCCGTTGTTCAGCAACGCCTCCATCGCGGCCAGGATCGCCGGTGGCTCCGCCAGCCGGCCCGGCCCGCTTTCGGGCTCCGCCATCGGCCCATCCTCCGGCCCCACCACCGCGACCCCACGCGCCGCCAGCGTCTTCATATTGGCCACCGTCGCCGGATGCGCCCACATCGCCGGGTTCATCGCCGGCGCCACCAGCACCTTGGCGCGCGTCGCCAGCAGCACGGTCGTGGCCAGGTCATCCGCCAGCCCCGTCGCCATCTTCGCCAGCAGGTCGGCCGAGGCCGGCGCCACCACCACCAGTTCCGGCGCGCGCGCCAGGCGGATATGGCCGATCTCGGCCTCCGCCGCCCAGAGGTCGTCATGCACCCGGGCACCCGAAATGGCGGCCAGCGCCTCCTTCGTCACGAAGCGGGCGCCGCCCTGGGTCAGGATGGGCGTCACCGCATGGCCGGCGCGGCGGGCCAGCCGCACCAGCTCCAGCGCCTTATAGGCGGCGACACTGCCTGAAACGATCAGAAGCATTTGGGCCATGCGCGCAGCCTAGCCGCGCCGGGGCGGGCCGGCGACCCCCCGCCCCGGATCGCGCGGCCTTTCCCGGCCAGGTGGCGGCCTGGCTCCGGCGTGGCGGGTGCGGATCTCCCACCGCGTGGCGAGGCTGAGCAGCGCCACGGCGGCGGTGGCCGTCAGCGCGAAGCCCAGCGCGCGAATCAGCCGCCCGGCGCACCCTGGGTGTTGACGTACAGGCTGTAGAGCGAATGCGCCGCCGCCATGAACAGCCTGTTCCGGTGCCGCCCGCCGAAGCAGACATTGGCGCAGCGTTCCGGCAGGTCGATGAAGCCGATCGCAGTGCCGGCGGCGTTGAATACCTTCACCCCGTCCATCCCCGGCCCGCCCATGCCCCAGCCGCACCACAGGTTGCCATCCACATCCACCCGGAACCCATCCGGCGTTTCGCCGGGCGCGCAGGCCACGAAGACGCGGCGGTTCCGCAGCGTGGTGCCGGCGCAGTCATAGGCCAGGATGTTGCGCGGCTCCGACCGGCTCTCGATGACATACAGGATGGATTCGTCGGGGCTGAAGGCCAGGCCGTTCGGATGGTCCACATCATCCGCCACCAGCGTGATTTTTCCCGAATCGCCATCGACGCGATAGACGTTGGTATGCGGCAGTTCCGGCGTGGCCCGCTCGCCCTCATAGAAGCCGCCGATGCCGAAGGGCGGGTCGGTGAACCAGATGCTGCCATCGGACTTCACCACCACGTCGTTCGGGCTGTTCAGCCGCTTGCCCTCGAAACTGTCGGCGATGACGGTGATGGCGCCGTCATATTCATGGCGGATCACGCGTCGCCCGCCATGTTCGCAGGCGACGATGCGGCCCTGGCGGTCCCGCGTATGGCCATTGGCATTGCCGGATGGTTTGCGGAAATGGCTGACCTGGCCGGTTTCCTCATCCCAGCGCAGCACGCGGTTGTTGGGGATGTCCGACCACAGCAGGCAGCGCTGGTCGCCGAGCCAGACGGGGCCTTCGCCCCAGCGGCTGCCGGTCCAAAGCCGCTCCACGGAAGACAGCGGCAGGCGCAGCTTGTTGAAGGCCGGGTCCAGGGTGCGGATGGCGGGGTCGGGGTAGCGCAGGCTTTCCTGCCAGGTCATGGCTGATCCTCCTTCGGGCCGGCGGTCTTGGCGCCGGGCGGTGTCCTCGTCATGCTGGCCCGATATCGGCGGGAGGGGAACCATGGGCGATCTGCCACGACGCATCGCGGATGAGGCGATGCTGGAGGAGGTGATGTCGCGGCCCGGCCCGGGCTTGCTGGCCGACCTCGCCCTTGTGCCCGGGGACATCCTGGTGCTCGGCGCCGCGGGAAAGATGGGGCCGACGCTGTGCCGCCTGGCGAAACGCGCGGACCCGGCGCGGCGCGTGATCGCCGTGGCACGCTGGTCCGAGGCCGGGCTGCGCAAGCGGATGGAGGGCTGGGGCATCGAATGCCTCACGGCCGATCTTCTCGACGATGCGGCTTTGGCGGCGCTGCCGGATGCCGAAAACGTGGTCTTCATGGCGGCGATGAAGTTTGGCTCCACCGGGAATGAGGCGCTGACCTGGGCGATGAACGTCCAGCTCCCCGCGCGCGTCGCGGCGCGCTGGGCCACATCCCGCATCGTGTTCTTCTCGACCGGCAATGTGCAGCCGATGTGGCCGGTGAACGGGCCGGCGCCGGATGAGGAGGCGACGCCATCGCCGATCGGCGACTACGCCGCAAGCTGCCTCGGCCGCGAACGCGCCTTCCAGCATGCGGCGGCCACGCGCGGCACGCGCTGCTTCGGCATCCGGCTGAACTACGCGATCGATCTGCGCTACGGCGTGCTGCACGATGTCGCGACGAAGGTGCTGGCCGGCACGCCAGTGCCGCTCGCCATGGGGCATGCCAATGTCATCTGGCAGGGCGATGCCAATGCCTGGACGTTGCGCGCGCTGTCCCGCGCCGATTCCACCTGCCCGATCCTGAACGTGACGGGGCCGGAGACCGTCTCGATCCGCTGGCTGGCGGAGCAGTTCGCGCGCCGGATGGACCGCACGGCTGAATTCAGCGGTACGGAAGCGCCGACCGCCCTGCTGTCCAACGCCGCGCGCGCCTTCCAGGCATTCGGCTACCCCACGGTGCCGCTGCTGACGCTGGTGGACTGGGTGGCGGATTGGGTGGCAAGCGGTGGTCGCGCCCTCGGCAAGGCGACCAAATTCGAGGTGCGGGATGGTCGCTTCTAACGCCGCCATCCGCCCGCAGGACCAGCTTTCCGCCCGCGCCCGCGCGACGGATCAGCTTTCCGCGCGCGCGCGCGCGACGCGCCAGCGCATCCTGGACGCGGCGCTGGTGGAATTCGCCGAGAAGGGCATGGCCGGCAGCCGCGTCGATGAAATCGCCGCCCGCGCCGGCGCCAACAAGCGCATGCTCTACGCCTATTTCGGCAGCAAGGAGGAGCTGTGGCTGACGGTGCTGGAACGCGCCTATGCCGCCAAGCGGGAGGAGGAGCGGGAGCTTTCGGTGGACAGCCTGCCGCCGCTGGAGGCGATGGTGCGGCTGGTGGCCTTCAACCTGCGCTACACCAGCCGCCACCCGGAATTCGTGGCATTGCTGAACCAGGAGAACCTGCACCGCGCCGCCTATCTCAGCCGGTCCGAACAGGTGCCGGCGCTGTATTCGCCCATGCTGGCGGCGCTGACCGCGGTGCTGGAACGTGGTGCGGCGGCGGGGGTGTTCCGCGCCAGCGTGGATGCGATGCAGCTCTACATCTCCATCCTCGCGCTGGGCCATTTCTACGTCGCCAACCGGCACACCCTGTCCACCATCTTCGGCGCCGCGCTGGATACGGAAGCGGCAATTGCGGCGCGGGAGGCGCATATTTCCGAATTTGTCCTGGGCTATCTGCGGCCTTGACCTGACCGGCCCGGCGCGACAAGGTAACCGCCTGGTTACCAAGTGGCGGGGGAAACACAGGTGGGTCTGCGCTGGCAGGATTGGCCGGAGCGCGTTCTGGCGCGGCTGCGGCATGGCTGCGCCATTCCGGCGCATCCGCTGGCGCTGAATGCGCGGCGGGAACTGGACCCGGTGCGCCAGCGGGCGCTGTCCCGCTACTACCTGGCGGCGGGCGCGGGCGGCCTCGCGGTCGGTGTCCACACCACGCAATTCGCCATCCGCCAGACCGGGCTGTTCGACCGTGTGCTGTCGCTGGCCGCCGAAGCCGCGGGCGAGCGGGACGACGCACCCATCCTGGTCGCCGGCGCCATCGGCCGCACGGACCAGGCGGTGCGGGAGGCGCGGATCGCGCGGAGTTTCGGCTACCACGCGGTGCTGCTGTCCCTGGCTGCCTGGAAGGGCGCTTCCGAGGACGAGATCATCGCCCATTGCCAGGCGGTGGCGGCCGAGATGCCGGTCTTCGGCTTCTACCTGCAACCCGCGGTCGGCGGCGTGCCCCTGCCGCTGTCCTTCTGGCGCCGCTTCGCCGCGATCGGGAATGTCGTGGCGATCAAGATGGCGCCCTTCGACCGCTACGCCACGCTGGACGTGCTGCGCGGCGTGCTGGAGGCCGGCGCGCAGGATCGCATTGCCCTCTATACCGGCAATGACGATCACATCGTGGCCGATCTCCTCACGCCCTTCGCGCTTGCGGGCGCCGAAAAGCCGCTGCGCATCCTGGGCGGGCTGCTGGGGCATTGGAGCGTCTGGACCAAGGCGGCGGTCGACCTCCACGCGCGCTGCCGCGGCGCCGATGCGACGCCCGAATTGCTGGCGCTGGACGCGCAGGTGACGGAGATGAACGCCGCCGTCTTCGACGTGGCGCATGGCTTCCATGGCGTGATCGCCGGCTGCCACGAGGTGCTGCGTCGCCAGGGCCTGCTGGACGGCATCTGGTGCCTGGACCCGGATGAGGGACTTTCGCCCGGCCAATCCGAGCTGCTGACCACGGTGGCGCAACGCTACCCGCATCTGACGGACGATGCCTTCGTCCGCGCGAACCTCAACACCTGGCTATCCTGAAGGAACCTGTAGAAATGGCGGAACGCCGCATCGGCCTCATCATGAACGGCGTCACCGGGCGCATGGGCATGAACCAGCACCTGATCCGCTCCATCGCGGCGATCCGCAAGGATGGCGGCGTGGCATTGGCGAATGGCGACCGGGTGATGCCCGACCCGATCCTGGTCGGCCGGAATCGGGAGAAGCTGGAGGCGCTGGCCAAGGCGCATGGCATTTCCCGCGTCTCGACGGACCTTGATGCCTGCCTGGCGGACCCCAACGACACGCTGTTTTTTGATGCGGCGACGACGCAGATGCGCGCCGGATTGCTGACCAAGGCGATCAATGCGGGCAAGGACATCTATTGCGAGAAGCCGACCTCCGACAATCTGGCGGAAGCCATGGCGGTGGCGCGGCTGGCGAAGCAGAAGGGCATCAAGGCCGGCGTGGTGCAGGACAAGCTGTTTCTGCCGGGCCTGCGCAAGCTGAAGATGGCGATCGACAGCGGCTTCTTCGGCGAGATCCTCAGCGTGAAGGGCGAGTTCGGCTACTGGGTCTTCGAGGGCGACCTGCAGCCGACGCAGCGCCCGTCCTGGAACTACAAGAAGGCCGAGGGCGGCGGCATGATCCTCGATATGCTCTGCCACTGGCGCTACGTGCTGGACAATCTGTTCGGGAATGTCGAGAGCGTTTCGTGCCTGGGTGCGACGCATATCAAGACGCGCATCGATGAGTCCGGCAAGCTCTACACGGCCGATACGGACGATGCAGCCTATGCCACCTTCCAGCTCGAAGGCGGCGTCATCGCCCACATCAATTCGAGCTGGGCGACGCGGGTGCGGCGCGACGACCTGGTGACCTTCCAGGTGGATGGCACGCATGGCAGCGCGGTGGCCGGCTTGCAGAAATGCTGGACGCAGTCGCGCGTGAATACGCCGAAGCCGGTCTGGAGCCCCGACACGCCGCAGCCGATCAACTTCTTCGAAGGCTGGCAGGAAATTCCCGACACCGAGCCGATGCCGAACGGCTTCCGGGTGCAGTGGGAGCTGTTCTTCAAATACCTGGCGGGCGAGGTCGCCACCTATCCGTGGGATTTGCTGGCGGGTGCCAAGGGCGTGCAATTGGCCGAAGCCGGCCTGCAATCCTGGGCGGAACGCCGCTGGGTCGACCTGCCCAAGCTGGAGGTTTGACAATGCCGAGCATCAAGCTGCCGGAAGGCGACTACACGCTGCGGGGCCCGCGCGATTTCCCGAAGGCGACGCCGCCTTTCCCGCGCGTGGCGCTGGCCGCCGCGCATGTGGTGGCGGATACGCTGGCGGAACAGGATCCGTGGCTCGATGCCAAGATCGACTGGGACCGCACCATCGCTTTCCGCAAATACTTGTGGTCGCTCGGCCTCGGCGTGGCGGAGGCGATGGACACCGCCCAGCGTGGCATGGGGCTGGATTGGGTGGCGGCGCAGGAGCTCATCCGCCGCTCGCTGGACGCGATGCAGGACCATCCCGGTGCTGTGATGGCGTCCGGCGCCGGCACGGACCACTTGGTGCCCGGCCCCGACGTGACGGTGGATGACGTGATCCGCGCTTATGAGGAACAATGCTCCGCCGTGGAGGCGATGGGCGGCCGCATCATCCTGATGGCCTCGCGCGCGCTGGCAAAAGCCGCAAAATCGCCGGCCGATTACGAGCGCGTCTATGACCGCATCCTGTCGCAGGTGAAGCAGCCCGTCGTGATCCACTGGCTCGGCGAGATGTTCGACCCGGCGCTGGAAGGCTATTGGGGCAACCACGACCACATGGCGGCGATGGAGACGGCGCTGTCCGTCATCCACGCGCATGCGGACAAGGTGGATGGCGTGAAGGTCTCGCTTCTGGACGACCAGAAGGAGATTTCGATGCGCCGGCGGCTGCCGAAAGGGGTGCGCATGTACACCGGCGACGACTTCAACTACGCCGAGCTGATTGCGGGTGACGAGCACGGCTATTCCGACGCGCTGCTCGGCATCTTCGATCCCATCGCGCCGGCCGTGGGGGGCGCGCTGGCCTCGCTGGCGAAGAACGACCTCTCGACCTTCCACGACATCCTGGCGCCGACGGTGCCGCTGTCGCGCCACATCTTCAAGGCGCCGACGCGCTTCTACAAGACGGGCGTGGTGTTCAT
>LNFM01008070.1_pt1 | contig 16101 bp, 15 predicted proteins | sample 596031 | NCBI WGS metagenome assembly LNFM01 (sample SAMN04254537, study PRJNA301005) | activated carbon metagenome | isolation source: dual media filters at the Ann Arbor, Michigan drinking water treatment plant | place: USA: Ann Arbor | reverse complement strand
CGCCTCGGCGGCGAGCTGGCGGATCACGGGCGCGGCGATCTCCGGCGCCGCAACCACCGCCTCGGGGGCGATCAGCTCACGCGGCAGCAGGCAGCGCCCCTGGGCGGCGAGGGCCGGCACGGCGCGCAGCACGCCAGCCAGGCCATAGAGCAGCCCCGCCTGTTGCAGCGCCGGCAGCTGGGCCGCAGGCGCTTCCAGCAACCGCCCGGCCGCGACGGCGAAGCCGCCTGCCGTACCGCGCAGATAGGCATGCAGGGCGGCCGTGCTGGCGATGCCTTCTTCGTCAGCCTCCATCTCCCGCGCCTCGGCCATGGCGATGAGGCTCTGGGCGTCCAGCTGTCCGGCCCGGATCGCGGCGTTGAGGGGGCCGGCCACCTCATGCTGGCGCGCGGCATGGCCCTGGGCGGCCTGCTCCACCGCCTCGCGCCACCAGGTCAGGCGCATCAGGGCGATCAGCGGGATGGTGGCGGCCTCCCGCGCGCGGGCGAGCTCATGATTGAAGGCGATGAGGGTGAACAGCGCCTCGCGCTTCGCGGGGGGTGCGAAGAGAGCGCAGAAGAAGCGGTCCGGGTCGTGGCGGCGGGCGATGGCGCCGCAGGCGGAGAGATCTGGCACGGGCAAGCCCATGCCGCCAAGCGCTGCGGCATGCAAGCGGCGGCGGCCCTTTGTTCAGGGATCGTCCATTTGGCACCGGCATGCTGGCAAGGAAGGAGGAAGCCCCGTGCACAAATTCCACTCGCTCAGGTCGCGCCTCATGCTGACCTTCGCCGGGATTGCCGGCCTCGTCGCGGCGGGCATCATCAGCCTCGCCATGGTGCAGAAGACGCAGCAGGAGGAGCAGGCGCTGGAAACGGCGGCCGCGCGGGTCATGGCCGCCACGCGCTCCACCTTTGACACAGAGCTGCTGCGGCTCGAAAGCCTCGCCATTGGCCTCGCGGCGGATTCGCGGCTGGTCCAAGCCGTGCGGGAGATCGATCGCGCCGCCATGGAAGCGATCCTGGCCCCGGTCTATCGCGCCCTGCTGGCCGAGCGGCAGATTTCCACCTTCGGCGTGGCCACGCCGCCGGGGCTGTTGCAATACCGGGCCCATGAGACGATGGCCGCCCCCGTGGACATCTCCCAGCGCCGGGGCGACGTGATGGCCGCACTCGCCGGACGGACCGCGCGTGGTGTCACCGTCGCGGCCCAGGGCCTGGTCTTTGCCTCGGCCGTTCCCATCCTGCGCGAGGGGCGGCCGATCGGTGCGGTCTTCGGCCAGTCGCTCGCGAATGATGAGTTCCTCCAGCGCATCAAGGCCTCGGTGAACGCGGACCTGATCGTCCATGCTGAGCGCGAGGGCCGGATGGCGCGCGTCGCCGGCACCATCGGGCAGGGCTTTCTGGAGTCCGGGGTGCTGCGTCAGGGGCTCGCCGGCCCCACGCCGCCCGTCACTTCAGCGTCGGGCGAGCGGCATGTTGCCGCCTTTGCCGTGCCGCTGCTGGACCATGCGGGCCGCCCCATGGCCGTGGCCGAACTGATCCTGGACCGGACCGACATCGTCGCCGCTTCCCGCGAGGGTGTGCTCCGACTGCTCGGCTTTTCGCTCGCGGCGTTCCTGGCCACCCTCGTCATCGGCCTGCTGATCGCCCGCGGCATCGCCCGGCCGATCAACGCCATGACGGCCGCGATGAGCGAATTGGCTCAAGGCCGCCTGGAGACCGAAATTCCCGCCCAGGGCCGTCGCGACGAAATCGGCGCCATGTCCGCCGCGGTGCAGATCTTCAAGGAGAATGCGCTGGCGATGCGGCGCCTGGAGCAGGAGACGGAGCGCCTGGCCGCCAGCGCCCGGGCCGAGAAGCAGGCCGCCATGAACCAGATGGCCGATGCCTTCGAGGCGAGCATTGGCGGCGTCGTGGAGAATGTCGCCTCGGCCTCGGTGGAGATGGAGGCCTCGGCCCAATCCCTCGCGCGGATCGCGGAGCGCACCACGGGCCAGGCCGTCATCGTTCGCGGCGCGACCGAGGAGGCGGCCGGCAATGTGCAGACGGTGGCCGCCGCCAGCGAGGAACTGGCCGCGACGGTGGGCGAGATCGCCCGGCAGGTCTCGGCCAGCAACGACATCGCCCGCCGCGCGGTGGAACAGGCCGAGGACACGAATGGCCGGGTGCAGGGCCTCAGCGCCGCCGCGCAGGAGATCGGCGCGGTGGTGCGACTGATCAACGACATCGCCGCGCGCACCAACCTGCTGGCCCTGAACGCCACGATCGAGGCGGCGCGGGCTGGGGATGCCGGAAAGGGCTTCGCCGTGGTCGCGGGCGAGGTGAAGCAGCTGGCCGCGCAGACCGCGAAGGCCACTCAGGAGATCGGCGCCAAGGTGCAGGAGATGCAAACGGCGACGGCAGCTTCCGTCACCGCCATTCATGCCATTGGCGAGACCATTGGCGAGATGAACCAGATCGCCACCGGGATCGCCTCCGCCGTGGACCAGCAGGGTGCCGCGACGCGCGAGATCGCCCGCAGCGTGCAAAGTGTCGCCGCCGGCACGCAGGAGGTGGTGAGCAACATCGCCGGCGTGAACGAGGCCTCGGGCGAGACCGGGGCGGCGGCGGGGCACCTGCTGACCGCGGCGGGCGGCCTCTCGCGCGAGGCGGATCAGCTGAAGCGGGAGGTGGGCAGCTTCGTCGCCCGGATCAGGGCCGCCTGAGGCCGAGGCGGGGCGGGAAAGCGCCGCCCTGCGGTTGACGCTGGGCGCTGCGCTGCTTAGCTGCGCAGCACTGATCCACATCTCCTGGAGAAAACGCCATGGCCTTCAGCCTTCCCCCGCTCCCCTACGCCACCTCCGCCCTTGCCGCCCAGGGCATGTGCCAGGAGACGCTGGAGCTGCATCACGGCAAGCACCACAATGCCTATGTGACGGCGCTGAACGGCCTGATCGAGAGCAAGGGCCTGGCCGGCAAGTCGCTGGAGACGATCGTGGCCGAGGCCGGCAAGGCGGGCGCCGATGGCCTGCCCGTGCTGAACCAGGCCGGCCAGCATTGGAACCATGACCTGTTCTGGCAGGTGATGTCGCCCAGCGGCGGCGGCGACAAGCTGCCGGCCAAGCTCGCAGCCAAGATCGACAGCGATCTGGGTGGCCTGGCGGCGTTCAAGGAGGCCTTCAAGGCCGCCGGCGTGACGCAGTTCGGCTCGGGCTGGGCCTGGCTGATCATCGCCCCCGACGGCAAGCTGAAGGTGACCAAGACCCCCAATGGCGCCAACCCGCTGAGCACCGGCGAAGGCCAGCCCATCCTCGGCGCCGACGTCTGGGAGCACGCCTATTACCTGGACTTCCGGAATGTGCGGCCGAACTACCTCGACAATTTCCTGAACAAGCTGGTGGCCTGGGACGTGGTCGAGAGCCTGATGGACAAGGGTGGCCTGAGCACCGGCCAGTCGGCCTGATCGCGACGGGAGGGCCTGTTCGGCCCTCCCTCAGCCCAGCGCCAGCAGCGCTGCGGCGAAGGCTTCCGGCGCTTCCTGCGGCGGGTTGTGGCCCACATGGGGCAGCACCCGGCGCTCGAAGCGGCCGGTGAAGCGGGGCGAGGCAGCGCCCGGCGGGTTCACACCGTCGCTCATGCCATGGATGTCGATGCTGGGGACGGTGATATCGGGCTGCGCGGCCAGCGCGGCCTCGATGCCGTCATGCGCCGGATCGCCTGCCACCAGCGCGTAGCGATGACGGTAGGAATGCACCACCGTCTCGACATAGTCGGGATTGTGCCAATGCGCGGCGGAGGCGGCGAATTCGGCCTCGGAGAAATGCCAGTCCGGCGACCACATTTTCCACAGCAGGCGGCCGAATTCATCGCGATTCTCGGCCAGACCCCGGGCGCCGCGGGCGCCATGCAGATACCATTGATACCAGTGCCGCATCTCGCGGTCCGGCGTGGCCGGCACGCCGCTGCGGGCGATGTCCTGGATATTGTAGCCGGTGCAGGTCACCAGCCCCGCGCAGCGCCCGGGATGCAGGGCCGCCACGATGCAGGCGGCGCGCCCGCCCCAGTCATAGCCCGCCAGGATAGCGCGCGGGATGGCCAGCGCGTCCATCAGCGCCAGCAGATCCGCCCCCAGCGCGCCCTGCGCGCCGGAGCGCAGCACGCCGGGCTTCAGCCGGGTTTCGCCATAGCCGCGCAGATGCGGCACCAACACCCGCCGCCCGGCGAGATGCGGCAGCACCGCGTCATAGCCGCGCGCGGAATAGGGAAAGCCATGCAAGAGAATAATGGGCGCGCCAGCGGCCGGCCCATGCTCCTCCACGGCGATGCTCGCCTGGGGGGTCTCCACCAGGCGAAGCATATCAGGCCTTCGCGTCGTTGGCGGCCTGCGGCTTGATCACGCTGCCGATGGTGCCGCGGACCAGCGTCACCCGCACATTCGGCGCGATCTCGGCCTCGATCTCGTCCGAGCCCTCATTCACCTTCTTGATCTCCGCCACGATCCCGCCGGCGGTGATCACCCGGTCGCCGCGCTTGAGCTCGCTGAGCATGGAGCGGTGCTCCTTCATCTTCTTCTGCTGCGGGCGGATCAGCAGGAAATAGAACACCACGAAGATCAGGATCAGCGGCGCCAGCTGCATCACCATGGCGCCGGCACCGGCTGCGTCCTGCGCGTAGGCGGGCGAGATGAACATGGGTGAAGGCTCCGTAAGGTTTGTGTTGGGGCGGAACCTAGCGGCGTGCCCGGGCGCGTCAAGCCGCTGGGGCGCTGGACGCGGCGCCGCTTCCGGGGCAGACGCGCGGGCATGACCAGCCTGAATGACGCCCTCCTCCTCCGCATCGCCGAAGCGCTTGAGCGCATGGCCCCCCCGCCGGCCGACCGGCTCAGCCTCGACGGCGCCGACGCCTTCGTCTGGCACCCCGGCCCGCCCGCGCGGCTCGACCCCGTGCCCCATGTGGCCCGCGTGGAACTCTCCCTGCTGAAGGGCGTGGAGCGGCAGAAATCCATCCTGATGGAGAACACGCTGCGCTTCGCCGCCGGGTTTTCCGCCAACAACGCCATGCTCTGGGGCGCGCGGGGCACCGGCAAGTCGTCGCTGGTGAAGGCCGCCCATGCCGCGGCGAATGAGGTCCATCCCGGCGCGCTGGTGCTGCTGGAAATCCAGCGCGAGGATATCCGCACCCTGCCGGAGTTGCTGAACATCCTCCGCGCGCAGCCCCGCAGGATCCTGGTGTTCTGCGACGACCTCTCCTTCGAGCGCGAGGATGCCGACTACAAGGCGCTGAAAAGCGTGCTGGATGGCGGCATCGAGGGCAGGCCCGCCAATGTCCTGTTCTATGCGACGAGCAACCGCCGCCACCTCATGCCGCGCGACATGATCGAGAACGAGAAATCCACCGCCATCAACCCGGCCGAGGCGGTGGAGGAGAAGGTCTCGCTCAGTGACCGCTTCGGGCTGTGGATCGGCTTCCACAACACCGACCAGGACACCTTCTTCGCCATGATCGAGGGCTATGCCGAGGCGATGAAGCTGCCCATCGAGACCGAGGCGCTGCGCCGCGCCGCGGTGGAATGGAGCGTGACCCGGGGCGGCCGATCGGGCCGCGTCGCCTGGCAGTTCATCCAGGACCTGGCGGGCCGGCTTGGCGTGAAGCTCTGATGCTCGGCCCGGCGCCCAGGCGGGGCCGGCGTTTTCTCAACCCCGATGGCAGCGCCGCCGGCCAGCCCTTCCTGAAGGCGCCGCTGGTGCTGCTGTCGGGTCGCGGCCCGGCCTGGCCGCGCGGCCTGCCGGTCGCAACCCGGCCCTTGCCGCCACCGGCACCGGGCGAAGTGGCCATCACCTATATCGGCCATGCCAGCTTCGTGATCCGCACGACCGATCTCTGCCTGGTCACCGACCCGATCTGGTCCGAACGCGCCTCACCGGTCACCTGGTGGGGGCCCCGGCGGCACCGCGCGCCGGGGCTCGCCTTCGAGGACTTGCCCCGTGTCGACGCGGTGCTGCTCAGCCACGCGCATTACGACCACATGGACCGGCCAACCCTGCAGGCGCTGCATCGGCACGACGGCCCGCTGATCGTCACCGGGCTGGGCAACCCTGCCACCCTGTCACGCTGGGGTATCGGCGGCGCCCGGGCGCTGGATTGGGGCGATGTCGTGCCCCTGCCGGGCGGCGCCCAGGCCACCTTCCTGCCGGCGCGGCATTTCTCGGCGCGCGGGCCGCATGACCATTCCCGGGCGCTGTGGGGTGGTTTCGCGGTCACGCTGGCCGATGGTTTCCGCTTCTGTTTCCTGGGCGACACCGCGGCGGGGCCGCATCTCGCTGCAATCGGCGCGGCCTGCGGCCCTTTCGATGCCGCAATGATTCCCATCGGGGCCTATGAGCCGCGATGGTTCATGGAGGTTGTGCATATGACGCCTGAGGAGGCCGTGGCAGCGCACCACGCCCTGGGTGCCGGGGTTTCGCTGGCGATGCATCACGGTGTCTTCAAGCTGACCCGGGAACCCATGGAGGAGCCTGCCCAAAGGCTTCTGGCCGCACGCGGAACGGCCGATTTCCGCCTTCCGGCGATTGGTGAGACGGTGCTGCTCCGCCGCACAACCTGAGTCGGTGAGGTGTTGCATTCGTGCGGCCACACCGTGGCATCACGGTGTGATCCGGATGGATGAAGGAAAATCATCCGATCACGCAAAGTTATCCACAGGCCGCATCGACAAATCACGACGAATTACGCGTTGTATCAATTTGCGCGGTTGCCGCCTTATCCCCAGCACGAGACACAACGCTCCAGTGGCGGGTCAGTTGCACCCGTGGGGCTTCAGAAGGATTTTTGGATGCGGTATCGCACGCTGGCGCTCGGCTTTTGTCTTGGCCTCGGATTCACCACGCTACCTGTGATGGCGGAAGCCTCGCGGTCGGAAGGTCGGAGCGCGCAGAACGGCAACGCCAATCGTTCCGTCAGCATGCGCGGCGGGTATTCCGCGATTCCGGCCAGCAGGGCGGCCTCGCGCCAGTCGCGGACCAGCCATGGGGCCAGCCATGCCAGCCGCCGCGGCACCTATGGCTATTCCGCCGGCATCTCCTGCGTGCCCTATGCCCGCCAGGTCACCGGCATGAGCATCTCCGGCAATGGGCGTGACTGGTGGTACAATGCCGCCGGCCGCTATGCCCGCTCCAGCCGGCCCGAGCCCGGCGCCATTCTCTCCTTCCCCTCCTCGGGCGGCATGCGCTCCGGCCATGTCGCGGTGGTCAGCCGCGTCATCAACAGCCGGCTGATCGAGATCGACCACGCCAATTGGGGCGGCCCCGGCATTGCGCGCGGCTCGGTGATGCAGGGCGTGGACGTGATGGACGTCTCCGACAACAATGATTGGACGCAGGTGCGCGTGCAGGTGGGCTGGAGCAACGCGAATTTCGGCCGCGCCTATCCGACGCATGGCTTCATCCTGAACCGCCCGGATAATGGGTCGGACACCGCCTATGCCGGCTATGGCGCCATGCCGGGCTACCGCAGCGTGAGCTTCCAGCGCGGCGGCCGCTCGGCAATCCGCCCCGCCGCCTATCGGCCGGGCGGGACCCAGCCGGCCACCGCCCGCACGGCAACCACGCGCCAGCCGGCAATCCGCAGCGCCGCCAATGACAGCCGGCGCAATGTGGCCATGCGGGCCTCCAACACGCATCGCTAATCAGCGATCGCTCTGGGTGGCTACGCCCAGAGCGCCAATGGCCTGGCCAGACAAAGCTGGGCTGAAATCGCCCTGACATCGGTCAGGGCGATGTGAGTTCATGCGGCGACGCACTCAGGGCGTCCGGAAAAACCCCGCAGCGGCCTGCAAGCTTGCCTGCTTCGCCGCCCTGGCCGCCTCGGCTCGCACGATTTCCGCCTGCAGTGCCGCGATATGGTCGGTGAAGTCGCCAACCGACCAGCCATCATAGTGTCGCGGTGCCAGCGGCCTGTCGCTCGGGCGCGGCCCATCTTCGTCCTGCATATCGGTCATTTCTCCTGCTTTTCTGGCGCCCGGGTCCTTTGACCAGGGCGACAAGCCCGACTATATCAACGGGTGATGTTGGTGGGGATTCTCCCCGCCGATCCGACACTCCGCCCCGCGTGCCCGGGTGGGCCGGCCAGGGCCGCAGCATATTGCGCGCGCCCCTCCGGCCCTTGGGTTGCGCCAACAGCTGTGAACCAACGCCGATGACCCAGCCCCTGATGCCCAAGGCCACCGCGGTGTGGCTGATCGAGAAGACCTCGCTCACCTTCGACCAGGTCGCCGATTTCGTCGGCATGCATCCGCTCGAGGTCCAGGCCATCGCCGATGGCGAGGTGGCGCAGGGCATCATCGGCTATGACCCCATCGCCAATAGCCAGCTCACCCGCGAGGAGATCGCCCGCTGCGAGGCCAAGCCCGAGGCGAGGCTGCAGCTCGCCCGCTCGACCATCGAGCTGCCCAAGGCCCGCGGCAAGGGCGCCCGCTACACCCCCGTGGCCAAGCGCAATGACCGGCCGGACGGCATCGCCTGGCTGCTGCGCAACTACCCCAAGCTGCCCGATACGGCCGTGGGCAAGTTGCTCGGCACCACCAAGGACACCATCGCCAAGGTGCGCGACCGCACCCATTGGAACAGCCCCAACATCAAGCCGCGCGACCCGGTGATCCTGGGCCTTTGCACCCAACAGGCGCTCAACGCCGCATTGCTGGCCGTGGGCGAGAAGCCCGGCGCGCTGCCGCTGCCCGCACCGGAAGACATGGTGGAATAAGCCAGCCGGGGCGGATGGGCGCATCTCCTCGATCCACGGCATCTGCGGCGGCGTGCGGCTGATACTGCCCAATGCCCGCCGCGGGCGTATCGGCGCGCCATGACGGGTCAGTTCCCGGGCGCGCTTTTCATCGCCGGCTTGTGCACGCCGATGACCAGGCGGTTCTCGCACCCGCCTTTCTTCGGTGGCTGAAACGACAGACGTGACAACCATGGGTTGAAACGCCACACTCCGCTTCGCAGTGCGGAGGGGCGGGATGTCCAACAGCGCGAGAAGCCGGGCGAGGCGGCCTCAAGGGTCAGGGTTTGGCGAGGCCGGGGACCTATTTGCGGCCGAGGCGCCGCCGCCGGGTCATCTCGGCCACCGCGCCCGCATGCGTGAAAAGCTGCTGCGCGCCGGCCCGGACGCGCTGCTCGATCATGAGATGCTGGAAATGCTGCTCTTCACCGCCCTGCCCCGCCGCGACACCAAGCCCATCGCCCGCGCCCTGCTCACCCGCTTCGGCAGCTTCGCCGATGCGCTGGCGGCGCCGCCCGAGGCGCTGATGGAGGTCGAAGGCGTGGGCGAGGCGGGGGCTGCCGCGCTGAAGCTGGTCCAGGGCGCGGCACTGCGGCTCTCCTCGCTTGGCCTGCGGACACAGAACCTGCTGAACAGCTGGGACAAGCTGATGGCGCATCTCACCGCGGTGATGGCGCGCGAGCCGGTGGAGCAGTTTCGCGTGCTGTACCTCGACACCCGGAACCGGCTGATCGCGGACGAGGCGCAGGCCCGCGGCACGGTGAACCACACGCCGGTCTATCCGCGTGAGGTGGTGAAGCGGGCGCTCGAACTCCACGCCAGCGCCATCATCCTCGCGCACAACCATCCCAGCGGCGACCCGACGCCCTCGCGCGCCGATATCGAGATGACGGCCGAGGTGCGCCATGCGGCAGAAGCCCTCGGCATCGTGCTGCATGACCATGTGGTGGTGGGGCGGGGCCGCCACATCTCCTTCCGCAGCGAGGGCTTGCTATAGGGGGCTACCCCAGCGCGAGACGTTTGCGCTCCCGCAGCGCCTGGCGGATGAAGTCACCAAAACCACTTGAAGGCGTGAACCGCGCATCGGCCAGCAGGCTGGGCGTGAAGACATGGCTGAAGCACCAGGCCTGCCAGCCCATCGCGGCACGATCGAGCACACCCAGAATCGCATCCTGATAGCGCCCCTGTTCGCCACGCATGGCGGATTGCGGGTGCTGGGCGTCATCCCAGCCCAGCTCCGTCGCCATCACCGGCAGGCGCTGGCCGGGGCCGATGAAAGCCTGCGCCCAGGGCAGGCGCCAATTGCTGTCGGGATAGGGGTGGGTGGCATAGATCACATTCGGCCGGCGCACCGGCAGATCGGGCGCGAAGGAGAGGTCATAGCCGAATTGCAGCCCGCCCACCGCCACCGGCTTCTGCGGCGCGATGCGGCGCAGCTCGTCGATGCAAAGCTCGCACCAGTCGCGCCAGGCCACCCACATCGGCTCGGTGTGCTCGGTGGCCAGGCTGCCATCGGCGTTGATGTATTGCGGCTCGTTGAACAGCTCGAAGATAGCGATGACGGGCTCGCGGCCGTAGCGGCGCGCCATGCTGCGCCAGAAGCCGTGGGTCTCGGCCGTGCTGGTCTGCAGCAGCTCGCCATAGCGGATATCGACCAGCGATTTGTAGCGCTCGGTCGGCGGAAAGCCGATGCCATGCCAGCAGATCGACAGGTACAGCCCGCAGCGCCTCGCATAAGCCACCGAGGCGTCGATCGCGCGATGCACCGCGGCCTCGCCGAGCTGCCGCCACAGAGCCGGCATCACCGACAGGCGTATGATGTCGCAGCCCCACTCGGCGGCGGCGTTGAACAGGCGATGGTCGAAAAACCCGAGCTGCTCGTCATTGCGGCTGGCGATCCAGGCGATCTCCGGCACCGCCACGCCGCGCAGGATGAGCTGCCGGCCGCCCTGGGTGAAGACGCCATTGCCGCGGGTCTGCATCGGGCTGGGATAATCCGCCGGCAGCGGGAAGGCGGGGCGCGCCTCGGCCAGATCCGCGGGCCGCGGCGCCTCGGCGCAGCCCGCCAGGGCCATGCCTGTCAGCAGCGCGCGGCGATGGGCTGTCAGCGCCGCCATGGCGTTGTGGTGTCGCGCGTCATGAAGCCGATGGGCTGGCCGTCCGGCGCCATCATCCACACGCTGTACTGCCCGCCCGGCTCCATGCCGCCGAGCGCGAAGGGGGCGCTGCGGCCGGGGCCGCAGGCCACCCGAACCTGGGCCGAGACCGGGTTGACGCTGCGCATGCGCGCGGCACCGGGCTCGATGTCGGAGAACACCGCCTGGCCCTGCGGGTCCAGGATCAGCCCGCCGCCGGCGCAGGCCGGCGTCGCGTTGTAGAAGCTCAGCCGCGCACGGGTCTGGTTGAACTGCGTCTGGTCAATGACCGGGACGAGCCGCAGCCCCGATGCCTCGGCCACCACCAGCAGCGTGTTGAAGCTGCCCGGCTCCAGCCGCAGGCTGGCCTGCGCCGCCGCACCGCCTGCCGCCGCGACGCTGAACTCCAACGCCCGCCCCGCCACCGCTTCCTGCACGGTATAGGGGCTGATGCGCTGGCCATGCTCGATCCCCAGGCTGGCCGGGCCGGTCAGGGCCGGGCGCAGCGTGATGGCCGCGGCGGTGGCATTGACGACGCGCAGATAGGCCGAACCGGCGGGCGGCTGCGGCTCATACAGCACCTGCTGGGCGCCGGCCGCGGCCGGCAGCAATGCCAGCAGGCCGAGCGCCGTGCGGCGCCTCATCGCCGCACCAGCCGGCGCAGCTCGTCAGTGAATTGCCGGGCGGGCATCGCCGAACTGCCCCAATAGCCACTGTTGTCCGGCATGACCTCCATATTGCCCTCCAGGAAATGCCAGACCACGAGCTTCGGCCGGTCACTCACGAAAAGGTCGGAGCGCAGATAGTTCAGCAGGGTGGCATAGGGGCCGAAGCGGCCGACCTGCACCGCCAGCGAAACAGCACGGCCGAGCTGGTTGGAGAACATCGGCGGGAAGCCGAAGCCGGTCTGCATGAAGGAATTGCCGACAATGACGGTATCGGCCTCATCCTCCTCGATCAGCCCCACGCCCTGCGGCGCGCCGATGATGCGGCGGACGCGGAACTGCTCGAAGGGAAAGCGCCCGCGCTGGTCGGGCGGCAGGAAGGTGGCGAGGTCATTGCTTTCATAACGCATGGAAAGATAGTCACCCAGCCGCGTGCCGGGGCGGCGCGGCGCGGGCAGCGGCACCTTCTCCTTCACCAGCTTCGCCAGATCCGTCGCCGCCGCGGCGCCGCAGAACGGCGTCCAGTGGATGTCGGCCTTGAAGAACAGCGCGTCCCGCCCGCTGCGGCGCAGGGCCGCGAATTGCGTCGCGTGGTCGACCAGCACCGCCTCCCCGCGGGACAGCTCCTCCATCACCACGCCGTAGCGGGCGGTGACGTCGCTGCTCATCTGGAAGGTGGGGGGGAGGAAATCCTGATAGACCCGCGCCTTCATCGGCGTGACGCAGAGCGCGACCTTGAGCCCGGCCGCGTTCATGATGCCCACCGCGGCGTTGACGTAGCGGCAGAGCTCACGCGTCCGGTTCAACTCGACGCGGCGCACATCCTCCCAGGCGCCGAACAGCCAGCCGTCGCGGCCGAAGACGACCTGGCTGGGATCGACGCCGGCGGCCGCGGCAGGGGCGCGCTGCTGGGCCTGGGCCGCGCCAGGCACCCCCACGGCAGGCAGCGCCGCAAGGCCGGTGGCCATGGCAGTACCCAGAACATGCCGCCTATTCGCTTCAGTCATCGCACCCCCATGAACAGCATGGCGCGGCGTTCCGGTGAACGATCCGCCCAGCTAATTCAGTCTTTTCTAACACATGGCGGTAAAATTTCACCATCCACCCAGCCGGCGCGAAGCCATTGGCGCGCCAGATTCAACCCACGCCCTCAGGCTCGAGATCAACGCTCACCGTCAGCCGATGCGGGCCGCCACCCAGGATCACGCCGCGCAGCGGCGAGATATCGGCGAAGTCGCGCCCCCAGGCGATCACGACATGCTCGTCCTTCACAATGATGGCATTGGTCGGGTCGAGCCCGACCCAGCCATCCCGCTCACCCAGCCAGGCACCCACCCAGGCATGGCTCTGGTCGGCGCCGCGGCGGCGCTCCTGCCCGGGGCTCGGCCGGGTGCGGATATAGCCGGACATGTAGCGCGCGGGCAGGCCAAGCCCGCGCAGCGCCGCGATCATCAGATGGGTGAAATCCTGGCAGACCCCGCGCCGCAGCCGCAGCACCTCCTCCACCGGGGTCGAGATCGAGGTCACGCCGGGCTGGAAGCGGAACTCGCTGGTGATCCGGGCATTGAGTTCGACCAGCGCCGCCAGCACAGGGCGGCCGGGTGGAAAGCAGGGCCGGGCGAAATCCGCCGCCGCCGCCAGCGCGGGCGCATGGGCCGAGGGGTGGAGGTACTCCGTCGCCTCATTGCCGCCACGCTGCGCCTGCGCGGCCACCACCTCCCAGGGCAGGGTGTCCCCGGCCGGCGGCGGCGGGGCGAAATCAACCGAGACGAGCGATTCCGCCGTGACCTCGAAATGCCGATGCGGTGCTGCGATGAAGATGCGGTGCGCGGCATTGCCGAAATGGTCATGCACCTCGGTGGCGTGGTCGGGCGCCGGCAGGCAGCGGATGCGGGCATGCACCACCCGCTGCCCCGGCAGGGCGCGCGGCTTGAGATGCAGCAGATGCGCCGCCAGATCGACCGGCTGCTCATAGGTATAGGCGGTGATGTGGCGCACCCAGTACATCATCCCGCCAGCACCTCCATGGGCTCGGCCGCCGGCGCATCCAGGCCCAGCGAGCGGGCCACCGGCAGCAGCGCGAAATAGCGCCGGGTGACGGCATCGCTGAGCATGCCCAGGCTCTCGGCCATGGCGGCGAGGCGCGGCGGCAGGTTGGCCGCCGCCACCGCCTGATCAGGTGCCGCCAGGATGGCCTGCACCAGCGCCTCGGCATCCTGCGCCAGCGCGCCCGCCTGCTCCACCAAGGGGTCGAGGGTCAGGCCCGAGACCTCGGCCAGCGCGACCTGGATGGCGGCGACCTGATAGGCGAGGCCGCGCGGGTTGGAGGGGTCGGCCAGCACAAGGTCCAGCACCGGCGCGGGTTGCAGCACGGCGAGGTAGCGGCTGCGATAGGTGATGACGCTGTCGCACAACTCCAGGACAAGCCGCAGCCCGGCCTCGATGCGCGCGGGCGGCTGGTCGAGCACGAGGCCGATCTCGGCCAGCACCGCCTGCGCCCGCTCCAGCCTGCGGCCAAGTTCGAGGAACAACCGGCCGCCGCCGCGCACCATGTTCTCGCTCGCCACACCCGCCACCGCGGTGGCGAAACGCAGATTGGCGACCATGGCGCGGGAGATCGATTCGAGGCCGGTGCCCGCCGTCTCACAGGCCAACCGGGCCGCGCGCAGGCTGAGGATGAAGGTGGCGTGCATGTCGTTGGTCAGCCGGTCGCGCACGGTCTCGGTCAGGTCGGCGATGCGCGCCTGCAATTGGCCGACCGCGCCCTCGGGCCGCGCGGCATGGGCCAGGGCCGCGGCCAGCGCCGCGGTCGAGCCGCCGCCGGGCAGCGCCTCCGCATCGATCAGCCCGGCCTCGCACAGGCAACGGGCCAGGGCAGCAATCTCGGCCACCTCACGCGGGAGCGGCGCGCCGCGGCGCAGGCGGGTGAGCGTGGCGCGGATCAGCCGGGCCGCGCGGTCCAGCCGCTCCACATAGCGACCCAGCCAATAGAGGTTGTCGGCGACGCGGGAGGGAATGGCGCCGGCGCTGCGGCGGATGGCGATGGGCGGCAGGGTCTGCGCGGCCGGGCCGATGATGGGCATCTCCTCCTCGGCCAGGACCCAGACATCCTTGCACCAGCCCGAGCCCGGCAGGCGGCCGGCCATCGGCGCCGCGCCATCCATCACCCGCGCCAGGCCGCCGGGCATGGCGTGCCAGGCCTCGCCATCGCTCACCGCGAAAAGCCGCAGGGCGAGTGGCAGCGGCACCAGCGAGGTCCCGGAGAAGCAGGGCGCGACCGAGGCGACGGGCAGCCAGGTGGCGCACCAGGCGCCCGGATTGGCCTCGATCCGCGGCCGTATCTCAGCGGTATAGATCTGGCCCGCCGCGGCGCCGTCCGCAGCCGGGCGCAGCAGCGGCGGCTCGGGCGATTCCAGCACGCGCTGCAAGGCGCCGGGGCTGCCGAGCCATTCCGTGGGCAGGCTTTCCAGCAACAGCGTCTCGCCCAGCAGCCGCTCGCACAGCGCCGGCAGAAACGCGGCGAAAGCCGGCGATTCCGCGAGCCCGGCACCCGGGGCATTGACCAGCGCGAGCGCGCCATGCCGCGCCGCATCCAGCACGCCGGGCACGCCGCCGGCCGCATCGGCGGCAGGGAATTCCAGCGGATCGAGGGTATTCGCCTCGACCCTGGAGACCAGCACATCGATGGGCTGCAAGCCCTGCAACGTCTTCAGGAACAGCGCGCCGCCCCGCACCGTGAGGTCACCGGGCTCGACCAGCGCCGCCGAGATTTCCCGGCTGAGCACGACATGCTCGAACCATTGCGGATCGCGGTTGCCCGGGCTGAGCAAAGCCACCGCCAGCGCGCCGGCGCGATGCGGACCCAGCCGCTGCAGACTGTCCTGCCAAAGCTCGAAGAAGGTGGAAAGGCCGCGCGGCTTGGCCGCCCTGAAAGCCTCGGGCATGGCCTGCCCCATCAGGCGCCGGTTCTCCATGGCATGGCCGAGACCCGAAACCAGGCCCGACCGGTCGCTCAGCACCCGCCAGATGCCGTCAGGACCGCGCAACATTTCAGCCGCATAGAGATGCAGCAAAGGCCGCCGCGGCGGCGCATTGGCCCGACGCCAGACCCGCAGGAATTGCGGATTGCCGAAGACCAGCGCCGGCGGCAAAAAACCCTCGCGCACCATGGCCTGCGGGCCATAAAGGTCACCCAGCAAAGCCTCCAGCAGGCGCGCGCGCTGCGCCAACCCAGCCTCCAGGGCCGCGAACTCGACCGCCGGCAAAGGCAATGGCACGGGATCACAACGCCACCCCGCCCCCGCCGCCTTGCTGCCGGGCAGGATGGAAGCCACCCCCTCCTCCTCGGCGGCACGCTGCAAACGCCGGGCACGCTCCTCCAACTGCGGCTTGCCCAAGCCACCCACGGCACCCAACAGATTCCGCCAGTGCAGCCGAATCCGCCCGGCACCATCGACCATCTCGTCCATGGGCGCTGTCATCGAGGGCTGGCCGGGCGAGGGGTGGGCGGGTGGCCCGTCAGGGGGCTTTGCCCCCCGACACCCCCCAGCAAGGGCCGAAAGGCCCCTG
>LNFM01008069.1_pt1 | contig 16101 bp, 15 predicted proteins | sample 596031 | NCBI WGS metagenome assembly LNFM01 (sample SAMN04254537, study PRJNA301005) | activated carbon metagenome | isolation source: dual media filters at the Ann Arbor, Michigan drinking water treatment plant | place: USA: Ann Arbor | reverse complement strand
ACCGCTCCCGATCCGCACATGAGAACGCTGCGCATGCGCCCCTTATCTGGATCGAGACGGGTGGATTTTAAAATGCCTGCAGAGGGAGGGGGATAAGTTTTTCTATCGCGCTGATTTGATTGAAGGTGCTGCGCCGGCAACGGGGATAGCCCAATTTCGTCACGATCGAACGCGGACGATGACAGGCGTTGGACCAATCGTTAGAGTCCCTCACGAAAGGCCGACTTATGCACTCAGCAATCGCCGCGTTACTGCTTTCATTCGTCCTCTCGCTGCCCGCGCTTGCGCAAGGCAAGGTGAAAACGGAAACGATTCCAACACCCAAAGCCGCGCCGAAAGCGAACGCAGGCAAGGCCGCGAAGCCTTCCGCCGTGCCGGACGTGATCCGCGATCTCTCGGTGCTGCCCGAAAAGGCGCGCAAGACGCGCGAGCGCATCCTCGATGCCGCGAAAACCGGCGACCCCGACAAGGTCGTGACGGTGATGCAGTCGAACGAGGTGATGCCGGTTTTCTCCTTCGGCGGCGACAAGAACGCGCTGGAATTCTGGAAATCGAGTTATCCGGACAGCGACGGCGTGGAAGTGCTGTCGATCCTGATCGAAATTCTCGAGGCGCCGTTCGTGCATCTCGACAAGGGCACGCCGCAGGAAATGTTCGTGTGGCCGTATTTCTATGGCGTGCCGCTCGACAAGTTGACGGCCGAACAGAAGGTCGAACTCTTCAAGATCATGACTGGCGTGGACTACAAGGAGATGCAGCAGTTCGGCGCGTATATTTTCTATCGCGTCGGCATCTCGCCGGATGGCGTGTGGCACTTCTTCGTGGCGGGGGATTAGTCACCGTCATCCCGGCTTCGCGAAGCGAAAGCCGGGATCGTCATCTTGTTACGGAAAACGATCCCGGCTCGCCCTAGCTTCGCGGGCGGCCGGGATGACGCATTCTAATTTAGACGCTCTTCGACCTGGGCCTCGACTTCGATTTCGTCGGCTGCTGCACGCCGTCACAGCGCACATACACCATCGTTCCGTAACGGCCGACAATTTCCGGATCGAGATACTTGAGCGTCATCATGTTGCCTCCGGCGAGAATCACTTCCCGATCATTGGTGGTGAGCTCGCCCGCAGGGCCGACGTAATTCTTGCCCGTGGTGCCGCCCTTGAGCACGAGTTCCTGCGGCTCGGGATTGTCCGGCATGTGCATGACGACGCCGCCGGTCGGTCCGCGCGCGATGTTGTAGGGCTGACGGCAACCGTTCTTCGCGGCTGCCTCGGTGCGCGCGCGCGCGGTTTCCTGATGATAGGAAGCGACGCCCCAGCGTCCCACCAATTGGTCGGACATGATCGTCGGCGGGCGTGTGGCGCCGGGTACACCTTCAGCGGCGGGCTCCATGCCCGGAGGGGCGGCGCAGCCGCCTAACAGCGCCAGCCCCGCGCCGAACAGGAGCGGCCCAGCGAAGCGCGGGCGGCGATCAGCGAATCGGCGGCGCATACTGGATCCCACCCTTGTCCCAGAGATTGTTGATGCCGCGCGGAATGCCGAGTTTTGATTCCGTGCCGACATTGCGTTCATAGACCTCGCCGTAGTTACCGACGTGGCGGATGATGCGCACGGCCCAATCCCTGGTCAGGCCGAGGCCCGCGCCATACTCGCCTTCGGTACCGACGAGCCGCATCACATCGGGCTTTTTGGATGCCAACGCCTGATCGATGTTCCTGGATGTGATGCCAAGCTCCTCGGCATTGAGCATCGCAAACAAGGTCCACTTCACGATCAGCATCCAGTCGTCGTCCTTCTGGCGCACGACGGGCGCGAGCGGCTCCTTGGAAATGACGTCCGGCAGGATCGTATGGTCGCCCGGTTTGCCGAACCGCTGGCGCAGTGCGTAAAGCTGCGACATGTCAGCGGTCAACGTATCGCATTGACCGGCATCGTAGGCCTTTAGTACGTCATCGATCCGCGGAAGCCGCACCGGATCGTATTTCATGCCATTGGCACGAAAAAAGTCACCAAGATTCAGTTCGGTCGTGGTCTCCTGCTGGAAGCAGACCTTGCTGCCGTCCAGTTCGAGCGCGGAGTCGATCTTGCGTGAACGCGGCACCATGAATGCCTGGCCGTCGTAATAGGACACGCCGGCAAAATGCAGCGCGTAATCCGTCTCGCGCGACATCGTCCAGGTGGAGTTTCGCGCCAGCACATCGACCTTGCGCCGCTGTAGCTCAAGGAAACGCTCCTTCGAATCGAGCGGGACGAATTGCACCTTCTTCGGGTCGTCAAAGATCGCCGCTGCAATCGCCCGGCAGAAATCCACGTCGAAGCCGGACCAGTTACCCTTGTCGTCGGCGTTGGAGAAGCCGGGCAATCCCGTGCTTACACCGCACAACAAGGCGTCGCGGTTGATCGTGCGCTTCAGTGTCTTGGTGTCGAACCGTTCGTATGCAATCGCGACAGCCGCCACGGTGACCGCAAGGGCGCAGCCCATCAGCAATCCGGTGCGATAATTCTTCCGCATGGTTTCAAAGCTCCGGCGCGTGGCGCACGACAATCTTGGTGCCGACCGGAACCCGCTCGTAGAGATCGACGATTTCGCCGTTGGCGAGGCGGAAGCAGCCGGAGGAAACCGCCTTGCCGATGGTCTGCGGCATGTTGGTGCCGTGGATGCGATAGACGGTGCTGCCGATATAGAGCGCCCGCGCGCCCATCGGATTGCCGGGACCGCCCGCCATGAAACGCGGCAGATAGGGCTGCCGCTCGATCATTTCTGGCGGCGGCGTCCAATCCGGCCACTCCTGCTTACGGGTGATCTTGTTCAGGCCGGACCATTGGAAGCCGTCGCGGCCGACGCCGATGCCATAGCGGATCGCGCGGCCGTTGCCCTGCACGATGTAGAGGAAGCGCTCCGAGGTGTGGACGACGATGGTGCCGGGTTGCTCGTTGGTGCGGAAGAAAACGCTCTGGCGCTGCAAAGCCGCCGGCAATCTTTCCTCGTCGGCGCTCGGCTCGTAGCCGGGCTTTTCGTCCACTTCCATGACGCTCTGCGAATAACGCTGCGCGCTCACCGGCCCTGTGACGAGCATGGCGAGCGAAGCGGCAAGCACCAACATGGAACGGAACATGCGCGAACCCCTACGTAGTGACTGCGGGTATCTGACGATGATTCTTACCCGCCGGGGGATACGGCGCAACAGGGGAAAGCGGATCACGTTTCCGCGCGATCTGTCAGCGGAGTGATTCGTGAAAACGCACCACGCCGCCGCTGCCCGCCGTCACAAGCTCGCCCTGCCACATCACCTTGCGGCCGCGCACGAAAGTGCCTGCGGGCCAGCCGGTGACGGTCTTGCCGTCGTAGGGCGTCCATTGGCTCTTGGAGGCGATCCAGGAATTTTTGATGGTTTCCTTGCGCTTTAAATCGACGACGGTGAAATCCGCGTCATAGCCGACGGCAATGCGTCCCTTGCTGGCAATGCCAAACAGGCGGGCGGGACCGGCACTCGACAGATCGACAAATCTTTCCAGCGAGAGACGCCCGGCGGCCACGTGATCGAGCATCAAGGGCACCAGCGTCTGTACGCCGGTCATGCCCGACGGACTCGCCGGATAGGGCTTCGATTTTTCTTCCAGCGTATGCGGCGCATGATCGGAGCCGAGAATATCGACAATGCCTTGCGTCACCCCGTGCCAGATTTTCTCGCGGTGGCGAGCCTCGCGCACCGGCGGGTTCATCTGCGCGCGGGTGCCGAGCCGCTCGTAGCATTCCGGCGCTTCCAGCGTGAGATGATGCGGCGTCACCTCGACGCTCGCGACATCCTTGTGCGCCGCCAGAAAATCGATTTCCTCGCCGGTGGAGATATGAAGGACGTGCACGCGCTTTCCGGTTTCGCGGGCGATTTTCACGAGGCGTTGCGTGGCCTTCAGCGCCGCCTCCTCGTCGCGCCAGACCGGATGCGAGCGCGGGTCGCCTTCCACGCGCTCCTTCTTGCGCGCTTCGAGGCGCGGCTCATCTTCGGCGTGAAACGACGCACGGCGGCGGATTTGCGTCAGCACCGCGCGCAGGCCTTCGTCGTCGGCGACGAGCAGCTTGCCGGTGGAGGAACCCATGAACACCTTGATGCCGGCAGCCCCCGGCAACATTTCCAGTTCCGGCAGATCTTTTATATTTTCGTGGGTTCCACCGACGAAAAACGCGAAGTCGCAGTGCATCCGGCCGCGCGCGCGCTGCAGCTTGTCTTCCAGCGTGGCGGCACTCGTCGTTAGGGGATCGGTGTTCGGCATTTCGAACACGGCCGTGACCCCACCCATCACCGCGGCACGGGAGCCGGATTCCAGGTCTTCCTTGTGGGTGTTGCCGGGTTCGCGAAAATGCACCTGCGTGTCGATCACGCCCGGCAGGATATGCAGGCCCTTGCAGTTGATGACCTCGCCCGCTGCGGCGCCTGGCAGGCTTCCAATGGCCGCGATGCGGCCATCGCGGACACCGACATCGCGGGCGCCGATACCGTCCTGGTTCGCGACGGTGCCGCCCTTGAACAAAAGATCGAAGGTTTCAGGCATGGATCGCCGGGCCGTCGTGCTTGGATCGCCGTTGGGGCTTGTCCCCTTCTCCATCCGGCCTTACGTGTCGAAGCGAAAGTTTGCAAGCCAAGAGGACACCATGCGGGCGATCCTGCTTCCCGGCCGCGCCATCCTGCGCGTAAGCGGCGAGGAGGCAACCCGATTCCTGAACGGGATCGTGACGTCCTCTGTGGACAAGCTCGCGCCGGGCGAAGCTGCGTTCTCCGCGCTGCTGACGCCGCAGGGCAAGATCGTGGCCGATTTTTTCGTGGTGGCGGTACCGGAGGATGAAGGCGGCGGCTTCGTGCTCGATGTTCCGGTGGCGCTGGCGGATGAGCTTCTGAAGAAACTCAATCTCTACAAGCTGCGCGCCAGGATCGAGATTGCCATGCGTCCCGATCTAACCATCGCAGCGGCCATCGATACAGAACCTTCCGAAGCGCTGGGCCTCGCATTCCCCGATCCGCGCCATTCCGGGCTCGGCTGGCGCATCGTGATGCCGGTGGAGGGGGCCACGGAAGCGCTGAAATCGGCGGGCATGAAGCTTGAAGACGAAAAGCTATGGCAGGGCCGCCGCATCGTGCTCGGCATTCCCGAAGGCGGGAAGGATTTCATCTATGGCGACACCTTCCCGCACGAAGCGGACATGGATGCGCTGAAGGGTATCGATTTTCACAAAGGCTGTTTCATCGGGCAGGAAGTGGTATCGCGCGTCGAACGGCGCGACGCGGGTCCGCGCAAGCGCATCGTGCCGGTTGCGTTCGAAAGTGCCCCGGCGGCGGGCGCTGAAATCAGCGCGGGCGACAAGCCGGCGGGATTCATGGGTTCGAGTGCCGGACGGCTCGGCCTTGCGATGCTGCGCCTCGACCGCGTGGAAGAGGCCTTGCAGGCCGGCGGCGAAGTGAGGGCGGGCGGGATGAGCCTGACGCTTCTGAAACCGGACTGGATGCCGTTCGATGTACCCGGCGCAAAAGCGGACATATTTTGAGCGTGATCGAACATGCCGACGGCAAATGCCGCTGCTTCTGGTGCGGCACCGATCCGGTTTACATGGCCTATCACGACACCGAATGGGGTGTGCCGGAATACGATGACCGGGCGCTCTACGAGAAACTCGTGCTCGATGGCTTTCAGGCCGGGCTGTCCTGGATCACCATCCTGCGCAAGCGTGACAATTTTCGCCGCGCCTTTGACGGCTTCAAACCGGAAAAGATCGCGCGCTACGACAAGCGCAAGACGGCGGCACTCATGAAAGACGCCGGCATCGTTCGCAATCGCATGAAAATCGACGGGGCGGTTCTGTCCGCGAAGGCATGGCTGGAGATTCAGGAGAAGGGTCCCGGCTTTTCGGAGTATCTCTGGGGCTTCATGGACGGGAAACCGAAGATCAATAAATTCAAGACGCGGAAGCAGGTTCCGGCCGAGACCGCCCTCTCGCAAAAGATCTCCAAGGATCTGAAAGCGCGCGGATTCAAGTTCTGCGGTCCCACGATCGTCTATGCCTTCATGCAGGCGGTGGGTATGGTCAACGATCACCTCGTCGCCTGCCACCGTCATAAGCCGCTTACCTAATCCTCACCCTCCCCTTGATGGGGAGGGTCGGCGATGACGGACGAAGTCCGGCGCCGACGGGGTGGGTGAACGGCGCTACCCCCACCCGGATTGACCTCGCGCTGCTCGGTCAATCCCACCCTCCCCACAAGGGGGAGGGTGAAGTAAGAGAAACTGATGGTCTTCCGCGAAAAATCCCACCGCGCATGGCAGCGAATGATGTCGGGGCGCAGGCTCGACCTGCTCGATCCCTCGCCATTGGATATTGAAATCGAGGACATCGCGCACGGCCTCGCGCGTGTCGCGCGCTGGAACGGACAGACGGCGGGCGCGCACATCTTTTCGGTGGCGCAGCATTCGCTGCTGGTCGATCTCCTCGCGCGGAAAAATTCGCCGAACATCGACATGCGCTGGCGGCTTGCGGTGCTGCTGCACGATGCGCCGGAATATGTGATCGGCGATCTCATCAGCCCGTTCAAGGCGGTGCTGAAAGACGACTACAAGAAAGTGGAGTCGCGTCTGCTGCACGCGGTCGCATTGCGTTTCGGACTGCCAGCGCGGTTTCCCGCCAATCTTGTTTCCATCATCAAGAAGGTGGATCGCGCGGCGGCCTATCTGGAAGCGACGAGGCTCGCGGGCTTCACCGAGAGCGAGGCAAGACGATTCTTCGGGCAGCCGCCGTCCCTCGACGCCGCCACAATCCGGCAGTATCTCGTCCCGTGGGGAGCGGAAGTGGCCGAAAAACGCTTTCTCAAACGCTTCAAGGAACTCAATCCTGCATGATCCGCGTCTGTTCGATTGCACGCCTGCAGGAAGTCGTGAGCACATGTGGCGCGCGCCATGTCGTGTCGCTCGTGCGCGACGATGAGCTGATTACGCGCGAACGCGCGCTTCTGGAAAAGCAGGGCTTCGACGTTGCCGCCAATCATCTGTGGTTGCAGATGGACGACATCGCCGACGCGATCGACGGGCTGATCGCGCCCGGCCAAGAACATGTGGAGAAGCTCGTCGATTTCGCCCAGCGCTGGGACCGGGCGGCCCCGATGGTCGTGCATTGTTACGCCGGCATCAGCCGTTCGACGGCGGCGGCCTTCATTGCGGCCTGCGCGCTCTCACCGGGCAGGGACGAAAAGGAAATCGCCGTGCGGCTGCGCCGGGCTTCGCCGACGGCGATGCCGAACACGCGGCTGGTCAAGCTTGGCGATACTTTCCTCGGGCGCAAGGGCCGGATGGTCGAGGCCGTCGGGTTGCTCGGTTACCCAGCGGTGGGCGCCTACGAGGCGGCGCCGTTCGAACTGAAGTGGGATTGAGATTTTTCATTCGGGAACAGAGCCCCTGCCTTGCAAGGGGAGGGTCGCGAAAGAAGTGAGGCGGGGTGTGGGTCGCCGATTTAAATGCCCCACCCGCTCGACGCGCCTTCGCGTTACGGCGGTCTCGCCGCCCCCCTTCCAAGGGTATAGTGAAAAGGCAGAACTAAGCCACAATTGACCATAAAATGTTCTTCGCTTTTCATCTTCATCGAATTCGCGTATGCAAACGAGAATGCAAGTTCGCTGGCTCAATGTGTTAGCTGCTTTGGGTTTTCTGACGATATTCGTCGGAATGCCGACACCCGCGAACGCGCATGTTGGCCACACGAACACGACGCATAGCATCGACATTTCAACAACCAGCAGTCAGCAGATTCCGGCAATTCATGCCCAAGCGGATAGATTAAATCCGACCGTATTTAAGCAAGTTTCGGATAAGCAATTTAGTTGTTTATCGGGTGGTAGTTTCAGTTGTTCTTGTGGTTGCTCGGCTTGTCCGGGCTTCGCGATGACACCTTTGCAAGACCTTGGCCCGTTGCTCGCCGTGAGATGCATCAGCTCTCCACCAGCGGCTTCGAATATTTTTCCATGCGACCTGGATTCCGCTGACCACCCGCCAAAAACCTTCGCCTGATCTCGACACTACCCGGTTCGCCTCCGCGCTACCGGAATCGATCAGCAGCGAGGGATTCATCCATGCGGGCCTGTCTCGCCACGATTCTAGCCTCATTCTTGTTTGTCTTTGGTGTGGCCGTAACTGCGTCCGCGCACGAAGGGCACGATCACGCTAAGGAGGCCCCTTCCGTCGGAACGGCATTGCCACGCGGTAGCGCAACATCCGACGAGTTCGAGCTAGTGGTGATTTTGCGTGATGGTGAGCTGCGGATTTTTCTGGACCGGTTCATCACCAATGAACCGGTAGCCAATGCAAAAATTGAAGCTGAAACACCCAATGGTCCCGCCCTCGCAGTGGCAATGGACGACGGTACCTATCGCCTGGTGGCTCCCTGGGCAAAATCAGAAGGGCAATATGATCTTATCTTCACGGTATCGGCTGGAGAAAGGATCGAAATTCTTCCGCTTTCGATAAAAATTTCTGCACAAAATCGCATTAAGCCGTTATCACAAAATAGCTGGCTTCCAATTTTGACCGCCGCGTTGGCATTGCTCGGATTGGCGGTTTTCATTCTTCGGGGTAACCATTGGCGCCGCATTGCCGCGAGATTTGCACCGGCGCTGGTCGCATTCCTATTTCTGGTGAATGCTGGACCATCCCATTCCCACGAAGGCGAGGATCACGGAAATCAGCAAGCGGGAGATTCACGCAATAGCCGTGACATTCCCCAACGACTTCCCGATGGATCAGTATTCGTACCAAAGACAACTCAACGATTGCTCGCCGTGCGCACCGCGATTACCTCAACGGAGGACCATTTCAAATCGATTGAATTACCTGGGCGCATCATCCCTGATCCGAATGCCAGCGGTTATGTGCAGTCCGCCCTTGCGGGTCGACTATCGCCACCACCGAAAGGTTTTCCCACACTCGGAACCCGGATCGAAAAAGGAGAGCTGCTCGCCTACGTGACGCCGCCCATCCAGGCTATCGACGTATCCGACATGCGCCAGAAAGATGGCGAACTACTTCAGCAAATTTCCATCGTCGAGCGTCGTGTCGTTCGTTTCGAACAATTGATTAAATCCGGCGCGATTTCAAAAACACAACTCGAAGAGGCGAAGCTGGAGCTGAATGGACTACTGGAACGCCGTACTGCACTTGAGCAAACGAGGCGGGAGCCTGAAGCGCTTATTGCTCCGGTCTCTGGTGTGATTGCGGCGGCAAACACAGTCGCAGGCCAACTCGCTCAACCTAACACCGTGATTTTCGAGATCATCGACAGTTCCCGATTGTGGGTGGAAGCGCTCACCTTTGATCCGATTGCTTCAACCACCAATAGTTCAGCGCGACTGTCGAATGGGCGTTCGATCAAGCTGACCTATCGTGGCGCAGGCTTTGCCGGACGCAATCAAGCAATTCCCGTTCACTTCGCTGTGGTGGATTCTCCGGAAGGTCTATGGGCCGGGCAGTTCGTTACGGTCTATGCGTCAGGAACCGAGAAGTATCGAGGTATAGCCGTTCCTCGTTCGGCGGTTGTGCGTGCAAGCAACGGACAGCTTGTCATTTATGACCATACAGCGGCGGAACGATTCGAAGCTAGAGAGGTCCGCGTAGCGCCCTTGGATAGCGAAAGAGTATTGGTTCTTTCCGGATTGTCCGAAGGTCAGCGGATTGTGACGCAAGGCGCTGAACTTATCGATCAAGTGCGCTGAGGAGGAATTTGGATGTTCACATTCCTTGTCAGCCGTTCGCTTCATTCTCGCGTGCTGGTATTGGCTATCGCGGCCGCGTTGATGATTTACGGTGCGTTTGCCCTGACGCAATTACCGATCGATGTTTTCCCCGATCTCAATCGGCCCACCGTAACCATTATGACGGAGGCTGAAGGATACGCCCCGCAAGAAGTCGAGCAGTTAATCACGTTTCCCATCGAAACCCAGATGAACGGGATTCCGGGCGTCAACCGCGTGCGGTCGGTTTCAGGTGTTGGTCTTTCTTTCGTTTATGTGGAGTTCAACTGGAACACTGAAATCTACCGCAACAGGCAACTGGTGAACGAAAGACTTGCCCTGATACGGGAGCAGATGCCTGCGAACGTGGCGCCTCTCCTTGGCCCGATCAGTTCGATCATGGGCCAAATTCTAATTACTGCCGTTACCAACGAAAAACTGTCCCCTATGGAGCTACGAGAGATTGCGGATTTTGTGATCCGTCCTCGTTTGCTATCAATTCCGGGCGTCGCTCAGGTTATCCCGATGGGCGGCGAAGTTCGCCAATTCCGCATCGCTCCCAACCCGGCGGCAATGCGAGCGTTCAATATCGCGCATGACCAGATCGAACGTGCGCTCGCCTCGTTTGGCAGCAATGCGGGCGGTGGTTTCGTAGATCAACAGTCGCGTGAATATCTCATTCGCAATATTGGGCGAACTACCAGTCTTGACGATCTCCGCAATATCGTGATCGCGAACAACGAAACTGGTCCAGTTTATTTGCGTCAGATTGCGGATGTGGACTTCGCGGCACGCGTGAAGCGGGGTGACTCCGGCTATATGGGAAATCCCGCGGTTCTTATTTCCGTCGAGAAGCAACCACACGTCGATACGGTTCGACTCACCCGCGAAATCGAGGAATCGCTCAAACAAATCGCGGCGACCTTGCCCGATGGAACGAAAACCGAGCAAATCATCTTCCGACAGGCTGATTTCATTTCTGCATCGATCCGCAACGTTCAGACCGTATTGCTTGAAGCAATAGTGGTGGTCGCGATAATTCTGTTCGCATTCTTGTTAAATTTCAGAACGACAATTATCTCGCTCACCGCCATTCCCGTTTCGATCTTGATCACCGCGCTGATTTTCTATTTTGCGGGGCTGTCTATCAACACAATGACGCTAGGCGGAATTGCGATTGCCATCGGCGAGCTAGTAGATGATGCGGTGGTGGGCGTTGAAAATATCTTCCGCCGCTTGCGGGAAAATCGGGCCGCAGGAAATCCACGCTCGGTGTTCGATATTGTGGTATCCGCCAGCCAGGAAGTCCGTTCGGGTATCGTCTATGCGACCATCATTATTGTGCTCGTCTTCGTGCCTTTATTCGCTCTTTCCGGGATCGAAGGGCGGCTGTTCGCTCCACTGGGGCAAGCCTATATCATTTCAATCCTTGCAAGCCTTTTGGTATCGATCACGCTGACGCCGGTGATGGCCTATTATATGCTGCCCGGCCTTAAGCGGCTGAATGAACGCGAAAGCGGCATCGTCCCGATTTTGAAACGGTGGAACAAACGCGCGCTTGAAATATCCTTTGAGCATCAGAGTATTGTTCTGTGGTTTGCAGCGGCGATAGTCGCCCTTTCGATTGCCGCACTCTCGGTCTTGCCAAGATCGTTCCTACCCTCTTTCAACGAGGGAACATTCACGATCAACTTGACCTTCAATCCGGGAATTTCGCTGACGGAGTCATCTCGCGTAGGTACGATTGCCGAGCGCCTGCTCCTGGAAATACCCGATGTTCGCTTGGTCGGCAGACGCACAGGACGTGCAGAACTCGATGAACATGCGGAAGGAGTTCATTCCACTGAAATCGACGTCGAGCTGAAGCCGGAGAGCAGGGGTAAGGCTGCTATCACCGAGGAAATCCGGTCGAGGCTTTCCGTTCTTCCCGTGGCGACTAATATCGGTCAGCCGATTTCTCACCGGCTCGATCACATGCTTTCCGGTGTGCGGGCTGAAATTGTCTTGAAACTGTTTGGCGAGGATTTGGATGCACTGCGGCGGACAGCAGAACTCTTGCGTGCGAATATCAGCAACATACCCGGCATCGTCGACTTGCAAGTAGAGCGACAGGCGCTGATTCCGCACCTTGAAATCCGGATCGATTACACTCGCGCTGGGCTTTATGGCGTCCAACCCGCAGCCTTGATTGAGCAGCTGACCCAACTATCGAGCGGACGCATCGTGTCTAGAATCGCGGATGGCTATCGCCGTTATGATGTCGTGATGCGGTTGCCCGACAGATTACGGACCACACAAGGACTGGGCGATCTTCTGATCCAGACACCTACTGGATGGATTCCTGCACGACAAATCGCCGATATTCGGGAAACAGACGGCCCCAATCAGATATTGAGGGAAAACGGACGCCGGCGCATTGCGGTCCTTGCCAACACGGACGGCTCCGACATTGCAAAGATCGCAGCGGCCATTCAGACGCAGATCGCTCAAACCAAGCTACCGCAGGGCTTCTTCGTGAGTATCGAGGGCAGCTACCAAGCACAACGAGAGGCAGCCCGGACTATCGGTATCCTTTCACTGCTCTCGTTCATGATGATTTTCGCGGTTCTTTACAGTCGCTACCGCTCTGCCGTCTTGACGATCATCATCCTGGGTAGCGTTCCTTTTTCCCTCGTCGGCAGTGTGATCGCACTTTGGATCGCTGATTTGCCTCTCTCCGTGGCTTCCATGATCGGTTTCATCACGCTTACAGGCATCGCGACCCGGAACGGAATTCTCAAAATCAGTCACTATCTCAATCTTTCGCTTCGCGAAGGCATACCTTTCGGGCGCGAACTGATTATGCGCGGAACGCTCGAACGCCTAACACCTGTTTTGATGACAGCCTTATCAGCAGGCGTGGCGTTGCTGCCGCTCGTGATCGATCCGTCATCGCCGGGAAAGGAAATTCTGCATCCAGTCGCGGTGACAATATTCGGAGGTTTAATCAGCGCCACGTTGCTCGATGCGATTCTGACTCCCATTTTGTTCTTACGGTTTGGTGCCTCGCCGCTCGATACAATTCGCAAGGAAAGCGCAAGCAAGAACCCAAACGCCAAGTCAATGGTGGAAGCTTTTTAAACCAGATCAGGAGACACGACATGAAATCAAAAACGCTGGTTCTCGTAATGCTGTTGGCGGCGGCAAGTCTGAATGCTAACGCACATGCTCCGAAAACAGGTCAGAATGGAGGTCAGCAAACTGATGCTGGCCAATATCACGTAGAGGCTCTTGTCAGCGAAAAAACGCTGACTCTTTACATTTACGATCACAATGAAAAGGCGGTGCAAACAAAAGGGTTCAAGGCTACGGCGATCCTAGTGGTGGACGGAAAAGCTGAACGGGTCACTCTATTGCCAGAAGGCGACAACAAGCTTCTCGGAACATCGAGTATTGATCTCAAAGCGCCAATTAAGGGCGCGGTTCAAATTACAAATAACGTCAATGGCACCGTTCAAGCAAAATTCTGAATAGGGTTCACTCCCAGAGCGCGATTGCCGTCTGCATGAAAGGTGGGGCATCAATGTGCCGACTTTGCTTCGAGAGCGCATTGGCCACGTTATTATAGGCGCTGGCGAGTCGCGATATTCAGATCGTTGCCGTTCGGTCAAAAACGGCTGGTGTAGCAATCTTCGCTATACCCCGCCCTTTCAGGAAGGGATAAGAATAGTTGCCTGACATTTTTTCTAAGTCGGCATGTTAGTTTGTCAGCATGACCTCCCGCACGCGCCCACCCATCGAGATCGGACTGACCGCCGCCATCGTCGCAATCGATGGCGGATCGCCGCAGATTCTCGTCGCTGGCGCCGGCTTGCCGACCGGGCCGTTCGATCCGCTGGCGCATCGCACGTTTGAAATCGGCCTGCGAACCTTCGTGGAAGAGCAGACCGCTCTTTCCGTCGGCTATGTCGAGCAGCTCTACACGTTTGGCGACCGGGGCCGCCATGCGCGCGTGGGCGACACCGATCCGCACGCGGTCTCGATCGGGTATCTTGCGCTCACGCGAATGCCGGAGGAAGCAGACGCGCTGAAGGCGGCGGGTGGCCGTTTCGAGCCCTGGTACAAATTTTTTCCGTGGGAAGACTGGCGCGGCGGCAGACCGGCGCTGCTCGATACGATTTTGCCCGCCCTCAGCGAATGGTCAAAGACGCCTGAGCGGCTGCCGGGACGGATGCCGCGCAAGGAAAGATTGCGCCAGGCATTCGGCACCGAAGGCTCGCCATGGGACGAAGAGCGCGTTCTGGAGCGCTATGAACTGATCTATGAAGCGGGGCTGACCATTGAAGCGCGGCGCGACGGGCGCGAGACCGCACTTGCGCGCGCAAGGCAACATGAGCTTGGCGAGCCGATGCCGCTTGATCACCGGCGCATCCTCGCAACCGCCATCGCGCGGCTACGGGCGAAGCTGAAATATCGTCCTGTTGTTTTCGAGTTGATGGCGCCGGAATTCACGCTCACTGAATTGCAGAACACGGTGGAGGCGATCGCGGGGCGGCATCTGCATAAGCAGAATTTCCGGCGGCTCATGGAGTCCACCGCTCTCGTCGAGCCGACCGGGGAAACATCGACGGCGACCGGCGGAAGGCCGGCAGCAATGTTCAGATTCAGAAGGGAAGTGCTGGACGAGCGCCCGTCGGCGGGTGTCCGCTTTGGGGGACGCTAGCGGATGGCCGTGCGCGGCATCGGGTAAAGCGGCACATTGTCCGGTACGCGGTCGCCGACGCGGACCGCCTGCGCGGGATAGAGCTTCACACTCTCCGGGATACGGTCCCCGACGCGCGGTTCGCGCGCGGCTCGCTTCGGTTCTTTCGCTGCTTGAACAGCAACAGGCTGCGGCCTCGTTGCCGGTTCCTGCGCAGCTTGAGCGGTCAAGGGCTTCAGTGCAGGTGTTGCCACCGGCTTCAATGCAGGTGTTGCGGCCGTCACGTTCACGGCAGGCTTCGATGGCTCAGGGGGCTTTACTTCCGCTACCGGCAACGCCGGGGACACAGGTGCGCCATAGCTCGTTGGCTCAGACTTTGAAGTTTGCACCGGCGCTGGGACCGCTTCGAGTTTTTTCGCCTGCGCGGGTTTCGCAAGACCCGGCGCCATCGTGATGCCCGGCGCCACCTGACGGATTTCCTGCGCTTGCGCGCTGAAAGCGATCAGCGAAACCGCCGCCAGCAAAACCGAAATCCGTCCCATCGATCCTTCTCCCGAAGCGCAAAGAGCGTCCATTCGTTCAACAATCTCGCCGCGCCATCGTTCCTTTCCAGGACAATCAGAACGAACGGTGGCCAGGGCATTCCTCCCCGTTTTGCAGGATTAAGGCGTTGGGTGGCCGGTTCGTTCCCGAAATGCAGGAGGCGCGATCAAATTTGAATATCGAGTCCGAAATCGAGGGCCGGTGCGGAATGGGTCAACGCGCCGGAGGAAATTATATCCACGCCGGTCTCGGCGATTTTAGCGACGGTATCCAGCGTGACGCCGCCCGAGGCTTCCAGAATGACCTTCCCCTTTGCAAGGCCGACGGAGGTCTTCAGCTTTCCAAGATCCATATTGTCCAGGAGCACCGCATCGGCGCCACCGGCCTTCAGGACTTCGGCGAGTTGCTCCAGCGAATCGACCTCGATCTCGACCTTTACGAGATGGCCGATTTTTTCGCGCACGCTTTTGAGCGCGTTCGCGATGCCGCCGGCAACCGCGATGTGATTGTCCTTGATCAGCACCGCGTCATCGAGACCAAAGCGATGATTGTTTCCACCGCCGCAGCGCACGGCGTATTTTTCCAGCGCCCGCAGGCCGGGGATCGTTTTTCGCGTGCAGGCGATTTTCGCGCTCGTGTGCGCGACTTTCGAAACGAAGGCGGCGGTGAGCGTGGCAATGCCCGAAAGATGCGTGACGAAATCGAGCGCCACGCGTTCGCCGGACAGGATTGCAGCCGCGCTGCCTTCGATTTCCGCCGCCACTTCGCCTGCTTTTATTTGAGCGCCGTCGCGGATTTTCGAGGAAAATTTCACGGAAGGATCGAGGAGGCGGAAGGCTTCCGCCGCACAGGCAAGACCCGCGACAACTCCTGCTTTCCGTGCGGCAAGTTTTGCCTTCGCTCTTTTTCCTTCCGGAATGGTGATGGCGCTCGTAATGTCGCCCGCGCGGCCAAGGTCTTCGTCGAGTGCGCGGTGCACCGAATCCTGCAACACGAGCGGCGAGAGGAAAGCCCCGGGCATCAGGAGATCGCTGCGCATCACAAACTCCCAGCGTCCGCTGCCAAAAACATCCCTCCCCCTGCAAGGGGGAGGGTGGCGAGCGGAGCGAGCCGGGTGGG